>Ga0111539_10001868_pt1 | contig 27990 bp, 20 predicted proteins | sample RhiMethybrSRZTD1_FD_79667 | JGI IMG/M metagenome (GOLD analysis project Ga0111539, IMG submission 79667) | Populus rhizosphere microbial communities from Tennessee, USA - Rhizosphere MetaG P. TD hybrid SRZTD1 (version 2) (version 2) | ecosystem: Host-associated > Plants > Roots > Rhizosphere >...
CTTCAGAAGGGGCAGCCCTCCTCGCCAGGAACCTCCTTCGCGGTCGGGGAGTAGATGGTCGAGAACAGGATGCACATCTCGTCGGTGGCTTCCGTTCCGAACATGAGGTAGTGGCCGCTGTCGTTGTCGTAGTTGCACGTCCAGCGGAATCCCTCGCCCGCCTTGACCAAGATCGGCTCCTCGAAGGAGTAGTCTGGGTCCTCGTAGCTCGGACTGGTGTAGATGAGCTCGCCGTCGTGGGCGCCGCCTTCGAAGTAGACCGGGAAGTCGGTGCCCCACTGATGAGTGTGGCGGGACAGCTTGTAGACCATGACGTCCTGCGAGTATGTGCACGACTCGGTGAAAGAGCCCGTCTCGCCGTTGTTTACACCGATGGCGAAGTTGTAGAAGCCGGCGCTCTCCGAGATCTTCTCCACGCAAGACTCCTCGGCAGCGTAGAAGTTGACCGCTGCGCGCGCCTCGAGCGGACCGTCGGTCGCGTTCAGGTAGTGGTAGTTGAAGATGAGCTTCTGGCCACCGTGGTAGACGCGGCCGACGCCCTCCGGGAAGGTCTCGGCATGATAGGGCAGCTGCTGCCCGGTGACGTCGAGCAGGTCGCCGCCGAAGCCGCCCGGACCGACGCAGGTCGTGCGATCCCCGGGCGTCGCGTTGGCATCGGTCTCGCTGCCGGGAATCACTGCCGCGACGATGAGGTGATGGCTTCCCCTGCTCATCGCCGAGTCGAAGCCGTTGATGTAATAGGTGTCGGACGGGTCGCCGGGCAGTACCACGACCTCGCAGTACTCGACGTCTTCCGCGGACTGGATGGTCGTCCCCTCGTCGCGGATCTGGAAGCCGAACTCGGGCACCGCCAGGCAGGGCTCCTCGTCGCACGTCTCGGTCATCCCGGCGAGCTCCGGCGTTCCGCAGTTGGGATCGCCGATGATGCCGGCGTCGGCGCCGTCGCCGTCGCCGTCGCCGTCACCGCTCGAGTCGTCGTCTCCGCCACCGCATGCGGCGACCGACGCTGCCAGCGCGAAAGCCAGGACGAAAATATGGAGAACGGATCGCTCCCTCTGCGCCATGGGCCGACTCTATAGCGATGTGGCCGGCCGACGGAATGCGAAATTGATTTCGCTTTTGCCCTGGAGCGGATGGGCCGGGGACACGGGCCGTCAGACCTGTGCGCGGCGTCACCATCGGGGCGTGTGGTACACAGGGCTCCCGTGACCTGGCTGTCCCCCGGCGTTCGCCACATGGTCGCGAGCGCCTTCTTCTTCAGCCTGATGAGCCTGCTCGTCAAGCTGGCGGGCAGCCACCTCCACTCGCACCAGATCGTCCTCGCCCGCGGCGTCGTCTGCCTGGTCCTGTCGTGGGGCTGGCTGCGCTCGCACGGCATTCCTCCCTGGGGCAACAACCGGCGGGCCCTGCTCCTGCGCGGCCTCATCGGCACCCTCGCGCTGCTCTGCTTCTTCTACACGCTGGTCACCCTGCCGTTCGCCGAGTCGGTGGTGCTGCAGCACCTCAACCCGATCTTCGCCGCGCTGCTCGCCGCGCTCCTGCTCAAGGAACGGATCGGCGCGCGCCTGGCGGTCGCCACCGCGCTCTGCGTCGCCGGCGTCCTCGCCATCACCCGACCGGCCACGCTGTTCGGCGGCAGCGAGCTCGCCGGCCACCTCCCCGCGCTCGGCATCGCCGCCGGGCTCGCCGGCGCGGTCTGCTCCTCGCTCATCTTCGTCCTCATCCGCAGCCTGGGCACCACCGAGGACCCGCTGGTGGTCGTCTTCTACTTCCCGCTCGTCACGGTTCCGGTCGTCCTGCCGCTCGCCCTCGCCGTCTGGGTCTGGCCGACGCCGCTCGAGTGGCTCATCCTGCTCGGCGTCGGGGTCGCGACCCAGCTGGCGCAGGTCCACATGACCCGCGGCCTCACCCTCGAGCCGGCCGGGCGCGCCTCCTCCATCCTCTACCTCCAGGTCGCGCTGGCCGCCCTGTGGGGCGTCCTCTTCTTCGACGAGATCCCCAACGCGCTGACCCTGATCGGCGCCACGCTCATCGTCGCCGGCACCCTCATTCTCGTCCTGCGCGGCCGCGGCGATCGCGGTATCGTCCCGACGCCCGAATAGGCGGAGCACGACCATGTTCGACTGGATCCACCGCCGCCTCTTCCGCGTTGCTCTGGCGCTGCTCGGCGCCGGCTCGGTCGCCTCCTGCGGTGCCGGCGCCGCCCGCGCTCCCGGCGCCCCCGCCCGCCGCCACACCACGCGTCCCGACGACGCCGGGCTGCGCGGGCCGTTCCTGTGGGAGGTGCAGGGCGCGGGTGGTCCCAGCTACCTGTTCGGCACCATCCACGCCGGATTCCACGCCGACAAGGACCTGCCGCCGTGGGTGTGGGACAAGCTCGACGCGTCCGACACCTTCATCATGGAGCTCGACCCGACCAGCATCCCGCTGGTGGAGATGGCCAGGCTCGGGCAGCTGCCCGACGGAAAGTCACTCGACGAGATGCTCGGAGCCAAGGACTTCGGTCAGCTGGTCGAGCTCCTGCAAACCTCGGGCGACTCACTGAAGCGGCTACAGCCGTGGGCCGCGCTCCTCCTGGTCACCCAGCGCCTCTACCCGACGCCGGTCCCTCTCGACCTCGCGCTGCGCGACCGCGCGGTCGCAAAGGGCAAGAACCTCGTGTATCTGGAGGACTGGAAGCTCCAGTCGGAGATCATCGCGATGCTCGACATCGACGACCTCCGCGAGCTCCTCGACCCGGAAGGACCCGGCCGCGTCCAGCTCGACGAGCTGGTCGCTGCCTACCGCGCCGGCGACTTCGAGAAGCTCAGCGCCATCGGCCTCGACCCGGACGAGATCGCGAAAAATCCGGCACGCCACGCGCGCATGCTCGACGATCGAAACCGCGACTGGGTAGGTAAGCTGGTTCCGCACCTCGAGCGCGGGAGAACCTTCGTCGCCGTGGGTGCCCTCCACTTCGCCGGTGAGCGCGGTCTCGTCGAGCTCCTTCGCGAACGCGGGCTCATCCTGACGCGACTCGTCAAGCCCTAGATTTTGGCGCGCCCCGCGGGATCGAGCGCCCGAGCATAGGGCAATATGATTGTTCGCTTTCGCGCCGAGACGGGCGCCGCGAGCGTGGGGGAGAGCCATGGCCAAAGGGAAGAAGTCCGAGCTCAACAAAGCCATCGACGTCGCGGTGCATGCTCCCGACGACGACGCCGCGTGGGACGCGGTCGAGAAGATCGCGGCCGAGCTGGACAGTCCGGACGAGGTGCTGGCGGCGTACAAGCGCGTCCTCGCTGGATCGATGGACGCGGATCGCGCCGAGGCGCTCGGCCAGCGGGCCGGGCGGTTCCACGAGGAATGGTTCGGGCAGGATCCCGCCGGGCTCTCGGCGATCCTCGGCCGCGTGCTCGAGCTCGCGCCGCGCTCCGAGTGGGCGTTCCAGCAGCTCACGGTCGTGATGACGGTGGCCGAGAAGTGGGACGAGCTGCTCGCGCTGTACGACAAGCAGCTGGCCGCCACCAAGGAGCGATCGAAGCAGGAGAAGCTGCTCGACGAGGCCTACCAGATCGCCAAGGACCTGGCCGCCAATTCGCCCAAGGCGATGGCGTACCTGCATCGCCTCTACGGGCTGACCAGGGACGCCAAGCAGGCCACCGCCCTCGAGCGACTGCTCGAGAAGCACGAGAGCTGGCGCGACCTCATCTCCTTCTGGGAGCAGCGCATCGATCACGTGCCGACCGCCGAGCGGCCGCAGCTGCGCCTGCGCATCGCGCGCATCTGGTTCGAGAACCTGGCCGACCCGGCGCGCTCGCTCGACACCCTCCGCCTCTTGCTCGCCGAGCCGGGCCGCGAGACGGCCGACCAGGGCGCCAGCGAGCTGCTCGAGCGACTCGCCACCACCAAGGAGGCGCCGTCCGCCGTGCGCGAGGGCGCCCTCGACCTGTTGCGCGGCCACCACGAGGCGGCCGGCCGGGCCGGCGACATCGTGCGCGTGGTCGAGGCGGCGCTGCCGCTCGCCGACCTGCAGGGACAGATCGAGCTGCACCGCGACGCCGCCAAACGGCTGGCCGAGCTCGGCAACCACGACGCGGCGATCGAGCACTACGCCGAGCTGCTCAAGCTCGACCCGTCGTCGATCGGGGCGCAGCGCGCTCTGCGCCAGCTGGCCCAGGCGGCCGAGAAGTTCGATCGCTACGCCGCCGCGGCGGCGGCCGCCGCGGCGCGGTCGACCGATCCGGCGCGCAAGGTCGCGCTCTTGACCGACGCGGCGCGCGCGCGCATCGACCTCGAGGACGAGGCCGGCGCCATCGACCTCCTGACCCAGGCGCTGGGCGAGAGCGGCATCCCGCGCAACGACGTCATCACGGTCGGCCGCCGGCTCGACGAGCTCCTGGCCCGCGGCGGTCGCAACAGCGAGCGGCTGCCGGTGCTCGAGAAGCTCGCCTCGGCCGAGTCGGTGCCGTCGAGCCAGCGGGCGCTCATCGGCGACGTCGCGCGCCTGGCCGAGGAGCTGGGCGACGTCGATCGCGCGCTGGCGGCCTGGCGCCGCCGCCTCGAGCACGACCCGAGCGACATGGCGGCGCTCGGCGCCCTCATCGACCTGCTCGAGAAGGAGGAGCGCTGGCAGGAGCTGGTGGCCGCGCTCGAGCAGCGGGTCGACCGCGCCGCCCGCCCCGGGCAGAAGCGGGCCGACCTGATCCGGGTCGCCCGCATCCACGAGCGCGAGCTGTCCGACACCGAGAGCGCCATCGCCGCCTGGCTGCGCGTCCGCGACGAGATCGACGGCCAGGTGCGCGCCGCCGACGTGGTCGCCGCGCTGACCGCGCTCTACACCTCGACCGGCAAGTGGCGCGAGCTCGGCGCCATGCTCGAGGAGTCGTCGGGCCAGGAGTCGGTGCTCATCGTCGACCAGCTGGTCCGGCTGGGCGACGCGCACCGGCAGCACCTGGGATCGCCCGAGCGCGCGCTCGATTACTACCGGCGCGCCCTCGACATCGACTCGAAGCACGAGGCGGCCCGCCAGGGGCTCCTGCCGCTGCTCGACCTGCCGCAGACCCGCTCGGCCGCCGCCTCGGCGCTCGGCCGCGCCTACCGCGCCAACGAGGACTGGTCGAGCTATCTCGCCCTGGTCGACGCCCGGCTGGCCGGCGCCGACGACGACGAGGAGCGCCTGCGCATCCTGCGCGAGGCCGCCGCCATCCACGAACGGACCGGCGATCCCGACGCGGCGCTCGTCGCGCTCGCCCGCGCCTTCCCGCTCGCCCCCAAGGACCGCGCCCTCGCCGAGCAGCTGGTCCGGCTGGCGCGCGCCCAGGGGCGCTTCGACGAGACGCTGGAGGGCTTCCGCAAGGCCGCCGCCGCGCTGACCGACGACGCCCACGCCGCCGCCCAGCTCCGGCTCCGCGAGGGCGAGCTCCTGCAGGAGCTCAACGACCTGCCGGGCGCGCACAACGCCTACTTCGCGGTGCTGTCGGTCGACCCGGGCAACCTGGCGGCCACCCAGGCGGTGGTCCGCATCGGCTCGCGGCTCGGCCGCTGGGTCGAGGTCGCCGCGGCGATCTGCGACTGCATCCGCACCCGCGGCCGCATCGAGGAGCCGCTGCTCGCCGAGATCGACGAGGCGGCCGGCGAGACTCACACCTACGACGAGATGTGCCGCGTGCTGTCGGCCGCGGTCGATCAGGGCGGGCTCGAGCCGCACCTGGCGGCGGAGATGCACGTGCGGGTCGCCGGCTGGCATCGCGACCGCAGGGCCGAGCCGTCGGCCGCCGAGGTCTCGCTGCGCCGGGCGGTCGCCTGCGACGCGACCCGGCTCGATGCGCTGCGCGATCTGGTTGCGCTGCAGGAGGCCAACCCGGACCGCAACCTGTACGACAGCCTGGTGCGGCTGTCCGACGCCGACGCCCGCGACCTCGACGTCGTGCACCGGGCGGCGCAGCTCGCGGTCGAGACGCTGAACGACCGCACGCTGGCGCGCACCAGCCTCAACACCCTCCTCGGGCGCGCGACGGCCGCCTGGCGCGGCACCGCGCACACCCGCAGCAAGCAGTCGCCGGCCGACCTGGTGGCGTGGGCGGTCGACCGCCTGGTCGACCTGTTCGTGCAGGCCCAGGAGGCCAACGCGGCGCTCGACCTCCTGGTCGACGCCTCGCGGCTGCCGTTCGAGAGCGACACCCGGCTCGCGCTCCGCCACCGGGCGGCCTCGATCGCCGAGGACGTGCTCAAGGACGAGGCCGGCGCCATCGAGATGTACCGCGGCATCCTCGGGCAGAAGCCGGACGACACCGAGGCGATCGAGCGCCTCGCCGAGCTCTACAAGAAGCAGGACCGCACCGCCGAGCTCCTGGCGCTCAGGCGGCACGAGCTGTCCCTGCCGCTCGAGCCGGAGCGGCGCCTGGCGCTCCGCCTGCAGCTGGTCTGGCTCATCGACGACATCGACCGGCGCGGCGGCCGGTTCGAGCTCCTGCGCGCCAACCTGGCCGACAACCCGGGCCACGCGTCGTCGATCGATGCCATCAGCGATCTGCTCGGCTCGGCCGGGCGCTGGAAGGAGCTGGCCGACCTGCTCGCCGAGCAGTCGCGCCGGCTCGACTCGGCCGAGAGCGCCGAGGTCTCGGCCAAGCTGTGGGCCAAGGTGGCCCACATCTCCGAGAAGCAGCTCGGCGACGCCGACCGGGCGATCCAGGCCCACCGCCGGGTCATCGCGCTGTCTCCCACCCACGCGGCGCTCGACGCGCTCGCCCGCCTGTACATGGACCGCGGCGAACCGGCCGAGGCGGTGCCCTGGCTCGAGCGGGCGCTGAGCGGCGCGGCCGGCCTGCCGGCCGCCAGCGAGCCGGCGCGGCGCGCCGACCTGGCGCTCCGGCTGGCGCGCGCGCACACCGGCGCGCACCGCCCCGACCGGGCGAGCCACTGCCTCGAGCGCTCGGTCACCGAGGGATCGGCGACGCCCGAGGTCCGCGTCATGCTGGCCGACCTGTACCGCGGCCTCGAGCGGTGGGAGCCGCTCGCCAAGCTGCTCACCGACAGCCTCACGCTCATCCCGGACGAGGAGATGGCGTCGGCCTGGGCGCGCGAGTCGGCGGAGATCTTCCACAGCCGGCTGGGGGCGCCCGAGCTGGCCCGGCCCGCGCTCGAGCGCGCGCTCAAGCAACTGCCCGAGGACCGCTCGCTGCGCGCCATGATGGCCGCCAGCCTGCGCGCCTCCGGGGAGACCAAGCGCGCCAAGGAGATCCTCGAGAGCCTGATCGCCGACTACGGCCGCCGGCGCTCGAAGGAGCGCGCGGTGGTCCACGTCGAGCTGGCGCTGGTGGCGCGGGCCGAGGGCAACCTCGACCAGGCCGTCAAGGAGCTCGAGCAGGCCAGTCAGATGGACGTCGGCAACTCGGGCAACCTCCGGCTGCTCGCCCAGCTGGCGCGCGAGGCCGACAAGCTCGACCAGGCCGAGCGCTCGCTGCGCGCGCTGCTCCTGGTGGTGCGCCGGCAGCCGCCGGGCGAGGACGTCGAGGCGGCCGGCCTGTCCGAGGTGCTGTACGAGCTGCACGCGATCGCCAAGGAGCGCGGCGACGAGGAGAAGTCGAGCGAGCTCCTCGAGTCGGCGATGGAGGCGGCGCGGCAGAACGACGTCGAGGTGGCTCGCTTCCGCCGGGCCCTCATCGCCCACAAGGACGGCGACCCGCTGCTCAAGGTGGTGGAGACCCGCCTGGCCGCGGTCGAGGAGCCGGCGGCGAAGGCGAAGCTCCTGTCCTACGCCGCCGAGGCGGAGGAGCTCATGGACCGGCCGGGCGAGGCGCTCGCGCGGCTGCTGCAGGCGATGGAGCTGGAACCCGGGCGCATGGACCTGCACGCGCGGGCCCGCGAGCTGGCGCGCAAGGCGGGCCAGCTGGCCCGCTACCTCGAGGTGGCGTCGGCCGAGCTCGAGAAGATGCGGCGGCGCGAGGACGCTCCGCGGGTGGCCGACCTGGCCATGGAGCTCGGCAAGCTGGCCGAGGACGACGGCAACCTCGAGAAGGCGCGCGACCTCTACAAGCTCGCCCACCGATCGAGCGACCAGCCGTCGGACGCGCTCTTCGCGCTGTCGCGGGTCTACGCCGCGCTGGGCGACACCGAGGCGCAGACCGGCGCGCTCGACGAGCTGGCCGCGCTGACCGGCGACGACGAGCCGAGCCCGCAGAAGGCCGATGCGCTGTATCGCCTGGCCCAGGTGCAGGCCGATCAGCCGGACATGGTGCGGCGCGCCCTCGAGCTGCTCGAGCGGGCGATGCGCATCGAGGTGCGCCACGCCGAGGCCGCCGGCACGCTGCGGCGCGCCGCCGAGGCATCGCCGGGCGACAACGAGGTGCTCGACGTCTACGAGCGGGTGGCCCGCGGCTCGGGCGATCCCGCCACGCTGCTCGACTACCTCGAGCGCCGCATCGCGCGCGACGGGGCGCAGGACGATCAGGTGCGCGAGGCGGTCGGCATCGCGACCGCGATCGACGAGGAGGAGCGCGGCGAGGCGCTGCTCAGGACCGCGGTCAAGACCGCGCGCGAGGGGCTGGGCGTGGCGAGCGGCGCGGTCTGGGCCGCGACCGCGCTGGCCGAGCGCTGCCTCGAGCGGAACGAGCTGGAGGAGGCGCGCGACCTGCTCATCGAGGTGTCCGACGTGGCGCCGGCCGATCAGCTGACCGCGCTCGGCCTCGAGCTGGGGCGGCGGGCGGTGGACGCCAACCGCCTCGGCCTGGCCGCCGACACCTACGAGGCGCTGCGCCAGCGCGACCCGAGCGTGCGCGCGGTGTGGGAGCCGCTGTTCGATCTGCAGCGGAAGCTGGGCGACGAGTCGGCGCTGAACAGCCTGGTGTCGGAGACCCTGCCCACGCTGATGAACGCGGCCGAGCGAAATGCGCTCCGGCTGCGCTACGCCGGCTACCTGGTCGACGAGGGACGGCCGCGCGAGGCGACCGAGACCCTCAGGGACGCGCTGCTCGACGAGCCGGACAACATCGACGCGATGTCCAAGCTCGAGGGCGTCCTGGTCGACAGCGGCAACGACGAGGGGCTCGCCGACTTCCTGGCCCAGCGGATGGAGATGGCCAAGGAGGGGGGCAACGCCGACGTCATCACCCACCTCGCGCTCAGGCTCGGCGCGCTGGTCGAGCGGATCGGCAACGGCGACCCGGCTCAGGTCTACCGCGACGCGCTGGTGGTAGCGCCCGACCGCCGCGAGCTCCTGCGCGCGCTGGTCGAGACCATCCCGCCGAGCGACGACGACGACGAGCGCGTCGAGCTGCTCGAGAAGCTGGTGGTGGTGGAGACGCCGGACCGCGGCGCGCCGCTCGCCCTCGAGCTGTCGGCGCTGTGGGATCGGCGCGGCGATCAGGCGCGCGCCTTCCGCGCGCTCGAGCTCGGCCACAAGTCGAGCCCGGACGACGTCGAGATCAGGAAGCGCCTCGAGCACACCTTCCGCGAGGGAGAGATGTGGGACCGGCTGGCGGAGCTGCTCATCCAGGAAGCCGAGCGGTCCAGCGAGCCACCGCGGGCGCTCGGCCGCCTGCGCGAGGCGGCGGCGCTCTACCGCGAACAGCTGAAGAACATCCGCCGCGCCGCCGAGGTGCTCGAGCGGGCGCGCGCACTGGCGCCCGGCGACACCCAGCTGGTCATCGAGGAGGCCAACTGCCTGGCGGCCGCCAACCAGGTCGACCGGGCCATCCAGGTGCTGGGCGACCAGCTCTCGAACGGCGTGTCGGGTGCGGGCCGCATCGACCTCCTCATCCTGCGCGCCGATCTGTCGGGCGGCGCCGGCCGCGAGGACGACTCGATCGGCGATCTCGAGCAGGCCTACAGCTCGGATCCCGACCGCACCGGGCAGCTCCTGCGCGACGCGCTCGAGCGGCGGCGCGAGAACGCGCGACGGCGCGGCGACCTGGCCACCGAGCGGGCCTCGACCATGCGGCTGGCCCGGATCCTGGCCGACGCCGGCCACGAGGTGCACGCCCGCGACCTCCTGGTCCACTGGCTCGAGCGTTCGGCCACCGACGAGGAGGCGCTGCACCTGGTCCTCGAGATGGACGTCGCGGCCGAGCGCTGGGACGGGGTGGTGGCGGTCTGCGCCCGGCTCGTCACCATCGAGAACGGCGACGGACAGATCGCGGCCGCCGTGCGGCTGGCCGAGGCGGCCGAGAAGTGCGGCATGGTGCAGGTCGCCCAGCAGGGGCTGGAGTACGTGCACCAGATCCAGCCCGACTCGACGGCGATCCGCGACCTCCTGCGCCGGATGTACGAGCAGGGAAGCGCCTGGCGCGAGCTGGCCGGGCTGCTCCTGGCCGACGCCGAGCACGCGCCCGACGACGACGCCCGCTACCAGTGCTACCGCCAGGCGGCCGACCTCCTGGTCAACCGGCTCGGTGACACCGAGGCGGCCGTGGTGCCGGCCCAGCGGGCGCGCGAGCTCAAACCCGACGACCACGAGACCACCCTCCTGGTGGCCGACGTGCTCATCGCCTCGGCGCAGATCCGCGAGGCGGTCGAGCTCCTCATGCCGGCCATCGAGGGCCACAAGCGGCGCTCGCCCGAGCTGGCCGCGCTGCAGTACCGCATGGCCAAGGCGGCGGCCGCCACCGGCGACCGCGAGACCCAGCTGGCCTGGCTCAAGCGCGCGTTCGACGTCGATCGCAAGGACGGCATGATCGCCGCCGAGCTCGCCCAGCTCGCCACCGAACTCGGCGACTACGAGCTCGCGCTCAAGCCGCTGCGCGCCATCACGCTGAACGACTCGCCCGGCCCGGTCACCCGCGTCATGGCGCTCCTCTGGGAGGCCAAGATCGAGCACGCGCGCGGCAACAAGGCCAAGGCCGAGCTCTGGGCCAAGAAGGCGCTGCGCGAGGACCCGAACTTCGCCGAGGCCGAGGAGTTCCTCACCCAGCTGTCCGAATCCCCGTAGTCACCGGATGAGGGGGTAACCGCCAAACACGCCAAATTCGCCAAACCAGAATTTTTTCTGGTGCCGGAACCCAAAAAAACTTTGGCGCTTTGGCGGCTTTGGCGGTTCATTCTGCTGGCGTAGATTCGGCGCGTGGGTGAGGCGGTCCGCTACCAGCGCGAGGGCCAGATCGGGGTCATCACGCTCGATCGGGCGGACAACCGCAACAGCATGACGCCCGAGCTGCTCGACGCCTTCGCGGCCGCGTCGGCGGCAGCGCGGGCGGACGGCGCGCTGCGCTGCCTCATCGTGACCGGATCGGGGAGCTACTTCTCGGCCGGGGCCGACTTCCGGAGCAACGTACAGCGCGGCGCCGGCCACCAGCTGCCGCACGAGCGCTCGTTCGCCATGTACGAGCCGTTCCTGTCGCTGCTCGAGATCGAGGTTCCGGTCATCGCCGCGATGAACGGGCACGCGGTCGGCGGCGGGTTCGGGCTCGCGCTGCTCTGCGATATCCGCATCGCGGCGAACGGGGCCAAGGTCGGGGCCAACTTCTGCCGGCTCGGCCTCGCGCCCGGGCTCGGCATCAGCTACGTCCTGCCGCGCGTGGTCGGCGCCTCGCGCGCGGCCGAGCTCCTCTTCACCGGGCGTCTCTTGACCGGGGCGGAGGCAGCGGCGATCGGACTGGTGTCCGAGGCGCTCGAGGCCGCGGCGGTGCTGCCGCGGGCGCACGAGATGGCCGGCGCGATCGCCGCGTCGGCGCCCATCGCGGTGCGCGCCACCAAGCGCGCGCTCTACGACGGGCTCGGCTGGGACGTGCGGCGGGCCGCCTGGCGCGAAGCCTTCGTCCAGGCGGAGACGCTCCAGACCGCCGACTTCGCCGAGGGCGTCGCCGCCCTGCTCGACAAGCGCGAGCCGCGCTTCCGCGGCGCCTGACCGACGGCCGCGGCGGCGTGATACCCTCGTCCGGGGGCCATGAGGACGACCGCACGGCTGGCGGGATCATCTCTTCTCGTCCTGGCGGGCTGTCTCGCTTCCCCACCCGGTGGAGTCGGCGATGGAGGGCTCGACATCGACGCCGGCTTGCCGCCGGTCGCCTGCGAAGTGCCGGAGGACTGCCCGGAGAATTCGGACGACACCAGCTGTCACTGCGGCCAGTGCGCGACCAGCGATCTCGACTGCCCGCCGAGCAACCTGCGCTACGTGGCGGAGGGCGGCTCCAGCGCCGGCTGTGTCCCGGGGCCCGAACAGCTCGCGCTCGGACTCCAGCTCTCCTGCCTCCGCTGGTCCGACGGGAAGGTGTCCTGCTGGGGCACCAACTGCAACGGGCAGCTCGGCAGCGGCGGAGAGCCCAGCTGCCCGGGTGACCTGTCGACCAAGCCCAGCCTGGTGCGGGTCGAGGCCGGCGGGGCTCCTCTCGAGAATGTGGTCTCGCTCAAGGTCGGCCTGCGCCATGCCTGTGCGCTGCGCAGCGGTGGCTCGGTCTGGTGCTGGGGCGACAACCTGGCGGGCAAGCTCGGCGATGGGACCGCCGAGACGATTCGCTCCTCGCCGGTCCAGGTGATCGTCGAGGACAACTCGAGCCCGCTCGGGAACATCGCGGTGCTCGCCGCCGGAGGGCATCACACCTGCGCGGTCGACCAGGACGAGATCGTCTGGTGCTGGGGCGACAACGACTACTACCAGCTGGGTATCGCAGGGCCCGGCGACCACGGCGCCGCGGTGCAGCTTGCCGGCCCGCCCGGCTGGAAGAGCCTGAGCGGTGGCGGCCTGCACACCTGCGGAACCCGGTCGGTGGAGGAATCGGGGCCGGAGACGCTGTGGTGCTGGGGTCGCAAGACCTTCGGCCAGATCGGAAACGGCACCACCGGCGAGCCGGGCGAAGCGGCCCCCGTGCTGGTCGGTTACGAGGACGACCTGGGGACGACCCTGGTGCCCAACGCAGTCGGACTCGGCATCGACTTCAGCTGCGCCGCCGTGATCGGGCCGAGCGCGCTCTGCTGGGGCAGAAACATCGGCCACGCCCTCGGCGACGATCCGCTGCCGGGCGGCTCGGACGGAGAGAACGCGGCCGCCGCCCGCGCGGTGGTGCTGGCCGCGCCGAGCGGGATCGAGCAGATCACGGCCGGGGGCGACTTTGTCTGCGCCCGGCTCGGCGACCATTCGCTTCAGTGCTGGGGAAGCAACACCCTCGGCCAGCTCGGGCTCGGAGCCACCAGCGCGCCGCAGCCGCCGACCGCGCTCGACGTCGACGTCGTCGACGTCGCCGCCGGGACCGATCACGCCTGCGCCATCACCAGCGACCAGCGGGTGATCTGCTGGGGAAACAACGACCAGGGCCAGCTCGGCGATGACACGCAGATCGCCAGGCCGGCGCCCACCGACGTGATCGGGCTCTGCCAGTGAGCGAGCCGGCGAGCGCAGCATCCCCCGGCAGGGTGCTCCGCTGCGGCGAATGCGGCGCGTCGATCGTGCTCGGCGCCTACCGCACCGCGGTCTGCCCCTACTGCGCCTGCCCGAGTGTGGTCGAGCGGCCGGCGGCGCCCGACCTGCCCAACCCGGTGTTCGTCCTCCCGTTCACCGTCACCAAGGAGCGGGCGGTGGCCGACGTCGGGCGCTGGCAGGCGCGCATGCGCTTCTTCCATCGCTCCTTCAGCAAGGCGACCATCGACGAGATCAAGGGCGTCTACCTGCCCGCCTATCTCTACTCGGCGGTGGTCGAGTCGCGCTACCAGGCGCGCATCGGCGAGAACTACACCGAGACCGAGACCTACACCACCACCGACAGCCAGGGAAAGACAGTCGTCCGCACCCGCACGGTGACCAAGACCGAGTGGCGCGACCTCGCGGGCGAGCATGCGGCCTACGCCACCGACCTGGTGGTGACCGCCTCGCGCGGCCTGCCCAACGCCGAGCTCGAGCACATCGAACCGTTCGACCTCAGGAGCCTGCGCCGCTACGACCCGGCGCTGGTCTCCGGCTGGCTGGTCGAGGAACCGTCGATGCGGCTCGACGACTGCACGCGAGAGGCGCGGGTCGAGGCGCAGGCGCAGGAGGGAGAGCGGCTGTCCAGCTTCATGCCGGGCGACAAGTTCGACGGCCTCCACTTCTCGATGACCGTGAAGGACGAGTCGATCGATCCCATCCTGGTGCCGGTCTGGGTGCTGGCGGTCAGGCCCGACCCGAAGCAGCCGGCGGTGCGGGTGGTGGCCAACGGCCAGACCGCCGAGGTGTGGGGTCCCGAGAAGGTGTCGGCCCTGAAGATCATCGTGTTCATCCTCGCCATCCTCGCCTTCATCGCCGTGATCGCGCTGGTCGCCACCCGGGGCCGTGGGCCGTGAACTGCGCCCGCTGCCAGACGCCGCTCGAGACCGCCGACCTGCGCTGCTGCATCTGCGCCCAGGTCGTGCCGGCGGGTGGCGCCGGCGGGGCCCTCGCGGTGCGCGCGCGCATCCTCCGCTGCCGCGAATGCGCAGCCGCCATCTCGTATACCGCCGAGGATCAGGCGCCGCGCTGCGCTTTCTGCGGCTCGGTCATGGAGGTCGAGCAGCCGGTCGACCCGGTCGAGGAGGCCGAGCTCATCCTGCCCTTCGCGATCGACCGGGCGAGCGCCACCGGCTCGCTGCGCGGCTGGATGCGATCGCTCGGCTGGTTTCGCCCCGGCGATCTGTCGTCGGCGGCGACGGTCGAGAAGCTGGAGCCGCTGCACTGGGCAGCCTGGATCTTCGACGCCGACGCCCGCGTCACCTGGACCGCGGACTCCGACGCAGGCTCGGGACGCTCCGACTGGGCGCCGCACGCGGGAGAGGCCGCCTTCACCTGGCGCACCGTCGTCGTCTCCGCCTCGCGCGGGCTCACCGGCAAGGAGACGGCCGTGCTCACACCGCGCTACCTCATCGACGGGGCGCGCCCGGTCGCGCAGGCCGCCGACATCGCCGGAGCGCGCGAGAGCTTCGACACCCAGCGCTCGGCGGCGCGCGCGAAGATCGTGTCGGCCATCGAGTCCATCGCGGCGCACCAGCTGACCCAGGGCTTCATCCCGGGCAGCCGCTTCCGCAACGTGCACGCCGCCGTGCTGCTGCAGCGACTGACCACGCGCCGCTACCTCTTGCCCGCCTGGGTGCTCGCCTATCGCTACAAGGGCTCGCTCTACCGCTCGGTCGTCCATGGACAGGACTCGTCGCTGGTGCTCGGCGAGGCACCGATCTCGTGGGCAAAGATTCTCCTGGTGGTCGCCGGCGCGGCCGCCGCCGTGCTGGCGGTCGTGGCCGTCATCGCGTTCATTGCGCACTGACCGGCCGGTCACCGGAGGCGCCGCGTAACGCACTGCGCGATCGTGCGCAGATGGGTTCGCACTCGGTGCCGGGAGTTGCCGCAATCATCTAACGATTCAAGTGGCTTGGCCCTGGGCCGATCGTGGGGCGGATCTTGCAGCCGAAGCGGCACCGGAAACCATGGATATCGGCGTCATCATCAACCCGAAGAGTCGCAAGAACCGCGGTCGTCCCAACCGGGCCGCCGAGCTTCAGCGCATCGTCGGAGACCGCGGCGAGGTGCATGCCACCCACCGGGTCGATGACATCAAGCCGATCCTCCGCGACTTCCTGCGCCGCCGCGCCCGCTACTGGGTCGCCGACGGCGGCGACGGCGCCCTGCACTGGATGGTGCGCGCCGGCCTCGAGCTCCTGCAGGAGGACGAGTTCGCCAGCGCCAACACCGCGCTGCCGCTCACCGTACCGACCAACGGCGGGACCATCGACTACGTGGCGCACAACGTCGGCATCGTCGGACGCGCCGAGGAGATCCTGGCAGCCCTGCGCGGAGCGCTCGAGTCGGGTGAAGTCATCGAGGAGGTCGAGGTCGACTCGATGCTGGTCGAGGGCGTCGAGGTGACGGCCGACGGCGACGAGCCGTTCCGCACCTACGGCTTCGGCTCGGCGGTGGCCGGGGTCGGCCAGCGCTTCTACGACAAGTACTACTCCCACAACGATCCCAGCCCGAAGACCATCCTCAAGGTGGTCGGCACCACCATCGCGTCGATGCCGATCGCCCTCTCGCCGCTGCGCGCTCTGCCCGGCATCCCGGCCGAGCTGAAGGACTACGCGCGCGACATGTTCAAGCCGGCCGAGGCGCGCGTGGTCATGGACGGCATGATCCTGCCCTTCGACTCCTACAGCGGCATCCACATCGCCTCGATGTCGATCAACCAGGGCGGGGTCTTCAAGCTGTTCAGCCAGGCCGATACGCCCGGCCTCATGCACGCGCTGGTCGGCTCGACCTCGCCGCTCACCGTGATCCGGCAGATCCCGCGCATGCACCGCGGCAAGCAGCTGCGCGGCAAGAACCTGGTCGACCGCGCCTGCCGCGAGATGATCGTCGAGGCGACCGGCGACGAGCTGCTCGCCCCGATCATCGACGGCGAGTACTACCGCAACCTCCGCCGCGTCAGCTTCAAGCTGGGCCCGCGCCTGCGCATCCCCAAGGTGGTCGGCCGCAAGTCGGCCCGCAGCGCCGCCTGATCTCGCACTCGGGCGAGGCCGGTCGTCAGAAGTCGGTGTCGGGCGGCGAGATGGTGGCGCCGCCGTCGGCGATGGTTCCGTCGATGCGGACGATGCCAGCGCCGCCGCCGCCGCCGCCGCCGCCGGCGTCGTTGCCGCCGTTGCCTGCCATGGCGCCGTCCGGGGTGTCGATGTCGCTGCCGGCGCCGCCGTTGCCGCCGTCGTTGCCGCCCGACGAGCCGCCCGCCGCCGAGGTACGGCCGGCCTTGGCGGGATCGCCCGGGTCGCCGGCGTCGTTGTTGTCGGCGCCCTCGCCTCCGCCGCCGCCGTTGGCGGCCAGCACGGCCGCGTCGCCGAGCGTGACGTCGGGCGCGTCGAGCCAGATGAGCCCGCCCGAGCCGGCGCCGCCGCCACCGCCGCTCTCGTCGCTGACCGCGCCATTGCCCCCGGCGCCGCCGGCGTGGACAACACCCTCGACGTCGATGACCAGACGGGCGGCGATGGCGACCGCGCCGCCGCCGCTGCCGCGGGTCGCGGTGGTGCCGCCGGTGAGCGTGCTGCCGCCGCGTGCGCCCGGGCAGCCGCCGCGCAGCCCGGGGTCGCCAGTGACCGCAGTGCCGCCGTCTCCACCGGTGCCGGGCAGCGCGCCGCCGCCGAACCCGCCGGAGCCGCCGTCTCCGCCGAACGCGCCGCCGCCGCCGCCGCCGCCGCCGGTCACGCCCGCCGCGCCGCCGCCCGGGGTCGGTCCGCCGGTGGCGCACTCGTTGGGATTGGCGCCGGCGCCGTTGCCGGCGACGCCGGAGCTCGACACGTCGATGGTGCCCAGGATGTCGGCCTTGTCCCAGGCGACCAGCAGGAGCGGGACGTTGCCGATGACCCTGAGCTTGGCGAGATCGCCGACCTCGAAGTGCTTGGTCGTGACGAGGCGGATATTGCCGCCCGCGATGAGCTGGCTCTCGTGGATGATGTTCGGCCCGCCCTCGAAGGTGAGCTCGTCCGTCATCGTGTCGTAGAGGTAGGTGCCGTCCTCGCGGAGCTCGAGGTTGCCGCCGCGCGGGTCGATGTCGCAGGGCTCGAACGGCGTCACCGGATCCCAGGTCTCGCACAGGTCGCTGGCGTCGCCGCCGCCGCCGCCGTCATCGCCGCCGCCGCCGCCGTCCGGATCGACCACCGAGCCGTCGCCCGAGCTGCCGGCGGTCGCGCCCGGGTCGAACGAGCATCCGCCGCCGACCGCCAGCACGGCCACCAGCCGCCATTCGGACCTTACCCGGAGCATGGTCACTCGACCCTCGACGCGAGGAGAGCCATTGTATCAGCCGGCCGGGCGCCCCTGGCTAGTTCTCGCAACTCACCTTGGCGGGCGCCGATTCGTCGTGCTCGCAATCGGATTTCTGGCAGCGCGCCGCCTTGCACGCCTCGTCGAGCGAGCTGTAGCACTCGTTCCTGACCAGGAAGAAGCAGTCCTGCCGGCTCCCCTTCCAGCGCCACCCGCTCCATTCCTTGCCCTGCTCCGACACCGGCTTGTCCTTCTTGCCCCGCGTGCCCTCGGCCGGCGCGCTGTCGCCCGCTTCGCTGCTGCCGCCGCCGCAGGCGACCAGAGAGAGGAAGGCGATGAGGGCGGATCGGCAGAGCGAGGAGGCGATGCGCACCGGTTCAGTATACGCTTCCCTTACACGGTGAACCGAGAGCAGTTCGAATCGCGCGTGCTCGACCTGTGGATGACCACCCGCATCCCGCTCACGCGCGCGCACGTCCAGTACCACACCGGCCTCGCGCGCCGGAACCTCAACAAGTGGCTCGACGAGATGGTCACCGAGGGCGCCCTCGAGGTCGACGTCGATGACGACGGCGAGATGGTGTGGCGGGTGCCGGGCGCCGCGCGACCGATCGACGGGGCGCGCACGTTCGCCGAGCTGGAGAAGGTCGGCCGCATCCGCGAGGAGGCGAAACGAAAGCTGCGCGAGGGTCGCGGTGGCGGGGCGCGCGGCCGGTCGCGTGCACGCGACGACGACGAAGCGCTCGGGCTCGGGCTCGCGCTGGCCCGCCGCGCCTCCTCCTCGCTCGAGCGCCAGGGAGACGGCGAGAACAGGAAGTCGCTTCTCCTGTCGGCCGGGCTGTCCTTCTTCGGCCCGCTCGGCTGGCTCTATGCCGGGTCGCTGCGCGAGGCGCTGCCCGCCTCGGCCATCGCGCTCCTGGTCATGACCATCGTGCCCACCTTCCTCCTCATGCCGCTCCTCTGGTTGATCATGCCCCTGTCGGCCCTGACCGGGCTGGTCTACGCCTGGCAGTACAACCGCCACGGCCACCGGACGCCCATCTTCCTGGACGACAAGAAAGGCAATTCCGACCGCAGCGGCTAGCCAGCTGGCCGGCGTCCGGGCCCCGCGCCTGACCCATGGGCGCGGAATCCCGGGCGGGCTGCCTGGCTTTCGGCTTGCACCACCCGGGGTCGGTGCGCGCTGTCCGAATCTCTGCCGTCTTCATCGCCTGCGTCGCCCTGTCGGGTGCGGCGCTCGCGGGCCCGGGAGGCGGGCAGGGCGCGCAGGGCGCGCATTCTCAGAACGGGACGAACGCCGCCGCCGGCGGGGGTGGCTACCGGAACGCGCTCAAGCAGGCGCTCAAGTACCGGCGGCAGGTCCAGAAGGCGCGCAAGGAGCTCCGCCGCGTCGACCACAGCCCGCTCCGCCGCGCGATCTCGTCGTTCGGCAAGACCACGATGCCGGCGGCCGAGCGGCGCCGCCTGCTGTCCGAGGCGAGCGGCGCGCCGATGACCGACAGCGCGCTGGCCTTCGCCCGCGGCCTGGCCGGGTTCGTGCCGCGCGGCGCCTTCGAGCGAGCCGGCCGGGCCTCGAAGAGCGGAATGGGCGAGGCGAAGAGCGCGGTCAAGGCGCGCTGGTGGGGCAACTTCGTCCCCGAGGACCTGACCGAGACGGGGCGCGCGCTCGACTCGCTCGCCGAGGCGGTCGAGAAGCCGGAGTTCCGCGGCCAGCTCGACACCGCGCTCAACGTCTTGCGAGTGGCGGGGCGGATCGAGGCCGACAACCTCTCGCGCCTGTCCGGGCGGATTCCAGAAGAGAAGATGCCGGCGGTGAAGGAGGCGCTGTCGCGTTATTCGGCCGACCTGGCGGCCGAGGTGGTGGACGCGACCAACGGCGGCACCATGTCGCCGCAGTCGAAGGCGGCGACCGGACGGCTGGTCGGCGGGCTCATCGACGTCGCTCAGCTGATGCAGGCGACCGCCGGCCAGCCGGACCACGTGCGCGACCTCACCCTGGCGCCGGCGGTGCTCAAGCTCAAGAAGGACGTCGAGCTCGCCTCGGTCGACGCCAAGGGCGCGTTCGACCGGGTGGCGGCCAAGGGCTCGCTCGAGGCGGTCAACTGGAAGCGACTGAACAGCCGCATGGCGGTGCATCAGCGCCGGCTGAACCGCGCCCTGTCCGGGTCGGTCGAGATGGACCCGGACGCGCGCGCCGCCGCCGCCTCGCTGGCCAAGGACGCCGAGCTGACCGCGCGCTTCGCGCTCGGCACCGCCCGCATCATCGGCGCAGCGTCGAACACCAACATGCCCCCGCGCGAGCGGGCGGCGGTGGTGAAGGAAGCCGCCGAGTCGATGGGGCCCATCTTCATCAAGATGGTGCAGACCATCATCAACAAGACCGGCGCCCTGGAGGACTTCGGGCTGGGCAAGAAGCCCGAGGACGCGGTGATCCTGGTCGCGCTCAGCGAGCTGCAGGACAACGTCACCCCCATGCCGGAGGCGGTGCTCCGGCGACAGATCAAGAGATCGCTCGGCAAGGAGATCGAGGGCGCGTTCGCCGAGTTCGACTTGAAGCCGCTGAAGTCGGCCTCGATCGCCCAGGTCCACCGCGCCAAGATCTGGGTCCGCCGACCGCCGTTCTTCAAGAAGAAGCTGGTCGAGGTGGCGGTCAAGGTCCAGCGCCCCAACCTCGAGGCCGACATGAAGGACGCGGTGCGCGCGGCCCGCCTGGCGATGGCGGTCACCCGCGAGTCGCTCCGCTCGTTCGACGTGGCGAGCAAGGTGGACATCGACCCGGTCAAGATCGGACGCGGGCTCGACCTGGTCGACAACACGCTGGCCGACTTCATCCACTCCTTCGCGATCGAGACCGACTTCAAGACCGAGCGGAAGAACATGAAGCGGATGGCCCGCAAGGTGAAGAACGAGAGCGACATCTACGTGCCGGGCGTCTACCCGAAGCAGTCGGGCGAGCTGGTCATCACCATGGACTTCGTGCGCGGCGACAAGCTGAGCGAGCCGCCCAGGCCGGTCTTCGAGGGCGAGGAGCCCGAGCCGGAGGAGGAGACCTACCTCACGCGGGCCGCGCGCGCCCAGGCGATCCAGGACGCCGGTCCGGCGCCGGCCGGCCCGCTGCCGGAGGGCGCGGCCGCCGAGGGCGAGGCGAAGAAGCGCGCCGCCGACCACGCGGTCCGCACCTGGGGCCTCGATCCGACCTCGCTCGAGGTGACGCGGCGAAAGGACGGCGGCTTCGAGGCCGTGGCGCGCTTCGCGCACGACGCCCAGCCGGAGGCCCGCTTCCGCATCCAGCGCGACGGCCGGGTCGTCAACCACAGCACGGCGCCCGACCTGTCGCGGGTCGGGGTGGCGGAGCTGCGCGACCGGATGCTCGGCTCGTTCGTCACCAGCGCCATCGTGAACCGCTTCGTCCACGGCGACCTGCACCGGGGCAACTTCCGCATCCTGGCGGACGGCAAGACCATCGCGCTCCTCGACTTCGGCCAGATGGTCAAGCTCAAGCCGATGCACTTCACCGCGCCCGCCATGCTGGCGCTCGGCCTGTGGCGGAAGAACACCGGCCGCATCGCGAAGGCGGTGGTGAAGATGACCGAGCAGTACGGCGGCATGAGCCGCTCCGAGCGCGCCCTGGCGGAGAAGACGGTTAAGTCGGCGTTCGACGACGTCATGGCCGAGAAGGAAGGCGCGCTCTCGCCCGACATGCTGTCCGCCGCCCTGGTGGTCGGGACCGGCAAGGCGGGGCTCACGCTCGCGTCGGTCTATCCCCAGCTCATCAAGACCTCCTGGGCCATGTACGGCAATCTGACCGACGCCGAGAAGCGCTCCCAGCCGATGGGCGGCCGGACGATCAAACGGGTCGCCGGCCGACTCGGCAAGTCGCTCGTGACCAAGCCGATTCCGATCGCGGCGGCGATCCAGATCCTCAAGCAGCGCCGGGTCGAACGGCTCCTGCGCGAATCGGCGAACGAGCAGCGCTAGAACTGTCGTAAAATGATCGCGATGCGGGGGCGGATGCTGTGGCTCATGGTGGCCGCCGTGGCGGCGTGCGGCGGCGGCTCGGACGAGGCACCGGACACCGGCGCCCACTCGATGCGCTTCCTGGGCGGCAGCGGCGAGCCGCCGTACGGCGACTACGGCGTGGTCATCCCGATCGCCGGGCACGCCGGCAACATCGGCGCCGGTGACTTCACGATCGAGATGTGGCTCAAGGCGGAGCCGGACAGCCTGATCGCCTGGGGCGGCTGCCGCTCCGCTGTCGGCGAGGGGACCAGCTGGCTCGAGGGGCACGTGGTGCTGGACCGGACGCAGGCGGGGGCGCCGAGCTTCATCGGCCTGGCACTCTTCGGCGATGCCATCGCGTTCGGCGTCGGCGACCAGGACTACGTGGAAGGCGGAGTGTGCGAGCCGGCCTATTTCAACGGCGGCGGGTGGCACCACGTGGCCGCGGTCCGCGAGGGCACCGCGCTCAGGGTCTACGTCGATGGCGCGTCGACCCATCCGCTCGCCGACTACCAGGCGGGCGACCTCAGCTACCAGGGGGCGGCGAGCGGCGGGAACATGATCCTCGGCGGCTGGAAGGCGCGCAACACGGTGGCCCCCTGGCGGGGCTGGATCGACGAGCTGCGCATCTCGACCGTGGCGCGCTATCCCGCCGAGCCGGCGCCCGACGGCCCGCTCGAGGCCGACGGCGACACCGCCGTCCTCTACCACTTCGACGACATCCAGGGCAGCACGGTCTTGGACTCATCCACCGCCGACCCCATCGACGGGATCCGCCAGGACAGCAGCGACTGGCTGGTCAAGTACGACGCCGAGACGCCGTTCTGACCGCGCCGCTCACTGATCGCGGGTGAGCTTGCGGTACTCGTGAATGTGGCGGATGGCGGCCTTCGGGTCGCCGGCGCGGTCGAAGATGGTGGCCAGGTTGTAGTGCGCCTCGGCCAGGTGGGGATCCAGCTCGAGCGCGCCGCGGTAGAGGCGGATCGCCTCCTCGTCGTTGCCCACGTCCTGCGCCACCACGCCCAGGTTGTAGACCGCGGTGGCGTCACGCGGGTCGATCTCGAGGGCGCGGGTGAAGCAGTCGGTGGCCTGCGCCGCCTGGCCGCTCTCGGCGTGGATGCGGCCGATGTTGATCAGCGCCTCGCTGGAGTCGGGCCGGAGGTGGAGGACCTTCTGGTACGCCTCGATGGCGGCGGCGGGATCCGACTCCTCGAGCTCGGTGGCCCGCTCGAACCACTGGTCGGCGGTGAGCGCGTAGGCCGGCTCGGGCGGGGCCGCGTCGCGCCGGATCGGCATCGCGGTCACCTGGCCGCCGGAAGCCGGCGCGGGCGCGCTGCCCGCGAAGTCGAGCAGGAGCTGGCCGCTGTCGGCGTGCCAGGCGCAGCCGGCCTCGCGCACCACGACCTGGCCGCCGAAGGCGCCGAGGGTGAGCGCCGACAGTCCGCTGCCCTCGGCGGCGCGGCGGCGGCGCAGCTCGGCCAGCTGGCGGCGGATGCGCCGGAGCGAGACGCCCTGGCCGGAGAGGTCCCTCACCGACTTGAGGACGGCGAGGTCCTGGAAGGAGAAGCGGGCGGGAAATCCGTTGGCGCCGTCGGACAGGAGACCGGAGCGCGCGCAGCTGCGGACGGCCGATTCGGGAAGTCCGGCGAGCTCAGCGGCGTCGCGCGTCGAGTAACCACTCCACACGTCGAACCACTCTCGCCTCGGCGATCATCACTGTCAAGCGCGCGCCGTGAATCCGGAACGCGCTAGGCTCGCGCGGTGGCGGAGCTGTCGATCGCGACCTCGGCGGCGGAGACGGTGTCGGCCATCCTCGAGCGACCACCCGCGGCGCGCGCGATGCTGGTACTGGCGCACGGCGCCGGCGCCGGAATGCGTCACCGGTTCATGAACCAGCTGGCGGCAGCGCTGGGCGAGCGCGGCGTGGCGACCCTGCGCTACCACTTCCCGTACATGGAAGCGGGCCGCCGCCGGCCGGATCGCCCGGCGCTTCTCGAGGCGACCGTGCGCGCCGCGGTCGCCGAGGCGGCGCGCCGCGCCGGCGACCTGGCGCTCTTCGCCGGCGGCAAGTCGATGGGCGGGCGGATGACGTCGCAGGCGCAAGCGGCCGAGCCGTTGCCCGGCGTGCGCGGCCTGGTCTTCGCCGGCTTCCCCCTCCACCCGCCTGGCGCGCCGGCGACCGCGCGCGCCGAGCACCTCGCGCGCGTCCGCGTCCCGATGCTGTTCCTCCAGGGCACCCGCGACGAGCTGGCCGGGCTCGATCTCCTCCAGCCGATCGTGCTGCGCCTCCCGCATGCCTTCCTCGATGTGGTCGACGGCGCCGACCACTCGTTCGCGCTGCCGGCCGCCCAGGCCCGGATCCGCTCGCCGGTCGCCGAGCTGGCGGACGCCGCCGCCGGCTGGATGGCCGCGCTCGCCTGAGGACGCGCGCGCGGACGCCGCCTTCTGCTGGATGACCGCGATCGCCTGAGCCGCGCCGGGCTAGGATGCGACGATATGAAGATCGCCGCCTGGGTCGTGCTGGCGCTGGGGATGGTCGGGTGCGACCGCGCTGGCGAGGAGGCGCCCGTCCTCAAGCCGAAGAACCCGGAGCGGGCCCGGACCGACGCCGCGCGGGAGGCGCGAGCCGCGGAAGCCATGCCGCGGGCCGCCGAGGCAAAGTCCGCCACCTGCCCGGCGGTGGTGGTCGCGATCAAGAAGAGCGGCGTCTGGATCCGCGACCCCAACATGCAGGGAGTCATCGCGCCGTGCGCGGGCGGCGAGCTCGACCGCGCCGCGGTCCAGCTCCGCCTCTGTTCGACGGCGAGCGGGTTGCCGCCCTCCTGCACAGCCATCGAGGTGGCCGCCGAGCCCGGCGTCCCCTACCGCGAGATCATCGACGTGATGGACGTGGCGATCGCCGCCGGCTTTCCCGACGTCGGGCTGACCGATCCGTCGGGCCTATCGCTCCAGTTCCGCGACCCACCCGATCCGGGCGACGCGGTGTCGGCGCTCTGCGGCGCGCCCGCGCCTGTCTGCCCGCCCCGGCCCGCCGCCACCGGGACGCAGCCGCCCGCGGCCTCGCCGACCGCGCCGCCGGTGCTTCCGCTGCCCGCTGACCGGTCCGCCATCGAGGGCGCGGTGGTCATCGCCGTCCCGGCCGACGGCAGCGTCCTGGTTGGCGGCAAGCAGGTCGCCACTCCGCGCGAAGCGAAGGCCGGCGAGCGCATCGAACCGCTCTACCGGGCGCTCTCGGCGGCGGCTCCCGCCGGTGCGGCGCGCACCGCCGTCCTCCAGGTCGACCGCACCGTCGATGCTCGCGTGGTCAACCGCGTCATCACCACCGCCCAGGCAGCCGGCTACCAGCAGCTCATGTTCGCCGTCTCGTCGAAGTAGCCGCCCCGCCGGCCGGCGTGCCTAGAATGCGCTCATGTCCTTCTCCACCTGGCTGGCTGCCCGCAGGCCCACGCTCCTCGCCATCGCGGTAGGCACCGCGAGCTACCTGGTCGCGCTGTGGATCGCATGGCGCGCGTGGCCGGAGGTGGCGCCGATCTCGAGCGCCGGTGAGCGCGTCGCCTACGCCGCGGAGCTTCTGGCCGCGGTCGCCGTGCTCGTGCTCCTCATCGTGAGCCGCCTGTTTCGCACCTTCGACAACGAGAAGGCCGAGGACCCGTTCGCCGGCGCCGAGAGCCACCGGTGGCAGGTGAACCAGCGGGTCCTGCAGAACACGGTCGAGCAAGGGATGATCTTCGTGCCCGCCCTTCTCGCGCTGGCCGCGCGGCTCGAACCGTCGCAGGTCCGCATCCTGCCGATCCTGACCGCGCTCTGGTGCACGGGGCGCATCTTCTTCTGGATCGGCTACCGGATCCGCCCGGTGCTGCGCGGCCCCGGCTTCGAATGGACCCTCTACACATCTCTGCTGGCGCTCGGCTGGTACGGCTGGACAGCGCTCGGCTAGGCTGGTGCCATGAAGAAGGCCCGCGATTCCTTCTGCTCGTTCTGCGGGACCGGCTTTCGCGACCTGCAGGGCTACCCGCGCCGCTGCGCCGCCTGCGGGGTGGAGACCTGGGCCAACCCGATCCCCGTCTCGGTCGTCCTCCTCCCGATCCAGCACCGGGACCGGACCGGTCTCCTCGTCATCCGACGCGGTATCGAACCGCGGCGGGGGCTCCTCGCTCTGGTCGGCGGCTTCGTCGAGGAGCACGAGAGCTGGCAGTCGGCGGGTGCTCGCGAGATGCGCGAGGAAGCCGGCGTGAAGATCGCCGCCGACTCCCTCGAGACCTTCTGGTTCACCTCCAGCCATCCCTACCCGAACCGCATCCTCCTCTTCTCCCTCGGCGCCGCGGTGGCGAGCAACGACCTGCCTCCCTTCGCCCCCTGCGGCGAGGCCTCCGAGCGCGGCGCCGTCTTCGGCTCTGCCGGCCTCGACGACCTCTTCGCCTTCCCGCTCCACGTCCAGGCCGCGTCCCGCTACTTCGCCGGCCGCGGCACCGCCGACTACACCCCGCTCTGACGATCCGGCTGCCGGGCGGCGCCAACCGTGTCAGGATCGGTGCGTGCGGCCCATCGTCGCCGGCCTGGTCGCCTGCTCCGTCGTCGTCGGCTCGTACCCCGACGCGGCCGCCCGCACCGAGTGGGTCGTCCTCCGCGTCGAGCGCGTCGAGGTCGCCGTCGCCCACGCCGACGGCAGCCCGTGGGACGACGTGGGTGGGGACGGCTTGCGATGCGGGGCCGGGTCGGAGGATCTCCTGAGCTCGGCGCACTGGGGTCCCATCGTGAAGCGGTTCTGTAGCTCATCCGGGAACGCGCCCGGGAACCCGGACTTGCAGCTTCGATTGTCGGTCGGTGGTGTCACCGAGTATCTCAGCGCGATCGCAGAAGACGCTCTGGCCCACGACTTCCACTACGAATTCCTGGTCCCGCGCGATGCCGCCCCCACCATCGACGTATTCGACCAGGACGGAATTGACCCGGGCCGGGGTGAACCGCTCGGGTCCATCCAGATGACGAGGAGGGACGTGGAGAATCTCCTTGCCGGCTCATCGCGCATCAAGACGTTCTCCAACGACTCTGTGGTCCGGCTGGAGATGACTGCCAGGCCGTACAGGCGAGCGGCACGGAGATCGGTCGAGATCGCGGGACGCAAACGCGTTGCGCGGTTCGCTAGCGCAGTGATCGCGGGCGAGTTGATCGAGGTGCGCAGTTCCGGCGGCAGCGCTACCCCGACAATCGTCATCGGAGACGGACTCACGCGGCTGAGAATCGGCCAGTGCACGCGCGCGGTGGTCGCAAATAGCGGTCCGATTGCAGCTGGCCTGGATGATGCCGATCCGCCCGCCGCCGCCAGGTTCGAGCTTCGCGTACTGCCCCCCTCACTGACGAGGTGGACGACCAGCGGGGGCTGGACGCCATGCGATGGTCGCCACGTGGAAGCGCGTTCTATCGTTGCGCTCCGCCAGCTGCAGACGCTGTCTGGGACGACCCTGACAGCTGCAGCGGTCGAGAAGATCGTGCGGTCCAGGTACTTGCTCGGCATCGCGCGGTGTCACGAGCGACAGCTGCGAACGGATCGACTGGCCATCGGGCAGATGAGGGTGCGCTTCACGGTCGGGCCGACCGCCGGTGTGGTGAAAGCGGACGCGACGGGCCTGGCTCCGTCTCTCGAGGCCTGCGTCGAGGCGCTCGTCCTGAGATGGCGCTTCGGAGCGCCGAAGGACACAAACGGGAATCCGACGTCCGTGGATGTCGCGGCCGCGCTCCGCCTCGATGCGAAGTGAAGCCACCAAGCCGCGCGCCGGCGCGCCGCAGTCGCTGGTCACCTTTCGCGCGCTCGGCGCAATCGTTGGCGAACGCGAGCACGCCGGGAAGAGTGTCCGGAGAGCCGGACGCTCGGACGAGCACGCCCCGGGGCGTGTCCGGAGGGCCGGACGCTCGGACGAACGCGTGTGTCCGGGGGGCCGGACAGCGTCCGGAGGGCCGGACACCGCGCTCCGCGGAGGCGGGTGAGGGTGCGCGCGCGGGGGGCGGGTGAGGGTGCGCGCGCGGGGGGCAGGTGAGGGCGCGCGCGGGAGGCAGGTGGGGGTGCGCGGGAGGCGTGCTAGACGGGGGGGCGCCAGACGGCGACGTCGAGGAGGCCGAGCGCGTCGTGGGCGAGCTGGGTCTGGCGGACCGGACCGCCGAGGCGGGCGAGGGTGTCGGGGACGCCGGGGGCGGACATGACGTTGGACGAGAGGGCGACCTCGCCGGCGTCGGCGCAGCGCTGGAGCTTGGCCGCGGTGTTGACGGTGCCGCCGAAGTAGTCGATGCCGCTGTTGAGGTTGACGGCGATGCAGGGGCCGGTGTTGATGGAGGCGCGC
>Ga0111539_10001871_pt1 | contig 27967 bp, 24 predicted proteins | sample RhiMethybrSRZTD1_FD_79667 | JGI IMG/M metagenome (GOLD analysis project Ga0111539, IMG submission 79667) | Populus rhizosphere microbial communities from Tennessee, USA - Rhizosphere MetaG P. TD hybrid SRZTD1 (version 2) (version 2) | ecosystem: Host-associated > Plants > Roots > Rhizosphere >...
AGTCCGCCGAATCGGCGGACGCCGTCCTAACGGACCAGGACGTCAGGGCAAGGAGGATCGCGATCCAGGCTCGCACATCTGGAATAACTCCGGAACGCGCTGAAAACGCACGGTCTTTCGGTTGTGAAGGGTCGCCCTCCCGTCCCGCATGTCGATCTTGGCGCGATCCCCTATCGACCCGATCCGCGATCGACTACTCCACCGTCTGCGAAATACCGATGGCCAAGAGCGCAACGATGGCAGCCGGGAGTCCCGGGAGGCCCATGAACCTCGGGCCGGCATACCACCACCAATCGGTCTTCGACCCGCCGTTCACTTCGTCCAGCTCGACACTCTGGAATTGGACCGTGGCGCCAACCCACCCGCTGCCCACGATCGAGACTTCACCGACGAACCCTTTGGACTCGCGCAAATCGCCGTTTTGCGGGACCTGGTGGATGTATCCCGGAGCGATGTCTAGGTGTGTCTTCGGTCCCAGCACGCGACGGACGCGGGCTTTGAACCCGTAGGCGGTCAGCTCCTGGTTGCCGGCGAGCAACACGGACAACCCCACTCCGTACTTGTCGCCGACTCGTCCCATGCCTCCCAGCTCTGCCTGGAACACGAGGCGGTCCCACTCGCGGGGCCCGTACCCGGTATCGATGGATTCCTTCGGATCGCCCAGCCTGAACAGGTAGGCGCCCTGGATCAGGATGCCGGAGAGCGGCGGACGACGAGGAGGCCGGACCGACTCGGCGGCAACGATGTCGGAAATGGGTATGGCCTTGAGACTGTCGGCGGTGCCGGATTCGGTCCCGATCACTTCGTGCCCATCAAGCGCCACCTGGGTGAGGTCGTTGCCTTCACCGTCCTGGATCTTGGCTACCTTGGCGGCGGGGACATGAGTCACACGACCGGATGGTCCCACGATTTGCAGCTGATCGTTCCATCCGAGACGGATTCGCTTGGCACCGTAGGAATGGCCATCGGTGGTTCGAACCCACAAGGGCAAGGTGGCGGAAACCTTGTCGGGACCGGAGAGCGTCTTTGGATGAATTGGAAGCGTGGGTGGAGTTGTCTCGGGGAGGGCCATGGCGGCTACGGCACGGAGAATGGCGGCGGCCATGATGACGACCATCACAGTGCTCACGACCCATCGCCGGATCCATGCCTGCGCCGTGCTCTGTCCCAAGCCGCTCCCTTGCTCCGTCGCGGATGCGTCTACGTTGATGGTATCTGCGACCCCAGTAGTACCAGCAGGGCCAGCGCTCCGGCCGCGATCCCCGGCTTGCCGCCGATCTTGGGGCCGATGTACCACCACCATTCTCTCGACTTGCGTCCATCGGCATCATGGCGGTCCGAAACCTGGAATTGAGTCGTGGCTCCGACCCACCCGTCCGCCAGTAACGTCAACTCTCCGACGACGGCGTTCGTCGTCGGATAGGTACCGTTCGTCGGAATCTCGGCGATGAAGCCTGGGGCGAGGTCCACGAAGACTTTCGAGCCCAGCGTGCGGCGGAAACGTGCCTTGATTCCGAAGAGGGTGAAGTCGTCATTGCCCCCAATGAGGAAGGTAGCGCCGGCACCCCAACGTTCGCCCACACGGCTGATGCCGCCCAGCTCGGTCTGAACGATGGAGCGGCTAATCTCCTTGTGATTCAAGTGCCCGACGTCCGTGTACTCCTTGGTTCCTCCGAGGCGCTTCATGTACGCACCCAGAGCGATGAAACCGGAGAGCTGTTTGCTAGGGGGCCGCTGGTCGGCCATGTGTTCGGAAACGGGTACGGGGTGGAGGCTGTCGGCAGAGCCCGGCTGGCCCTCGACACCCATCATTTCGCCGTCGTAGGAATGACCGTCGTAGGAATGGCCGTCGGTGGTACGGATCGTTAGAGGGAGTTTCGCGGAGATTCTCTCGGGGCCTGCGAAGGCAGCCACCGCATGGAAGATCGCGAATGCCGCGATAACGACCAGGTTTGCCATGAGATGGCACCGCCGGCAATCAATAGACATACGAGCTTCCAGCGCTGACCATGACAAGAAACGTGGGCGCATGGAGAATGCGCTTCCCCGTGTCCGGCTGGGCGGGCTATGGGGCTACGTGACGCCCATCGCCCGGCGCAATACTACACCCGCTCGACGAAGCTCCCGTCACGCGTGTCGATCTTGACGCGATCCCCGATCGACATGTGTTGCGGCACCTTGACCGTGAGTCCCGTGTTGAGCTTCGCCTGCTTGGGGGACGAGGAGATCGTGGCGCCCCGGAGCACGGGATCGGTCTCGACGATCTCGAGCTCCACGAACATCGGGAGATCGACCGCAACCGGCCTGCCTTCGTAATAGGACATCTCGACCATCATGCCGTCGGTGAGGTAGTTCACGGCATCGCCGAGGTGTTCGGTGGTGACGTTGAGCATTTCATAGTTCTCGGTATTCATGAAGGTGAACTCTTCGCCGGAGCGATAGAGGTACTGGAGCGGGTGATGCTCCAGATCGGCACGCTCGACCTTGTCCTCCGAGCGGAACCGGTGCTCCACCTGAGAGCCGGTGATGATGTTCACCATTTTGGCGTGGACCATCCCCCGCCAGTTGCCGGGGGTGACATGGAGGACCGTCGACACGCGGCAGGGCTTGCCGTCGTGGACGATCACCATTCCGACCTTGATCTGGGTCGCCGCAATCACGGAAATGTCTCCTCAGTGTTGGGAAATCGGTGGCAGCCGCTTACTATACCCGACTCACCGGAGGGGGGCAACCGCATGGAGATGGTGTTGGCGGGACCGCGTTCTACCTCGTCTCTCGTCAAGAGTTGGGGCAGAGGCTTCGGCATCATGCCACGCGTCCGATGGAGCTAGGCCTCATCCTCCGCGGCATCGCGATCGGGTTCTCGATCGCGGCGCCCGTCGGTCCCATCGGCGTGCTCTGTATCCGGCGCACGCTGGCCGAGGGACGCGTGGTCGGGCTTGCCACAGGGTTGGGTGCCGCGACCGCGGATGCGATCTATGGGTGCATGGCGGCGTTCGGGCTCACCGCGCTCACGGACCGCCTGGTGGGAGCGGGGATGTGGATTCGCCTGGTCGGCGGAGCGTTCCTGCTCTATCTCGGATTGCGGACCCTGCTCGCGAAGCCAGGTGAGCGCGCCGCGGCGGCCTCCGGCGCGGGCCTGGCCGGCGCCTACGCATCGACGTTCGTTCTCACGCTCACGAATCCGATGACGATCCTGTCATTCCTGGCCGTCTTCGCCGCGCTGGGTCTGGGATCCACGCACCCCGAGCCATTGGCCGCGGTGAGCCTGGTGCTGGGCGTATTTCTTGGCTCCGCGCTCTGGTGGCTCGGCCTGAGTGCCGTGGTGTCGATGCTCCGCTCGAGGTTCGACGCGCGTGGCCTAAGGTGGGTCAACGTCGGATCGGGGGTCGTGATCGTGGCGTTCGCGGTGGTGGCACTGGTGGGTGTGCGCGGACGGTAGCCTGCTCGCTCCGGGCGGCGGGTTGAACTGGCCCCGGGGCTGTTCATGTGGATCCGGGGTCAGGTTGAAACTGGCCCCGGGGCCTGTTGATGTGGGATCAGGGGCGAGTTGAACTGGCCCCGGGGCCTGTTGAACGTGAGCAGAACTGGCCCCGGGGCCAGTTGAGCCCGGGCTGAATTGGCCCCGGGGCGGTTGATTCTAACCGGCATTTGCAATGTCTGGGGTTAGGTACTGGCGCCGGGGCCAGTTCTATCGGCTGAGTTTGGCTTCCCCCACCCAATGAGATCAGTTGTTGGAAACAGGTGAGTTAGGGAGCGCAACTGGCCCCGGGGCCAGTTCAGTGCGTGCAAACGCCTATCGGTGCAGCTGGATGTCGTCAGGACTCAACTGGCCCCGGGGCCAGTGCTAATCGCCGTCCGGCTTCTGCCCCGCCACCCCGGGCGCGCCCTGTACCCGGCCGGCCCCGTGCACGTACACAAGCTGGCCGCCGAGATGCGCCGTCCTCGCCACGACGCTCGCAGCAAGGAGCGCCAGGATCATAGCGACCCAGGTCCCCTTTCTCCGCGCGTGCGTCGCCCAGCCGAGCAGACAGGCCACGGCGATCGTGCCCAGGGCCCACAGCCCCGACTCCTCGTGCTCCTCGATCGCCTTGTCGGGAACGCCGATCTTCTCGGCTCGATCCGATGCGGCTTGCCCGGTGAAGTAGGCGGTCACGGCTCCGGCCAGGGCGAGGGAGAGCAGGAGCGGTGCGAACCACCGCATCCAGTCCTTCTTCGTGAACACGTACAGCACGGAGAAGAGTGCGCCCACGATCGTGAGCGCGATGGGAAAGTGGACGACGGATGGGTGGATCTCGAGTCCGAAGAGCACGCTCCCCCCTTGGTTGGAGTCACCGCGGCTGTGCCATTGATAATCCGCATGTCGGGCCGGCGGGCCCGAGGCAGACGTGGTCGCCGCGTTCAGCGCTCCCGACTATACCCCGTACGCGCGCCTCAGAATCGTCATCGTGTGGACGACCGGGCGCTTCACGCCGTTCGCTATTTGAATATTGCACGTGCCGCACCCGGTGAGGATGGCTTCGGCCTTGGTGCGGTCGATCTCGCGGAACAACGGATCGCCGATGGCCTGCGCGCGGTCGTAGTTCTCGGCGCGCATGCCGTAGGTGCCGGCGATGCCGCAGCAGGAATCATCGATGGGGCGGATGTCGACGCCGGGCACGAGCTGGAGCAGCCGGATCGGCTCCTCGGTGATGCCCTGGGCGATCGAGTGGCAGGCGTTGTGGTACACGACCGAGATCGGGACGTGGCGGAAGTCGGTGCGGAGCTCGCCGCGCAGGTAGAGTCGCCACAGGTACTGGTGAATATCGATGGTGTGATCGGCGAGGCGGCGCGCCTCCTCGGTTCCGAGAATTCGCGGATAGTCCTCGATCAGCGCGAGCCCGCACGAAGGAGCGCTCGCGACCACGGTGAACCCGCGGTCCACGAGCGGGAGGAGCGTCGCGATATTTCGCTCCGCGTCCGCGCGGATGGCCTTCTCGGCGCCCATGGTCACGAGCGCGATGCCGCAGCAGCGCTGCTCGGGAACGACGACCTCGATGCCGTTCGCCTCCAGCACCTTCACCGTGCCGGCCGCTTCTCCTTCGGGATCGTGGAACCGCGCGAAGCAGCCGGCGAAGTAGGCGACCTTCTTCGTGATCGCGACGTCGCGCGGTGGAAGCGGACCGAGCCGCGCATGACCGCCGGCGCTGGCATGGCCGCCGGCGCTGGCACCATGACCGCCCGCGCTGGCATGACCGCCCGCGCTGGCATGACCGCCCGCGCTGGCATGGCCGCCGGCGCTGGCACCATGCCCGCCGGCCCCACCAGCATGCCCTTGCACCGCCGGCAACAATGGCAACGACAGCGCCTTCTTCGACGCAGCATCCCCGGTCCCGAACGACCGCTGGAAGCGTGGGAGATCCAAACGCCCCGCGATCTTCCCCACCTTCTCCCGCGCCGAGCGCTCCACCGAGCTCCCGATGGGGAGATTGGCCAAGCCGGGCGCGATCGACGCGATCTTCGCCACATCGGCCGCCTTCCCGAGCACCCAGTTTCGCAGCGGCATCCCGTGCGCCTCGACGAATTCCTTCCGCGCCGCGATCGCGAGCCCGGGAATGTCCACCTGGCTCGGGCACTCGCTCAGACAGAGCTTGCAGTTGAAGCAGGAGTCCATCACTTCCTTGAACGGCTTCCCCGTCAGCGCCTTCGGGTCCAGAGCGCCGCGCACCAGCTCGAGCAATAACGCCGCCTTCGCACGCGCGGTGTGCGGCTCTTTCCCTGTCGTGGTCCCGACGGGGCAGTAGTCGCGGCAGGTGCCGCAGCCATGACACATCTCGATCATGTCGCGATACTCCGGCTCGTCGAAGACCGTGCCGGTCTGCACGAACGTCGTCGTGTATCGCAGATACGACGCCGGGAAGGTCGCCTGGTCGGAGATCACGACGCCGGGGTTCAGCACGCCGTCGGGATCCAGCACTCGCTTCACCGCCGCCATCGTCTCATACGACCGCGGGTACTGCCGGCGCAGGTACGGTGCGCGCAGGATTCCATCGCCGTGCTCGCCGGTGATCGTGCCGCCGAGCCGCCATGTGAGCTCGAAGGCCTCCTCCGTCATGGTGGCCATTCGCGGCACGAACGTGGCGTCGTGCGGGTCCATCAGGGGCGTGACGTGGACGTTTCCGTTCCCCGCGTGACCGAAGATCACGTAGGGCGTTCGATGCCTCGCGAAAATCCCGCGAAGCCCTTCGATGTACTGCCCGAGCTTCTCGACCGGCACGGCCGTGTCGTCGATGAAGTTCATCGGCTTCTCGACGGGCGAGGTGCGATACACCAACGGCAGCGCCGCCCGACGCACCGACCACAAAGCGGCGCGCTCCTCGGCGCTCCGAGCCGCGCGATAATCCAGGACCATCCCGCGGCGCGGCGCGACCCACTCCTCGATCGCCGCCAAACCGGTCCGCGCTTCCTCGTCCGTGTCCCCTTCGAACTCCACCAGCAAACCCGCCACGAACTTGTCCGGGACGAGATCGCGCAGATCCCCGCGATGGTCCTTGACGAACGCGAGGAACGTGTAATCCATCGCCTCCACCGCCGAAGCGCCCAGGCGTCGGGCCTCCAAGACGGCCTCGCTCGCGTCCGTCCAGCTCAGGAAATACAAGAGCGCCACCGAAGTAGCCTGCGGCTTCCGCACGAGCCGCATCGTCACTTCGGTCGCGATCCCCAGAGTCCCTTCGGACCCCACCATCAACCGGAGCGGATCGAACCGCGGCGCGATCGACGACACCGGGTCGCCCGGATTCCACGCTCCCCAGAGGTCATAGCCGCAGGAGTTCTTGTTCGCCTCGACGCGCTCCGGCAGGAAGTCTGGCGCACCCTGACGCAGCACCGACGTGAGCTCGGTCTCGAGCTTGGACCACATCGCCGATCCCTCGGCGCCTGCCTTCCCCAGAGTCACGATCGATCCGTCGTACAGCACGACGTCCAGCGACAGCACGTGATCCCGCGTCGCGCCATGGCGGAGCGTGTGCGCCCCCGCGGCGTTCGTCCCGACGTTGCCGCCGATCGTGCAGAAGTCGCCGCTGGAAGGATCGGGCCCCAAACGCAGCCCGTGCGGCGCGGCCGCGCGCTGGACCCGCGTGTGAATCGCTCCCGGCTCCACCCTCACCAGCCGCCGCTCAAGATCCACCTCGAGCACGCGGTTCATGTAGGCCGAGAAGTCGAGGATGATCCCCTCGCCCACGGCTTGCCCCGCGAGGCTCGACCCTCCGCCGCGCGCGGTGACGGACAGTCCCTGGGCCCGCGCATAGGCAACCACGCGAGCCACGTCCTCGGGCGTCTTCGGCGACACCACCGCGCGGGGCGAGCGGCGGAAAATCGAAGCGTCGGTGGTGAACAGCGAGCGGGTGATGGGATCCGTGCGGACGTCGCCCTCGATCAAGGGGGCGAGGTCGCGCTGGATGGGATCGGAAGCGGGAGAGGCGTCCGTGGGTCGGGTCATGATGTCATGGTGCCGCGCTCAGAACGCGGCGTTCCAACCGCCGCGCTCCACGGGGCCGCGGCGCGCCCGTCGGTTAGGCGCGTTCCAGAAAGAAACGGTCGTACAGGAGACCGGCGATCGCTCCACCCAGGAGCGGGCCGACCCAGTAGAGCCACTGGTCCTGCCAGTAGCCGGAGATCAAAGCGGGACCGAATGCCCGGGCCGGATTGAACGAGGCGCCTGTGAGCGCGCCCCCCGCGAGGATGTTTCCAACCAGGGTCAATCCGATGGCGAGTCCCGCAAAACCTTTGGATGCGCGGGGGTCCACAGCGGAGCCGAAGATCACGATCACAAGGATGAAAGCCATGAGCCCTTCGAGGAACATGGCGAGCATGGGGCTCACACCCGCGGCCACGGTGGGCACGCCGAGATGCGCCTCCGTGGGACCGTGCCAGGCACAGAGAAGCACCCAGGCGGCGAGGCTCGCTCCTACGAGCTGTGCGATCCAATAGGCGATCGCGCCTCCGAAGCTGAGCCTGCGCGTGACGAGGAAGCCCATGGTCACGGCCGGATTGAAGTGGCCGCCCGATATCGCGCCGAAGGCGTAGATCATGACCAGGATCGCGAGGCCGTGCGCCACAGCGATTCCCGTCATGCCCACCATCTGGTTCGCGTTGTGGGTCAGGATGGCGCCTGCCCCGAAGAAAATGAGCGCGAACGTCCCGATCAGCTCCGCCAGGAACTTCTTCCCGTGACCCATCCGCTCCCCCTCTTGTTAGAGGCCGGCGACCGTCTTCTTGTCCAGCCGCCTAGTAAGCTCCACCAACAGCTTGACCGCGGCATCGTAGTCCTTGCGGTCCATGATGGTGGAGTGGCTGTGGATGTAGCGCGTGGCGATGAAGATCACGAGCGAGGGGACGCCGGTGTCGTAGATGTGGAAGCGCCCTGCGTCGGTGCCTCCGCGCTCGACCGTGCCCAGATGGTAGGTGATCTTGTTCTTCTCGCAGACGTCGACCGCGAGATCGCGCAGCCGCCGGTTCGGGATCATGCTCGCGTCATAGACGAGGATGCCGACGCCCGCGCCCAGCTTCTCGTCGCCGTCGCCGATGGAGCCCGGCGTGTCGTGCGCGATGCCCACATCGACGGCGATCGCGACGTGCGGCTTCACCGACGCGACGCTGGTGGTCGCGCCCCGAAGACCGACCTCTTCCATCGTCGAGGCCACGCCATAGAACGTGTTCGGGTGCGCCACGTTCTTGAGCTTCTTCATCGTGTCGACCACCATCGCGCAGCCGACGCGATTGTCGATCGCCTTCGCGAGGTAGAGGCGGTCGTTCCCCATGGTCGTGAACGGAGCGTCGGGGACGATGGGATCGCCCGGCGAGATGCCGAGCTTCTTCCGGACGTCGAAGTAGGTCGTGGCGCCCACGTCGATGAACATGTCCTTCAGCTCCATCACCTTCTTGCGCTCTTCGTCCTGGAGCTCGTGCGGCGGCTTGCTGCCCACGACGCCGATCACGTCTCCCTTCTTCGTGCGGATGCGCACCTTCTGCGCGAGGAGCACGTGGCCCCACCATCCGCCCATCGGGAGGAACTTGATGAATCCCTCGGGCGTGATGCCCTTGACCATGAACCCGACCTCGTCCATGTGGCCGCCCACCATCACCCGCGGCTCGTCGGCGCTCCCGCGCTGCTTGCAGATGATGCTGCCGAGCCCGTCCTGCGAAATCTCGCCGAGGCCCTTCAGCTCCTTGCGCATGAGACCGGCGATCTCGCCCTCGTGCCCCGGGGGGCCGAAGGCTTCCGTGAGGTTCTTGAGCAGTGTGTAGGTCGCGTCCATCCGCAAGGCTCCTCGGGGTTTGTGATTGTGGGAACGAGAATGCGCCAGTATCGACCCCGGCTCCGGGGCTGTCAAGGTAGGCGGGTGCCCCTACTTCCCGGCCTGGGCCTTCGCCTGCGCCTCGATCATGGCTGTGAGCTCAGCCCTCGACATCTCGGCCCGGTTCCCTCGCATCGGCCAGGACTGGACCAGACGGTCTACGTCGAGGTGCTCCTCGTCGAGGGTCTCGAGGAGCTTGGCCGCACGGCGGGATGCCCGGAGCGTCCCGTCGACAGTCACCCATCCCTGCTCCGTCTCGAAGAGGAGCCTCGCCTGCGGCAGCCAGAACACCACGAACTCCGCCGTGTGCTGCGAGCGGTCGCCGATGTTGACGGCCACGATGCGATTCGTGGGGTCGGAGAGCTCGTACCTCTTGTCGAAGGTTTGGAGCGACAAAGGGCGCGGCGATCGCGCGAGCCGGTCGGGGCGAAGCTTGAAGGGATAGGCCGCGATCTGGCGCACGAGCGCCTCGTTCCCCGGGGTGGTCACGACGGTCGCCCCCTCCGCGATGAGCGCCCGGAGTCCGCCGACGTAGTGCGGGTGGTGATGGCTGACGAGTGCGTAGAGGATCGGCTTCGACGGCCACCGGCGCTTGACGGCATCGACCAGCCGCTCGCCGTTGGCGCTCGAGACCGCGGCCTCGATCACCGCGAGATGATCGGCGAACTCGACCACGAGCGACCTCGAATCCACGTCGTCCATGTCGACCGGGAAGACGCCCGGCGCGAGCGCGGGACCGATGACGGCCGCTCCAACCAGGCTGTCCGGATCGATCGAGGCGCGCGTCACCTCGCGCGGCGTCAGGAAGAGCGAATCGGGAAGGGCTGCCTCGTGCGAGGAGATGCGAAGCTCCTCGAGCGTCCATGCCTGGTCTCGCTCGTGGATCCGAAGGACGGTCGCGACGGGCGCCGCGGTCTCGCCGTAGCGATAGGCGACCGAATCCACGACGTCGCCGAGCCTCGGATGCGGGCGCCGCGCGCGCCCTGCGAGCACGCGGCCGTTTTTCGCGCGCTCGACCTCGATGCCGAGCCGGGGGCCGCTCTCGACGAGCACCGTCGGAAATCCCGAGAGCACCTGGAGCCGCGCGCGCTCCGCCGCGCTCCCGCTGAGCTCCTCCCACGGCGCGCCGGGGCGCGCCTGGTCGTACACGCGGCCCCGCGCGAGCAGGATCGTCTCGGGAATGCGCTCGGAGTCGCCCTCGGCCCAGGTCGTCCACTCGAGCCTGAGCGCTCCCTGGCCGTCGGCGAGGAAGCGGCGCTTGGACTCGAAGCGCATGACGTCGCCGGGGTGCGCGTAGTGCCCCTCGAGCCGGACGGAGCCTTGATTCACGATCTCGAGCACGGTCTTTCGCGTCTTCGCTCCTCGCGCTCCGGCCGAAGCCTTCGCGCCGGGATCCGGCGCGAGCCGCGCCCGGGGGCTCGACGGCACGAGCAGCGCGACGAACACGATCAGAACCGCGAGCAGGGCGCGCACGCCGGCAGTATGGCCCAGGCACGCGGACGGTGCTACCCTCTCCCGCTCCATGAGCACGCGAACCCGAAGCATCGAGATCATTGGCGCCCCGGTGGACCTGGGCCAGGGGCGGCGCGGCGTCGACATGGGGCCATCGGCCATTCGCATCGCCGACCTGGAGCCGCATCTCGAAGCGCTCGGCCACACCGTGGTCGACTGCGGCGACATCGACGTCCGCATTCCCGAGACGCTCGAGATCGGCTCCTCCAATCTCCGCTACAAGCCCGCCATCCTCGCCGCCTGCGACACCCTGCGCGCGGAGGTGGAGCGCAGCCTGGGCGCGGGGCTCCTGCCGGTCGTTCTCGGCGGGGATCACTCGATCGCGATCGGATCGATCGCGGGCGTGAGCCAGCACTACGCACGGCAGAATCAATCCATCGGCGTGATCTGGTTCGACGCGCACGGCGATTCGAACACTGCAGAGACCACGCCGTCCGGGAACATCCACGGCATGGCGCTCGCCATCTCGATGGGACTCGGCGATCCCGACCTGGTCCAGCTCGGAGGGAGAGCACCCAAGGTGGATGGGCGCCGCGTGGTCCTGATCGGCGTGCGCGACCTGGATCCCGGCGAGCGCGACGTCTTGAAGGGATCCGGGGCGACCGTCTTCACGATCCGGGACCTGGACGAGCGCGGCATGCGCGACGTCGTGACGCAGGCGATCTCGATCGCCGGTGAAGGGACCGGGGGCATCCACGTCTCGTTCGATCTCGACGTGGTGGACCCGGAGGATGCGCCCGGCGTGGGCACCGCGATCTGGGGCGGCATCACCTACCGCGAGGCGCACCTCGCGATGGAGATTCTGAGCGAGCGGGCGAATGTGACATCGCTCGACCTCGTCGAGGTCAACCCGGTGCTCGACGACCGCAACCTGACCGGGATCCTCGCCGTGGAGCTGGCCCAGAGCCTCCTGGGGAAACGCATCTTCTAGCCGCACCGCGAGCCGCACCGCGAGCGCACCGCGAGCCGCGCCGCGCGAGCCGGGCGCGCGCCTCTAGCTCCTCCGCTTCAGCCCGCGAATCCGGTGGTGCGGCCTCGTGACCGGCGGAACCTCGTCCTCGCGCAACACGCTGATCGCCCCGTCCACTTCGAGGATCGCGCTCCGGACGAGCTCCGGATCCTCCAGGCCATGCTCGCGGAGCGCCCTCAGCAGATCCTCGCGCGAGATCCCCTCCCGCACCAGATTGGGCTCGAGCACCTGTCCGTGCCGGATCAAGATCGTCGGCATGCCTTCGAGAATCCTCGCCGCGCCGCGCGTACGCCACGCGATCGCGGCGACAACGCCGTTCAACGCGAGGAGCGTCCCGGCCGCTACGAGGCCGCCCCAGAGCGTCTCGTTCGGCCCCACCATGGCGTTCTGGACGGAGTTGGCGAGGAGGAGGAGCAGGAGGAGATCGAACGGAGTGAACTGCCCTACCTGGCGCTTCCCCGTGATCCTGAGCCCCACGAGGAGTGCCAGATAGACGACGGCGGTTCGCGCCGTTACATCGAGGAGGGCGCGGGTCAGGGCCGGCGCCACGATCGTGCTAGCGTGTCACTACCGAGATCGGAGCGTCGACGCGGAGCGAGAGTTTGCTCCCCGCGGGCACGTCCAGCTCGTACCCCTTGGCCGCCATCACGGCGCCCGTCCCGAGCACGGCGCCGCCGACGGCGCCGATGACGGCGCCCTTCGTGTCCTTCCCCACCACCTTGCCGAGCACCGCGCCGGCGATGGCGCTTCCGCCGATGATGAGCGCGTCACGCTTCGTCGTGGAGCCCGCGATCATGCGCCCCTCGGCGTTCGTCACCGTCACCTCGAGCGTCTTCTCGCCATCCACCGTCTCGAGCGAGGTGAAGGCCATCTTGACCATGGCGCGATCGTCCTCGGACTTGGCGTGGCTCGCGCGCTTCAGCTCCACGATCTCGCCCTTCAGATGCGACCCGGCCTCGGCGATGACCGCTCCGCCGCCATCCGGCGATGAGAGCTGATCCACGAGCTTCGCCTCGATCTTGTCGCCCACGTTCGAGGTGCTGGTATTGATCGGCGTGATCATCTCCGCGATGAACGTGGCCCCCGTCGGGAGCGACACCGTCCGCTTCTCCGCGGCCGCGGGTGTCGTTTGCGTCTTCGGCTTGGACTTCGTCGGCGTGGTCGCCGTGCCGCCCGGCGGCTCCGGATTGTTCTCCGTGGTCGGCACCACCATCGAGGCTTCGGGTGGAAGCGAGTCGGCGCCCATGGCCGTCGAGTTCAGGCTGTCCACGCTGGACGTGGTGGCCTCTTCCTTCTTCGAACAGGCGGAGAGGCACACGGACAGCGCGAGGACGACCAGGAACGCGCCGGCCGGACGGATCGCTTTCATCACGACCTCCTCGGTTGGTGTTCGGGCGCTAGTAAATGAAGTTGTAGGTGAACCCGCCCAGGAGACGGAACGAGTTCGCGTCGGACACGAACGAGTACCGAGCCTCGCCGAAGAGGCTCAGGTTCGGCATGAACTGATTGCGCAAGCCGCCCTGGATGTTGAGCCCGGCTTTGGTGTCGTCGTTGTTCTCTTCGCCGGGAGCGTTGGTGTCGACACTCAGGAAGTGGATCCCGATGCCACCGCCGAGATAAGGCGTCATGCGCTGGCCTGCCATGGGGAAGTCGACATCGACGTCGAGCGCGATGGTGAAGTCGCTGCGGTCGACGTGCACGGTGCCTGCCTCGGCGCCCGTGCTCCAGTACTCTGCATATGGCATGACATGGACGTTCTTCACGAACGTGCCGGCATCGACGTGGCCGCCCAGGAGGAGCGTGCCGCTCGCGTCCTCGGGATCCACGAACCCGATTCGAGCACCGATGCCTTTGAAGCCGAGGCCGACGTTACTCTGCGGCGCCGCCTGCGATGGCGGCGGCGTGGACGACTGGGCGCATGCCGCCGATGCAACCCCCACCCCAAGGCCGACCGCGAGAAGACAGATCAGGAACGGACGCGGATACGATCGAGCCATCACCGAACACCTCCCTGGTTACACCCCACACCGAGACGCCCCAGTCCCGCCCTCGGGACCAGGGTCTTCTCGGGTGAAGGTAACTCACGAATTCTTTCGGAGACAACTAGAACCGGAAGCGGAGGCCTCCATGGACCGCGAGTCCATCCATGTTCACCGACTCCTTGATCTGGGCGTTGAGGACCGGATCGAAGTAGTCGAAGTCGAGCGTGCTGAAGTTGTACGTCGCCTCGCCGTAGAGGCCCACCGTCTCGGAGGCCATGATGTTCAGGCCGCCCATGAGCTGGGCGCCGAAGCCGGCGTAGTCGTTGCTGAACGGAACGCCGTCCGAGTCGGTTCCCTGGACCCAGAGCCACTCGTAGCCGGCGCCGCCGCCTACGTAGGGCGTGAACTGCGGAGCCACGGGGAACTTGAGGCGAACGATGCCCATCACGGGCAGGAGGTCGGTGTCGACGGACTGGGTCTCGACCGACTGCTGCACGACCGTTCCATTGGGGAGCTGATACGAGGAAAGGACCTGCTCGCCATCGGAGCTCCTGTGATACCAGGCGATCCGGCCGCCGATGTCGAGCGGCGCGGAGACTTCGCTCCCGATGTCGAAGTTGGCGTAGAAGCCGTTCCCAGGCTGCGTCTTGGGATCGAACATTCCCCCGCCGATGCTCATGAAACCGTACGGATAGGTCCGCTCGCGGTGGCGCTCCTCTTCGTAGTAGTGATAGGGCGCCCTCCGGCGGATCGGGTGATTCGAGCTCGAGCTGTACGAGCTATGGATCGGGAAGAGATCGTTCCGGAGCAGCGTGGCGGTCGACCCACCGCCCTCGGACGCCTGGGCTGGAGCCGGTGCGACGGACACGACGGCCGCCATGGCGATGGCGCCGAGTCCTGCTCCGGCACTTGTGAACAAACGAAAAACATGACCCCGTGAGCCTGCGGTGCGCGGTCGCATGATGCCCTCCTAGGATGATTCGACGGTTGCCATGAGCAGGGCATCTTGCAGACCACGTGCCACGGCGATGCTCCTTGTCGTTCCATCACTTAGCTGTTGTTGACCTCGCGCCACGGCCCTTCCCGTGACGCCGCTTCAGCACTCTGTCGCTTTCAAGCCACACTCCAGAGCGCCACTCGGGTTCGGCCGTCATGCAGGTCGTGTGCCCGCTTTGACGGTTCCTGCGCGCTCCCGTAGGATCGGCGGCTCATGACTCCCCGCCTTCGGTGGCTTGCACCACTCCTCGGCACCGCCCTTCTCGCCGCTTTCGCGTGCGGGGCGGCCGCCCAGCCGGCCGAGTACCTCCCCGTAGGTCACGCGGCCTACGACGAGATCGAGTTCCTCGCGGCCCGAGGCTGGCTGGACTCCCTCTCGATCTACACCCGGCCGCTGGCCCGCGTTGACATCGCCCGCGCGCTCCTTCGAGCGGAGCGCCTCCATCCGGAAGCGGTCCCGAGCCCGAGCTTCGCGCGGCTAAAGCGCGAGCTGGCGCGCGAGCTTCAAGACCTGGAGGCCCCCGACGCGCCGACGGAGACCGGGCCGCTCGTCGATCTGGGGTCCCGCGAGCGGCGCTTCCGGGTGCAGAGCGCGGCCCACGTGCGCGGGGACTACGACGAGTCACGCGATCCGAAGTACCGGCTAAGGGACGAGACGTCGGTGAGCGCGCGCATGGCGCTCCAGCTCTGGCCCGCGTTCACGGCGTACGAGGAGCTGGGCATCACGCGGATTCGCGGCCAGCGCGAGTGGATCGATCCCTTGGCGGTCAACACGGACGTCGAGTTCGCGATGCTCCACGCGGGCCTCGTCGGACGTGCCGGGCCGATCACGGGGTCGGCGGGATACGACGAGGTTCGGTGGGGGCCGGGGCGCCGCGGCACGCTGCTCCTCTCGGATGCGGCGTTCCCGATGGGCTACGTCATGCTGCAGGGCTCGATCGCGGGAAGGCTCACCGCGACCGCGTGGAACGGATACGTCTCCCTGGCCGAGGACAAGATGGCCGCGGCGCACCGGCTCGAATTCGCGGCGACGCCGTGGCTCACCCTGGGCGTCGCCGAAGCCGTGCGGTATTCGTCCCACGGCATCGATCTCCTCTACGGAATCGGGCTCCTTCCCTACTCGCTCGTCGAGCGGATCCACGTGCGTGAGGCTTCGACCGACTCCGTGCGGGAGGAGGTGCGCTCGAACGTGATGGCCTCTGGGGACGTCACCGTCCAGGTCTCCCCCGATCTCACGGTGTACGGCGAGCTCCTCGTGGACGACTTCACGACCGAGGACGAATCGATGCCGGATCGCTTCGGCTGGCAGGTGGGCGTGCGGAGCGACCGCCCGTTCGGCGCGGGATCGATCCACGTGCTCGGCGAGTTCACGACCGTGCGGAACTACACGTACAGCGTCTACTACGGGGAGAGCTTCGTGTATCGCGGGCGGCCGCTCGGCTACACGCTCGGCCCCGACGTGGCCAACTTGCTCGTCGAGGTCGGCTACGACCTCTCGCGCGACTGGCAGATCCGCTGGACCGGCGACTTCATCAACAAGGGAGAGGGCCGGATCGGCGTGCCCTGGACGCCCGATCTGGGCGCCGTCGACAACTCGGGACTCACCGGCGTGGTCGAGCGGCGGCGCGAGGTCTGGGGGGACGTGCGCTGGCTCCCGCGCGACAACGTGGACGTCTTCCTCGGCGCGGGATATCGGAGCCGGGCGAACGCCGACAATGTCGACGGCAAGGACGAGACCGCCTGGCTTGGACGACTCGGCGCGGAGCTTCGGTACTGACGCTCCTGTCGCTCCGCCGTAGCTACTGCCCCATCGCTCCCAGTCCCAGAAACGCGATCCCGACCAGCGCCGCGATCCAGACCCACAGCAGCAAATTCACGAACCAGCCGATCACGCACACGAGAACCGCGCGGCCTGTGCTCGTGTAATCGAGCGCCTGGCGCACCGCGACCACGGTCGCGAAGAGCATCCAGACCTGGGCGGCGAGGACGATGATCCCCCCGAAGAGCGGTAGAAACCCGAACGCGCGGAGGAAGCCCGGCGCCGCGGCGAAGCCGAGCGTGCGAAGCATCTCCCCCATGTCCGCGCGCGTCTGCGGCTCGGGGAGCATCTTCGCGCCGATCACGTACGTGAGGAACGAAGCCGCCACCCAGCCGGCGAGACCGGCGACGAGCCCTCCCAGCACGCCACGCTCGCCGGCGGCGAGCCCGCCGATCCCGGCGGCGATCGACGAGAGCACCACGACGCCGAGCGCCTGGCCGGTCGCCGTCTTGTCCGCCTCCACGTCCTCGTACGTCGCGGCGTCCAGCTTCGCCGCCCCGATCACCCGCTGAACCCACGACGCCATCGGTTGTCCCCTCCACTCAGCCCTTGTTCAGCACCCTCGCGGACACGAGCTCCGCCACGACCTTGTCCGCCACTCACCACCTAGAGCGTGGGCGGCTCCACGCGTTGTGGGGACCTCCGTATCGGTCGAAACGCGCCCTCCTCCGAATCGGGCGGCCGCTGCGCCCGCTCCCGCGCTTCCATCCAGAACGCTTCCTGAGCCCTGACGGGCTTTCGACGGCCCTCCCTCCGGACGAACGTCCCGTCGGGCCGCAGCTCCCTGGCCTTCACGTTGTCAGCAAAAAGCATGTCCAGAACGCGCCCGAGCCGGGCCCGGTGCTGCGGATCGAGCACGGGGACGACCAGCTCCACCCGGCGGTCGAGATTGCGCGGCATCCAGTCGGCGCTCCCGATGAAGACTTCCGCGTCGCCCCCCGAGCCGAACTCGAAGATCCGGCTGTGCTCGAGGAATCGATCCACCAGCGATACCACACGGATCGTTTCGCTCAGCCCGGGCACGCCCGGGCGGATGAGGCAGGATCCGCGCACGTTGAGATCGATGGCGACGCCCGCCTCCGAGGCTTCGTAGAGAGCGTCGACGAGTCTCGTGTCGATGAGCGCGTTCACCTTGACGCGAATGCGCGCGGGCTCGCCCGAGCGCGCCCGCTCCGCCTCGCGATGGATGAGCGCGAGCAATCGCTGCCTTAGCCCGAGCGGCGCCATCGCGATGCGCCTCCACGGCAGGGGCTCGCTGTAGCCCGTCACCACGTTGAAGAACGACGTGAGATCGGCGCAGAGATCTTCGTCGGAGGTGAGGAGGCTCAAGTCGGAGTAGTCGAGCGCGGTCCGCTCGTTGTAGTTGCCCGTCCCGATATGCGCGTAGCGCTCGATGCCCTCCGAGCCGCGCCGCACGACGAGGAGCGCCTTCGCGTGCGTCTTCAATCCGGCGAGGCCGTAGAGCACCTGCGCTCCCGCGTCCTCGAGGCGCTGCGCCCAGTTCACGTTTCGCTCCTCGTCGAACCGCGCCTGGAGCTCGACGAGGACCGTGACCTGCTTCCCGTTCTCCGCCGCCCGCTCGAGCGACCGCACCACCTCGCTGCTCGAGGACGTGCGGTAGAGAGTCTGCTTGATCGCGAGCACCGCCGGATCCTCGGCGGCGAGCCGGAGGAGCCGGAGCACCGGCTCGTAGCTTTCGTACGGATGGAAGAGAAGGATGTCGCGCTCGGCGATCTCCGCCCAGAGCCCTTCGCCCGGCGCGATGCCCGGCTGCGGCTGCGGCGGCCACGGCACGGCGCGCGGCGCGGGCAGGGACGGCAGGCGCGCGAAGTCCATCAGGAACCGGAGATCGATCGGACGCGGCAGGCGATGGATCGCATCCTCGCCGAGCTCGAGAGCGCGCGCCAATTCCTCGACGAGCGCCTCGCTCGCGGAGTCCTCGATCTCGAGACGCACGGGATCCCCATGGACGCGGTTCCGGAGCACCTGCTCCACGGCGTCGACGAGATCCTCCGGCTCCTGATCGTCGGGCGAGAAGTCCGCGTCCCGCGTGACGCGGAACGCGGCGGCCTCGACGAGGGTGTGCCCCTCGAACAGCTCCCCGACGCTCCAGCGGATGGCGTCCTCGAGAAGGACGAAGCGAGGCGCCTTCGTCGAGACCGCGATCCAGCGCGGCGCGGCACGCGGCAGCTGCACGATGGCGAGCCGCTCGCTGCCGTCCGGTCCGAGCACGCGCACCGCGAGATAGAGGACGAGATTAGTGACGTGCGGGAGCGGGAACGCGGGATTCACCGCGGACGGGGTGAGCGTCGGGAAGATCTCGCGCCGGAACGTGCGCTCGATCCCCTTTCGCTCCCGGTCCTCGAGATCATCGGGGGCCAGGATGCGGATGCCGGCATCGCGCAGCGCGGGCTCGATCCCTTCCGACCAGGTCGCGGCCGCGCGCTTGGCGAGATCATGCGCGCGCGTGGAGAGACGCGGGAGGAGCTCCTGCGGACTCGATCCGTCCGGATACGTGAGCGGCGTTCCCTCGAGGACGAGCTCGTGCACGCCCGCCACGCGGATCATGAAGAACTCGTCCATGTTCGACGCGAAGATGCCGAGGAATCGCGCCCGCTCGAGGACCGAATTCGACACGTCCTGCGCCTCCTCGAGAACCCGCTCGTTGAACCCGAGCCAGGTCATGAGGCGGTTCAGGTAGCGCGGTTCGAGGGCCTTGCCGTCGACCATGGGAATGCGGCCTCCGAGCCTAGAGCGGCGGCGGACGGCAGGTTCCGTCCAATTGTAACAAGCAAATGAGGTTACGCCGAGACGAGGGCTCTCTTCAAGGGTCCCGTTTCCCTACCACCTTGGTCCCATTCCAGGATACCTGGTGGATCGGGGGTGTTAAGTATGCTTAAATTCTGCTGGGCGCCAGCCCTTGCAGCCGTCCACCACCCCGAGAGAGCGGTACGACATGGAAGTTTGGAAGCGATTCAACGAGAAAGAGCTGACCCACTCGATGGCGCATTACCTCATGGCCGTCTCGGCGCTGAGCCAGAACGGCGGCGCGTCCGTGAGCGCCATCGCGGAGCGCCTCGGCGTGAGCAAGGCAGGCGTGACGTCGATGCTGCGCACGCTCAAGAACCGCGGCCTCGTGGATCACGAGCGCTACGGCGACGTACAGCTCACGAAAGTGGGCCAGCGTCTCGCGGCGCGCACGGAGCGGAGCCGCGACGTGCTCACGCGCTTCTTCGTCGAGACGCTCGGCGTGGAGGCTTCGGCGGCCGAGGAAGACGCGTGCATGATCGAGCACCTGGTCAGCGTTTCCTCGATGGTCGAGCTCCTCCGCATGACCGCGTTTCTCGCGTCCGACGATCCCGCGGCCGAGCGATTCCGGGTCGCATTTCGCGAGTACCAGAGCCACTGCCGCGCAGGCTCGGGGGGCGAGGCTTGCCCCGTGTGCCGCGGGCACTGTCTCCGGAACACCATCGAGGACGTGGAAGCGGCTGTGGACGAAGCACAGGCTACGCTCCGCACGGGAGGCAACGCGTGAGATCGCTCGACCGCATCGTTCCCGGCTCTCGCGCTGTGGTGCACGACATCAAGGCCGAGGACTCGTTCTCGCGCTCGCTCCTCGAGCTGGGCCTCGTCCCTGGAACGGAGATCGAGGTCGTGCGCCGCGCTCCGCTCGGCGATCCCATCGAGCTCGTCGTGCGCGGCTCTCACTTCTCGATCCGGCGTCAGGAGGCGCGTCGCATCCTTGTCCAAGCCATTTGAGCGAATCGCCCTGGTCGGAAGTCCGAATTCAGGCAAATCCTCGCTCTTCAACCGCCTCACGGGACTCAGGCAGAAGGTAGCGAACTACCCCGGCGTGACCGTCGAAAAGCGCGCCGGGACCTGCCACCTCCCCTCGGGACGGCAGGTCGAGATTCTCGATCTCCCGGGCACCTACAGCCTCACCCCGCGCTCCCCCGATGAAGCCCTGGTGCGCGACGTGCTCGAGGGGCGCCAAGGCGCTGCGGCGCACGCCGACCGCGTCGTCGCGGTCGTCGACGCCACGCGCCTCGACCGCCAGCTCTATCTCGCACTCCAGATCCTCGGCACACGCCGCCCCGCGATGCTCGTGCTCAACCTCATGGACGAGGCCGATGCGCAGGGTATCGAGATCGACGTTCCCGCTCTCGAGCGGCGGCTCGGCGTTCCTGTCCTCGCGGTTTCTGCGAAGACAGGGATGGGCGTGGATCGTCTCAGACAGACGATCGATCGCGCGAACGGCCACACCGATACGAACGGCCACTCCGAGGCGAACGGCAACGGACATGGGAACGGCCACGCGAACGGCCACACCGCGAGTGCCGAGGGCAACGGCCACGCCGTCGTCGCCGACGCACCCTGGGCCGAGCTCGATCCCGCACGCGGCTACAAGGAAGTCGAGTCGATCGTGCGCCAGGTGGTGCGCCGCCGACCCACGGAGAAGGCGGTCCGCGGGCGGCTCGACGCGATCCTGACGCACAAGATCCTCGGCCCTGTGATCTTCGTGGTCCTGATGGCGACGGTGTTCCAGAGCATCTACGCCTGGGCCACGCCCGCCATGGACCTGCTCGATGCCGGCGTCCGCGCCCTCGCCGGGCTGGCACGCGCGACGATCCCCGCCGGACCGATCCAGTCGCTCCTCGTCGACGGCATTTTCGCCGGCGTGGGCACCGTGGCCTCGTTCATCCCGCAGCTCGCGATCCTCTTCTTCTTCATCGCGGTCATGGAAGACACCGGCTACATGGCGCGCGCCGCTTTCCTGATGGACCGCGTCATGGGCTCGGTCGGGCTCCCCGGCCGCGCGTTCCTGCCGCTCCTCTCATCCTTCGCCTGCGCGATTCCCGGCATCATGGCCACGCGGACGCTCCCGTCCCGGAACGACCGCCTCGCCACGATCCTGATCGCGCCGCTCATGTCGTGCAGCGCGCGGCTCCCCGTGTACGCGCTCCTGATCGGCGCGTTCATCCCCAACCGGCACCTGGGCATCCTGAGCCTCCGCGGCCTCACGCTCCTGTCGATGTACTTCCTCGGGATCCTGGCCGCGCTCGGCGTGGCGTGGGTCGCGCGCCGCACCGTGCTCCGCGGGCCGCGCACGGCGCACGTCCTCGAGATGCCCCCCTATCGCGTTCCGTCCGTGCGCTCCGTCTTGCTCGCGATCCGGGAGCGCTGCCTCCTCTTCCTCGGCCAGGCGGGGTCGGTGATCCTCGCGGTGTCGATCGTGCTCTGGTTCCTCGCGTCGTATCCGGGAGGACATCCCGAGACGAAGGCGCTGGAATCGCGAGCCAAGGCCGCGGCCGCCGCGGGCCACGCGCAGGATGCAGCGAAGCTCCGCACCGAGGCGTCGGGCTCGGCGCTCCGCCATTCGTTCGCGGGGCAGCTCGGCCATCTCATCGAGCCCGCGATCGCGCCGCTCGGCTTCGACTGGAAGCTGGGGGTGGGCCTCCTCTCCTCGATCGCGGCCCGCGAGGTGATGGTGTCCACCATGGCGACCATGAACAACCTCGACGGCTCGTCGGATCCGTCCGAGTCGCTCCGCCAGGCGTTGCCGCGCGCGGTGAATCCCAAGACGGGGCTACCGCTCTACACGCCGCTCGTCGCGATCAGCCTGATGGTCTTCTTCGCGCTCGCGCTCCAGTGCATGTCCACCGTCGCGGTCGCGAAGCGGGAGACCAACTCGTGGCGCTGGCCGATCGGCATGCTGGTGATGATGAACGTGATGGCGTGGGTGGCATCGCTCGCCGTCTATCAGGGCGGGAGGATGCTCGGATGGGGGTGATCCTTTGAGCGCGCCCCTCTGGCAGCACGTCGTGGCGATCGCGTGCGTGGTCCTCGCGCTGGGCTGGCTCTTCCGCCGGTCCTTGTTCCGCGGCTCGCGGGACACGGCGGATGTGGGAGCCGGACCGTGCTCCCACTGTCCGGCGCGGAAAGGCGGCCCGATCGAGCAGGCCGTAGAGCTCAGGAAGCGGCAGGCTCCACGAGGACCGGCCTAAGCCCGAACACTTCTTCGAAGAGACCGCCCTTCTCCTCGAGCGAGAGCCGCTCGAGCCCCAGATCCCCCGCCCCCTCTCCCTCGATACGAAGCTCGTCTCCCGACACGGTCACGTGCACGCCGCGCAGGATCTGGTTGTGCCCCTTGTCGAGCGCGTCGGCCACGCGAAGAATGGCGGCGAGGCGATTCACGGTCACGCGCGCGGGACGCGGGAGCGCAGCGTAGGCGGGATGGTCGGCTTGCGGGCCGGCCCGGCGGTGATAGCGCGCCACGTTCGCCACGACCTCCATGTCCACTCCCGAGAGACCGAAGATCTCCGAGTTCACGAGCAGGTAGTAGGCATGGCGGTGATGGCCCCGCGCCGCGACGAAGCCGCCGATGTCGTGGACGATGGAGGCGACCTCGAGGAGGAGCCGCTCGCGGTCCCCCATCCGGTGCTGATGCTTCGTCGCCTCGAAGATGGCGGCCGCGATCTCCGCCGTCTTCAAGCCGTGCCGCTCGTCGGCCTGGTACTTCCGCGCCAGGTTCAGCGCCGCCGCGATGGTCTGCTCCGGAAAGAAGACGGTCGAGCCGCTCTGGATCGACTTGGCCATCTGGAGGACGAGCCCGTCGCGCATGCTGACGCGCGAGACGAGGAGCGGATCGGCCTGGGAGAGGCGCACGAGCTCCGTGTACGCGAGGAGGGCCGGCCCGAGCGATTCGGCCTCGTAGGTGGGAATCTCGTAGGCGGCCGACACCTGCTCCGGCGTCATCGCGGCGATCTGGTCCGCGAGCTTCTTGAGATCCTTCGCGGCCACCGGCGTGACGGGCTGCGGCGCGGCGCCGGCTGCGTGGGAGCCGTTCGTCCCCGCGATGTGGCGCGCGGCGAACCTCGCCTCGGATCCGATCGCGATGAGCTGCGTGATCTTCTCGAACGTGAGCGCGCGGCGAACCGCGTTCATCATGTCGCGCACGTTGTGCTGGATCATCCGCGTGCGTGCCCGGCGCTCCCCTTCTGCAGCGCGAAGGAGCTCGCGCATCCGCACCGTGCCCATGTCGTGCGTCACCGACGCGACGACCTCGCCGTTTCGCATCAGCGACCACTCGGTCGCTCCCCCGCCCAGCTCGAAGAGGAGCACGTCCCCCGTCCCGAGCTCCGGGTGTCCTTCGAGAGCGCGCTGCACCGCGGCGAAGGTGAGGAGCGTCTCCTGCGACCCCTCGATGACCTCGATCTCGATCCCGGTCGCGAGGAACACGCGGTCGACGAAGGTGTCCCTGTTGAGCGCCCCGCGGACCGCGCTCGTCGCGACCGCGCGCGAGTGCGTGACGTGATACGTGTCCATCACGGCGCGGTACTGGCGGAGGATCACGACCGCCTTCTGGATGCTCGTCGCCGAGAGGGTGCCGGTATGGAAGGTCTCGCGTCCCAGGGAGAGCGGCCGCTGGAGCTCCTCGAGCGTCCGGATCTCCCCGCTCGGGAGGAGCTCCGCGATGAGCATGCGGATCCCGCTCGCGCCGACGTCGATGACCGACATCACCGGAGGGCCCGCGGGCACGACCGGCGGCGCGGCCAGCGGGACGGGCGGGATCGGATGGGCTTCAGCCACGAGTGACCACCACCGGCTTCAAGCCGAACTGGTTCTCGAAGAGATCTCCTTTGTCCTTCAACGACCACGCGTCGAGACTCACGTCCCCACGAGTCGTCACGCGGAGCTTGAGCTCCGAGCCGCGCTGCTTCGCGCGCACGGTGCTCACGTTCTGCTTGTGATCGTGGTCCATCGCGTCCGCCACGCGCAGGATCGCGGCGAGCGACCGCACCCGCTCCTGATCCTTCTCGCCGAGTGCGGCGTAGGCCTCGTGGCTCGCGTCGGGCGGCGCCTTCCGATGATATCGCGCCACGTTCGCCACGACCTGCTGCTCGGTGTCGCTGAGTCCGAGGATGGGGGTCTTGGAGATGAGGTAGAGCGAGTGCCGGTGATGACCCGAGGTGCCGATGAACGTCCCCACCTCGTGGAGGAGGGACGCCAGCTCGAGGAGGAGCCGGTCCCGCTTGCCGAGCCCGTGCAGCGCCTTGAGCTGATCGAAGAGCGACACCGCGAGCGCGGTGACGCGATGCGCGTGACGCGCGTCGACCTCGTACTTCTTGAGTAGGGCGATTACGGCGTTCCGCGTCTGCGAGACCTCGAGCTCCTTCTTTCCCTCCGTGCTCGCCGCGCGTGCCACGTCCACGAGCACGCCGTCGACCAGCCCCACGAACGGCACCCAGATCTCCCGAGCACGCACCCGCTTCGCGACGTACTCGAAGATGGCACCCGCGGGCACGATCACGTCTGCGCGGTCGGGACGGAGGTCGTATTCCTCCGCGCGTTCCTTGGGGTCGAGCTTCGACAGACGCGAGATCGTGCGCGACAGGCGCGGCAAGGTGACCCGCACCGCCTGGCGCTCGCCGTTCGAGCGGGCGTTCCCGTTGGGGGACGCGATCTCGGCGATGGCCTCGATGTTTCCGCCCGTGCCGACGAACCGCGAGAGACGCCGGCGTTTGAAGAAGTCGAGGATCGGGAATCGCGAGGACTGGAGCGTCTGGCGCACGATGCCGAGGGTCTTCTCGGGGGATTCGGAATTGGCGCGCCGGAGGAGGCGCACGCCTCCGACGTCATGCGACTCCACGACGAGGATCTCCCCGTTCCCCACGATGGCGATCTCGCTCGAGCCGCCCCCCACGTCGAGGATGAGCGAGAGCCCTCGGCTCAAGGAGAGCTTGCTCTTCACGCCGAGCGCGACCAGCCGCGCCTCCTCGGTTCCCTCGATCAGCTCGAGGTCGAGACCGGTTTCCTGGTGCACGCGCTCGAGGAAGGCGGCGCGGTTCTTCGCCTCCCGCGTCGCGCTCGTCGCCACGGCGCGATGGAGCACGACCTCGTATTCCTCCATCTTCTTCCGGAACTCCCGGAAGGCGTCGAGCGCGGCATCCATCGTCGAGGCGTCGATCCGCTGGTCCTTGAACACGGAGGCCCCCAGGCGGACCGGCATGCGGACGCGCTCTAAGACCTTGTACTTGTCCGGGCTCTTGAACTCGGCGATGACCAGGCGGAAGGCGTTCGAGCCGACGTCCATGCCGGCGCAGCGGATGGGGAAGGAAGTCTTTGTGGTCGAAGGCATTGCCTCATCTTGGCCCGGCGGACGGGCGGGCGTCAAGGCGGGGGACTGCGAGCGCCGCAGTGAACCACACGTCAGGGCAGTGCGGTCAGTTCCTCGGGCGTGGTGAACACAATCCGGAAATCGGGGTAATTGGCGACTGCGGTCGCTCCTACCTTGTCGTAGAGCGTCACCTTGACGCCACGAAATTCCAGTTCGACGTACGTGATGACCACAGCCTTCCGGATCGGGACCGCAGGTGGATTCGCAAAGTAAGGCCCTGCGACCATGGCCTGACTCGTACTGCACCCGCCCCAGTCGTCGAGTGTCGGGGAAAGATCCACGAACCTGGGGAAGCCCAGGTACGCTCCGAGCGGGTCGCTCTGGAAGAGACCACCTTCGCCACGCTCCATGGCGTGGAACTGGATGTTGGGCAGCGCCAATGGCGTTGGGAGGATCGCGGCCGAGGGGATCGTGTCCGTGTACGAGAAGTGAATGCAGCCGTCCGTCGAGGTGTCGGGACGAGCGATAAAGCGGTCGAGCTGGATGGTATCCACGCTCAGCGCCGCCAGGTTGAGATCCGACAGCCCATCCGGGTCTCCGCCCACGATATAGAGAGGAACTCCCTCAGGGTAGTGGGAGACCTGCGTGAATACGCCGCTCGGCGCCTGAGGCCCAAACGTAGCGATCAGGGGCGGATCGTTAGGATCCTCGGGGCTCTCGACGACGATCTTGTCCTCGTCATCGCATCCCGTCGCCATGCAGAGGGGAACAAACGGTAGAAGGATCAGAAGGGATAGTCTGCGAAGGCGCGACGTCATGGCGACTCTCCACGTAGGCAAATGGCCCTCCCGAGGGATGATCAGAATAGTGCCATACCCAGCTTCAGGGAAGGGGCCGATTTTGCCGCCGTGTGAGGCCAGATATGGGGCGCCTGTGCTAGCCTCGGCGTCATGGCCCTCGGAACCAGCGATTGAATTTTCCCCCGGAAAAGACGACACAACCTCCGGCCGGGTCCGTACGGACGGATAGGGGTGCTTCCGGCTCGCCCGCGGTCGGGAGCCAAGAGTCCCGGCTCGACCTCGAGGCCGTCCGGAACCGCGACCCCGAGGCGCTGGCGATGCTCTTCGAGCGCTACTTCGACCGCCTGTATGGCATGGTCTTCCGGATGCTCGGGGACCGAGGAGCCACGGAGGAGGCGCTCCAGGAGATCTTTCTCAAGGTCCACCGAGGAGCGCCATCGCTCGATCCCGCGCGGGATCCAGGGCCGTGGCTCATCACGATCGCGGCGAACACGGTGCGGGATCTGTGGCGCTCGTCGGCGTACCGATTCGAGCGCGCGTCGAGCTCGCTCGAGGCGGACCCCGGTTACGCGGAGCAGCTCCCGTCGAGCGCGCCCGATCCGGAGAAGGACACGCTCACGGCCGAGCGCGCCGAGATCGTGCAGCGGGCCATCCAGAGCTTGAGGCCCTCGTTCCGGGAGATCGTGGTCCTCCGCGAGTACGAGGGACTGAGCTACGACCAGATCGCGGCGATCACGGGGGAGAACCCGACCGCCGTGCGAAAACGATATTCGCGCGCCCTGGACGAGCTGGGGCGCTACGTGACGAAGGCGGGACTATGAGCGAGCCTGAACGCGACCCCGACATCGATCTGAGCGTCGAGGCCAAGCACGCGCGAAAGCTCCTGCACCGGCTCGAGGCGCCGCGCCCCGACGGCGGGTTCCGAGCGCGGCTCAAGGAGACGTTCGTCGGAGGAGGCTTCGTAGAGGAGCACGGAGCGCCTGCGGCTTCCCCCACGGCCGAGCCCGAAGACGCTCCGAGGCGCGGTGGCATCGGTCCCGTCGTGGATGACGCCCCGAGGCGCGGCGGCATCGGTCCGATCGCGGATGACGAGCCCGATCGCATGCCGCATCGCCCGCGGCCGCTCGAGCCACGCGCGCCGCGCGCCACGCCGCCGCCCCGGCCCGCGGCCCGGCCGCGGGCGCCGATCTTCCGATTCCCGAGGCCCACGCGACCGCGCTTCGCCGCGGTCCTCGCCGCGGCCGCGGCCATCGCCGTCGCGGTGGGCATCATTGGCAATCGCGGCGCGCAGTGGCGCGTGGTTCAGGTGGTAGGAACCGGCGTCGTGCAGGCTGACGGCGAGCAGATCCCGGTCGAGCGCGGCGAGCTCCTGGCCCAGCGCATCCATCCCGGCGTGGAGCTCGTCGTTCCAGAGACCGCATCGCTCCAGATCTCC
>Ga0111539_10001872_pt1 | contig 27958 bp, 24 predicted proteins | sample RhiMethybrSRZTD1_FD_79667 | JGI IMG/M metagenome (GOLD analysis project Ga0111539, IMG submission 79667) | Populus rhizosphere microbial communities from Tennessee, USA - Rhizosphere MetaG P. TD hybrid SRZTD1 (version 2) (version 2) | ecosystem: Host-associated > Plants > Roots > Rhizosphere >...
CCGTGCGCGTCTCGCCGGCGACGTACTGCGGCACGAGCGTCGGCTCGTCGGCGAACAGGTCGACGGTCTCCGGCAGCACGCTGTCCATCGCGCCGCGGTAGATCCGCACGCCGGCGTCGGGAACCGGCTGTTTCAGGTGGCTCACGACGCGTCCCTTGAACCCGGTCAGGGCCGCCGTGATCTCGGGATCGTCGAGCAACTTCTGCGACAGCGAGGTGACTGCCTCGTGCCTCGTCGAACGCAGCGCCTCGTCGCGCGCCGCCGCCATCACCACGCTCTGCGCGGCTGCCTCTCCGGTCGCCTCGGCGCTCGCCGCACGGCCAGGGTCTGGCGGCGCCGCGACCTGACCGCGCGAGAGCCACCAGAGGGCGCCGCCGATGACTGCGAGCACGAGGACGAGTAGGGCGACGAGGGTTCGCTGCATGGGCGCGCGGGGATGGGAAGACACCCTTGTAGCCAATTCGCCCGCCCCGCTGTCCTTCTGGCCTCCGGGACCGTGCGAGAAGGCACTGTCCGAGCTTGCTTCGCCCTCCGGGGCCCGGCGGCTATGGTTCCGACCCGCATGGCCAGCAACCCTCCGTTCCGCCGCGTGCTGATCGCCAACCGCGGTGAGATCGCAGTGCGCATCGCGCGCGGCTTGCGCGAGCTCGGCATCGAGTCCGTCGCCGTGCACAGCGACAGCGATGCGCGCTGCGCGCACGTCATGCAGGCCGACCACGCCGTGCCGCTCCACGGCAACACGGCGGCCGAGACCTATCTCGACGTCGCCAAGATCCTGGCCGCGGCCAAACGCAGCGGCGCCTCCGCGATCCACCCCGGCTACGGCTTCCTGAGCGAGAACAGCACGTTCGCGCGCGCCGTGATCGACGCAGGCTTCGTGTTCATCGGGCCGAGGCCCGAGGCGATGGATCGGCTCGGCGGCAAGAAGGCCGCGCGCGAGGAAGCGCTCGCGGCCTCTGTGCCCGTGATTCCGGGCACCGAGCAGGACCACGGCGACGCGAGCATGATCGAAGTCGCGCGCAAGATCGGCATGCCGGTCATGCTGAAGGCCAGCGCAGGCGGCGGCGGTCGCGGCATGCGGCTCGTCGAGCGCCCGCAAGACCTCGCGGAAGCGCTGGTCGCCGCGCGCCGCGAAGCGAAGGCGTCGTTCGGCGACGACCGCATGATCCTCGAGCGCGCCGTGTTCCCGGCGCGCCACATCGAGATCCAGATCCTCGGCGACAAGCACGGCCACGTCGTGTCGCTGCACGAGCGCGAGTGCTCGGTGCAGCGCCGCCATCAGAAGGTGCTCGAGGAGGCGCCGTCGGCGGTCGTCAGCGAGGCGCTGCGGCTCAAGATGGGGGCCGCGGCGACAGCGCTCGCGCAGCGTGTCGGCTACGACAACGCGGGGACCGTCGAGTTCCTGCTCGACGAGCAGGGCAACTTCTACTTCCTCGAAGTGAACACGCGGCTGCAGGTCGAGCATCCGGTCACCGAGCTCGTCACGGGTCTCGATCTCGTGCACCTGCAGGTCCACGTCGCCGCGGGCGGCCGGCTCGAGCAGATGCTGGCGGGCAAGGACCTGCGCCCGCGTGGTCACGCGATCGAAGCGCGCATCTGCGCCGAATCGCCCGAGAACGGTTACCTGCCGGCGTCCGGTCTGCTGCGGCTCGTCAAGGAACCCGAAGGCCCCGGCATCCGCGTCGACAGCGGCGTCTACACGGGGGCCGAAGTACCGCCCTGGTACGACTCGATGTTGAGCAAGATCATCGTCTGGGCGCCCGACCGCGCGATGGCGTGCGCGCGCTTGAGCCAGGCGCTGAGCTCGACCGCGTATCTCGGCGTGCCGACCAACGTCGATTTCCTGCGGCGCGTCGTCGACGACGCCGCGTTCCGCGGCGCGCGGCTGCGCACCGACATGCTGCGCCTGCGGCCCGAGCTCGCCGCTGGCCCACAGCAGGGACCCGAGGCGCTCGCGCTCGCGGCGGCCGTGTTGTGCCAGGCCGTCGAACCCGCCAGGGTCGCCAACGGTGGGGGCAGGAACGGCGGCCCCGGTGCGGCGGTTGTGCGTTCGGACTCGGTCTGGCGCGAACTCGAGGGCTTCCGCCTGTTCGAGGCCCGGCGATGAAGATCAGCCGCGAATACGTGTGCGACGGCAAGCCGGTCGCGGTCAGCGCGGAGTGGATCGAGGCGGATCGCTGGCGCGTGCGCGTCGGCGACCAGACCTTCGAGTATCACGCGCAAGCACTCGGCGACGGCGGCGTCTGGCTCGCACCGGTCGGCCAGGAGTTCGACCGTTCGTTCGTCGCGTATGGCGCGCCCGCGGGCAAGGAATACATGGTCCGCGTGAACGGCCGCACGCACACGCTGGCCTCGCCGTCGGTGCGTCGCGGCCGAGGCGCTCCGGGTGCCGACGGCACGATCCGCGCGCCGATGTCGGGCACCGTGCTCGACGTGCACTGCAAAACCGGCGACACGGTGACCGCCGACCAGACGCTCGTCGTGCTGTCGGCGATGAAGATGGAACACAAGCTGACTGCCGGCCTCGAGGGCGTCGTGCAATCCGTGGCCGCGAGGAAGGGCGGCACGGTGGATCAGGGCGCCGTGCTGGTCGTCGTCGAACCGACGAAGAACCATGAATGATCCTCGCTACCCGATCGGCACGATCGAGCTCACGGGCACCCTGACGCCGGCGGCGCGCTCGAACGCCATCGGCCGGCTGGGCGCCGTGCCGAACGAGCTGCACGAAGCCGTGCGCGATCTCGATGTCACGCAGCTCGACACTCCGTATCGCGACGGCGGCTGGACCGTGCGCCAGGTCGTGCACCACGTCGCCGACAGCCACATCAACGCGTATGTGCGCAGCAAGCTCGCGATGACGGAGCAGGATCCGCCGATCAAAGCCTACGACGAGAACCTGTGGGCGAAGCTCGCCGACGCGAAGGGGCCGATCGGTCCTTCGCTGCTGCTCGTGCAGTCCTTGCACGATCGCTGGGTGCACTGTCTGCGTTCACTGCCCGAGCAGGCGTTCGCGCGCACGTGCGTGCACAGCGAACGCGGCAAGATGACGCTCGACGACCTGACCGCGCTCTACGCCTGGCACGGCACGCACCACATCGCCCACATCACGCAGCTGCGGCGGCGCAAGGGCTGGTGAACGCCGAGGCGCTCAGCCGAACTGCACGGCGAGCCGGCTCAGCGAACCGTACTCGAAGCCCGTGATCGGGAACGTGACCGGGTTGTGCCGTTCCGCAGCGGCGCCGATCGCGACGAGCAGCGGCACGAAGTGGTCGTCGGTCGGATGCGCGAGTTGCAAGTCGGGCGCCTTCTCGCGGAACGCGACGATTTCGTCGAACGCGTTCGCGGCGAGCATCTCGCGCAGCCAGCCCTCGAAGTTCTCGGCCCACGGCGGTGTGGGCGAGCCATTGTCCCAGTCGAGGCGGCCGAGGTTGTGCACGGCGCCACCGCTCGCGAGCAGCAGCACGCCCAGGTCGCGCAGCGGCGCGAGCAGTCGCCCGAGTGCGAACATCTGCCGGACCGGCCAGCGCCAGGGCATCGAGAGCTGCAGCACCGGGATGTCGGCGGCGCGATACATGTGGAGCAGCGGCACCCAGACGCCGTGGTCCCACGGGCGATCGTCGTCGCGCTGCAGCGACGGAATGCGAGCCTGCAACTCGGCGGCGAGATCCGCCGCGGCCGGTGCTTCGTAGCGAACGGAGTCGAGCTCGTCGGGGAAGCCCGAGAAGTCGTGCAGCAGAGGGCGCGGTTCGCGCGCGCCGATCGTGGGCGGCGTGTCGAGCCAGTGCGCGGAGATGACGAGTATTGCCGACGGCCGCGGCATGGCTGCCGCCCAGCGTGCGAGATCGGCGCCGCGCTCGGCGTCGAGCGCGAGCGTCGGCGCGCCATGCGAGACGAAGCCGACCGGCATGCGCTGGTTGGGGGAGGGACGTTCCATCGTGGCGATCCGCAATGCTAGCCCTTCGCTGTCGACTGCGCGCCAGCAGTGGTCACCCGAGGTACCAGCAGAGCTGGTTGCGCTGTTAGGATTCTCGACCTGTCGTTCATGGACATCGAGCAAACACCTCAGGCTCACGTCGACGCGCGCGTCTCGGCGACGCCGGCGAGCGTAGCGCACTCGGGCTTGTCAGGGCTTACGACCGTGCTGCCGCCGAAGAAGGCGCTGCTCGCGCGGCGCATCGTCGCGTCGGGGCGGCTGCCGACGGAGGCCGTGTTCGATCAGCAGGGTCTGCGGTTGTCACAGCCCGAGAGCGAAGTGCTCGCCACGTGGCTGCGGGCGGGGCTCGTGACGAAGGTCGTCGGCGACGCGCGTGCCAGCGACGGCACCGTGAAGCTGCTGCTCGGTCTGCGCGACGAGAAGCAGGTCGAAACGGTCGCGATGCCGATCGGCGCGTGCTGTGTGTCGACGCAGGTCGGTTGCGCGGTCGGGTGTCGGTTCTGCGCGTCGGGGATGTTCGGTGTCGAACGCAACCTGACGGCCGACGAGATCGTCGAGCAGGTCGTGCACGCGCGTCGCGTGATGCCGATCAACCGCGTCGTGTTCATGGGCATGGGCGAGCCGTCGCACAACCTCGACAACGTGATGACGGCGGTCGCGCGCATCAAGGACGAGGTGCTGATCTCGCCGCGGCGGCAGACGTTTTCGACAGTGGGTGGGGTGAAGGTGTTCGAGCGAATGCGGAGTTGGGCCGTGCGGCCGTGTCTCGCGGTGTCGCTGCACGTCGCCGACGACGAGCGCCGGCGCGAGCTGCTGCCGCGCGCGCACAAGGATGCGGTGAGCGACATCGTCGCGGCGGCCGATGCGTATGGGCGCGACGTCGGCACGCCCGTGCAGTTCGAGTGGACGCTGCTCGAGGGAGTGAACGACGGCGATCACGACGTCGAGCAGCTCTGCGCGCTGCTGACCGGCGTGCGCTGCTACGTGAACTTCATCGTCTACAACCGCGTCGAGGGTCTGCCGTTCCAGGCGCCACCGCGCGAACGCATCGTCGCGATCGCGAGGGCCGTGAAGTTGCGCGGCATCCTCGCGACGATCCGCGATTCCTCGGGCGCCGACGCGCAGGCCGCCTGCGGGCAGCTGCGCTTGCGGAATCGCCCAAGCACGGCTGCGCCTCAGGGATGAGGCGGTGTGCCGGCGATCGAGCTCGACCTCGGTTATTGATCTGACGACTCAGCGCGGCGGCGTCGCGAACAAATGCTGCAGGCTCGTAGCAGTGCGCTCGGCGGCTTGGATGCGTTCGCGATCGGCGGCCGGGATCACCGCGACGCCGGTCGCCTTCTCCTGGCGGTAGATGGTCAGCTGGATCGCATCGGCTTCCTGTCCACTCGCCTCGAACTGCTTGGCCAGCTGCGTCGCGGCCCAAGCGCCCGAGCCATCGCCGAGCAGCAGCTTCGCGGCGGCAATGCCGCACGCGACGCCGTAGTTCGCCGTGTTGTTCGGCGAGCCGTCCGGCTTGTGCTGGTCGGTGCCGGCCTGCTCGTACGTCTCCAGTGCCTGCCGCACCTTCGTCGTGTCGGTCGGGTCCTTCAGCAAAGTGTAGCAGGATTGCAGATCGACGCCGGCCGCCGACTTCACCACCGGCACCTCGAGCGCGATCTGGCGCGGCTCGAACAACGTGGTCGCGACCTCGCCAGCCGCGCGCATCGCCTCGGTCGAGGCCTCGTCGCGCGCGCGCTTGGTCAGGCCCTTCTCCGAGAGCTTGCGGATCGCGTCGATCGCGGCGATCGCCTGCTCGCGCGTCGGGAACGTCTGGCCGCCCTGGAACGTCAGCATGTTCTCGTAGGTGCCGTTGCGGGTGCCGACCTGCTCGCCGCGGTGCTGGAGCACGATCGTGTATGGGACGGTGACCGTGAACGCGGGGAGCCAGCCCGAACCCTGCTTCATCGCGCCGGCTTCACCTTGCTTCACCTCGCCGAGCGCCACGCGGACCTCGACGTCGGTCGTGCCCGACGACGCTTTCATGCCGCGCTTGTCGAGAGTCGGGATCGAAGTCGCTCCCGTGTTGCCCGTGACGCGATACGTGGCGCCGTTGGCCTGCTCCAGCGCCGGCCGAGCGGTGCACTGCAGCGTGACGGGGCTCGTGGTGACGACGCCGTCGGCATAGCCGACGGACTTCGTCGAGACGCAGCCTGTGGTCAGGAGGGCGGCGAGAACGACACCGGTCGTGATGTGGCGCATACGCCGGTATCGATCCCGAAGAATCGGCCGCATGAGGGAAATCGGTGCCCGCGCTGGCGCGCCGCGGGTTGCGGTCTCGACGCCATCGTGTCCTGTCGAGCTGGCGTCCCCGCCGACGCTAACGCCCCATGCGTCGTTGGTAGGCGGACCGCCAGCGGTCGTCCAGCGTCGGGTTGGTCTCGGTCGAACCGGACACCTTGCACGAGACCTTCAGCGAACCGTCGGCCTGGCGCAGCACGTCGATCGTGACCTCCGCGCCGGCTTTGTTGCCGAGGATGCGGCCCGCAGCCTTGTCGGCGGAACTGACCTGCACGCCGACGTCGTTCGACGCGCCGAGTGCTGCATCCCACGAGCGGTCGAAGCTCGGCAAGGTGGTCACGGTCTGCGGCACCTCGGCGGGGTAGCCGAAGAAACAACCGGCGAGCGGCAACGCGGCAATTGCAACGAACTGGAGCAGGCGCGGCATAGGCTTTCCGTGCGCCTCTCGGACCTGAGAGGCTGCCCCAATCGTCCGCTGCTCACGGTGCCACCGCAAGAAGGAGTGCGACGCGAGTCTCTGCCAGCGGCGCGTGCCTGTCATTCGCGCAGGACGAGTCGGACCGCAGGCCCGCCGCCTTCGGCGACCGTCACGGTCGCGTCGCACGCGACGTTCTCGATCCGCGGCGAACGCGATCGGACCAGAGAGGCTCGTCAGCATCGACACCATTGATGGAGCCGAACAGGCCGCGGTTTCCGGCACCTTCGTCGCGGACTCGCAGCTGCTCAGTGACGCTCGGCCCAGATGTACCAGTAGGGATGGACGTAGACCCAGTAGCCCGCCGGCACGTTCTTCTCGCCCTGATACTCGGCGATCGCCTGGTAGTAGCCGTAGTCGCGGAAGTCGCTGTAGCTCTGGCGGTCGTCGGGCGCCGCGATGCGCCGCAGCAGCCCGCTGTAGCGCCCGTCCATGCCGGCGCGGCGTTCGTGCTCCTGTTCCGCCGCCGGGTTGTGCGCGACGCCGAACATCCGGACCGGGCCCACGCGCGCGCCGTCGTGCCACTCTTCCTCGCGCACCAGTTGGCCCGACTCGTCGAACCACCGCCACGTGCCGTTGCGCTTGCCGCCCGACCAGTTGCCCTGCTCCTCGACCTGTCCGTTCTCGTGCCACACCGTCGACTGACCCTCGAGGCGGCCCGCGTCGTACATCTGCCGCTCCGCGACCAGACCGTTCCGGTGATACTTCACCAGCTCGCCGTGCGGAACACCGCGCTGATACGTGACCGTCGACATCAGCCGGCCGTCCGAGTGCCAGCGCGTCCACGGACCGTCCGGTTGGCCGTCCACGAACCGGCCCTCGACCATCGGCGTGCCGTCGGGATAACTGGCGCGCAGCGTGCCGCTGCCCTCGAGTTGCCACGGGTTGGCGAACTGGTTGCCGTTGGGGACCTGCTGCGCCCAGCCGTTGCCGAGACACTTGCCGAGGAGGCGCTCGAACTCGTCGTCGAACACGGACGTGTGCGGTTCCGGTTTCGCACTGGCGTCCACGGCGGAAGGCGACTCGGTCGCGCGCGGTGTCGCGTCGACGCGGTTCGGTGCCGTGTCCGCAACCCTGTCGCGCGCGGCGCGAACCTCGCTCGGGTGCGGCAGCCGCTGCGGCTTTGGCTCCGGCGGCTGCTCGCTCTTCACGGGCGCCAGCGGTTCGCTGCCGGTCGTGACATACCAGGCGACGAACGCGCTCGCGACCAGCACCGCGGTCGCGAACAGCAAGGTCTGAGGATTACGGAGTCCGACCGACATGCGAGGTGCGCGTTCCTGCTCCGTCGGCGAGGCGGATGTTGGCTGTGTGCAAGCTGCCTCCCAGAACACCTGCGAGGCGTCGCGCAATCGTCCGTCGCTTTCACTACCGCCGCAAGGAGGCCTGCGCGGTCATCCACCGCCGGCGTCAGCGCCCCGGCCGCAGCCGTTCGACGGTCTCTTCCGTGGCCTCGACTGCCTCCGCGGATCGGCGCGAGGCCCGCCGGGTTCGGTCGGCACGCAGGAGCGGCGGAATGCCGCGGCGCGTCGTCATCGTGGGTATCGTGACCGCGATGCGGGCTGCACTTCTCGCTGCGTGTTGCGTCGCCGCGCTGCCGCTCCCGGCACAGGCGCCGCAGCCGATCGTCGCGACGCATTACTTCTATTGGTATCACTGGCCGACGGAGCACTTCGACGAGCCCGGCGCGCCGGGACCGGAAGGGCACTGCCGGCACTTCGTCGACCCGCAGCACGTCAGCTACCGGTCGGTCGACTGGCACGCCGAGAACTTCGCCGCGATGGCCGAAGCCGGGATCGACGCGGCGCTGCCCGTGTATTGGGGCGCGCCCGGCGCCTACGAGCGGCCGAACCTCGCGTTCGCGCGCGCGGGGCTGGGTCCGATGGTCGAGGCGCTCGATCGACTCGCGAAGAACGGAGCGAAGACGGTGAAGCTCGGGTTGTTCTACGACACGAGCACGCTCGCCAACGACACGCGCGGTGCACCGCCGCCCGGCGGCAAGGCGGATCTCACGACTGCCGCGGGGCAGGACCTGTTCTGCACGACGGTCACCGACTACTTCGCCGCGATCGGCAAGCAGCACTGGGCGCGGCATCGCGGCGGCGCGCTCGTCGTGTTGTACACGAGCTCGTTCGCGGGCAAACGCGACGGGAAGCTCGGCAACGTGCTGCGCGAACGGTTTCAGGAGCGCTTTGCCGGCGAAGCGCTCTGCCTCGTCGCCGACGTGTCGTGGGGCGCGATCGGCCAGGATCTGACGACGAGCTGGGGCGCTGCGTTGTGGGGCCCGCAGCTGCAGCGTGGGGTCGCGCAGATCGGACCGGGTTACGACGACCGCGCGGTGCCCGGACGGCGCACGCCGGTGCGCGAGCGCGAGGACGGTGGGTTCTACGCGTACTCGTGGCAACGCGCGATCGCGCACCGCCCCGAGCTCGTGCTGCTCGAGACGTGGAACGAGATGCATGAAGGCACCGAGCTGTGCGCGACGCGCGAAGCGGGGCGGCAGTATGTCGAGCTGACGAAGACGTGGATCGCGCGGCTGCGGTCGGGGGACGACGGGGGCGCGTCGATCGTGCTGCGCTGGCCGGAGCCGCGTTCGCCGCCGGACTTGTCGTGGGGTGGCGAAGCGAAGGGGGTCGACGAGATCAGCGCCGACTACGCGGCGGGAACGCGGCGCGGTCTGCGCGAGGTGACGTGCGGCGACGGTGCGTTCAAGGTCGACGGCGGCGCGCTGCAGCCGCTGCCGAGTCCCGTGGGGCTCAACAATCATCTGTACTTCCAGGTCAGCGACCATTTCGCGCACGACTGCGACGGCGACTTCGAGCTCACCGTGAAACGCACGCCAACGCCCGTCCGTCTCGAGTTCGATTCGTGGGACACGGGCGCGACGCTCAGCGGCGCCTACACGGAGTGCAGTCCCACGAACGTGCAGGCCCGTGGCGAGCTCGTCGTCGAGACGTATCGGTTGACGCGCGCGCGCTTCGCGAACCGCCAGAACGGCGCCGCCGACTTCCGCTTCGTGCTGCACGAGCGCACGGCGAGCATCCGCGCGCTGACGCTGCGTCGCGTGCCCCGGTAGTCCGCAGCGATCACGGAGACGCCGCGAGCAGCGCTGCGCGCAGGCGTTCCACTGCGCGCTTGAGCCGCGTGCGCACCGTCTCGATCGGCACGCCGAGTTCGTCGGCGATCGCGAACGGCAAGCGGTCTTCGAAGAACCGCAGGTGGACCACGGTGCGGTAGTCCTCCGGCAGCGCCGCGACGGCCGCCTGCACGCGGGCGACCAGAGCGGGGTCGAAATGCTCTGCTTCCGGGTCGATCGCGAGCCCGCGCGCGACCGCTTGCTCGCGGCGTTGCCGCCGCTGCCGGCCGCGAAGCGTCTGCAGCGCGAAGTTGCGCACGACGGTGGAGAGCCAGCCGCGTGTCAGCCCGTCGAGCAGACCTGGCGCCGGCCCTGCGAGGAGCGCGGCGAGCCACGTGTCCTGCGCTGCGTCGTCTGCGGTCTGCGGATCGCGCAGCAGACGACGCGCCAGTGACCGGACGAAACGATCGTCGGCCTGAAAGCGTTCGGCGGTCCCCGCGACCGGGGGCCTTTGCTCGGAGTCGGCGCGCAAGGACGCGATGAGGATGCCGCGGCGGCGCGTTCCGGTTCACGGCCGGCCGCGAATTCCGTCGGCGCGCTGAACCGTTCCGCGCGACCGCGGCATTCCTCCGGCGATGCCGATGCTCAGCCTCGCCTGGTTCCCTCTCGTTCCACCTCCCGGCCTGATCGACGTCTTCAACGAGACCGGCTTCGCCGGCCCAGCGCTGCTCCTGCTCGGCGCCGTCGCCGCGACCAAGGCCGTGCGCCGCTGGTTGGCGCTGCGGCCGGCGACGCTCGCTCCGGAAGGGCTGCAGCGCGGCCTCGAGCACGCGATCCGCAGCAAGCAGCCGGATCAGGCCGTGGCGCTGGCGGCGGCGAGTCCGTCGCCGCTCGGGCGGTTCGTCGCCGCGGGGTTGCTGCTGCGCTCGGCCGGACTCGACGAGATGCTCGCGAACTGCGAACGCGCGGCGATGAAGGAGGCGCTGCTGCGGCAGGCCGGTGCGGTCGGCCTCGCGCGCTTCGGCACCGTGATCCTGATGTTCGCGATCTTCGGCACCGTGCTCGGGCTCATGAGCGCGCTGGAGGTGCTCGGCATCCTGAAAGCACCGACGGTGCAGGACGCGGTGACCGGGATCCGCGAGTCGCTCGGCTGCACCGCGATCGGCCTGTTCCTGTCGCTGGTGTGCTTCGGCGCGTGGGCGCTGCTCAGCAGCCGCGCGGTGACCGCGCTGCACAAGGTGCGCGAGATCGCCGAAGAACTGCTCGCCGAAGCCGCGCGCCCGGACCGCGCAGGCTGATCACCGCGCGCGCAGTCGGTCCGGCTTCACTCCACCGGCAGTTCCTGCGCATCGGTTACTTTCGCCGCCCGTCCGGCGAAGGCGGCAGCGGCACGGTCTGGTCCTTGCGGCCATCCAAGAACTCGAACTGCAGCGCAGGTGCCGGCTCCCTTTCCGGGTCAACAGTGAGCAGCTTCGCGTCGACGCACGCCTTGACCAGCGCACGCCACGTCGGTTCGGCCGCTCGAGCAGCCTGCTGCGCGTACTCGTCGATGGCGGCGCGGTCCTTCCATTCGATGGCAACCGGTTCGTCGATCGCGCGAATGGCCGCGCGCTGCTCGGCGCCGAGCATCTGCTCGAGCCAGGCAGCCCTCGCGATCCGCAGCTCCCGGTAGCCACTCCACCTCGAGCAGTGGAGCCCTTCGTGGTACCAGCTCCGCTTCAGGAACACGGACACGTGCCCCGGTGCGACCAACCTGCAACCGGGACCGCCGTCGGTTTCCAACGTGTGTCGAGCGAGCGGCGGAAACCCGGCCGGGGCGGGCATGACGCTGCAGCCCACGCCCCCGCCGGGGAAGCCGAGCCAGTCGAGGCAATCCGGATCCAGATCCTTCGTTGCGCCCGGATCCACGACGTACACCCAGCGCTGCCACGGACCGCGCAGCAAGAGCAGCACGAAGTCGGGATCCCGCACTTGGGCGAGCAAGTTGCCGCACGCTTGGCGTTCGTCCCACATTCCCGCGCTCGCGGGCCCGAACGCGTGGAGCAGCGACGCGCGGTTGGCCGCTGGGGCGCGGGCCATCAGCACGATGGCCGGCGCACCGAGCTCTGCGAACGGCGCGAGCTCGTCCGACGGCACCGCCGCATCCGTCTCGATCAGCGCGTCGAGCAGCGCGACCGCGGCGCGCCGCTCCGCGCCCTCCTTGCCCGTGCGGCCGGCGAGGAGTGCGAGCCGTTTGCGCACGTCCGCGGCGCAGTCGCCGAGCCGGGACTCGGCGACGTTGTAGGCGCCCCACGCGGCCGTTGCGAGATCGTCGGAATACAACTGTGCGATCGCCGCGCGTTGCAGTTCGGCTCGCACACTCGCGAGCTTCTTCGCGGGTGGGTCTTGTTGCGCCGCGGCAGTCGGCCGTTCGTCCTTCGCGATCGTGACCTTGAAGCCGGCAGGCACGGCGAAGAAGAAGCAGAGGCACTGTGCGGCCTTGCCGCGGCCGCCGTCGACCCTCGGTGCCTGCACGAAGAACACGATCTCCTTCTTGTTCGGGTCCGTGCCGATCTCGTGTCGCAGCGTCCCGAATGGCGGGCCGCCCGTCATCATGCGCACCAGCACGATCTGTTCTTTCGCGTAGTCGACCTGACTCTCGAGCTTCTTGGCGACGTCGCCGGCGAGCGCCTCGCGCTCCTTGTCCGTGGCGATCGAATAGACGCCCCCAACGCGCTTGGAGTGGATCCGGTCCACCAGCGCCTTGCGCAGATCCTTCGCGTCGCCCGCCGTCGCGATCGCGTTGTGGCCGAGATCGAGGTTCGTCGTATCGCCGTCGATCTGCCGCACGACCGGCTGCGGCACGACCGGCGCCTTCGGCTGCGCCTGGACCGAAGCGCATGCATGCGCCGGCACGAACGCGGCGAGAAGAACGACGAGAATCGGGTGGTGCATGACGGACTCAGGGCCAGTAGAGGCGCACGCTGTTCGAACTGCGCAGCGTGTTCGTGGCGTCCAGCACGAGACCCTGCACGTAGAACGCGCTGCCCGGCGGCAGCGATACCGCGGGCAGCGTCACCGAGCCCGTGGCGAGGAGCACGTCGAGCGTCACGAGCACTGTGACGGTCGGCAGCACGGGGATCGACAGCGGTTGCGTGCCGAACGCCATCAACAGCGGCGTCGTGGTCGGCTCGCCGAGGGTCAGTGCCATCTGGCCCGGCGTCTGCTGCCAGGTCAGCGAAGCGCCGGCGCCCGTGGTGTCGAACACGGACAAGACGGGTTCGCCGGGGAAGAACTCGGCCGTGACGCCGAGACTGCCGAAGCCCGTGCCGCTGCCGACCAGGGCGGCGATGCGCAGCGACACGCGCACGACGACGCCGTTCGCGGGAATCTGCAGCGCCAGATCGGCCTGCTGCGTGCTCGCGCGGTAGTCGACGATGCCGTCGGCACCGACGTCGACGTCGACCGTGTGCGTGGCCTGCAGCGGACTCGGCTGGTTCGGCGAGACGTGCAAGCGCAGTCGCCCGCTCGTCGCTTGCGGCGCCTGCAGCAAGAGGTCGATGTCGGCCTGCAGCGACGCGGTCGCCACGCCGAACAGCACGTTCATGCCGCAGCCCCACGTGCACGATGCGGCGAACGCGAGCGGCGCGACCTGACCCGGGACGCTCGGGCTCCAGTCGGCGCCGACGACCGCGTGCGTTGCGCCGCCGCCGACCGTGCAGGCGAGGAACGGTCCCGCCGGCACCGGGCCCGCCGGCAACGTTGCCGGTTGGCTCGTAATGAGCGGGTAGATGTTCGTCGAGGCGAGCGCAGTGCCCGCAACCGGAGCCTGTGCCGTGACTGCCCAGGTCTGGGCGACGCTGGTCACGGGGGTCAGCAACACGCCGAGCAAGAGGGCGGTACGCATGGTCGACTGATTGTAGCGAAGGGCGCGAAGGGAAGGTCCTCGCCGCCGCGATCCGCGCCGCGGCTCCGGCGCTAGCGCACCGACCCGGCCAGCATGCCGCGGTAGAGCTGCTTCACCTGCTCGATCTTCGGCAACTTGTCGAGCGCACACTCGGTGCTCACGACCAACTTGCCTGCCGCCGGCGCGAACTTCAACGCGAGTGTGCCGGCGCCGAGCCCGAGTCGTTCCTCGGCGTCGGCGAGTTTGTCCGCGATCTCGCGCTCCATCATGCGTTGCGTGGACTCCTGCCAGCGCTCGGCGTCCTGGCCGGCCGGCGCCGTGAGCACGGCCTCGGAACGAACGTGTGTTCCGACTCCGAACCGCACGTCCAGCGACTCGGTCGGCGGCAGACCGAACGGCCGCATCTGCGCGAGCATCGGCGAGCCGGACGGAATCTGCACGCGCACCGCATGGCCACCGAGGTCGAGCAGTGCCTTCGCGCGCGTCTCGTCGGGCTCGAGCGCGAGGCCCTTGTTCGAGGCCGTGATGCCCGTGGCCGTCACCTGCAGGTCCATTTGCCCTTGGACGCCGAGTTTCGCGAGCATGGCCTCGATCGCCTTCGGATCGAACTTGCCCGCGACATGCACGGTCACTTGTGGCTGGTCGTCGTTCTTGCGCGGCAGCCGGACCGCGACGCAGATCTGATCGATGCGGAAGTTGCCGACCTCGCGCGCCAGCTCGAACGGGATCTCGGTCAGCATCTCGCTCTCGCACTGCCCGGTCATGTAGTCGTGCGGCGTGGGCTGCTTGAGCATGTCGAGCACGAACGCGCTCGACAGCATTCCCGAGAACCGGCCGAGCTCGATCAGGAAGTTCATCGACGTCAACGCCGCGTTGTCCACGATCACGTAGAGGTCGGCCTCCGGCGGCAGGCGCAGCGTCTTGGCATCGAACTTCGGCCGCGCCGTGAGAGTGCCGCCTTCCAACCGCGTCACCGCCGCCGCGGCGCGCTCGCGCAACGTCGCTGGCAACGCGGCATCGCCGGCGATGTGTTTCAGTTCGGGCAGTGCGTCCTTGGCGCTGCGCGCGACCAACACGTCGATCGCGACCATGCGGTCGAGCACCGCGAGCTCGGTGAGCGTCTTCGGCAGCGGGATCGCGATGTACTGGCGCAGATCGACGGTCGGGGTCGCGACACCGATCCGCGACAGATGCCGTTCGCCGCTGGTCAGCGAAAGCAGGTCGCCGCTGTGCAGCAGCAGGCTCATCGGCCCGAACGTGCCCGTCGTCTGCAGGCCGGCGAGCACGCCCTGCGGGAACAACGGCGCCCAGGTCGGCTCCTTGTCGCTGGCGAGAGCACATTCGAGCACGCCCGTGTCGGAGCGCCGCCATTGCAACGCGAGCAGGTCCTTGTCCTGCATCACCGAGTCGACATGGGGGGTGGGGCGCTGGGCGTGCAGCGACGCAACCAGGAGGAGGAGGCTGCCGAGGCGGCAGATGAGGCGGCTTGTTCGCATGCGGCGATCATCACGTATCGCGGTCGCCGCGGGCAACCCCGCAACCTCGCCGCAGGAGTCTGCGGGGACATCTTCCACGAGGTATCCTCCGCGAGATGCGCAGCAGCATCGTTGTCGGTGCAGCGATCGCGCTCGCACTGATCGCGGGCGCGTATTCGCTTCGCTGCGACGGAGGCGTCGAACCACCGCGCGCGGACGCGCCGGCAGCTCGGGCCGATGCCGTGTTGCCGCACGCCGCGGACGACGCGACTTCACGGCCGGCGGAACGGAACGAGGTGCAGGCCGCGAGTTCGTCGCTCGCGCTCACTGCGGCGCACGACGCGACGGGGCCGACTCTGCGCGTGCGGCTGCTCGGGCTCGACGACGAAGCTCCGTGGACGTCTGCGGTGAGCCTCGACATCTACGGTGAAGACGAGACCGGTCGGGAGGTCGACGACAGCGTGGAGGCGCGGCCCGACGCGGAAGGCCGCATGTCGTTCGCGGTGCCGGACTGGGCTGTGACGCGCATGACGAACGGACGCCTATGGGCATCGGACCCCCGGTATCTGCGGCTGCGTCAGAGCTGGAACGGCGGGCAGGACGTCGGCGAAGAAATGCTCGTGCGCGTTTTTGCGCAAGCCACGGTGACCGGTCGCGTCGTCGACGAGCAGGACAAGCCGGTGAGGGCGCAGGTCACCGCCGACGTGCCGCGGGATGCCGTCAGGTCCGACGCGAACAACCGCACCACGTACACGCGAGCCGACGGCACGTGGAGCCTGACGGTTCCGGCATCGGCGCGTCTGAAGGTCGCTGCGCACGCGACCAACGCATCGGACCGGGCGTCGTTGCTCGAGGCGGACGCGGTCGTGCAAGCCCGTGCGGCTGCCACAACCACGGTTCCCGATCTCGTGCTCGCGCGTGGGTCGCTGGTGACCGGCAGCGTGCGATGGATCGATGGCGAACCGCTCGCTGGCGTGTTGGTCTGGCTGCGACGGGTCGACGGCGAGGTGACGAGCCACGCGGGATACACCGACGGGCAAGGGCGCTTCGAGCTGCCGGCCGCACCCGGTCGCCCAGTCGACGTGCTCATGGCGACGTTCGTGCCGGACATCGAGTCGCGTCGCACCGTGCCCGGTCAGGGCGTCGAGTTCCGGTTGCCGCGTCCAGTCGTCGTGCGCGCGCGTCGCGGCGGCAACGACGTCGACGACGCGCAGATCGAGCTCGGCGCCCACGCGATCCTCGAACACGACTCGCACGGGAGCCGGCGCTGGGTCGTGGCGCCGACTCGAGAGATCCGGGCGAGGGCGACCGCGGGTCGATGGCGATCTGCGTGGCGAACGATCGGTCCGGCCGATGCCGGCAAGACGATCGACCTCGAATTGGTTGCGGCGCTGACGGAAGTGGCAATCCACCTCGACAGCGAGGTTGCGGTGCTCGCGGCAGAATCGCGGTGGCGGCGCCCCGACGGTCGTGAAGACCGGGACTTCCTGAGCCGGCCCGCGTCCGATCAGCCGTTCTCCACCTTCGTCGAGCCGGGGCGCTACCACGTGACTGTCGAGGCGACGAGGGACGACAACGCGAGGAAACGCGGCGACGTGTTCCTGTTGCCGGTCGAATGCGACGTCGACGTCGACGTCGCCGGCGAGCAGACTGCGGTGCACCTCGCCGCGGTGTTCGGTGGCAGGCTCGAGCTCGCCGCGACGGACGCCGACGGCGCGCCGATCGCCGCGCGCTGCGTGATCGCCGGCAATCGCGCGTGCGCCGTGCAAGCGGTCGAGCTGAAGGCCGCTGGCGCGACCACCTGGTCCGGTGCGCTGCCGTCCGGTACGTACAACTTGCACTTCGAGCTCGCCGGCCACGGCAAGCGCCAACGCACCGTGACGATCGAGCCGCGAAAGCTCGCGCGCGTCTGCGTACGGCTCTGACCGGCGTCGCGCCGGCGCGTTCCGCGTGCCCGCGGTGCCGCGATGATCGCGCTGGGGGAAGTCGGCTGCCGAGCCGGCGCCCGCCTGAAGCCACGGGCCACAATCCGCCGCTCCGGGGAACATCGAGAGCGGGGTAGCCGGAATACGCACTCGATTCGCGCAGGCCGTCTCCTTCCCCGATGGCAACGGGCCTCCCGCGGTGACGTTCGCGGTCGTTGCCCTGACCGTGCGGCAGAGATTTGCCGACGGGCTCCCGCGATTCCCGAGAGCGAGTAGACTCAGGGCCTCGTCTTTTCAGCGGCCTGATACTCGCGGATCCGACAATGATCACCGTGCTGACGATTCTCCGGCAGAAGGGGTCTGAAGTTTTCCATGTTGCGCCGGATGCGAAGGTGCTCGACGCATTGCGCGAGATGGCGGCGCACAACTGCGGCGCGCTCGTCGTGCTCGAGGGCAATCGCCCGCTCGGCGTGTTCTCGGAGCGCGACTACTCGCGCAAGGTCGTGCTCCTGGGACGCACTTCGAGGGAAACGCGCGTGCGCGAGTGCATGAGCACGCCCGTGATCGACGTGGCGCCCGATGCCTGCGTCTATCGGTGCATGTCGCTCATGACGGAGCACCGGTGCCGGCACCTGCTCGTGATGGACCGCGGCAAGCTGACCGGCGTGATTTCGATCGGCGACGTCGTGAAGGCCGTCATCGACGACCAGCAGTCGACGATCGAGCAGCTCGGGCATTACATCGCGGGCGTTTGACCCGCATCGCGCGCAGGCGGCGCGACCGACGCGACGCGCGCGCAGCCCCTGGCTATCATCGGTCCTCCCCACGGAGGATCGTCATGAAGCAACTGATTCTTGCCGCGGCCGCCGGCTCGCTGCTGCTGGCCAGCGCCGCGACCCAGACGCCCGACGCCGATCGAACGGCGTGGGCCGAACACCGCGCGACGCGCGTGCTCTACGCCGGTTGGCCCGGCGGCTCGCGCGAGAAGGCGTTCGAGGCGTTCTTGAAGCAGTGGTTCGACAGGGTCGGCATCCTCGACCTCGAGCAGCTCTCGATGGCGACCGCGAAGGACTGGGATGTCGTCATCGCGGACTGGTGCAGCCAGTACGGCAACGACGGTTACCAGAAGCGCGAGAACTCGCTGTTCTCGCCGAAGGTCGGGATCGACGACGGCTTCACGAAGCCGATCATCGCGATGGACTACGTGAGCTCGTCGCTGCGCAACCGGGGCAAGCTCGACTGGCTTTGACTGTGCCTCATGAACAGAGCGCACGGTGTGCGTCTCGACCATCCGATCTTCCAGGGCCCGCTGGCGGTGAACGTCGTGCTCGACAAGGACCATCCGTATGCGGATGCGCACGACGGGCAAGGCACGTGGCTCGTGCACGAGGGTGAGTTCAAGCAGGGCTGCGACGTCGGCATGGTGTCCGACGGGCACGGCTTCGAGGACTCGCCCGACTGCGAGCGCATCAGCGGCGGCATCAACAGCAAGGGCCCGAAAGCCGTCGCGATCGGCAGACAAGCGAACATGCTGCAGTGGGGTTTCTATGGCGGACCCGACCGCATGACCGAGTCGGGCAAGCGCGCGTTCCTGAACGCGATCGTCTACATGAAGCGGTTCGACGGGCAGGTGCCGCTCGTGAAGAAGGAGAGCCGTGCCAGGTCGTGGTATGCGCAGTTCGTCGACATGCTCGCGCACATGAAACCCGAGGAGCGCGCGGACCGCGGCGAACGCAGCTATGCGGGGTATCTGCTGAAGCAGTTCCCTGCGGAGCTGACCGCGGATCCGGTGGACGTCGAGCGGCTGCGCAAGTGGTACGCGGACAACGAGGAGTACTTCGGCCCCGGCAAGGACAGATACTCGACGGCGATCGACGCGGACCTCGCGGCGCTGCAGCTCAGCAACCGCAAGCCCGAGTTCCTCGACTGGCTGCTCGAGCGGTTCGGCAAGGATCCGAAGGACGAGCAGGCCCTGCGGCTCGCGAAGCGATACCTCGGCGAGAAGAACGGCGCCGACGCGGCGACCGCGAAGGCGTGGATCGAGAGCAACCGCCCGTTCCTGTTCTTCAGCGACTCCGGCGGCTACTGCTGGTTCGTCGACACGAACGGCAAGCGCGCCGGCAAGGTCGTCGAGGCTTCCGCCGGCCGCAAGTGAAACGGACCATGCGAGCACTCCTCTTTCTCATCGTCGGTCTGGTCGCGCTGCACTTGCGCGCGCAGGACGACGTGTTGATGGTCGAACGCGCCCAGGACGTGCGCGGCCGCGATGCCGCCCAAGCACTGCTGCGCTCGGTCCGAACCGACTGGCAGCTGCGCGCGATCACGCCGAAGGACCTCTGCCGCCTGCTGACGACGGCGAGCAACGACAAGGTCTCGTTCGTGGCCGCGGCGAAGGTCGAGCCGGCCACCGCGTCGCTCGATCTCGAGCTGAAGTCCGCGACGGCGCTGACGGTCATGGCGGTCGTGCAGCACTCGACGGGGCTGCGTTTCGTCTGGCGCAGCGGCGTCGTGTTCCTCGTCCCCAAGGAGGAAGTGCATGCGCTCGTGCTGCTCGTGCTCTACGACCTGCGCGCACTGTGCGCGCCGCTGAAGAACTTCCCCGGGCCGAGGCTCGGGCTCGAGCGGGGCGGCACCGAAGCCGTCTTCCCGCCCGAGGAGGATTCCGGCACGACGGTCAGCGGCTTCACGGCCGATTTCATCGAGCGGTTGATCAAGGAGGACGTCACGCCCGAGGCCTGGGGCAACGACGGCATCTCGTTGACGAACCAGAACGGCCTGTTCCTCGTGCGGCAGACGCCACAGGGCCACCGCGAGATCGCGCGTCTGCTCGACCAGCTCGGTCTCGTGCCGCTGCCGATCCGCCGCGTTCGCAAGTGAACGCCGGACGAGCAGGCGCACGTCAGCTCGTCACGGCGTCCAACCCAGCTTCGCGACGCGAATGCCGTCGAGGTTCGGATTCAACGCGGCGATGTAGTAGTTCCTGTTGTGCACGACGATCTCAGGTGCGGCGACGGGCAGCGTGCCGATCCGGTAGCGGTCGTGGCCGACGCCGAAGTTGAACGGATCGTGTGACGCGTATTGCGTGTTCTGCGCGAGCGGGCCGTAGATCTGGTTGCGGAACAGATAGAAGAAACCGTTGCGTTCGAGCACGAACGGACACTCGGCGTCGAACGGAGTCGCCGGCGTGGACGCGAGGCCGCCGGCGCAGACGAACAGCGGTTCGCTCCAGTACTTCATGTCCGCCGACGTGCGGCAGAACACGGCTCCATAGTACGGGAGCTGGGCCTGACTGCCGGTGTAGTAGCAGAGCCACAGACCGCCGAAACGCAGCAGCATCGGATCGCGCGTGTTCAGGAACGGCCCGTCGAACAAGTTCGGCTGCCCGTTGTCGCGCAGCACGCGCGTGAAGTTCTTGCCGTCGGTGCTGCGCGCGAGACAGATGCGCATGAAGTCGCCGTAGACCATGTACCAGACGCCCTGGTGCAAATACACGTGCGGCGCCTGCAGGCCGCCGGGCAGCTCACCGAGCGTGGGATCGGCCTGCATCGCGATGCCCATCGGGGTCCAGTTCGGCGCCGTGATGTCGCGTCCCTCCCAGCGATGGAACAGGCGAGAGAAGCCGCCGCAGTTCGTGCCGCGGATGCACGACCACAGTTGCCACGTGCCGTCGGCGGCCTGCCAGATTGCGAAGTCCACCGGCTGCTGCTGCGGATTCGTGAGCGGGCCGAGGTTCGGATTGCCGGCGATCTGCCACCACGGGCTGCCGATCACCGGGACTTGCGGCGCCGGGACTTGCGTGGCCTGGGCGAAGCTCGTGCCGGCCAGCGCCAACGCGAATCCGAACGAGACGATGGAAGCGCGCATGAGTCGGTGCATCGGGATACCTCGCTCGAATCCGGCGACTGGTCTGGCCGCGTCACTGCGGAGCAGCCCGATGTTCGCGTCGTGCGGCGCCAGCGGCAAGTGCCGCAACCGCCGGTGTGCCTGCGTGTCGAGGAAGCGGCGAAGCCGGAAGCACGCGGCGGCGTCGCGTTCGCTCGAGGCGCGGAACGCGTAGCCGGCGTCAGGCAGTGCAGTTGCGACCTCGGGGAACTACGGCGATCGGCGCGCAGGGGCGCTGCAACTTCGAACGCCTCACGCCGCCACGACCCGCGCTACCTGCTCGAGTGCGTTTCCAACAACTTTCCACACGGCGATGCTGCGTTCTTCGCCGCAGCACGTTCGGCTCGTTCGGGTCCGCGCAGAGGAAGATGTGCCGCCGCTCGTGCGGCAGGCCGAATCGCCGCGACGCGCGTTCGGCGTCGGTGCCACCGAGAGCTCGCGCAGTTGCCGGAGCGTCGATCGCGTTCGCGCAGCGGCTCACGTCGCATCGCGCGCAATTCAGACGACGCGAGACCTGCGGTCTGCCGCATCCGTCACGCTCGGACACCGCGCACGATCGCCGCTAGACTCTCGCCGCGATGTTGACCGAGCGGGAGCGCGTCGAAACGTACTGGAACACAGCTCATGCCGTTCCAGACCACGGCAACTTCCTGAATCATCCGCTCGTCGCCGCATACATGTCGATGCGCGCCACGGGCGCAGTCGTCAATCATCTCGACGTCGTCGTCGCCGAGATCCGCGACCGCACGTCGCCCGGCGCGCGCGTGCTGTCGCCCGGCTGCGGACCAGGCGACAAGGAGATGGCGCTCGCTCGCGCGCTGCCCGACCGCCACATCGTCGGGTTCGACATCGCCGAGCGCGCGCTCGACATCGGCCGCGAAGCGGCGGCGCGCGCCGGTTTGCGCAACCTCGAGTTCCAGCAGGCGGACTTCAACCGGTTGCAGCTCGACCGCGCGTCGTTCGACGTCATCGCCGGGCTCGGTGCGTTCCATCACATCGAGAACCTCGAGGGCTTCTGGGCCGAGTGCCGCCGCGCGCTGCGCAAGCGCGGCGTCATCCTCGGGCAGGAGTACGTGGGGCCGAACCGTTTCCAGTGGACCGATGCGCAGGTCGAGCACGGCGATCGCGTGCTGCGCGACCTCGTGCCGGATTCCCACAAGGTGCATCACGCGCGCATCGAACGCGTTTCGATCGCGACGATGCTGGAGCTCGATCCATCGGAGGCGGTGCGCTCGAGCGAGCTGCTGCCGACGCTGCGCGACGCGGGCTTCGAGATGTTCGGTGTCGTGTCCGGCGGCGCGGCGCTGTTGCAGCCGGTGCTGATGTATCAGGTGCACACGTTCGATCCGCGCAACTGGCAGCACAACCGCGTGCTCGCGCAGCTGTTCGCCGAAGAGGACCGGCTGATGCGCGAACGCGTGCTCGACGACGACTTCGTGATGTTCGCGACGAGACCGCTGGCCTGATCCCGGTCCGCGGCGCGGCCTGTGAGCGCGGGGCTTCGCGCCGGCACTGCAGCTCGGCTCGGAAGATGGTCGATGTTGCGGCCGTGACGTCCTCACGCATCGCGGTGATTGCCCTGCTGCTCGGAGCCTGTGGAACCGACAAGCCCAAGGATCCCGGCCCACGGCCCCCGTCGGACTTCGAGCAGATCGTGCGCCAGCGGCAAGACGCCGTGTTCGACGCGCGCTACCGCCTCGAGCAGGCGTCGGATTACAGGTTCGGAACACCGGTTCCGGATCGTGTCGCGCGCTGGCTTTGGGAGCCGCAGACCGATGATGCCCGCGCGCACTCGCTCGGATACCGGCACGGCTGGCGAGTCGACTACTGGGTGCGACCGCACTACGTGGGTTACCCCGAGCAACCGGAGTCCGCGCGCATGGCGTTCTTCGCCGACGGCCAGTTGCGCGGGTTGTTCGCGCCCGCCGCCAATGACGCGCCGCTGGAACTCAACAGGTGGAGCGTGGAATGGGTTGGTCCCGAGTGGCCGGCCGCGAAGCCGCCGCGGTGAACTCGCGCGTGAGCTGATGGAGCGCCACTGCGGCCAGCAGCTCGCCGTCTCGCGCGTCAACGATCGGCGGTCAAGTCCACGGTCGTCACCCCGCGCGCCTCGACCGTGGCCTGCACGAAGTTCGCCTGCGCACCCGCGCGAGCGCCGCGCGCCCGCGGCGTCAAGATCCACTCCCCCGCCGTAGTGTGCGGGATGCGAAACCGGCCGTGGCGATCGGTGAGCACGAGCACGCCCCCGTCCTCGATCATGTGAATGCGCATCGCCGCGGGCATGCGCTGCTTCGGTTGCGGCGTGATCGCGAACAGCATCGCCGATGGCACCGGTTGCCCGCTGGCGTCGTTGACGACGCCGCGCACTTCGCCAGTCGGCACCCACTCGATCGCGCCGACCACAGCGGCGCCGCCGGCCGGCACGTCGACCGCGGCCTTGCCCAGCCGCACGGCGCCCGAACCGATGGTGAGCAGATAATTGCCGGGCGGCAGCCCGGCGACGTCGAGCCGTCCTGCGGCGTCGGTAGCCGTGATCACCGCGGTCCTGCCTTTTGCCGCGAGCTCGACGCGCGTCGCCGCGACCGGCACCTTGCCGGGCCCGAGCAGCGTCGCGGTGACGTTGCCGGCGCGCGTCGCGTCGAGACGCAGCGGCAACGACGCGCTCGCCGGGACCGTGAACCACGTCACGCCGTCGCTGGCCAACTGCGCGTGCGGATTGCCGAGCCACCATTCACGCGACGACAGCCCGAACTGGCACAGCACCTTCTCGTTCGCGGGCACGTCGATCGCGAACGCGCCATCGGCCGCCGAGGTCGCCGTCGTGACGGGCTCGGGGTCGTTCACGTAGCGGCTCATGATCGTGACGCCGGCGAGCGGCGCCCCGAGCTCGTCGACGAGCTTGCCGGTCATGCGCGTGCTCGGTGCGATCTCGTCCACCGCTGTCAACGCGTACTCCAGATAGCGCGCCTTGTCCGGCGCGCACCGGATGCAGACCGGCATGCTCTTGCATCCTGGCGCGACGACCCGCACTTCGTAGCTGATCTTCAGATCCCACAACGTCGCGGCGCCGTTCGCGTCGACAGTCGTGTCGGTCGCGGCCGCCGGCAAGCGATAGCCGTTGCGCTTTCGGTCGGGGCCGAGGTCGCACACGACGCGCACCGGCTTGCCAGTCGGCGCGCCGGTGACCTTCACCATGCGCGTCGCCAGCTCGCCGGGTGGGATCGCCACTTTCACGTCGTCGCCGCGACCACGCGCGACCATCTGTTCGCCGATCGGTCGGCCCGCTGCGAACGCACGCACTACGAGCGGCCGCAGCGGCGCTATCGGCAGCGACCACGCGCCGTTCGCATCCGCGGTCGTCTCGGCCCACCAGTCGAACGGCGGCTCGAGCTGGGCCTCGCACGTGACCACGACCGCGGCTCCCGCTGCCCGCTTGCCGTCCGGCAGCACGACGGTGCCGCGCAGCACTTCGCCGTCCTCGAGCATCAACGTCGCCTCGCGCACGAGTCCGCTCGCCGCGACGGCGATGCTGCCCTCGACCTTGTCGCCGCCGCGCGCGTGGACGCACAGCCGCACGGATGGCAACCGACCGACCTGGTAGTAGCCGTCGCCGTCGGCGACCGTGCGGCCGAGCCGGTTGCCGTGCACATCGGTGACCCACACCTCGGCCGCGGGCACGCCCTCGTGCAGCACCGAGACGATGCGGCCGACGAGCCGCACGTCGCCCTTCGCGGCAATGGCTACCTGCGCAGGCATTGCCGCGAACGACGCGAGGACCAGCGCACCTGCAGCCACGGTCGTGTGCATGACGGAGACCTCGCCCCGGACCACCGGGGCAGCTTCGCGCCATCGTCCCAGGTCCTTGGACCACCGCAAGGAGGCTCGGTGTTCACGTGTTCACGAGAAGTGAAGCGGGGCTGCAACGGTCGGGGGGCCTGCGGCATAACAGGGGCATGGCTCTGGAGCACGACTTCGCCGCGTGGCTCGACCGGCGCGATGCAACCGCGCTGGCCCGGGTGTTCGACGCGACCGGCGGCAAGCTGCTGCTGCTCGCGGCGCACCTCGCCGGCGACGGCGCACAGGCCCAGGATCTCGTGCAGGCAACGTTCGTCGCCGCGATGGCACGCGGCTCGACGTGGGACCGCGGGCGGCCGTTGTGGCCGTGGCTCGCGGCGATCCTGCAAAACGAGGCGCGCATGGACGCGCGCCGCTCGCGGCGGCGGCGCGAGGTCGTGCTCGACGACGCGACCGCGACGCCGCAGGAGGCCGGCGACCCGCAGCGGCTCGCCGCGTCCGAAGAAGTGCTCGCCGCGGTGCTCGCCGCGATCGACGCGCTGCCGCTGCCGTATCGCCAGGTGCTGCGGTTGCGGCTCGTGCACGGGCTGCGGCCGGTCGACATCGCGCGTTCGCTCGAGGTGCCGGTCGGCACGGTGCGCGCGCAGCTGCACCGCGGGCTCGAGCAGCTGCGCACGGCGCTGCCGCTCGGCGTCGCCGCGCTGATCGCCGCGCTGTTGGCCGGCGAGAACGCTCTGCTCGCGCAGACGAGGGAGCGGGTGCTCGAACACGCGGGGCAGGGCAGCGGCGCGGCTGCCGCGGGAACGGCGATCGCTGCAGGATGGTGGACGATGCACGGAAAGACGATCGGTGTGTTGGTCGCTGGCTGCGCGCTGCTCGCGCTGCTCGGGTTCGGTCTCGGCGTGCCGGAGTCGTGGTGGGCGAGTGCCGTCGACGCGTCGCCGGCGTTGCCGGTGCGCGCGGAGCTGCCGGTCGCGATGCCGAATGCGCCCGAGCCGCGAATGGAACCCGAGCGCCGCGCCGCGGTCGCTGCAGAAGAAGCGGTGTGGCCGCTGATCGTCACGGTGCAGACGCACGACGGCGCGCCGATTCCGGGTGCGGCCGTGACGGTGTGGGCGACGTCGCGTCCCTTCGTGTACTGGGATCGCGACGCGAACGAGTTCGGGCGCGAGGATGTCGGTGCCGGCGCAACCGGTACGGATGGAGTGTTCCGCTGCTCGCTCGACGGCCTGCGCGCGCGTTCGGCGCTGATGAACCGCACGACGCACGTGTGGATCGAAGCGTGCTGGCCGCACGGCGAGCCGCAGACGACGATCGTCGAGCTGCCGGTAACACACGGGCCGCAGCAGGTGACCGCGACGATCGAGCTGCGCCGGTGCCGCACGCTGCTGACGGGCCGCGTCGTCGACGCCGCGGGCGCGGGAGTGGCCCGTGCGCGGATCGGCACCGCGCGCGACGCGTACAAGGACGTCGGCAACGACGGGCCGACGCGCGCCGACGGCACGTTCTTCGTCGGTTGGAACGGCGACGCCGAGAGCTGGCCAGACAGGCTCGTGGTCGCGTCGGCCGCGCACGGCATCGCGACGATCGACCTGCCGGCGTGGAGCGCCGAGCAACGCACGCTCGACCTCGGCACGATCGTGCTGCAGGCCGGCGACGTCGTGCACGGCCGCGCCGTGCTCGGCGACGGCAGCGCGGTCGCTGGCATCCTGCTCCAGATACACGAGATCGACCCATCGCTCGGCGACGACGTCGTGGCGGCCCATCGCTGGCTGATGGGCAGGAGCGGTCAGAAGATCTCGCTCGCGCTGCACGAGGGCCGCGCCTCATGGCACGGGGCGCAGACGTGCACGCTCGCGGATGGTTCGTTCCGGTTCACGGGCTTGCAGCCGGAAGGCGTCTACCTGCTCAGTACGTGGGCAATCGGCGCGGTGCCGGACAAGGTCGTGCGGCCCTCCGGCGCTCCGGTCGAGCTGCGCTTCGACAAGCAGGTGCTCGCGATCGACGTGTTCGACGAGAACGGCGCACCCGTGCCCGGCGCTCAGGTGCGGCTCGCCGGTTACGACCCGAAGTCCACGCACCCGTCGTACGAGAAGTGGCCCGGCTTCCCCGAGACGGGCCAGGTGTGCAGCAACTGGTTGCCAAGCGCTGACCCGGACGGGCGCCGGATCTTCCTGGCACCGTTCGGGTACGTGTTCCGTGTGACGCTCGCCGACGACTGCGTGCAGCCAATCGCGGTGCGCCACGACGTGCTGCCCGGTGTGTATCGCGCGACGTGCCGCGTCGACGTGCGCCTCGAGACGCGCTTCGGCAAGTTGCACATGTGCGCGGTCGACGAGAACGGCAAGCCGATCAACTTCGGCCCGATCCTGAAGGCACTCGACCGCCAGCTCTACGTGACCAATCGCCGCTCCGTCATGCCACCCGAAGGCCTGACCTGGGATCTGGCGGCAGGGCGATGGCACGTCGAGACCGTGCTTGGCGAGGAGGTCGCGTATCTGCAGGACGAAGGTGGCTACGCACGCGGATTCCAGGAGCACGACGTCATGATCGAGGACGGCAAGACGACCGAGCTGAAGCTGGTGGCGGCGCCGGCCGGGCTCGTCGCGTTCGACGTGACGAGCAACAAGGCCGTGATCGAATCGTGGCGCAAGCTGCGCGTAGAGGAAGCGGGGCGCGAGCTCGCCGTGCTCGCCCGCGATCCGAACGATCCGCGCTTTGGCATACGCGAGGGCATGCAGATCACCCGGTTCATCACGAAGCAGGCGTTCGCGCCGGGCCGGCACTCGTTCCTGCTGCAGGCCGACGGCTACCAGGCCGCGACCTGCGAGGTCGACGTGGTCGCCGACCAGCTGGCGCACGTGCGCGTCGAGATGTTCCCGCGATGACCGGCTCGATCCGCGCGCGCGGCCGGGTCGCGCCCCGTTCGGAATGGCTGCGTCCGTTCTGCGGCGACCGGGATTGGTACGCTGCGAACGATGCCTCCACCCTTCGACGTCGAGCTGCAGATCCAGCGCCATGGCGGCGCGCTGCGCGAGCTCGCGCGCGTGCTGCTGCGCGACGATGCAGACGCCGACGACGCGGTGCAGGAGACGTGGCGGCGTGTGATCGGCAGTCCACCGCGCCATCAGGAACGCATCGGCGGCTGGCTCGGCGCGATCCTGCGCAACGTCGCGTTGCGGCTGCGCCGTTCCGAGTCGCGGCGCGTTCGCCACGAAGAGCGCGCGGCGGCG
>Ga0111539_10001873_pt1 | contig 27932 bp, 20 predicted proteins | sample RhiMethybrSRZTD1_FD_79667 | JGI IMG/M metagenome (GOLD analysis project Ga0111539, IMG submission 79667) | Populus rhizosphere microbial communities from Tennessee, USA - Rhizosphere MetaG P. TD hybrid SRZTD1 (version 2) (version 2) | ecosystem: Host-associated > Plants > Roots > Rhizosphere >...
CCGAGGCTGCGCTTGGCGATCACGGCGACCGGCTGCGGGTCGCCGTACGACCTGGTGAAGCTCAGCTGGGTGCCCGGGTTGCTGCTCTTGTAGGGGTCGTCGCTGTCGATGTAGAAGGGCTTGGTCGTGATCCCCGTCACCGTCTCGGGATTGGCGGGGTCGTCGGCCGACCGGGCCACCGACATGGCGAACGGCAGGTTGCGCTCGAACTCCTGCTGCACCAGCGCATCGTCGTCGGGGAAGACGAACCCACACCCGTCGCACCCCGCGGACAGCTCCGGTGTCCACGCCAGCGCGCCGGTCGTGGCGTGCGCGTAGTCGGTGGTCTCGCCGTTGGTGACGTAGAGGACGTCCGAGCTCAGGCCCGGGTGGAAGTCGGCGATGGCCGGGGCGTCCAGGTTGCCGGACATCGCGTAGTAGATCGGGTCGTCTGCGGTGGGCGTGCCGGTCTGCCATCCCTCGGCGTACAGCAGCCACTGGCCGTTCGAGTGGTAGTTGACCTGGAAGGAGAACCCGATGCGGTCGAGCAGGCCGACCATCGCCTGCGTCTCCGGCTCCGAGAGCGGCGCCGGGCCGCGGTAGGTGTCGCTGGACTCGATGGACGACGACCCCTCCTCGTCGTAGGCCCAGTGGTTGGGGAAGTTGCGGTTGGGGTCGACGCCGTCGCCGACCTGGGTCTGTCCGTCTCCGTTGTTGTCGCGGAGGTTCTTCCGCCAGAGCCGCTCGTGGTCGAACGTGTACTGGTAGCCGTCGGGGTTGGCCACGAGGACGAACCACAGCTCGGTCGTCTGCAGGAGCGTGCGGATCTCGCGGTCGTTGGCCCGCCACCCGTCGATGAAGTGGTTCATCAGGCGCCGGTCGACCTCGGTGGAGATCCACTCGCGCGCGTGCTGGGTGGCGCTGTAGAGGACGGCCGGACGCGTGCCGTCCGGTATGCCGCGAGCGCCCTGGGTCAGCTTGACCGCGATGATCTCGCGTCCCTGGGCGGTGTGGCCGAGGACCTCGAGCTTCACCAGTTGGGGGTTGTTCCTGGCCGCGGCGTAGAGCTGGTCGCGGATGCCGCCGGCCTCGTCGTAGGAGCGCCAGACGTTGAAGCCGTCGGCGGCCTGTTCGGCGGCGAACTCCCGGACGGTCTGCCCGCCCCTGACCCGCGTGAGCCGCAGGTCGACCCCCCGGCCCCGCAGCCGGTCGGCCTGGACCCGGTCGAGGACCATGTCCAGCTCGACGCCGTTCGCGACCCGTCGCTGACCGCTCACGTCGATGCCCTCCTGCGCGATGGCGGACATCTCGTCGGGCTGGACCACGGCGGTGTAGGCGTCCAGCGGGTCGTCGGCCGGCTGGGTCTCGGCGGGAGCAGCGTCGGCGCCGTTCGCGGCGAGACCGCTGAGCAAGAGGAGGACCGCCAGCACGGAGACGAGCCGGCGCGGCGAGCGGTTCATGAGTGGTCCCCCTGGTCGATGCGATGGTCGATCCGCTAGTGAGCCTGTACCGGGTCTCGCGATGTGTCAACCGACACATGGAAGAGCTGCGCGCATCGTCCACTCCGTGGCATCCAGGTCGCGCCGGACCGCTGCCGCCCGCGTGCCTCAGGTCGCCCCGCAGGGCAGGCCATGTTCTGACGCCGATGCCGAGACTGCGGCGTCGTGCACGGCGTCAGCCCTTGAGGGCCCCCGAGGCCAGCCCGCCGACGATCTGTCGCTCGGCGATGACGTAGAAGACCAGCGCCGGGATCATCGACAGGGACGTGAAGGCGAGCACGCGGGCGGTGTCGGACGAGTACTGGGTGGAGAAGTTCGTGACGCCGAGGGGGAGCGTCCACATGTCGGGGTCGCCCAGCATGACCAGGGGGAGCAGGAAGGCGTTCCAGCTGTGGACGATGGCGAGCACCGAGATCGTCGCGAGCACGGGGCGCGACATCGGCAGTGCGATCATGAGGAAGAACCGGAAGGGCCCGCAGCCGTCGATCGCCGCGGCCTCCTCGAGCTCGGGCGGGATGGCCCGGAAGAAGGGGCGCAGCACGATGACCGACGTCGGCAGGAGGAACGCCGCCTGGGGGAGGGCGACGCCGAGCGGGTTGTTGAGCAGGTCGAGGCTGCGCACGGTGATGAACAGCGGAAGGACGGCGACGGTCACCGGGAACAGCAGTCCGAGCGTGAACAGGGCGTAGAAGGCCTCTCGGCCCCGGAACGAGAACCGCGCCAGGACGAACGCCGCCATCGAGGCGCACGGCACGACGACCGCCAGCGTGATGACGGCCACGAGGACGCTGTTGCGGAGCTGCAGCCAGAACGTGTCCGACGCCAGGATCTCGCGGTAGTTGTCGAAGACCCAGGGGTCCGGCAGGCCGACGGGCCGATCCGAGAGCTGTCCGGTCGTGCGGAACCCGCCCAGCACCGCGTAGATCACCGGCACGCTGACGACGAAGACGACGACCGTGGCGATCGCGTACATGGCCGCCCGGCTCAGGCGTCCCCGGATCGAGCGGCCGACGACGAGGCCGGCGGCGGGTGCGGACACCGCCGTCACCCACCCATCGTCGTCAGCGCGCCGGCGACGTCACGGCGCAGGACGACTCGCTGGTAGCCGAGGGCGAAGGCGAACGAGATGAGGAACGCGATGACCGCCACGGCGCTGCCGTAGCCGAACTGCGAGCGCTCGAAGCCGCGCTCGAGCATGTAGGTCACCGTGGTGTGCGAGGCGCCGACGGGACCGCCGCCCGTCATCACCCACACCAGGTCGAACAGCTGCAGCGACCCGATGATCGACAGGAACACGGAGACCCGGATGGTCGGCGCGAGCAGGGGCAGCGTCACGTAGCGGAACGTCTGGGCGCGGCTGGCCCCGTCGATCGCGGCCGCCTCCTCCAGCTCGGGCGGGATGCCCTGCAGCCCGGCGAGGTAGAGGATCATGTGGAAGCCGAAGTACTTCCACGAGACGACGACGAACACCGTGTAGAGGACGACGTCGGGGTCGGCCAGCCACAGCTGCACCTGCCCCGCCAGCCCGGCGCCCTCCATCGTGGTGTCGACCAGCCCACCTGGCTGCAGCAGCAGGCGCCACACGATCGCCGAGATGACGTCGGACAGGACGAACGGCAGGAAGAACAGGAGGCGGAGCAGCGCCCGTCCCCGCATCCGCTGGTCGAGCAGGACCGCCAGCCCGAGGGCGAAGGGGAGCTGCAACGCGAGCGACAGGACGAGGATCAGCCCGACGTGTCGCAACGCATCGAGGAACACCGGGTCGGCGAAGGCGTCGCGATAGTTCTGGAAGCCGACGAACTCGTCGAGCGGTTCGAGGCCGTTCCAGTCGAAGCCGCTGTAGAAGGCCCCCTGGAAGATCGGCAGCAGCGCCAGCAGCAGGTAGAGCAGCAGCGCCGGGAGCAGGAAGCCGGCGATCGTCACCCGCTTCCGCCACACCGCCCCGACGCGGCCGGACACCGTTCTCCCCGTCGGTGGTGCCGCGTCGGGGCGGGTGGGGGGTGGGGCAGCGGCGGCGACCGGCGACCGCTCCCGATCGGGGGAGACGGTCGCCGGCAGGCTCGCGTCAGCCGCCGCCGGCATCCGCGATCATCTGGGCGACGTCCTCCGGGGAGGCCTGCCCGGCGAAGAGCTGCTCGACGGCGTCGTTGATGGTCTCGCCGAAGGCCGGGTCGTAGGCCTGGTCGAGGTAGAGCTGCACGGCGCCGGCCTCGGCCCGGGCCTCGAGGACGCTGGTGAGGTTCGGGTCGGTGACCGAGTCCTCCGAGCCGACCACCACCGGCAGGATGCCGCTGTCCGACTCGCCCCAGCGGTCGGCGACGTCTCGGGACGAGATGTACTCGAGGAACTCGATCGCCTCGGGCGGGGCGTCGGCGCCCACGGCGAAGCCGTTGCCACCGCCGAAGCCGTCGGTGGGGTCGCCGTCCCCGCCGTCGACCTCGGGGAACGGGAACCACCCGAGCGAGTCGCCGAGGCCGTTGCCGTCGGGGGAGTTGGCGTTCATGGTGCCGGGCGCCCACTGGCCCATGAGCATCATCGCCGCGTCGCCCGTGGCCATCGTGGCGGCCTGGCCTCCGGCGCCGTCCCACACGGCTGCCTGGTAACCGGCCTGGAACGGCTCCATCGCGATCAGCTCCTCGAGCTGCCTGCCGGCCTCGACGAACGGGTCGGTGCCGAACTCGGCCTCGTCGCCGGGCGCCGGGAACGCGTCGACGCCGCCGTTGCGCAACCCGAGGTAGGCCCACCAGAACATGCCGGGCCACTTGTCGCCCATGCCCACGGCGATCGGTGTGATGCCCGCGTCCTTGAGCGTCTGCACGTCCTCCAGCAGCTCGTCCCACGTGGCGGGCGGCTCGTCGATGCCGGCCTGGGCGAACAGGTCGGTGTTGTACCAGAACCCGACCAGGCCGAGGTCGAACGGGACGCCGTACTGCGCGTCATCGACCTGGTACAGGCCGACGGCGCCCTCGTTGAGGTCGTCGATCCAGGGCTCGACGTCGTCGGTGACGTCCTTGACCAGACCGGCCTCGACCTGTTCCGCCAGCTCGCCGCCGCCCCACGACTGGAAGAGGTCCGGGGGGTCGCCGGCCTGCAGGCGCGGCTCGATCGCCGTCTTGAAGGCCTCGTTCTCGTAGACGGTGATGTCGATGGTGACGTTCGGGTGCTCAGCTTCGAACTCGGCGGCGACGTCCTCCCACAGCGAGAGGCCGGGGTCGTTGTTCTGGATGTGCCACCAGTCGATGGTGACCGGCTCGCCGGAGCCGGATCCACCGCCCGAGGACTCGGAATCGGAGCTGTCGTCGTCGCCACCGCATGACGCGGCAACGAGTGCGAGCACACCCACCAGAACTGCGTTGCGGGCAAAACTGCGGCGCATGATCGTCCCCCTCTTGCAGACCGTGAGCCGTGCGCTGCCGAGCGTCGCGCAGCACTGCGAGTGCTGTCAATCGTTATCGATAACGTTATCGACATCGTTCTTGACGTCTGGTTATGCTCGCTCGGTGCCACGTGTGACGATCGGTGATGTGGCGGCCGAGGCGGGGGTCTCGATCGCGACGGTCTCCAAGGTGATCAACGGTCGTTACGGCGTCGCGCCTGCGACGCTGCAGAAGGTGCAGGCGGTCGTCGACCGGCTCGGCTACGAATCGAGCCTCGTGGCGCGCAGCCTGCGCAGTCACCGCACGAACGTGCTCGGCATCCTGGTGGCCGACATCGAGCCGTTCAGCGCCGAGCTGCTCAAGGGCGCGAGCGCGGCGATCCGGGCGCGTGACTACGAGCTGATCGTCTACTCCGGCAGCGGCCACGGCAAGGACCGCTCCGGCTGGGAGCGGCGCTACGTCTCGCGGCTGGGCGGCACGCTCACGGACGGGCTCATCCTGGTCACGCCCACGCTGGTCGACGTCAGCGACGCCACGCCGATCGTGGCCGTCGACCCCCACGCGGGGCCGTCCAACCTGCCCAGCATCCACGCCGACAACCTGGCCGGGGCGATCACCGCCACCCGCCACCTCGTCGAGCTGGGGCACCGCCGCATCGGCTTCCTCGCGGGCCGGCCCGACCTCGAGTCCGCCCGGCAGCGCGAGCAGGGTTACCGCGACGCCCTGGCCGAGGCCGGCATCCCCGTCGACCCCGAGCTGATCCGCGTCGGCGACTACGAGCTCGAGATGTCCGAGGTCCCGGCCCGCCAGCTCCTCACGCTCGCCGACCGGCCGACGGCCGTCTTCGCCGCCAACGACCTGTCGGCCATCCAGACCATGCACGTGGCGCGCTCGCTGGGGCTGTCGATCCCCGACGACGTGTCGGTGATCGGATTCGACAACATCCCCGAATCGGCGCTCATGGAGCCCCCGCTGACGACCATCGACCAGTCGATCCAGGAGATGGGCCGCCTGGCGGTCGAGATGCTCGTCGGCGTGATCGAGGGCACCACCGAGCGGCACGCGCAGGTCACGCTGCCCACCCGCCTCGTCGTCCGCCAGTCGTGCGGACCAGCCCCCGGGGACCGATGAGCGCGCTCGACGGAGCGGCCCCCACCGCGGCGGCCGGATCCGACGCCGCCTACCTGGACCCGTCCCTGCCGGTGGGCGAGCGCGTCGGCGACCTGCTGGCGCGCATGAGCCTGGAGGAGAAGGTCGCCCAGCTCGGCAGCGCCTGGGTGTTCCAGCTCGCCGACGGCCCACGGCTCGACGCGACCAAGGCCGGCGGCCTGCTCGCGCACGGGCTCGGGCAGGTCACCCGCATCTCCGGGGCCAGCAGCCTCGCCGCCCCCGATGCCGCCGCCCTCGCCAACGCGATCCAGCGGCACCTCGTCGAGCGCACCCGCCTCGGCGTCCCGGCGATCGTCCACGAGGAGATCTGCTCCGGTGTGATGGCCCGGGGTTCGACGATCTTCCCCCAGGCCATCGGGCTCGCCTCGACGTGGGAGCCCGAGCTCGCCGCCGCGCTCGCCGACGCGGCGCGGGTGCAGATGCGGGCGACGGGGGCCCACCAGGCGCTGTCACCCGTGCTGGACGTCTGCCGCGATCCGCGCTGGGGCCGCACGGAAGAGACGTTCGGCGAGGATCCGCACCTCGTCGCCCGCATGGGCGTCGCGTTCGTGCGCGGCCTGCAGGGCGACGACCTCGGCTCGGGCGTGGTCGCGACGGCCAAGCACTTCGTCGGTTACGGCGCATCCGAGGGCGGCCTGAACTGGGCGCCTGCCCACATCGGGGCGCGGGAGCTCCGCGAGGTCCACCTGCACCCGTTCGAGGCGGTGGTCCGCGACGCCGCCGTGCGCTCGATCATGAACGCCTACAACGAGCTCGACGGGGTGCCGGTGGCGGCCGACCGCACGCTGCTGACCACGGTGCTGCGGGACGAGTGGGGCTTCGAGGGGTGCGTCGTCGCCGACTACTTCGCCGTCCGTCAGCTCGCCACGTACCACCAGGTCGCCGTCGACGCCGCGGATGCCGCCGTCATCGCCCTCGATGCCGGGCTCGACGTCGAGCTGCCGGGCACCGACTGCTTCGGTGAACCGCTGCTGACGGCCGTGCGCAGCGGCCGGGTGCCCGAGTCGCGGATCGACGTCGCGGTGGGCCGGGTGCTCCGCACCAAGGTCGAGCTCGGGTTGTTCGAGCGACCCTACGTCGACGCCGGGCGCGCCGCCGCCGCGGTCGACACGCCGGATCACCGCCGGCTGGCACGCACGATCGCCCGCCGGTCGTTGGTCCTGCTGCGCAACGACGGCGCCCTGCCACTCGAGGGCGCGCCGCGCATCGCTGTGATCGGGCCCAACGCCGACAGCCCACGCAACCTGCTCGGCGACTACACCTACCCGGCCCACGTCGAGTCGCTGAAGGAGGTGCTCCTCAGCGGGCAGAACGTCTTCGCCCTGCCGCTCGACCACGACCATCAGCTCCAAGACGCCGACGTCGACGCCACCACGGTCGCCGGCGCCCTGCGGGCCCGCTTCGGCGACGACGTCCGCATCGCGCTCGGGTGCGACGTCAACAGCGCGCGGCGGGACGGGTTCGCCGAGGCGGTCGAGCTGGCCGCCGGCTCCGACGTGGCCGTGATGGTGATGGGCGACAAGGCGGGTCTCACCGACGACAGCACGAGCGGCGAGAGTCGCGACGTCGCCTCGCTCGAGCTGCCCGGCGTGCAGGAGGACCTCGTCCGCGCCGTGATCGACACGGGCACCCCGGTCGTGCTGGTGCTCGTGGCCGGGCGGCCGCTCGCCAGCGCCTGGTTGCACGAGCACTGCGCCGCCGTGCTTATGGCGTGGCTGCCCGGACACGAGGGCGGCGAGGCCATCGCCGAGGTGCTCGCCGGCGACGTGAACCCCGGCGGGAAGCTGCCGATCTCCTACCCCCGCTCGGTCGGGCAGATCCCCGTGTACTACGGGCACAAGGTGTCCGGGGGGCGGTCGCACTGGAAGGGCGACTACGTCGATTCCCCCGCCGCGCCGCTCCATCCGTTCGGGCACGGGTTGAGCTACACGACGTTCGCCCTGTCCGAGCCGTCGCTGGCCCGCACCGAGGTGTCGTGGCACGGAGCGATCACGACGACCGTCACGGTCACCAACACCGGCGGGCGGGGCGGCGACGAGGTCGTCCAGCTCTACGTGCGCGACCCGGTGGCGAGCGTCACCCGCCCGGTGCTCGAGCTCAAGTCGTTCGTGCGCGTCCGATTGAGCCCCGGCGAGTCGCGGACCGTCACGTTCGAGACGCCAATCGGCCAGCTCGGGTTCTGCGACCGTGAGCTCGACCACATCGTCGAGCCCGGCCGGTTCGACCTGTTCGTCGGCACGTCGTCGGTCGATCTGGTCGACGTCGGCTCGGTCACCGTCACGGCCGGCCCGGACGGCATCCAACCGGCGAAGCTCTTCGACGGAGCCGTCACCATCACCTGAACGACGGGAGGGGAAGCGATGGCAGAGTTCTTCACCGAGGTGACCGAGCAGCTTCGGTACCTCGGTCCCGACAGCGACGAACCGCTGGCGTTCCACTGGTACGACCGCGATCGCATGGTCGCCGGCCGGCGCATGGAGGACCACCTCCGCTTCGCCGCCTGCTACTGGCACTCGTTCGCCTGGGACGGCTTCGACATCTTCGGGACCGGCACGCTCGATCGGCCCTGGCACCCGACGTTCGCGGCGGGGGGCCTCGACCCGATGGAGGCGGCGAGGCAGAAGATGGCGGCCGCGTTCGAGTTCTTCGGCAAGCTCGGCGTGCCGTACTACTGCTTCCACGACCGCGACATCGCACCCGAGGGCGGCTCGTTCAAGGAATCGGCGAAGCTGCTCGACGAGATGGTCGACCTCGCCGCCGAGCACCAGGAGCGCACCGGCGTCACCCCCCTGTGGGGCACGGCCAACCTGTTCACCAACCCGCGCTACCAGGCCGGTGCGGCGACGAACCCCGACCCCGAGGTCTTCGGCTACGCCGCCGCCCAGGTCGCGCAGTGCCTCGAAGCGACGCATCGCCTCGGCGGCGAGAACTACGTGCTGTGGGGCGGTCGCGAGGGCTACGAGACCCTGCTCAACACCGACCTGCGCCGCGAGCTCGACCAGCTCGGCCGCTTCCTCACGATGGTCGTCGAGCACAAGCACCGCATCGGGTTCGCCGGCGCGATCCTCATCGAGCCCAAGCCGTTCGAACCCATGAAGCACCAGTACGACCACGACGTGGCCGCCGTGCACGCCTTCCTGCAGCGCTACGACCTCGATCGCGAGGTCAAGGTGAACATCGAGGTCAACCACGCCACGCTGTCGGGCCACGACTTCGCCCACGAGGTGGCCGTGGCCGCCGACGCCGGCATCTTCGGCTCGGTCGACGCCAACTCGGGCGACGACCGGCTGGGCTGGGATCTCGACCGCTTCCCGATCTCGGTCGAGCAGATGACGCTCGGGATGATCGAGATCCTGCGGGCCGGCGGATTCACCACCGGCGGGTTCAACTTCGACGCCAAGCTCCGCCGCCAGTCCGTCGACCGGACCGACCTGTTCCATGGTCACATCGGCGGGATGGACACCCTGGCCCGGGCCCTGCTGGTCGCGTCGGCGATCCTCGACGCCGGCGAGCTCGAGGCCAACCGGTCCGCCCGCTACGCGGGATGGGACGGCGAGCTCGGCCGATCCATCCTCGGCCAGGACACGGACCTGGCGGCGCTCCAGCGGCGTGCGCTCGACGGCGGCGAGCCCACACGGGTGTCGGGCGGCCAGGAACGCCTGGAGAACCTGGTCGGCCGCTACGTCGCCCGCGTCCGCTGACCGCCGGTCGACCGGACGTTCGCTGTGCCCCTCGTCGCCGGCGTCGACTCGTCCACGACGGCCACCAAGGTCGAGGTGCGCGACCTCGACAGCGGCAGGGTCGTGGGCCGCGGCTCGTCGCCGCATCCACCGACCCGCCCACCACGGTCCGAGCAGGACCCGGCCACCTGGTGGACGGCGTTCGAGGCCGCCTGGGGTGAGGCGGGGTCGCCCGAGGTGGCGGCGATCAGCGTGGCCGGGCAGCAGCACGGCATGGTGGCCCTGGATGCGGACCACCGCGTCATCCGCCCCGCCAAGCTGTGGAACGACACCGAGTCGGCCCTCGACGCGGCGTGGCTGATCGACCAGCTGCCCGGAGGCCGGGCCGCCTGGGCCGACGCCTGCGGGCTGGTCCCCGTGGCGAGCTTCACGATCACCAAGCTCTCGTGGCTGCGCCGCCACGAGCCGGAGGAATGGCGGCGGCTGGCCCACGTCGTGCTCCCGCACGACTGGTTGACGTCCCGGCTCACCGGTCTGCTCGCCACCGACCGGGGCGACGCGTCGGGCACCGGGTACTGGTCGGCGGCGAGCGGCAGCTACCGTCACGAGCTCCTCGCCCTGGTCGACCCCGAGCGGGACTGGTCGGGGGTGGTCCCGCCGGTGCTCGGGCCGTTCGAGGCCGCCGGCGAGTGGCATGGCGCCGTGGTCGCCCCCGGGACCGGCGACAACATGGCGGGGGCGCTGGGCGTCGGTTTGCGTCCCGGCGACGTGGTGGTGTCGATCGGCACGTCGGGCACGGTCTACGGCGTCAGCGACACGCCGACCGCGGACCCGTCGGGCATCGTCGCCGGCTTCGCCGACGCCACCGGACGGCACCTGCCGCTCGTCTGCACGCTCAACGCCACCAAGGTCACCGAGGCCGTGCGCCGGTTGGTCGGCGTCGACCACGACGAGCTCGACCGCCTCGCCCTCGCGGCCCCCGCCGGGGCGGGCGGGCTCACCCTCCTGCCCTACCTGGACGGCGAGCGCACCCCCGACCGACCGACCGCCACCGGCGTCCTCGCGGGCATCCGCAGCGACGTCGGACGCGAGCAGCTCGCCCGCGCCGCGGTCGAAGGCGTCGTCTGCGGGCTGCTCGACGGCCTCGACGCGCTCGCCTCGTTCGCCCCCACCGGCGGGCGCCTGGTCCTGGTGGGCGGCGGCGGCCGCTCACGCGCCTACCGCCAGGTGCTCGCCGATCTCACGGGACGCGAGGTGACGGTCCCCGGTGGCGGCGAGCAGGTCTCCGGCGGTGCGTGCGTGCAGGCAGCCGCCGTCCTGACCGGCGCCGACCCGACGGGTGTGGCGGACGTCTGGGACCTCCGCGCCGGGGACCTCGTGGAACCCGGTCCCGGCGCCGCCGCCACGGCCGACCTCCGCGCGTCGTACGCCGCCCTCCGCGACGCCACCACCGGCTGACGGGCCGCGCCGACGTACCGCCCGGACGGAGCGTCGGGGTCGACGGGAGACCCCGCGTGGACCCAGGAGCGTGTCAGAGGGCGGTCACGACCTCCGGCGTCCTCCAGGACGGAGAAGAACTCGTCCCCTTCCTCCGGTGTCATGTCGGCGATGAGGAAGTCCCGCCGTGATGGCCGTGATTCGCCTGGGAACGGCGAAGGCCCCGGTCAGGCGTGCTGACCAGGGCCTTGCGCTGTACCCCCCCTGGGACTCGAACCCAGAACCTGCGGATTAAGAGTCCGTTGCTCTGCCAATTGAGCTAGAGGGGCACGGGGCCGGCGACGATACCACCGGCTCCTGGGGTGACCGAGCGGAATCGAACCGCCGACCTTCAGGGCCACAACCTGACGCTCTAACCGACTGAGCTACGGCCACCAAGGGAAACGACAGCGTATCCGACCGCCCCTGGGGCGTCGCCAACCCGATCCCGTTCGCCGGTCAGCCGGGCGCACGGTGCGCCGGGCGCGGTCCGTCGGGCGCCGGCGCGGGGCACCGGCGCGGTTCACCGGGTGCTGGGGCGGCGGGGCCTCAGCCGCCGGGGGCGCGGTAGTCGATCGTCTTCTTGGCGGCGGCGTCGATCTCCTCGGGGGAGATGAGCACGACCGTCCTGATCGAGGCCGCCCCGGCTGCGGCGACGGTCAGTCCGATGGCCGCAGCGGTGACGTTGTCAGGGAGGTCGGCGATCACGTAGACGTCGTCGGACCCGAAGGCGAAATCGAACGACTCGAGGCGGCCGCCGACGCCCGCGACCAGCTTCTCCACCGCGGCGCGGCGTCCTGTGCCGCCTTCGCCGAGGACCCCCCTCACGCCTTCGGCCGTGTACGACACCTGCCAGAGGTACCTCGCCATGGGACCCTCCTGCCCGCCGAGGCTGCGCCTCGGCCCGAGGGCATCGTCCGCCTCCCACCGGCGCAGGTCAACCCCGTCGGCTGTGGCCGGTACCGTGGAGCTGCGTCAGGCCTCCGTAGCTCAGGTGGATAGAGCGGCTGCCTTCTAAGCAGCGGGTCGTGGGTTCGAGTCCTACCGGGGGCGCCGGTCGGCGGCACGCCTCCGGCGTGTCGGGTTCAGGCCCGGCCGTCGTAGCGGCCGCCGAAGAAGACCTGGGCCTCGACGATGCGGCCGTCGCGCACGGTCTGCACCTCGACGTTGCGGTGGCGTTCGCCGGTCTGCAGCTCGTACTCGTACATCACGACGACGTCGGCGTCGTCGATCTCGGACACGACGAGCAACGTCTGCTCGCGCAGCCGTGACGCGGTGGGGAAGCAGCGCTCGAAGAACGCGGCGCGGTCGATGTGGTCGTCCTGGGGGCTCGTGAACGAGAACGGGTCGCCGATGACGGCCTCGGCCGTGACGCGGTCCTGGTGGAGGTACGCGTCGAACATCGTCCTGACGACGTCGGCGTTGCTCATGGTCCGCTCCTTCGGTGCGCCGCCCTCGTGGCCCGCGCCGTACCCGGACCCTCAGGCAGCCACACATCGTCGGGGTCCGTGCCGGCGGTCGAGGTCGTCGGGGACCACCTCCTGGACCCCGACGTGGCGCCTCGGGCTCACGGCGCGCGCGGGGCCACCTGCGGAGCGATTACCGTCGGCCGCCGTGTCGACCGCCCCTCCGGCGACGGCACCGGCGGGAGGCCTGCTCGAACGCGTCGAGCGGGTGGCCTGGCAGGTGCCGTTGCCCACCCGACGGCTGTTCCAGACCCTGGCGTTCGTGGCCGCGGCCGCACTGGCCGTCAGCGGCCTGGCCGCGGGCTGGGTGGCCAGCCGGAACGCCAACACCATCGACGACGCCCGCGAGCAGGGCCTCGACCTGGCCACCGCGGTCACCGAGTACCGCACGCGGCTGGCCTCGGCCGACGCCACCGCCGCGGCCACCCTGATCGCCGGCGGGCTCGAGTCGACCGAGAGCCGGGCCCAGTACGACCAGGACGTCCTCGCCGCGTCCCGGGCGCTGACGAGCGCCGGCCTCGTCGCCCGGGTCGAGGACCGCGGCGACATCGAGGCCATGGCCAACGGCCTCGTGCAGTACGCCGGGCTGGTCGAGACCTCGCGGGCCAACTCCCGTCTCGGCTACCCCGTCGGGTCGGCCTACCTCAACCAGGCGCGCGACCTGGCCAACGACGACCTCGTGCCCCGCGCCGACCGGCTGCGGCGGGTCGGCGAGCAGCGCATGGCCCGCGCCGCCAACAGCGTCGGGGGCCCGCTCAGCTTCGTGGCGGTGGTGCTGCTGCTCGCCGCCGTGATCGTGCTGGTCGGGTGTGCCCTGCTGGTGTCGGGCCGCACCCGCCGCGTCGTGGGCCACCCTGCGCTGGTCGTGGCGCTGGTGGCGATCGTCGCCGCCTTGGCGGTCGTGTTCAACGGCATCACGTCCCAGGCCCGTGAGCTGCGCGAGGCCGCCACCGACGACATCGACGCCTACGTCGAGGCCAACACCGCCTCCAGCGGGCTCGCCAACCTCCGGGTCACCGAGATCTCGGCCGTGGCCGCCCGGGGCAGCGGCGCCGACCTGTACGCCCAGTTCGACGAGCAGGCCGACGAGCTGCTGGCGGGGCTGCGCGACGCCAGCAGCGGCCCGGCGGTCAACGACCTGACCCGCAGCGTCGAGGACTACGTCGCCACGGTCGCCCAGGTCCGGGCCCTCGACGAGGCGGGACGCAACCCGCAGGCCGCCGACCTGGCCCTGTCCACCGACGAGGGCGGCTCGGCACGGGCGTACGCCCTGGCGGCGACCGGGATCGTCCCGTCGACCGACGCCGCCGACGCCGGAGGGGACGACCGCTCGCCCCGGCCCGGCACCGCCGCCGGCAACGCGGCCGCCGAGACCGCGGACCTGGAGGACCGGTTCGACGCCGCCGCCGGCGCCGACGTCCACCCGCTCGTGCCCATCGCCCTCGGCGTCGCCGCCGCGGTGCTCGCCGCCGCCGGCGTGCTGGCCCGGGGCAGGCGGTACCGGTGACGACCACCCGTCGCCTCCGCACCGGGCTGGCGGCGACCGCCGTTGTCCTGGTGGCCGTCACCGCGGCCTGCGGGGCCACCGACGTCCCCGAGTCGCTGCCGGGTCCGACGTCGACCACCACCGAGGTGCCGGCGCCCCCGCCAGACGCGCAGGACCCCACGTGCACGAACCGCACCGCCGAGCGCGAGGGCAGCGTCGTGCGGAGCCTCCGCCCCGACGCCGCCGCCGAGCGCGCCCTCGCCACCGGACAGTTCCCGGCGGGGTCGTACATGCAGGCGATCCGCGACCGGGGCCGCCTGCGCGTCGGCGTCGACACCTCCACCAACCTGTTCTCGAGCGTCGACCCGCGCACCGGCGAGTTCCTCGGCTTCGACGCCGACATGGCTCGCGAGATGGCCCGCGCCCTGCTCGGCTCGCCCGATCTCGTCGAGTTCGTGGCGATCCCCTACAGCAGGCGGGTCGACATCCTGGCGCAGCAGCCCGAGCCGGGCGTCGACATGGTGATCGACACGTTCACCATCAACTGCGTGCGCGACGACAGCATCGACTTCTCGTCCGAGTACTTCACGTCGACGCAGAAGCTCCTCGTCCGCGTCGACGACCCCGCCGACTCCATCGACGACTTCGGGGGCCGTCCGGTCTGCGCGGCCGCCAACTCGACCAGCATCGAGAACCTGGCGGCGTTGCCCGACCCCACGCCGATCCCCGTGGCGGTCACCGACCAGGCCGACTGCCTCGTGCTCCTCCAGCAGGGCCAGGTCGACGCGATCAGCACCGACGACACCATCCTGGCGGGCATGGTCGCGCAGGACCCCAACACGCGCATCGCCGGCGACCCGTTCAGCGCCGAGCCGTACGGCATCGGGCTGCCGCCGAACCGTCCCGAGTACGTCCGCTTCGTGAACGCCGCGCTGGAAGAGGTGCGCACGTCGGGCCGGTGGGCTGAGCTGTACGCCGAGTGGCTGTCCGTGCTGCCGAGCGAGACCGGTGGTCAGCCACCCGTCGCCCAGTACGAGGACTGACGGCCCCCGCCCGGTAGACCGTGAGCGCCATGACCGATCCCAACGTCCAGGCCTGGCGGAGCGCCCACACGACGCTCGGCAGCCGGCTCGTCGACCTCGAGTCGCTGCCCAACGTCGCCCTGGCGCGCACCGGGGTGCTCACGGGGGCCACGGCCACGGCCTGGGCCGACGCCGACAGCGGACTGGCGCACGCCTGGGAGACCTACCGGGTGCTCGCCGAGGTGCTCGACCAGGTCGAGGCCGAGCCCGAGCGGGCGGCCGCCCTGCTCACGACCGCCCGCGTCCCCGGCACGGCCGGGGCGCCGGTCGACCCGTCGACCGCCCTCACGGCCGCCAGCGCGGCCGTCGACGCCGCCATCGCGGTCGCCGACCGGCTCGCCACCGCGTGGGACTCGCTGGCACCCCGCGTCGGGGCGGCCCGCACCGCCGCCGGCCAGTGCGGCGACGCCGCCACCGAGCGGGCCGCCGCCGCCCTCGCCGAGCTGGTGGCGACCGACCCCTTCGCGGTGACCGAGGCCGACGTCGCCGGCGTCGAGCAGCGGGCCCAGGCCAGCGGCAGCCGGCGCGCCGCCGCCCGGGCCGCCGAGGCCCGCCTCGACGTCGACCTCGCCGCCGCCCGCGACCTGCTCGCCCAGCTCACCGCCGACGTCGACGGCGCGGCCGACGAGCTGGCCCACGCGGCCACCCGGATCGCCGGCCTCGACACGTCCGCTCCCGTGCCCGACATCGCGGCGCTCGGCGGGTGGCTCGACCGCATCACCGAGGCCGCGGGCCGCCCGCAGGCCGACCGGGCCCGCGTCGCCGCCGACCTGGCGGGCTGGCGAGCCGCGGCCGACGCCCGGCGGCTCGAGGTCGACGCCGCCCTCGGGCCCGCCCGCGCCGGCCTCCGGCGGCGCGAGGAGGGCCAGGGGCTCTGGACCGCGCTGCGGGCCAAGGCCGGCGCCCGGCGCCTCGACGAGCAGCCGGCCGTCGTCGAGGCCCTGGCGGCCGCCGAGGACGTGCTCTGGCGGGCCCCGTGCGACCTCGCGGCCGCCGAGGCCGCGCTCGCCCGCCTGTCCGCCGTGCTCACCACACCGTCGGGCGCCGGGTCGCCCGCGACGTCGCCCGCCAAGGAGGACCGATGACCGCCGCCCCCGGCGCCCCCTGCGGCCGTCCCGGCTGCTCCGGCAGCATCGTCGACGGCTACTGCGACACCTGCGGCATGGCGCCGGCCGGGGCGTCGTCCGCTCGCACGGCGCCCTCGGCCGCGCCCGCCGCGCCCGCCCGACCGTCGGCACCGCCCGGCCCCGTCCCCTGCGGCCGGCCGGGGTGCGGCGGAACGGTCGTCGACGGCTACTGCGACACGTGCGGCATGGCGCCGGCGGCGGGGGCGTCGGCGCGCACCGCGGCCGCGGGGTCGGCCGCGGCCCCCGGTGCGGCCGGGGCCCCGCCGGTGCCGGTCACCGGCCGGGCGTCCGGCCGGGTCGACGTCTCGCGGCTCACCAGCACACGCCAGTCCACCGGCAGCCGCAGCACGCGCCGCAGCCGCGTGGGCGCCGGCGTCATCGAGATCCCGCCCATGGCGAGCGCCGACCCGTCGGCCGTGGTCATGGCCGACCCCAGCGTCCCCGAGAACCGCCGGTACTGCACCCGCTGCGACAGCCCCGTGGGGCGGGGGCAGGGCGACCGGCCCGGCCGCACCGCGGGCTTCTGCCCAAACTGCGGCGACCGCTTCGACTTCACGGCCAAGCTCAAGGCCGGAGACCTGGTGGCCGGCCAGTACGACGTCGCCGGCGCCCTCGCCCACGGCGGCATGGGGTGGATCTACCTCGCCCGCGACCGCAACGTCTCGGGCCGGTGGTGCGTGCTGAAGGGCCTGCTCGACACCGCCGATCCCGACGCGGCCGAGGCGGCCGTGGCCGAGCAGCGCTTCCTGGCCGAGGTGCGCCACCCGGCGATCGTCGGCATCCACAACTTCGTGCAGCACGAGGGCCAGGGCTACATCGTCATGGAGTACGTGGGCGGTCCCAGCCTCAAGCAGCTGGCGAAGCGCCGGCGCGAGGCCGGGCAGGGCGCCATGCCGGTCACCGAGGCGGCCGCCTACCTGCACGCCGTGCTGCCCGCCATCGGGTACCTGCACGACAACGGGCTGATCTACTGCGACTTCAAGCCCGACAACGTCATCCACGAGGGCGACGCGGTGAAGCTCATCGACCTCGGCGGCGTCCGCCGGTGGGACGACGCCGACGCCGCCATCTTCGGCACCGTCGGCTACCAGGCTCCCGAGGTGCCGAAGACGGGGCCCACGGTGGCCAGCGACCTCTACACGGTGGGCCGCTCGCTCGCCGTCCTGGTGCTCGACTGGCCGGGGTGGACGGGGGCCGACGTCGACCGGCTGCCGGATCGCGCCGCCCACGAGGTGCTCGTCGAGCACGACTGCCTCTGGCGGTTCCTTCAGCGGGCGTGCGCCCCCGACCCGGCCGACCGGTTCCGCGACGCCGACGAGATGGCCGACGCCCTCTACGGCGTGCTCTGCCAGGTGGCGGCGGCCGTCGACGGGCAGCCCCGCCCGCGCACGAGCAACCGCTACAGCCCGCCCCGGCCCCGCCTCGACGGCCGCGGCTGGCAGGCGCTGCCCAGCCCCCTCATGCCCAACCACCCGACGATCGCCAACCGGGTGGCGGGCGTGGCCGAGGGCGACCCCGCGGCGGTGGCCCGCATGGTGACGGTCGACGAGCAGCTGAGCTGGGCCGACGTCGCGGCCGTGGCCCGCGCCCACTGCGAGCTGGGCGAGTTCGCGCAGGCCGACACGGTCGTGGGCCAGCTCGACCCCGAGGCGCCCGAGGCCCGCGAGTTCGCGGCGATCATCGACAACGCCCGCACCTACCTCCACGGCGTCTCGGCGCTGGCGGCAGGCGACCCGGCCCGTGCCATCCGGTTCTTCGACGACGCGTACGCCACCGCCCCCGGCGAGGCCGCCTGTGCGCTCGCCCTCGCCGTGGCCCTGGCCGCGCAGGGCGACCGCGACCGCTTCGACGAGGCCGCCGACCTGTACGAGCAGGTGGCGGTCACCGACCCCAGCTGGGTCGCGGCCCTGGCCGGGTTGGCCTGGACGCTCGGCGAGCTGGGCCGGCCGGTCGACGGGGCCCGGGTGTACACGGCCGTCCCCTCGTCCCACCCGCTGCGGGCGCCCGCGCTCACCGCCGCGTGCCGGGCCATGGAGCGCGGGACGTTCGATCCCGAGGTGGCCAGGGTGGCGGGCGAGCGCGTGCGGATCTCGGGCGCCGGGGTCCGCTCGGGCGAGGACGCCGAGCTGGCCGCCGCCCTCTACGAGGCCACGCTGGCGGCCGACCAGCGGGGCGAGCAGGTCGGTGCGTCCGTCGGCGGGGTCGACGGCCACCGATCGGCGCTGGGCCGGGCCGCGGAGAACGCCCTGCTCGAGCTCGCCGACGCCACGCCCGACCCCCGCCGGCGCCACGAGCTGCTCGACGCGGCCGCCCGGGTGCGCCCGTGGAGCCTGCTGTGAGCGGCGAAGCCGGCGCGCCGGCCGCCGTGGTGTGCGCCTCGTGCGGCGAGCCCCTGGTCGAGGGCGCCCGGTTCTGCGAGGCGTGCGGTGCGGCCGCCGACGGCGGCGTGCCCGCGTTCGGCCGCGGGGCGGACGAGGGGACCGATGCCGGAGGCGCCCCCGCGGCCGGGGCCGGGGCCGACGGCACGGCCGAGCCCGGCGCCGACCAGGCTGCGTCCCCCGACCCGAGCCAGGACACGACCCAGGACACCACGCTCGAGATCGCACCGGAGACGACCACCTGCGACAAGTGCGGCGGCGACGTCGGCGACGACGGCTACTGCACGACGTGCGGTCACCGGGCCGTGGAGCCGGTCACCGTGGTCGACGGCACGACCCTGGCGTACGCCACCCACCGGGGTCGCCGCCACCACCGCAACGAGGACAGCGGTGCCCTCGCCGTCACCGACGACGGCTGGCCGGTGCTGATCGTCTCCGACGGCGTGTCGATCAGCCCCAACCCCCACCTCGCCTCGCGCGCGGCGGTGGGGGCCGCCGCCGCCCGCCTCGGAGGGCGGGCACTCGCCGGCGCCGACGACCTGGTCGAGGCCACGGCCGACGCCCACGCGGCCGCCAGCGCGGTGCCCGCCGACGGAGACCCGAGCTGGACCGCCGACGGCACCCACGCCGCCTGCACGATCGTGGTCGCCGTCGCCACGTCGTGGCAGGTCCACATGACCAACGTCGGCGACGCCCGCGGCTACGTCGTGCGGGCGGGCGACGACGGGTGGTCCGCCGAGCAGGTGACCACCGACGACAGCGTCGCCGCCCAGGCCGTGGCCCAGGGCATCGACGTCGACATCGCGCTGAACCTGCCGGGCGGCCACGCCATCACCGCCTGGCTCGGCGCCGACGCCCACGGGTTGCGGCCGCACCTGTCGTCCACCGACGTGGCGCCGGGCGACCTGGTGCTGGTGTGCAGCGACGGGCTGTGGAACTACGCCGCCACCGACCAGGCCCTCACCGGTCTGCTGCGGGCGACCCTGCCGGCGCCGGGCGAGGAGATCCCGCTGGCGGCCGTGTGCGAGCGGCTGGTCGACTGGGCCGTCGATCAGGGCGGCGCCGACAACATCTGCGTGGCGCTGGCGCCCGTGCCGGCACCTGACGGCACGACCGCCCGGCCCGAGGGCCGGGCGGGAGCCGACCCCATCGATCCCGAGGAGGACGTGTGACGACCGGTGCCGAGACCGCCCCGTTCACGGCGGAGACGTTCCAGAACGAGTACCTGGCCGCGGGTGTCGACACCGTCGACGCCGTCGTGACCGTCACCGCGGCCGGCGACGCCGCCGTGGCGTCGGCCACCCCGGCGAGCGATCGGGCCGAGGTGATCATCTTCGACACCAGCGGGTCGATGGGCACCCGCCGGAAGATGGAGGCGGCCAGGGAGGCGGCGGCGGCCGCGGTCGACAGCCTCGACGACGGCGTGAACTTCGCGGTCATCGCCGGCGACCACGAGGCGAAGCTGCTGTGGCCGCAGGACGGCCGGTCGTTCGCGGTGGCCGACGCCGGCGACCGCTCGGGCGCGAAGGCGGCGATCGCCCGGGCCGAGCCCGCCGGCGGCACGGCCATCGGCACCTGGCTCGACCTCGCCCGGCAGCTGTTCGGCACCACGACAGCCCGCGCCCGCCACGCCATCCTGCTCACCGACGGGCGCAACGAGCACCAGCAGCCGCACGAGCTCCAGGCGGCGATCGCCGCCAGCCGCGGCCTTTTCCAGTGCGACTGCCGGGGGGTGGGGGTCGACTGGGAGGTCGAGGAGATGCGTGGCATCGCCACCGCCCTGCTCGGCACGGTCGACATCGTCGCCGACCCCGAGGACCTCGCGGCCGACTTCGAGGCGATGATCAGCTCGAGCCAGGCCCGTGGCCTGCCCGAGGTGAAGCTGCGCCTCTGGGCTCCCCAGGGCGCCACCATCGAGTCGGTGCGCCAGGTCGCGCCCGAGGTGGTGGACCTGACCGACTCGGGCGAGTCGAACGGCCCCCTGGCCCGCGACTACCTCCTCGGCGGCTGGGCGCCGGGCGAGTCGCGCGACTACCACCTCCGCATCACCGTCAAGCCGGGCGGCGTGGGCGAGGAGATGCTGGCCGGACGGGTCAGCCTCGTGCTCACCGACGGCACCGTCGCCACCCAGGCCCTGATCCGGGCCGTGTGGACCGACGACATGGTGAAGTCGACGCGCATCGACCGCCACGTCGCCCACTACACGGGCCAGGTCGAGCTGGCCGACGCCATCCACGAGGGCCTCCAGGCGGCCAAGGCGGGCGACGAGGCGACGGCCACCGTCAAGCTCGGGCGGGCCGTGCAGCTCGCACAGGCGTCGGGCCACGACGACACGATGCGCCTGCTGCGTGAGGTGGTCGACGTCGACGACGCCGGTCGCGGCACCGTGCGCCTGCGCAAGGGCACCGAGAAGGCAGCCGAGATGACGCTCGACACGCGTTCGACGCGCACCGTGCGGCTCGGCAAGGGCGACCCCGACGGTGAAGGGGCCGGCTGATGGCCACGTTCACCTGTCCGGCGGGCCACGAGTCGACCACCGCGGACTACTGCGACACCTGCGGGGCGCCGATCGAGGCCTCCGCCCCCGGTGCCGGGGCGGCCGGGTCGCCGCCGTCGTCCGGCGCGACGCCGCCGGCTTCCCCGGCGGCCGGCCCCGCCTCGGCCGCGGCGCCCACCGGCGCCGCCGCTGCGGCTCCCTCCGGCGCCACCGCCTGTCCGTCGTGCGGCGACCCGGTGTCCGGCCGGTTCTGCGAGAGCTGCGGCTACGACGTCGAGAAGGGCGCGCCGGCGGCCCCGCGGCCGGTCACGCTGGTGCTCGGCGCCGACCGCGCCCACTGGGAGCGCATGGTGGGCGACGGCGAGCCGGCGTTCCCGGTGGCGGTGCCGGCGCTCACGCTCGAGCTCTCCGGCGACCGGGCGACCCTGGGGCGCGTGCGCTCGGGCGCCCCCATCGACGTCGACCTGGCGCTGACGGGCAGCGCCGCGGATCCCGCGGTCAGCCACCGGCAGTGCAGCTTCGAACGCGACGGCGACAGCTGGCTGGTCATGGACCTGGCGAGCGCCAACGGCACGTGGATCAACGACGCCCACGAGCCGCTGGCCGACGGGGCCACCCACCGGCTGGCCGAGGGCGATCGCATCCTCATGGGGGCCTGGACCTGCCTGACCGTGCACGGCGCCCCGGCGGCGCCCGCCGAGGCCGCGCCCTCGGGGGCCACGACGTCTGGAGCGCCCGATCCCGGGGCGGCGGCCCCCGGTGCCGGGCTCGCCGACCCCGCCGGGGAGGCGCCGACGTCGCCCTCGTCGTCGCCGGGCCCCACCGCGGGCGCGGGGTCCGGCGCCGCCGCCCCCGATCCTCCGGCGGCGGCGGCGCCGTCGCCGCCCGAGCCCTCCTGACCGAAGGAGCCCACGTGGCCGTTCGCATCCAGTTCTTCACCATCGACGGCAGCGACGACTTCGAGCTCGTCTCCCCGGCGGCCCTCGATGCCGCGGTTGCCGACTTCGACGCCGCGGCCGTGGCCGACACCCCCGCCGGGGCGGTCCGGTGCGTCGGATGGCTCTCCGCCAGCGACGACGACGAGGAGCGCTTCACCGACTGGTGCGACGAGGTCGACGACGACCTCGGCATCGGGCTGCTCCAGCACGGCCTCGGCGAGGCGGTGGGGCTCACCCCGCCGGCGCTGGCCGCCGAGTCGGTCGCGGCCGACGGCGGGTGGGCCTCCGAGTGGTCGTCGGTGCTGCGCGGCGCCCTCGTGGCGGCGGGTGGGGGGCGCATCGGCTGGCGCACCGACTTCGACGAGGCCGGCACGGCCGGTACTGCCGACGACTACCCGTCGGCGGGGCACGCCGCTGCGTCAGACCGGGCCTGACGCCGGCGCGGCGCTCTCGACCGCGAGGTGATTGCCCGGTCAGATAGCTGACACTAGGGTCAGCACCCACAGCCGGGGACGGGGTGGTCGCCAGGAGCGACCGACGTGCGTCGCCCGGGGGGTGCAGGCGACAAGGGGGGACAGTGGGACACAGGAAGTTGTTGCGCGCGGGCGCGCTCGCGCTCGTGGCGGTCGTCGTCGCGGCGTGCAACGGGATGACCGTCGACCAGGAGGGCGTCTACACGTCCGACGCGACGCAGACGATGACCGGCACGGTGAAGGTGGGCAACGGCGACAGCCTGACGTCGCTCACCGTCAACGGCGTCGCCGCCGACGTCGACGGCGAGACGTGGACGGCTGACGTGCCGCTCGACGGGGCCGCGATCTTCAACTCGGTGCTCGTCGAGGCCTCCTACGCGCGGGGCGACGTGATCCGCGAGCGGCGCACCGTGGTGTACGGCGACGGCGACACGGCCGAGGTGCTGCCCGCGAACGCGGACCTGCCCGACGCGGTCGGCCTGCGGTTGAACGACCGCTCGTTCGACAAGATCGGACCGGTCGTCAAGACGCTGACCACCATCGACACGGGGGCCATCGCCCCGGCCGGCACGGTGTTCCTCGACGAGTGCATCACGCAGGTGATCGTCTGCACCCTGTACGCCAAGGCGTCGACGGCCGCCCCGCCGACCATCGCCGACTTCGGCGTCGCGCTCGACAGCAACCAGGGCAACGTCCGGGCCGTCGTCACCCTCACCGACCTGCACGTGCCCGTCGACGTCGACGCCCGCATCCTGGGCATCCCGTCGAGCTGCGACCTCGTGATCGACGCCGACTCGGTGACGATCGACGGCAACTACAGCCTGCAACCCGACCCCGTCGACCCGACCTTCCTCGACGTCAACCTGGTCGGAGCCACGCCCACCGTCACGCTGGGCAACGTCAACGACGACTTCGTCGGCGGCATCTGCTCGATCCCCGTGATCGAGCAGATCGTCGGGCTGTTCCTCCCCGACGTCAGGACGCTCATGCAGCAGAACCTGACGACGCTGCTCGGCGACGCCGACGGGGCGGGTCCCGCCGACTCGCCGGTCGCGAACGCCGTGGAGCAGGCGCTGGCCCAGATCAACATCGCCGGCGACATCGGTTCGGCGCTGGGCATCGACCTCGACTCGCACATCACCGCAGCCGACGAGGACCCCAACGGCATCGCCCTGCGGGCGTCGGCCGCGTTCTCGTCGCTCGGCGTCGCGCCCGGGGCTCCCGACCTCACGGGCTCGGTCGGGTTCCCCGGCGAGGTCCTCGGCACCCTGCCCCAGACCAGCCCGAGCGGCCTCGGCTACGACGTGGCCGTGGGGGCGTCGGCGACCGGCTTCAACCAGCTGCTCGCCGCCGAGACCGAGCGCGGGCTGCTGAACGTCGACGTGACGTCGCTCAACGGCGTCCCGCTGACCCTGAAGTCGCTCTTCGACCTCGTCGGCGCCGGCGGCCTCATCACGCAGGACCGTCCGGTCGCCATCGAGCTGCGGCCCGAGGTCGCGCCGATCGTCACGACCGCGGCCGGACCGAACGGCGCCACCGGGGAGCTGCTGTTCCACGGCTACCGGGCGACGATCAAGACCACCGACGAGACCGACGTGACCCTCCTCGAGCTCGTGCTCGACTTCCGCACCGGCGTCGGGCTCGAGCTCACCGACACCGGACTCGGGTTCACGTTCGCCCAACCGGCCGCGAGCGACATGTCGGCCACCATCACGGCGAACACGCTCAGGCTGCCCGAGGCGCTGATCACCTCGGTGTTCCAGCAGCTCTCGCCGCAGGTCTTCGGCTCTGTGCAGGACACCCTGCCCAGCTTCCCGCTGCCGCAGTTCGCCGGGCTCGACCTCTCGCTGGTCGAGATCGGCCGGGTCGGGTCGGGCTTCGTGCTCTTCGCCGACCTGGTGCCGGCGGTCTGACACGACGCGACGGGGCCGGTCGCCGTGGCGACCGGCCCCCTCTCGCGTCCCGATGGGGGGTGGCCCCTCGAGGGAGGGCGCCCGGGGGTCAGAGGGTCAGGGCTCGCCGTCGCCCTGGACGACGCCGTCGACCTCGACGGTGACGCGGTCGTCGTAGAACGCCACCGTTCCGGCGATGCGCTCGCTCTCGGGCAGCGGCGTCGGGTACGACCAGGCCACGTCCTCGACGACCGAGTCGCCGATGCGCCCGTGGAAGTGCGACGCCCGGCCCTTGTAGGGACAGTGGGTGACGGTGTCGGACGGGGTCAGCAGGTCCATCCGCGCGTCGACCCGTGGGACGTACCAGCGGGTCGGCAGCCCGGTCTCGAACAGGGCGTGGGCGCGGGTCGTCCGGGCCAGCTCGACGCCGGCGCGCCGGACGACGACCTCGCGGGACGTGGGCAGGATGTCGATGCGGGAGTACGGGCTCCGCGGGTGGGTGAACACCTCTTCGTCCTCTTCGAACCAGGCGTCGAGCGCGTCCCACTCGAACCGGACGTGGCCGCGCACGGCGTCGAGCGGGGTGTCCTCGTACCGCCGGGCGGCGCCGATGGCCTCGTGGTCGGCGGTGCGGACGGTCAGCACGGCCGCATCGCCGCGGCTGGGGGAGTGGTCGACCTTGCCGGTGTCCTCGAGCTCGGCGACGACGTCGGCTTCGGGCACGTAGTACGCCGGGTAGTACGGGATCTCCCACACGAGCAGGGGAGACGTGGTGTCGAGCACGAGCTGGCCTCCGAGGTAGGCCCGCAGGCGCTTGGCGCTGGGCTCGGTGCGGACTCGGCCTCGCGGTTCGTTCGCCATGCTGGGGCCAACGCCTGCGGCGGTCGGTCGATTCCACCGTGCGTGGCGGCGGGTTCGGTGCGCGGGCGCGGCGTCGGTCACGCGGGGGCGGCCGGGCTCGTCCCGGGGGCGGCGGCGGTCGGCGGTCCGCCGTGCACGGACGGGGATCTCGGTGACGTCGTGGTGGCTGGGGAACCACAACGTCACGGAGATGGGCGGTTGCCGGTTGCCGGAGGACGGTTGCCGGAGGACGGCTGCCGCCGGGGGCGGCCGGGGCTGGCGGCGGTCCGGCTCGTGGGGCGCCGTTCTCGGTGACGTTGTGGTGGCTGGGCAACCGCAAGGTCGCGGAGATGGGTGGGTCGGGGGAGGGAGCGGGTTGGCCGAGCTTGCGGCGGTCTCTCGCACGGACAGGCGTCTCGGTCACGTCGTGGTGGCTGGGGAACCACAACGTCACGGAGATGGGCGGTTGCCGGTTGCCGGAGGACGGCTGCCGCCCGGGGGCGGCCGGGGGCCGGTGGCGGTCCGGCTCGTGGGGCGCCGTTCTCTGTGACGTTGTGGTGGCTAGGCAACCGCAAGGTCACGGAGATGGGCGGGTCGGGAGGGAGCCCGGGGTCACGGGAGGGCCGTCTCTGGCTCGATCGTCGGCGGGATCGTCGGCGGGGCCGTCGCCGTGGCGGGCCGGCGGGCGGCGACGCCGGCGTCGACGGGCTGTCGCCCGTCCACCGGCTGCCCGAGCGACCGCGGCCCGTCCGCCGGCTGGACGGCCGCACCCGGCGCACCGGCCGGCAGCAGGCGCCAGGCCGCGGCCGCGCCCACCAGCGCCACGCCGACCGCCACCAGGGACGCCCAGCGCAGGCCGCTGATGAACGCCGCCCGTCCCGCGTCGGCGAGAGCGCTGTCGCCGGTGGCCAGGGCTGCGCCCAGCGAGTGGTGGGCCTCGGCGACCGCTCGGCGGGCGCCCGCGATCGGGGCGACCCGGTCGTCGATCGCGTGCCGGTAGCCCGCCGACGCCACGCTGCCCATCACGGCCACGCCCAAGGCGCCGCCGACCTGGCGGGCGGTGTCGTTCATGGCCGAGCCCACGCCGGCGCGGGCGGGTGGCAGCGAGCCCATGATCGACGCGGTGGCCGGGGCGATGAGCAATCCCATCCCGAGGGCGAACATGACCTGGCTGACGAGGATGATCCCGTAGCCCGTGTCGGGCGTCGAGGCCATGCGGGCGACCTGCGACGCGGCGACCACGAGGCAGCCGGCCACGATCGGCACGCGAGGCCCGACCCGACCCACGATGCGCGGGGTGGTGTTGGCGACCACCAGCAGCGTGAGGGCGAACGGCACCGTGCGGACTCCCGCGGCCAGCGTGCCGTAGCCCAGCAGCAGCTGGAGGTGCTGGGTGAGCAGGAAGATCGTGCCGAACAGGCAGAAGTAGGTGGCGGCGACCGCGGCGCTGGCCCCCGTGAACCGGGGGTTGCGGAACACCTGCACGTCGAGCAGCGGCGAGGGCGTGCGGGTCTCGTGCCAGGCGAACAGGGCGACGAGCGCGGCGCCGGCGACCAGGGTGGCGAGCGTGACGGTGTCGAGCCAGCCGTCGCTGCCGCCCCGGATCACCCCGTACACGAGCGTGCCGAGCCCGAGCACCGACAGCACCGCGCCGAGGGGGTCGAGCCGCCGGTGCTCCGGATCGCGGGACTCGGGCACCGCCAGCGCCACCCCCACGAGCGCCAGCGCGACGAGCGGCAGGTTCACGAGGAAGATCGAGCCCCAGTAGAAGTGCTCGAGCAGCACCCCGCCGGTCAGCGGACCGAGGGCGATGCCGATCCCCGCGGTGCCGGCCCACACCGCGATCGCCTTCTGCCGCTCGACGGGGTCGCGGAAGGCGTTGGTGATGATCGACAGCGTCGCCGGGAAGATGAGGGCGGCGCCGACACCGGTGACCGCCCGCATGGCGATGAGCCCGCCGGCGGTCGTCACCAGCGCCGAGGCCAGGCAACCGGCGCCGAACACGACGAGGCCCGCGGCCAGCGCCCGCCGCCGGCCGTAGCGGTCACCGAGCGCGCCGCAGGTGAGCAGCAGGCCGGCGAAGACGACCGTGTAGGCGTCGACGATCCACTGCAGCTCGCCGGTCGACCCGGCCACGGTCCGGCCGAGGGTCGGGATGGCGACGTTGAGGATCGTGGTGTCGATGGTGATGAGCACCAGCGACGTGCACAGCACGGCCAGCGTCCACCACCGCCGGGGGTCGGACTCGGGGTGTGGTGCGTCGCCGGCGGCGGTCCGGTGAATGAGTTGCGTCACGCAACTGACGGTAGAGCAGTCCGTTGCACGAAGCAACGCACAATTCCCATGCCGCGTCGCGGCGCCTGGAGGCTGCCCACTCCAGGTCGCGCGACAGGGCGAGCACGTGGCGAGTTGGCCGCGACTGGATCTCGGCCGCCCGTTCGCGGGCGAGTCGGGGTGGAGCGGGTGACGGGAATCGAACCCGCATAGCCAGCTTGGAAGGCTGGAGCTCTAGCCATTGAGCTACACCCGCAGATCGGCGGGAGCAGGGCCGCCGGAGCGTCGACCAGTGTGC
>Ga0111539_10001874_pt1 | contig 27921 bp, 24 predicted proteins | sample RhiMethybrSRZTD1_FD_79667 | JGI IMG/M metagenome (GOLD analysis project Ga0111539, IMG submission 79667) | Populus rhizosphere microbial communities from Tennessee, USA - Rhizosphere MetaG P. TD hybrid SRZTD1 (version 2) (version 2) | ecosystem: Host-associated > Plants > Roots > Rhizosphere >...
GACCCTAAAACTCTTTTTGTGAATTTGCTCTTTGCCATTTCTGGCTAAACTTCTGGGAGCTATGTCCCTTCCCATCGATGTTCGCGCCTACGCCGGCTATCGTGCGAACGAGCGCCCCATTTGTTTCTACGTCGACGAGAACTTGATAACAATCGAAGAAGTCGAACTTCGTTGGTTCAATCCCGATGGGGAGTACTTCCGAGTGCGGTCGGTTAAGGGCAAGCGGTATCTACTACGTTGTTCTATCGAAGGCGAATGGACATTGCGAAGCGGTTATGACGGTGCCGAGTTGCTCGCGCGACCGAGCGTCGAAGTCGTCACAGTAGATCCCGGCCTAATCCGAGAGGCCGAACGAAGAACCGCCGGCTGCGAACGCTGTCGAGGCGAGGATGCGGATCACCTCTTCGATTCGATCCTGGCGGATGTCACCGGCAAGCATGGCTCGTTCGAGTTCGTGATGAGCGAACCTGCGCAATGTCCGAACTGCCACGGAGAATTGGATGAGAAGTCACTCGTCAAAGCACGGCGGCACGAGCGATGGTGGCCGCATCCGTTGAGCGTTCGATCTGCCAACACATTTCCATCAGACGGCGGACGCGATCGCGAGGCAGAACCCCATCAGCAAGGCCTTCGAACTTCACTTCAAGATCTTTATCGCTGATGGGATTGCCGACGCTGCCGACGGCATGCTCGACAAACTTTTCCAGCCGGCGACCATCCCTCAACATCACATTGATGCGCACCTGCTCTTCTTTGATTGTGTTGTCCACGGTCGCCGTCACGCGGTCGCGGAGAGTGAGGATCTCCGGCACTCGCACCGCGCGATCGCTGAACTGCGCAATGCCACCACCACCTTCGATGATCGCCGCAGCCGCAGCGTGATAGATGCTGAACTTGGATTCGAGGCCGGTGGCGGGTGTCTTCTTTCCTGTCAGCTCCAGAACCAGCGGATGCACGCGCAGATCAATGCGATCCACCGCCGAAGCCGTGAGTTTGTGCTCGTTGCGCAACTGGATGCAGCCGTCGATCGTGGGGTGCATCACTATGCCGCACGCGAAGGGTTTGTACGTGTTCTGCGCAATCTCCCAAGTCGATCCGAGATTGCCCGTGATCTCTGTGTAGTTGCGCGCCGTGCTGAGGACGTTCGCCCAGCCGTATCGCGCTTCGAGGCTCTGCAAGGAACTGGTGAAATTGCGCGAGGCCATGAAAGCGGAAGTCAGCCCATTCTGGGCTGCGCGGCCCGGATGGAAACTCTTGGTCATTGTCCCGAACATTTCCTGAAGACCTACCGGCTGCGCCGCCGCCAGACCTAATGCCCACAGCATCTGCTGTTCGTTTAGTCCCATCAGCTTTCCCGCGGCGGCCGCAGCGCCAAACACACCGGTCGTGCCCGTAATGTGCCAGCCCGTTGTGTAGTGTTGCGGGTACACGGAATTGCCGATACGGCATGCGACTTCAACACCCACAACCAGAGCGTTCATGAAATCCGCGCCGGTGATCGTGCGGGTTTCGGCAAGAGCGAGAATCGCTGAGATCACAGGACCGCCGGGATGGATGACAGTGCGGAGGTGTGTGTCGTCGTAATCCAGAACGTGAGAGCTGATTCCATTCATCAACGATGCGTGGAGCATGTCCAATCGCTCCTTGCGTCCGATGATCGATGCCTGAGCCGGACCTGAAAACGGCGACAATGCAGAGATCGCAATGCTCACCGTTTCGTGGTGCGAGCCGCCCAGGGCGCATCCCACGTAGTTCAGCAGTGTTCGAGAGGCATCGTGACGGATCTTCGCCGGGAGATCGTCTTTCTTTGCTGAGAGCACATAACGCGCCAGCGTTCGCGTGACGTCTGCCGGCACCGGGGCCAGCGAAGTTGCTGGATTCGACTGCCCTTGCAGCGGCAGACGAACCAGGGCCATCGCACCGGGTGCAGCCAGAAAGGTACGGCGATTAATGGGTACCATCGGAACCTCCAGTGGTGCGTATTGTTTCACGAAGGACGTGTTGGAGGAAATCCGCCCTTCATCCCTTGCCGTTGAGTTTGTGGACGGCGATCTTGCGGCTCAGCGAATTGCGGTGGATGCCGAGAATCTCAGCAGCTTTGCATTGATTGCCTTTGGTTGAGGCGAGGGCGGTTTGAACAAACTTTTTCTCGCAGGCACTCACGGCTTCATCCAACCGGATGTGCTTTTCGATCATTTCAGAATTCTTGAGGACAGCCTCCCGATTGAGTCCAACTTGTTTCCAGCCGAAATCCGACAGACTTGCATGCCCTTTGTCTCTCGCAGCTGCGACCTTCCTTACTGATCTTCGCAGAGATTGCTATGCCACGAATGGCTCGGGTGGTCTGTTCTGTTTTTTGCATCATATTACTCAACGGCAATTCGAAGAAACTACCGGGCAACGATTAGCTCCAGGCAAAAGGGGCCGAAGCCGAAGAGTTCAGACAAAACACAAGGCTTGCTTTGGACCGACGATGAAATCCGCAGATAGCCGTTGTCGCGGTTTGAAGGAGACTCGAGGCTGTCCCTATATCTGAGACACGAGATACCGGGCAGGAGTCAATCTTCGTCGGGTGTGCCACCGGCCATTGATGCGAGATCCTGAGGTCGAATCTTTTCCACATTGAACTTGGAAGCGCGGTCGCGCATGGTTTTGAGGACTTCCTCAAGAGGCGGGGGATCGCCTTTAGTCCATCGAAGAGGGTTGATTCGGGAGACGACAAAAGTGCGGAGGTAGGGGCTGGTCAAACCTCTCTCCTTCAAACGAGTGACGACGTCCGCAACTTTTGCCTCGAGATCCAACACCTGCCGGGCGCGTTTTTCGTGTTGATGCACAGCCTTTCGCAACGGCTCATCCGAGAAATCTTCCAGACGCCGAACGATGGGATGATAGGCGGCTCCGGCGAATTTGGGCGTTTGTTCGTAACAATGCCCGAGAGTGACGAGCGCAGCCTCCTCGAGGTAGAAAGCAAAGTCGCTCTCGGGGCGAGAATCGTCCTCCTCCACCAGTCCGTGATAAATCCGCACCACCTCGAGCGATCGCTCTTTCAGGTTATGGGCCTTCTCCGTATTCAACGCCAGGATCTGCCACGCAATCTGCCGGTCGGGAGTGACGAGTGCAGTAATCGCTTTCGCGCCAAGCCTGCGCATGGCTTCCAGCCGATGCCGACCGTTGGGCGTCCAGAAGCCGCGATCGGGCGCGAGTACCGTAATGATGGGATCGAGAAATGTGCCGGTTCTTTCGATTACGCCGGCGAGCTTCTTGTGGTGCGCATCGGAGAGGTCTCTCTGGAACGGCGTAGGCTCTACCGTGTCGATTGGCAGTATTGCAATCGCCAGGGGATGACCTCCAAGCGGATCCTTACAAGCGCCGACAACGCTTCCACCTTCGTTCTCCACACGTTCTACTACAGCGCGCAGGGATTCTGACTCGACGTCCAGGCGGCAATCTGCCGCCGCCATGCCTTTAGATCCGGGCTTCGACTTGCGAGTTACGCGTTTGCGCTTTTTGATTGGCATCGAGTCCGCGTCAGGGATTTGGTGCTGTTGGATCGATAGCAGACTTCAGGTCGACTCTGAACAATCGATAATCGGAATACTCCGCGACAGCCGTGACCGTCGTGAACTTTGTGGTGTACCGCTCTTCCATCTCGCTGGGCACAAGCATTCCGAGGCTGGCGCTAGCCTTGTACGTCACGGTAATCTCAGCTTTGGCGGGAGGATTGGAATAGGGATTCTCGACCCGAATTTCAGTTTTCAAGATCCGGCCGCTCTTCGGTTCGATCCACAGGGAGCCCGAAGACAGCAGAGATTCTCCATTGAGTCCATGCATTAAGGTGGGAGCACGCTCTTCCTGAAATCGGATTTCCCACGTATCCACGCCACTGACTTTCTTATCTTCGCGCTTAGCGAACGAGAATCGCGGCGCTTCCGTTTTGCGCGCCACTTTCAACGCATACGTGGGAACGTTAATCTCCCTTTTGACAGGCCCAATATTGAATCGGCTGGACTCCTGCCGGATCGCTGCGATTTGATCCATCACTCCCAGGGAAGAATTACTTAGGAGGGCTTCAAAACTCTTTTGCGTTTCCTGCAGGGGTTTGCCGTTCAGTCTATTCACCAGTCGCAGGCCTACGCGTTCCTGCCCTACGGCCAGCATCAGAAAGTCGGACTGCAAACGTTGACGCTTTGTGTCTACGAGCCCCTGGTTTTCGTAGTAAGTAACTGCGGTTTGCAAATAGGTCTCGGCGACAAGAAGATTGCCCAACTCCTTGTCTTCATACCGCGCGACGTACTCGATAGCTCGGTCTAAAACGGCTGAGATGGACTCTGTCTGCGCGCCCATGACTGGCGATTGGGAGTGCACACCCAAGGCGAGTGCCACGCTGACGCTGAGGATAAGGAAAGGCTTCAAGGTGTTGCGATACTACCATCCTGGATCTGGGTGACAACATACTCAAAACATCCGCTGATACGAAAAATCGAAAATTGGACGAATCCTGCATCTCAAAGCCCGAAAACCGAGATATCGGATTGGACCGCCTGACCTGCGACGAGCATCGCGCCGCGCGTTGCTGTGCTTCGCACCCGTTGTCCAATGGGATACTTCGGTTTTCGGATTTGAGATGCAGGATTCGGTAGGGTCTCAGTTTGAATTTTGACCGATTCGGTTGTCGCCGCCCGCGCCGCTTCCTATATGCTTAGCGCGAAGCATGGGAGATGGGAGATTAGCAATGATCGGCGCATGGATTGCAATCGCCATTGGAGCATTCACGGCACTGGCGCTCGCTTTGGGCTGGTTTTCGGACAAGAAGAATCCCAAGGTTCGCGGACCCTACAAGAAGCGCGGCGACGAAATCTGACCAGAGACACTACCCAAGATTCGTCCAATTTCCGATTTTCGAATCAGTGGATGAGACTACTCAAACCCAGACGCGTCAGGGCTGCGCTTTCACAGGGCCGAGATACCGATCAAGGAAATCCAGTGCTTCTTTGATGGCGTCGACGCGGGTCACCGTGTCGTGCCCGCCCTCGTATTTCACCAGACGCTTGTCTTTCTCAGGCGTACCGATCGCAAGAAACAGAGGCTGCTGGCTTGTTTCAAGGGGAAATCGGAAGTCGTCCTTACCGTTGAGCATCAGCACTGGGACCTTAAGCCGAGGCGCAAAATTCCAGGGGTCGACTTCGGGTGGGACTTTCTCGAAGGTTCCCGCTGAAAACAAGAGGGCGGCTTTAAAGCGAGGCTCAACAGCAATCAATCGTGGGCCCATGGCCGCGCCGAGGCTCACGCCAAGATAGGCCAGCTTACCGATATCGATGTCATCGCGAGTTTGCAGATAATCGAGTGTGCGGCCAAGGTCTTTGGACCACTGCAAGTTCATCTCTGCCCACCGGGCGGGTTGACCGAGTTGATGGAAGTACTCCGACGGACCTCGTTCGAGTGTTCCCTTGTATGCGGGTAGAACCAAAGCGCGGCCTGAACGCATGATGAATTCGATTCCCGATCCTGCGCCGAGCTCTGCAACACTGCGAGCGACAAGGGAATTTGCGCCGGGGAAATAGGTCAGTACCTGATAGCGAGGCGCCGCATTTTTCGGCAAGAAAACGTGCGCGAGAACACGCTCATTGCCATAGGCAGCTTGAAAGGAGACCGTCTGCTGTCTCCAGTATGGGGAGCTATCGTCGGTAGACTCGATAACAGGCCTGAGCTCTGTTTTGTCGTACGCATGCATTCTCTTGTAGATCTCATAGACTGCGTCATCAACCGGCTTCTCCGATCGGCGATCTCTTGAGACAAACGGCACCTGTCCGGTAAGCTCTGCACCGAGAGGCGCCACGTATTTCGCGCATCGGAATCCAAAGTTCGAGGCCCTATCGAAGGGTCTGCGCGCGTCGGGAAGACTGAACAGATAACTTTGTTCATTCCAGGCCCCGCCCAGAATGTAGTAGCGGTCAGTGGCTGGACTGGAGGACCACTCCTTGACGTTGCCGGCCATGTCGTAAGTTCCGAAGAAACCGAGGCCACGGTACTTCCCCGCAGGCAGTGGGCCTTTCCCATCAAAGTTGCTCAAACTCATGATTTCGGAAAATCCACCGACGCCTGCTGCGCGATACCAGTGGTACGCCGTGGGAAGCGTCTTCCCCACGAATTCGGCGTAGGCTGTGGCTTCATACCAACTCACGCCACCAACCGGCAAATCGCCCTCGCCTTCTGAGTAAGTGCCCAGTTTCCAGCTAGCGGGACCCGGCCTGCCGGTTTGATCACGGAATTCCATCATTGCCTGTTCCCAGGTGATGTTTTTTCCTTCCTTAACGAATGGATGCTTCCAGAACTCTTTGCTCTTGTAGCCACCCTGATCTACAAATATTTTGAAGTCCGCATTCGTCACTTCATGTTTGTCCAGCCAGAACTCCCCAAACTCCTGCGTCGTCGTCACTGGGAACGTCGCGAACCCACCCGCTTCACGCGAGACACCGGGAACCCAAACCATGCCGTCAGGGGTTTCTTCCTTGGGGATGAGCCGCAAATCCAGGCTCGAGCCCGGTATGATCGTGACCGCTCTTTCTGTTCCGCTTGTACCTTCCTTTATCGCTCGAAGCCGATAGAGACCCGGAAGCAGATGATTGAGTTGAAGAGGTGATGTGCCAAGCGATTCCCAATGCGAGAGATCACTATCGTCTTCATCGGCGTAATCACGCACATAGATCTGCGCACCCGCCGGGTTGGTTCGGATCGACACCGGAGAGCCGATGATCTGAGTTGTCATTTGCAGGAGAACAGGAGACGACGGTGCAGATTCCTGCGCCTGGCGAAAAAGCCGAAGAGCGGCAACGGGACGGCGTTGCTCCAGCAATTGATTGATTTGGGGTATGGCTTCACTTTCTACCCAGTGCGTGCGAGACGTTCGTAAATAGGCCTGGACGATGACCGCCACAATAACTACTGCAATGACTCCCGCAGCGAGTATTGGCAAGGATTTGCGTCGAACGGAAATCGGAGCCGCACTCTGATAGGGCGACAGTTCTCGATAAACCTCTGACGCTGAGGGGTAACGGCCTTCCGGCTTCTTCGCCATACAGCGAAGAATCACGCGTTCCACATTTTCGGGAATCTCATGCCGGATCTTTCGAGGGGATTCCGGTGTCTCGCGCAGGATTGCTGCGAGCGTCGACAACGTCGTGTCGCCACTAAATGGTCGGCGGCCGGTCAACATCTCATACAGCAAAACGCCGAAGGAAAAAACGTCGGACCGGGCATCTACGGCACGGCCTTCCGCCTGTTCGGGAGACATGTACGCAACGGTGCCCATCACCTGGCCCTGCTCCGTCTGGTCCGAGATGGTGCCTGTTGGGGTTTCTTCAGTTGAGGTTTCGGCACGCTTGGCAAGCCCAAAGTCGAGAACCTTGACTCCGCTGGCTGTGATCATGATGTTGCCAGGCTTCAGATCGCGATGAACGATGCCCTGGCTGTGCGCGGCCGCAAGGGCATCCGCTATCTGGGCGGTATAAACCAAAGCGCGATCGAGAGGCAGAGGTCCGCGTTTCAGTATTGCCGCCAGCGTTTCACCCTCGACGTACTCCATCACGAGATAGGGAGCCCCGTCCTTTTCTCCAATATCGTGAAGGCTGCAGATGTGGGAGTGGTTCAAGGCCGAGATGGCTCGTGCTTCACGCTTGAATCGGCTGCGAAAGTCTTCGCGCTCGGCGAGATCGGTCCGGATGAGTTTGATCGCAACTATCCTGCCCAGACGTGTGTCGCGCGCACGAAACACCTGCCCCATTCCGCCGTTTCCGACGACCTCTTCAATCCTGTAGGGTCCCAGCTGAGATCCGGGGCCTAAGGCGCGCTGCTCTTTGGAATCCATATGGTTGGCGGCCGATTATAGTTCATGAATGGGAAGGAAGGAGGGTTAAACCTTGGGACTGCGCGGATCGCACTCCGGCGGATTCTGGAAAAGAAAATGGGGACGCCGTACTTGCGAAATACGGCGTCCCCAGGACTTCGATCAGAAGGTCAGACGCAAGGAGCCTCTGAACTCCCGCTTCGAATCATCCTTGGCAGTGATCAGCCCGAAGTCGGCGCTGTTGATCGACAGTGCCGGGCTGTTTACACCGGGGTGGTTCAAGATGTTTGTCGCGTCCAGACGAATCTGGAGGCTCTTGGATTCCGTGAGGCGAAGCGTCTTACTCATCGCCGAATCGAAACTCCAGCTGCCTGGCAGGCTCACAGTACGAAGGCCGGCCGTACCGCGCGTGCCTGGTCTCGGGTTCTGGTAAAGAATTGCGCCGGTGCTGGCGTTGGTGATCGCCTGCAACGTACAGAAGGAACGCAACCCCGTGGTGGTCGTTCCGGGCAACTCTGCGCACTGGGGATCCGCCACTCTTGCGAGCGTCCCGGAACCGAAGTAATTACCGTTCTGTCCGTTCCAGGAAACTCTTCCGGCGTTGATGTTCAACGGATTGACGATGTCCGCGACACCATTTCCGTAAAGCATATTCGCCGCGCCAATGCTGCCCGGCTGACCCGTACTGGCATTGATAATGAAGCTGGTCTGCCATCCTTCGATGATTCGTGCGAGCACGCCCGAGCTGTTGGCGAATAGCAGCTTGTTCGGTCCAATGGGTAACTCGAACGTACCGAACGACCGGAAGTCATGGGTGACGTTGCCAGGAGCAAGTGTGTAATCCGCAAACCGATCCGCAGGATTCGTATACACCGGATCGCCGCTTGTCAGACCTCCTCCCAATCCATTGATGCCTGCAACTTCCAGCGCTTTTGACCACACATAGGTAGTCTGAAAACTGATTCCTGCCGTTGGCCGTAGCGTGGTCTGAAGCTGGAGGGAATGGTAATTGGACATTCCGGAGTTCATCCAGAACCGCGCATTGGCAAACTGCGGATTGGAGACAATCCAGTTTTCCGGGAACAGACCTGCTGGAATGATGGGACCTCCGGCGATTGTCGTTCCGCCGGCCACGTTGAAGCCTTTGTTGGCTCTACGGAGAACGGTACCATTCTCGCCCGACACGGTCGGCGCCACACCGGTGTTGAACGCGTTTAGCGCGGTCGCCAGGGCGGCGTAGTTTCCGTTGGCCAGATCGCTACGGAATGTCGTGCTTGCGCGCAACTGCTCGGAGCCTCGCTGCGTGGTTCCATTGACCGGCGTGGTCCCCGACAAAGCCAAGCCCATGAATATCTGGTCAAAGAGCTCGACGTTTTCTCCACGTCGCGTTCTCTCCAAAGCGTCGAACAAGACGGGGTTGTAGAACACGTTGGGCGAGTTGAGATTGATGGTGCCATACAGGGCCACGCCCTTCGTGCCAACGTATCGCACATCAAGGTTCAGCTTGCGAGACAGATCTCTATTTGCCGAGAGCGTGAAGTTCTGGATGTAAGGCGTCTTCACACCGCTGTCGTAAGCGTAGATGGTCGACCCGGTCTTGATCAGGGGCGTGGGTTGCATCGGTTGCGTGTTCGGAGGAATCGGTATCAATCCGGGTAGATCGGCTGCGTCGAAGAAAGTTCCGTTCGTCGGCGCATTGCTGAACGCCTGATTGAGGAACCCTGGATTCGAGAACAAATAGTTACTGTAGTTCCCCAGTCTTCCGGAACCTGCGTAAGTAATCTGGTAGCCTCCACGAATAGCGAGTGGCCGGTCGCCAATTCCGTTAATGACCCATGAGAAGCCAACTGCCGGTCCAAAGTTGTTCCAGTCCTTCTTGTAGATGGACCGGCCTTCGTTAACGGTCTTCGGCCCCACAAACTCTACTTGTGTCATCAGATTCAGATCGACGGGATTATCAGGCCGCAACCATGTGTCGAAGCTCCTGCCGGATACTCCGAACAATCCGTGTCCGCCGTCGACGGGAGCGATGGTCAAACCATGACCTTCATACGGCACGCCATAATATTCGTACCTCAAACCGAGGTTCAGCGTGAGTGTTGGCGTCACCTTCCAGTCGTCTTTGAAAAACATATCCCAGTCGTTTTGATGAGGCTCGGTGATCTTTCGATGCCCGGGGACGGACATGTAGTTGTCCCACTTCAGATCCTTCGACTGCTGGAGGAAGTAGTACTGGAACACGGAGGCGACGGATCCGGACTGGAAATAAAGCAAAGAGTTGGCGGTCATCTGGTTCGCATTGACGAGCCCAGGAAGCAGCGCGTTGTTCGCGAAGCCGCCGAATGTTTGAGTCGAAAATGCGCCGCCCGTTGCACGCGGAATCGGAGCTGTCGGTGTTTCCGAACCGCTCGTGTAGGCAATGCGGACATCCGCTCCCGTCTTGAACGAATGCTTGCCTTGGGTCCAACTGAAGGTGTCCGCGTAGTCGTAAAGAGGCGTCCGATTGCCCTGCTGAAAACAGCCCGACATACACACATAGTTGGCCGTGGACATCCCGCCGACCGCCGCAGGTTGGTACGCAATAGGGAACCCTTCGCCACCTTGAAGCAAAAGCGATTTCGGAACTTCTGTTTTGCTCTCGTCGGTCACTTCCCAGGGTGCCCAGAGGACGTGTTTGTTCTCACGAAAGCCGAAGCGTGCCTCGTTCAACATGTTTCCGAAGACTGTCGAAGTTCCGTTGACGGTGAGAACCTTAGGACGCCGGATAAGTTGTTGCGGAAAGTATCCAGGCCAGGCAGTGGCTGCGCCACTAGGGAGGTTATCTGCGTCGATCCACTCGTAGCTGTAGTTCACAGCGATTTTGTGGTTCTGGTTGAAGTTGTGGTCGACCTTCACGTTGATCTGCTTACGATCGGCATTGGTGTCGGTGCCATTGGCCAGAGCGAATGCCCCATTGCTGTGTCCGCTTCGAACCCACTGAGAAACGGCGGTGTTCAATCCATCTCCACCATCGAACACGTTGGCGCGCGGCATGACCTCGAGATACCTCTGACTGATGCCCGAAGGATCCTTAACTGCACGGTTTGCGTCAAATGGAGTTGACGATATCTGAGCGTCCGAGCAGTCCGGCGCTGTCGGAGTGTTGGTCACCGCACCGAACACGCTGAAGAAGCGCAATTGACCGGTATACGGCGTGCCGTCTGGATTGGTCGCAGGACGAACCGGATTTCCGAAAGAGTCTACTGAGGCGATGACGGGAGCCGTTGCCGATGTGTTCGTCGGAGTCAGTGTGTTTCCATTTCCCCACCCTTGCCAGTATCGGAAGATTCCATTTCTTGCGCAGTCTGTGAGGACAGTAGGTCTGGCAGTGTTGCGCTGCCGTTCGAACTGCTTGTCGAACAAAGCAAAGAAGAACGTTTTGTTGTGAATAATCGGACCGCCGGCGCTCACCGTCGCCTGGTGACGATTGATCCAGGTCGGCTGCGTCGGTTTCCAGACGCCGTTTTGGACCACACGATTGTTGTTCCACGTATTGGCGTCCAACGCCGAATTTCGCACGGACCAAACAGCGGCGCCATGCAGGGCATTCGTCCCGGACTTTGTGGTGATCTGTACCTGCCCGTTACCGCGGCCCATCTCCGCATCCACTGGCGTGAGAATGACGCGGAACTCACCAACCATGTCCGGATTGATAAGAGTCGTTGATGTGACGCCCGCGGCATAACGTCCTTCCTGCACGCTCATCCCGTCTCTCACCGTATTGACCATTCCGGTCGTTATTCCGGCAAACGTTGTGCCCTCTCCAAGGCCCTGTCCACGCACGCCAGCCATCGTCTTCATCAGGTCGAGGACGTTGTTACTCACCAGCGGAAGGTCTTGCACTTTCTGTTGATCGAGGACCTGGCCGATGCTGGATGAGGTTTCCGACACAAGCGCGGTGGCTGCGGTAACCTCAATCGTCGAAGAAACCTGCCCGACGTCCAATTTGAAGTTGTACCGGACCGTTACGCCAGAACCCAGTGGTACATCGTTAATCGTATGCGTCTGAAAACCAGGAAGCGTTGCAGTCAATTTGTATGTGCCCGGAAGAAGGGCCGGAATCGTGTAGCTCCCCGACTCGTTGGATATCGTCGTGGCCGTGACTCCTGTTTGCGTGTTCGTCGCTGTGACCGTGGCTCCGGGCACAAAGGCACCGGAAGCATCCTGCACGAATCCAGTGACTGACGCGTTGCTGCTCTGCCCGGCAGAGAGTCCCGCAAATAGGAGAAGAAGAGTCAGAACAAGTAAGGTCGATGCCTTCCGCATAGTGATCACCCCCCGAAAAGTGATAAGCGCCTGCCCGTGATTATTTGCATGACGGACAGATCGGTTTGCTCCTACCAAGTGGTTCCCGACCGCCAACAAGGAGTGCGAACGCTGGATACCGCTATAGGAGTTCTTGCATGCAATGAGCGGCCCGACGATATTGATTTGGAAGTTTTAAGTCAAGTTCTTAGTTCTTTTGAATGCAATGGAGTCCAACCGGGGGCGACATGCATGCAAAGTGAGACGCGGATTGCGCGGATGGAGCGGGTGACACGGATTAAATCCGCGTCATCCGCTCCATCCGCGTAATCCGCGGTTACCTGGTGGGGATTGCCACAACGAAGCGCTGCCCATCTGGACTGATCGCGGGACCAGCCGAAAGATCCGGCAGCCTGAATAACACTCTGGGTGTTCCGGCCTTAGCCTGGGGAGCTGAACTAAAATCGACAGCCATCACATCCCTGTCAATGTTCAGGAAGTAGAGTTCCTTCCCATCACCTCGCCACGCGGGCTGTCCTCCAATACCGGCCTTGAGATCGGTGATTTGTGTAGCCGCGCCGGCGGGAGCCTCCGGCTTATTCGCATCAAAGGGACGGATGTAGAGCTGCGCCTTCAGAACATCGACTTCATTGGAAAAGTACGCGACCGATCGGCCATCTGGAGCAAAACGGCCGTTGAATGCGTCGTAGTCTTCCCGCAACCATTCCAGAGCCTTCCGCTTGAGCGGATCTTCCTTCGTGTTCACAGGAACGACGAGCAGCACCCCGGTGGTGAATGTGACGTACTTCCCGTCGGGTGACCAGTCCGTCAGCCCGATAAAGGCACCTGGTGTGTAGCGAAAGAGGTGTTCGGCCTGGCCCGTCCCGTCTGCATTTTTCCGATAGATGCTGGAGTAGCTTTCTTTGGTGGAAACATAAGCGATCTGCTTGCCGTCGGGAGACCAGACGGGAGCATTATTGGGTTCAGGGTCGCTGGTGATTTGAGTCGCCTTACCTGTCGCCACGTCGAGGACCCAGATGTCGTTGTTTCCTGTCTTCGGATCGCTCCTCGTTACCGCGAGACGCGTCCCATCGGGTGAAAGCCTCATTGCCCCAAAGACACCGGGCTGACCGATCGTGCCAACAGCCTTGCCCTGACGATCGAGCACCGTCAGCTGACGCAATTGCGGTGGTGGGACTGCAATCACGAATCGGTCCATGTCGCGGTTTACGCTGGCCACGCCGGGCGCAACCGGAGTCGTTTCAGGCAACCGGAACAAGGGTGTCGGTTTTCCAAATTCAAAGTCGCCTGTCGTTGTCATTGCAACGGACAGGATGGATCGATCCGGTCCCAGGAAGGTGAGTTCCCGGCCATCGCGCCGCCAGAACGCCATTCCTTGTGCGCCTTCTTCGGAGATCTTCCACGGGCCGGTGGGAGATGATGCGCCAGACGACGGATTGAATGGCCGCACATAGAGTTCATTTTTCCCGGACTCGTTCGACACGTAAACCACAAATCGGCTGTTCGGCGAAAGACGCGGGCCCGTCACCTGCGATTTGCTGCGATACATTTCGATGGGCTTTCTTTCACCCGTTCCCGCGAGGGGCAACGCATAGATTCCGCCTCCCGACAGATCGGAGGAGAAATACGTCAGATAACGGCCATCCTGCGACCAGTCGGTGAGAGTCAGCGGCGCGTTATTCGTGTAGAGAAGTTCTTCCTTGCCTCCGCCACTCGAAGCGTTCCGGTACAGACCATAACTCCCCTGGCGCAATGCGACGTAAGCGACCTGGGTGCCATCTGGAGACCACGCCGGAGACGTTGACTGTTCCCGGGAGCCGCTGACAGTGATTCGCTTGCCGGAACCGGTAGCAACGTCGAAGATCCACAGGTCCTGACTTTCGTTTTCCAGATCTTGCTTGATGACTGCAAGCCGCTTCGCGTCCGGAGAAAAAACAGGTTGGTTATAGAGGTCCTTCGGCCCGACGGAGGTCAGTTCCTTTCCTTCACGGTCGTACAGGGTGAGCTGCCGCGCGTTGGCCTGCATCACCTGCGCGATCACTTTGGCTCTTTCCTCAGGGTCCCTCGGGAGTTGCGCAAAGCAATGAACCGTGCTCAGCAATATTGCGGCAACAGCCGCGATCGTCATGCGATAGGAATGCTTCACAAGTTCCTCCCCTCAGCAGTTTTGCGGGCATGCCGAGAGCACTTTGCCGCCCGGCAAGGTCATAACTCGCAGGAGTCCTGAACGGGACCCATCCCGGGCTCGGCTCGCCTCTGCTGTGACTGTCTTGTTCAAGGCACTTTCGATATCGGTTTTGGAAACGTCACGAGCCCGGAAGAAGGTAGGCGATGGTCCCTCGAGCGCCCAGTGCTGCAGTTCATTTCCGTCTTTAGTATCCACGAGCAACTCGATGTGCGGATTTCTCCAATCGATTTTCGTAAGTGTGCCCGTCATCGTAACGCGGTCGTTGAAGTCGTAAATGGCAGACATGTTGTGGTGCGCGACTGTCGTGCCGGCCAACATCGCCATCAGTAACGCGATAAAAGCTATGCGATGCTTCATAGAGCCTCCTTCTGTTAGCCTCGGGTCCCCCCTTATTCCGGGAATACGGTTATGGGCGTCAAATAGTTCGGAAAAATTCTACGCCTGCGAATGACATGGAGCACGTTTTCGATCTATTCAAAAAGCTGACCGCGGATTACGCGCGTCTCACCCGTGTAATCCGCGGTTCGGCTTTTCAAAAGACTACCGGGTTTCCCCTATAGATGCCCCTGGCTAGGAAAAGTAGGCGGGCGAAATTCAATGGCGGAGGAGCGCACCCCACGGCATTCGACTCTTCATTTGCGAATCGGTAAGAGCAAGCTCGAGCGTGCGACGCGACAGGAGGGCGTGTTCTCGTGCGATGTTTTCAGCCCGTGTGCCGTGCCGATTCTCTATGGCTTCGACAATCGCCCGGTGGTGTTCGTGTCCAATCTTCAGGATTTCCGCAGCCGCCGGCAGCTGTGAACGCGTAAATACCAAAGACCCTGGCGCACCAAAGGGAAGAGAGGTTACCCGCTCCAGAGTCCATGCAAGCATCGGCGCCTTTGCCAGTCGCATCAATTCCGAATGGAAGCCGTCATTCAGTTCCAGAAAATGGTTCAACGTTTCGAGATTGAGTTGTTCGATCGACGACATCTCTTCGTGAGACTGACGCAGCCTTTCAACTTCCGAAACATCGACTAATCGCTCTGCAGCAAACCTCGCGGCAGTGCCTTCAAGAACGCCTCGGACCTCGATCGCGTCCCACACATCTGCGATGGTGAACGCCCGGGCAATAAAACCTCCGGAAGCCGAAGCTTCGAGCAGACCCTCATGTGCCAGCCGTTCCAAAGCCAATCGAATCGGTGTCCTTGAAACAGAAAGACGGGCCACAAGCGATAATTCCGAAAGGCGCTCTCCCGGCTGAAAATCACCCCGAAGAATCATTTCACGCAGCAGGACCAGGGCTCGACCCTTCTGCGAATTGTCATCCGCACGCACCATCCTTTGGATTTCCTGACTCACGCTTCCTCCAGCTGTCTCCATATGCAACGACTCCACAAAACAGGGATCTTGCATTCAATTTTGAACTTTCAAGAGAACCTTGTTGATTTAAGTTCTGTAAATCAATATCTTCTGCCAACTTATTGCATGCAGGATGTATCAAAGACCTGCGTCGGCTTGAAAACAGTGGGCGTTAATATCCCTCCTGCAGCGCGGCTTATCAATAGAAACGTTTGCAATAGACGCGAACGAGCGGGAAAGGGCGACAGAGAATTGTCAGCAGAGACTTAGCTCGGGCGGAATTCCAAAGCACCAATCTTCAAACCGGCTTCCGCGGATGTATCCGCGGACAGAAGGCCAGTCAGCCTCCAACATTGAGTTACACCCCCTGGAGAGAGTCGCTTTTCCCAGGAACGGAGGCTGCTGGCTCCCTGAGCTGTACACTCTCCTGAAAACCACCGACTTCCTGAACCTTCAACAGATACCGTTGAGCCGACTCTTCCCAGATGGGGTCGCCGGCAATGAAGCCGTTGTAGTGTTTCACACCATCCCAAACTCCAAAGCGACGAACGTAGCCTTGAAGAATCCGGGCGCCGAAGTCGATGTTGTCCTCGATCTTGAACAGGTTGATGTCTTCACGATCGGCCGTTTCGCCCCATGTGGGCAGGTGAATCTGCATCAATCCGACGGCATTCTGGCCCGAAACAGCGAAGGGATTTCCACGGCTTTCGACAATCATGACGCTCGCCAGAAGCTTTGGATTGAGATCGTACTTCTTGGCGCTTGCCAACAGCGACTTCGCCAGGCGGTTGCGATCCGCTTCACTGACCTTATGTAGCTTCAAAAAGCCTTCCATCGACCGTAGTGCTGGAGAAACCTTCGCGACCGTCGGTGCCACTGGAACCGGTGGGACCGCCTTCGCCGCCACCTGCTGAGCAGGGTTTTCCGCTCGATTTACCGCTGTCCCGGAACCGGGGAAGCCCAGGACCAGAACGGCCATCAGGGTCAGGAAACGGGAGCAGGGGAAAGAAATCTGTCGCTCGCTCCATCCTAATCTCGCCATTGCTGTAATACCGGGTTTCATTGGGCCTCCTCAGTTTCGCTATCTTGGGTACCCGGTCATCATCGGCGTAGGCCCTCAGGCTCAGAATGGTCGGAACGTGGATTTGGGTGGTACTTAGGTCGGAAGAGACGGGTAGGACAAAGGTGCCTATTTTTGAGTTAAAGCATTAAATATCAATAATTTAGTGTTTATGACGGTTTCTTGACACGGCGGAATCTGGCCGCGAGACCTTCTCCCGGTGGGAGAGAGGGTGCGCGCGACGATAGGCCCCGATCGGCCAGCCCCCCCGGTCACCCTCTGCGCTTTCGACGATGCTTTTCCTTTTGTTCCCACTTCAAGATGTGGCGCAGAAACGCCTCCTCAACTTCGGGAGGGCAGTCTGGCGCCCTGCCAAACGTCGGCTTCTCCCCACTGACTTCTTCGATGTCCTTCTTGAGGTTTTCGATCCGAGTTTGAATGTCGTCTCTCATGCAGACGGCATCGCAAGGCGGGATCCAACCTAAACGATTGAAAGTTAGGGCTAATGACGCGACTATTCGCGAACTAGTGGGAATCCAGTCCGGCTTTTCCGCGACAAGTTACTCTCCGAGATACGCTTCCTTTACCCGGGGATCGGCAGCGACCTGCTGCGACGGACCTTCCATCACAATGGTTCCAGTTTCGAGAACATACGCTCGATGCGAGTGACGCAGCGCCGCGTTGGCGTTCTGTTCGACGAGCAGGATCGTCGTTCCCTCCTTATTGATGGCGTCGATCGCGCCGAAAATCGTGTGCACCAGCAAGGGCGCCAATCCGAGCGAGGGCTCATCCAGCAATAACAGCCTGGGATGCGCCATCAAAGCCCGTCCGATCGCCAGCATTTGTTGCTCGCCCCCGCTCAAGGTACCGCCGGACTGCTTACGACGCTCCTTCAAGCGAGGGAACAAACCAAAGACCCTTTCGAAGGTCGCGGCATTTCGAGCTTTGTCCTTCTGAAGGTATGCGCCCATCTCCAGGTTTTCGAGGACGGTAAGGTTCGAAAAGATGGCGCGACCCTCCGGCACCATGGAAATCCCCAACGCCGTGATCTCATGGGTGGGTTTTCCATTCAATCTGCTGCCTTCGAACGTGACGTCGCCCCGGGTCGGAGTAACCAGGCCCGTGATACTGCGCAGCGTGGTCGACTTCCCTGCGCCATTCGCTCCGATAAGCGTAACGATCTCCCCTTTGTCGATCCGAATGTTGATCGACTTCAACGCCTCGATCGCGCCATACCCGCTTGATACGCCTTTCAGCTCCAGCATCTTTGCTCAGGCGCCTCCAAGGTAGGCTTCGATCACTTTGGGATTCGCCTGAATTTCCTTGGGCGTTCCCAACGCAATAGTTTCACCGTAGTCAATCACTTGAATCTTTTCGCAGATTCCCATAACGACTTTCATGTTGTGTTCGACCAGGAGTACCGTCAGCTCAAATCGGTCTCGGACAGAACGGATCAGATGCATCAAATCGAGAGACTCCTGAGGATTCATACCCGCGGCAGGCTCATCCAATAAAAGAACCTTGGGTTTGGTCGCGAGCGCTCGAACGATCTCGAGGCGACGCTGTGCCCCGTAAGGCAGACTGGAAGCGTTTTCCGATTTCCTGCTGTCGAGGTTGAAGATCTTCAGAAGGTCAATGGCATCCTGCTCGATCTCGTGCTCCTCTGCAGTGAGGCTCGGAGTGCTGACAATGGCGTCGAACAAACCTTGCTTTCGCCGCATATGGCGTGCGAGCTTCACGTTTTCCAACACCGTCATGCTCTTAAAAAGCCGGATGTTCTGAAAAGTCCGCGACATTCCGAGATTCGCGATGTTCGATGGCTTTCTCCCGCTTATGGATTTTCCATCAAGTTCGATGGAACCTTCGTCCGGCGTATAGACTCCGGTGATCAGGTTGAAGACTGTCGTCTTCCCCGCGCCATTGGGTCCAATCAGCCCATAGAGATCGCCGGTCGCCAACGACATGTTGAGATCGCAGACAGCGACCAGGCCGCCAAATCGTTTCGTGCAATTCCGGATATCGAGGATTGCCATTAAGACTTCGCCACAGCGGGTTTGCGCCGCACGCGGAACAACTCCACGGTTCCCATCAAACCCTGCGGGCGATACAGCATGACGAGCACGAGCAGGATTGAAAAACCAACAAGCCGGAATTCACTAAGCGACCGGAACGCTTCCAGAACGACGGTGATCAGAATTGCTCCAAGAATCGATCCCTCAATACTCCCCAGACCTCCGACCACGATCATGATGATGAGATAAAACGACGTGATAAACGTGAAGGAACTCGGGTTGAGATAAGCGGTGTAATGCCCGAAAAGGCTCCCGGCTATACCAGCGAACATGGAACTGATCACAAATGCCAGGACTTTGACCCGTGTGGTGTCCACGCCCATCGCTTCAGCGGCAATCTCGTCGTCGCGAATGGAAATGAAAGCCCGGCCATAACTGGAGTGCAGAAGATTTCGAATCACGGCAACCGTGATCAACACGAAAAGAAACACCCAGAACAAAAAGAAGTCGCTCAACGCGGGAATGCTTGAAAATCCCCTCGCCCCGCCGATCGCGTCGATATTCAGGATCAGAACACGAATGATTTCGCCAAAACCCAGGGTCACGATGGCGAGATAGTCGCCGCGAAGACGTAACGAAGGAATGCCCACTGCAAGACCCGCAAGTCCTGCAACAATCGCCGCGACCGCAATTCCCGCCAGCAGCAAAACGGCGTCCTGTCCGATCCTTGGAAGGAATGCGACCATGGCCCGCATGGAAGACTCGCCATATGTCACCAGCGTGGCGGAAGTGTAGGCCCCGACAGCGTAGAAGCCAGCGTGTCCGATGGAAAACTGTCCCGTAATTCCGTTGATGAGGTTCAGGCTTACCGCAAGAATGATGTTAATTCCGGCCAGGATCACGATCTTGTAGTAGTAGGCGCCAATCCATCCGGACAACTGCGTCTGTAGAACCGCTAACACGAGAGCTGCAACGATCCAAAGGCCGGCGCGCTTCATACTTTTTCCACCGTACCCTTGCCCATGATGCCGCCGGGCTTGAACAGAAGGATCAGCACCAGGATGATGAAAGCAATCGCATCGCGATAGGTCGACGAGCCGTAACCGACGGCCATCACTTCCGCCATACCGAGAATCAATCCCCCCACCATCGCACCCGTGATATTCCCGATCCCCCCGAGGACTGCAGCAACAAAGGCCTTCAGCCCTGGCATGACTCCCATAAGCGGATCGATCTTGGGATACAAGAGCGAGACAAGGATCCCCCCTGCGGCCGCCAACGCTGAACCTATGGCAAACGTGAGAGCAATAATTCTGTCCGTGTTGATGCCCATGAGCTTGGCAGCGGTCAAATTGAACGAAACCGCACGCATTGCCTTTCCGGTCTTGGTGTATTTCACAACGATGTTCAACAACACCATCAGCGACACCGCAACAGCGAGAACGATCAGCTTCTGCGTGTCCAGACTCAAGGCACCCACATTCAGAGATCTTGAGGGAATGATTTCAGGAAAGAACTTGGGGTCGGCGCCAAACGTCAACTGGCCGCCGTTTTCCAGAAGGAGCGAAACACCGATCGCAATAATGAGAAGCGCCAGGCGCGACTCCTGCCGAATTGGCCGAACTCCCGCCATCTCCGCGACCACGCCGACAACGATGCCCACTACAACGCCGACAACCAATCCCAGTGTCGATTTCAGCAGGAGACTGCCAAATATCGCTCCGAGTATTCCCAGCCAGAAAGCAAAGATGTATCGCGTTGTAGTGCGACCGGGACGATAAGCGAATCGCTCAATGATCATGCCAAGAAGGGCCGACAACGCCATCGCGAGGATCATCACGACAACCGCTGCGAATATGGACGTCCCCAGTTGCTCCTGGACGATCTTGCTGTTGGCGATGTAGTACCCCATGAACGCACCGAACATGTACACATCGCTGTGAGCAAAGTTAATAAGGCCGAGAACGCCGTAGACCATGGTGTATCCCAGAGCGATCAACGCGTAGGCGCTGCCCTGAGAAATCCCATTAATCAACTGTTGAAGGAACGTGCTCAACAAAGCTCATTGCCTCCGATCGGACTGTAGTCTGCCACAAGGAATTCTGCGGGTGGGCACAAAGAGTGGTGATACTAGAACGCTGTCCAAAGTGTCCTCGCACCCCTCCGGGGTGCGGTTGGCGTTGAACAAATAACCCCGGTGTCGCTGCGCTCCACCCGGGGCTAATCTCCTGCCAGCCCTCCGGGCTGGACTCTTGCACGCCGGAGGCGTGCGAGGATGGTAGCCATACCAAATCCGCACCCCGGTAGGGGTGCGAGGACCCTGCTCCGCATCGTTGCTTCTACTCGGGTTCAGGCGAAATCGTCTCGCGATACAGGAACTTTCCGTCTTTGATCTCGAGCACAACCGCTGGCTTGTTTGCATTTCGTTCGGCGTCAAGCGTGATCTTGCCGGTAACACCCTGGAAATCCTTAGTCTGGGCAATGGCATCGCGGAGCTTTGGACCTTCAGTCGTACCTGCGCGTTTGATCGCGTCGAAAAGCACCATCGCAGAGTCATATCCCAACCCCGCGAGCGCATCCGGCACGGCGTTGTACCGCGCCTTGTAGTCGGAAACGAACTTCTGAATTGCCGGACTGGGATCGTCGACGGAGTAGTGATTCGACAGGAACGACCCATCCAGATCCTTGCCGCCGATTTCGGTAAGTTTCGGAGAGTCCCAGCCATCTCCGCCAAGCAAGGGAACATTGATTCCCTGTTTCTTTGCCTGACGCGCAATCAATCCAACCTCGGTGTAATAGCCCGGCACGAAAATCGCCTGGGGGCTCTTTGCCTTGAGCGACGTCAGCTGGGCGTTGAAATCGGTATCGCTCTGGCTGTAACTTTCATCGGCGACGATGGTCCCGCCCATCTTTTTGAAGTTGTCGATAAACACGTCCGCGAGGCCGACCGAATAGTCACTCTTCACGTCGCGAAGTATCGCGACTTTCGTCAGTTTCAAGGTGGAGGCTGCGAATTTCGCCATGACATAACCCTGGAACGGATCGATGAAACAAACCCTGAAAATGTAGTCGCCTTTTCGCGTCACTTCAGGATTCGTCGATGAAGGGCTGATCATCGGAACCTGGTTTTGCTGTGCAACCGGCGCCGCGGCGAGACTGTTCGAAGATGCAACTTCTCCCAGCACCGCAATGACCTTGTCCTTGCTGATGAGTTTGGTAACCACGGTCTGCGCTTCTTCCGCTTTCCCCTGATCGTCCTCGACAATCACGCGAACTTGTTTCCCCAGCAGTCCGCCGGCCTTATTGATTTCTTCAACAGCCATGTCGATCCCGTCGCGCGTGGACGTGCCGAACGTTGCCTTATCGCCTGTGAGCGAGCCGTACTCGCCAATGACGATTTCGTTCGCAGACGAGTCTGCCCCTCCATTACAGGAGGAGAGAACGAAAACGCTGCAAAGTAACAGGAGAGCTAATCGCCTATGTTTCATGGAACGAGACTGTAACAGCGCGCCGCTGTCAGTTCAAGCGGGCAAGGCCTTGCGTAGCGGGCTGCGAAAAAACTTTGGGAACGGGCAACAATTACCGCGGATTGCGCAGATTCAACCGTGTAATCCGTTTCCATCTGCGTAATCCGCGGTGATTTGTGGAAAGTTGCCGCTATTTGGCTTGGGCCGCGGGCGGCGCGGCGGGCTGAGCCTGCTCCGTGAGTGTTCGTCCGTCCGGCAGTGTCACGGAGACGAAAATCCCCCCGGGATCGCCGTTCTTGAAAGGACGCGCAACCACCTTCACTTTCTCTCCGGCTTTCAAGGTGGTCGCCTTCCATCCCGCCCGAACAAGGTACGCAGGGGACGTCATTTCCAGGATCCAGAGATCCACGCCGCCGCCACCGGTCCTTGGAACTTCGAGATCGAGCCACGCATGAGGATTGCCCCACTTGAACTGCTTGACTGTACCCTCAACGGTGACCGTTTTTGAGCGGTCGATTCCCGCCGCCGCGTGATGGGCCAGAACAGGTGGGGCAAGCAAAAGCACCGTCAATAAGCTGGCGGTCAATAAACGTTTCATGGATCGTTTCCTCCGGTCTTTACCGCACATTGTCCTTCGATTGAGTGCTCGGCATGTGTTCATTGAGATCGGGCAAACACGATACCTCCGCAATGTCTCTCTCGTCGACGCGTCTGAAGCGTTTCGTATACTTCCATTCGCCGACCCAGCTTTTGGGATCGGATAACGTGTACTCGAATTGAAGCGTCTGTCCGTTCTCGATCAATTTCACGCGTTCGACAACATGAAAAGCATCGCTCGCCGGGATTCCTCGGTCGACCCAATGATGATGACCGACAAAATACTTCGTATCGATAACGAGCGTGTCGCCTTCCCAATGTCCGATGGACTCCCCGTTGAAACTCCCTACGACAATGTCGGGATCGGTGTGCGGCCGTCCGTCGAGGTAAACAACGCGCATGCTATTCATGAACTCACTCACCATGTAGACCGCCGTGGGCAGTTGGATCATCGCGATAGGCCAGACGCGCGTCATGATCACCGGCAATCCCGCAGGCCAGCATTGTCCGATGTCATCCCGATACACCTTGCCCTCGGCCGTAGCCTTTTGAGCAGCATCGTAATGCACCTGGGCCTCGGGTGTGAGTTTGAATCCAGCCGGCGGTGCAAAACGGAAATCACCGGCGTGAAGCCACGTCCCGGTCAAATCGAATGCCGCCTTTGGACGAGGTTTCGCAATGTTCGCCGGAGCGAGGGCGCCTAATGCCCCGGCCGGTTGGAATTGCGCCGCGAGATTCGTCGCTGCGATGAGGTGCAATGCGGCTACTCCCGCCAAAATTCCTAAAATAGAACGCATGCGGATCATGCTTCCTCCCCTTACTTTTCCCGAACCTTCATTCGGACGACACCTTTCTCGTCAACGAACTCGCGGTTGTTATCGCATACGAATTCGACCATTTCGTAATTCTGCAGCCTCTGGTACGCCAGGGTGTAGACGATGGGTTTCTCCAGGTAGACAGGATCTTCGATCGTGATCTGGTCATGCAGAATGTTGGGAGCGACCAGGCGTATACGCTCTGTAATCCTCATCTGATCGCTGTGAGGCACTACCTGGTACTGCACATTCTCTCGAATTCCAACGGTATCGACAACGAGCGTATCGCCTTCCCACCGGCCCACCGAGCGTCCGTAGTAGCCTGGAGGAACCTCGTCCGCCGGAAGCTGGGGCTTGCCGAGGTAGATCCGTCGCACCTCGCTGAAGGCTTCTGAGATAACGTTGATCTGCTTTGCTGTCTGAACGAATTCCACCGGGTAGACGGCCACCGACATCATGGTCGGAAAACCATATGGCACGCAAAGCGCGCCGTTCGTGGGCAAAGGCTCGCCACGCTGTGTTGCGGCCGTCGCAGCCGCACGACGCTCTTCCCAGGCTTTTGCATATTGCGCTTTCAAGACAATCGGACTTGCCGGCGGCGCCGTGAATCGAGGATCCGCTCCGCGTCCACCGCGATAGGGCCCCCAGGCACCATTGAGGTCCGGGGTAGTCGTCGACGGGGCCTGACCAACGGCGGCATAAGCCACACCCAGGCACATCAGGAACAACAAAACGCTACGACCCTTGATCGAAAACATGCTCTTCTCCTGGAAGATTCGCTATTTCGCTGCCGGAGTGGCCGCCGCGGCTGGAGCCGTGGGCCCACGTCCGGGACCGTTCCCCAACACGCGCCCGTCAGCCAGGGTTGCCTGGATGAGCAAACCGCCGTTTTGTCCATTGCGAAGTGGGTTCAAGGTGACGGTGATCTTGTCGCCCGACTTCAAATCTTTGTACTTCCACCCGCTCTGCATGAGAATGCTGGGGCTGCCCATCTCGACGCTCCAGTGCTTTGTGCTTCCGTTCTCGGCGACGTCGATTTCGATATATGCGTGGGGATTGGTCCATTCAAAGGCGGTGACTGTGCCACTCAATTTCGTGGTCTTCGCCGTGTCGAAAATCGCAAAAGAATGATGAGCGGTAGCGATCATCGTCACGAAGACTAACCCGAGACACCTTGCTGTCCACTTAGATGCGAACACTCAACCCTCCTGAGGACGGTGAAATTCCTTGGAATCATAGGTGCGTCCTGCAATGCGGGTCAAGTGATGATCCTCATCCTCACCCCGGAGGGGTGAAAGGAGATTAGCCGGGGGTAAGCGCGAAGCGCGCAACCCCCGGTCACCGGGCATTCTTATCCTGGCACCCCGAATGGGGTGCCGGGACTTCTCGCTATTGTCAACCGGAGGTGGCTCGCTCGCGCTCGCTCACCTCCGGCTATTCTCCTTCACCCCTCCGGGGTGAAGCTGCAGCTAAAAGCGGCGAAGTCCTTCGGTCAACTCCACACTAACGCCCCAAGGATCGGTGAACCGGGCACTTGCAAACCCGTCGGAATTCGGGGTGTAGGGGGTCTCGAACTTAATGCCCATAGATGTCAGCCGTTTGCAGAACGCTTCCAGATTCGTGACCTCGAACCCGATATGGTCCAGCATCCTTCCTTTCGTGGGAGCAGTGCCGCGCGGCGGGCTCGAAATATTCAGGTTCATCCCCGGGAAGTCGACGGCGTCATACTGGCTTCTCTTGCCGGGAATACCTCCGAACATCCGCACGTACCAGGACTTGACTTCCTGCACCGAACTCTCTGGAACATAAACATGGATGTGATGGAACGCGATAGGCCCGCCGACCGGCCGGTTATGACGTTCGGCCCCCGCATCGGTATAGCCGGCATCTTGAGTGAATGTCAGATTCTGTGCTGCATCCTCGAATAACTCGACCCGCTCTCCGTCCGGCGTCATCACGGATGCAACGCCCGGAAACCCCGCAACAGGGATGACTTTCAAACCTGCCGCTTCCACTTTGGCCAGCGCAGGCACCCGGAACGCGACGTGGTTCAGCACGGATCCTTCAGCGCCTCCAGACGAGGCACTTCTGTTCAGGAACACGAGGACTCCGGGAAACTTGATGACATCCTCGCCCGAGATCCTTGCCGCTTCTCCGCCAAGAGCAAGCCAGAACTGCTTGTTCGCCTCGACATTCACGACGTGATAGTGGAGATGCCCCATCGCCACTCCGGCCTTGTTTGCCGGAGCTATTTGCGCGCTTGCCGCAGCGCTGAACCATGTAGCGACGAGGAGAGTCACAGCAAACCTGCGCGGGAAATTCATGGGCGGCATTATAGAGCGATTAATGTGTGAGTGCGTAAAGGGCGAAATCAATACCCAGGCGCAGCGACTCGATGGACGGTTTCAGCGGTCGGTTGGCCAGATCGATATCGCCCCAGAAAGTTCCGACGTCATTGTTGTGACACATGATGATCGCCAATTGCCCGTCCTTGTTGTTCAAACCCCAGAACACGGCATCGGCGCCGACGTTGTAGGGGGAAATCACCTGCAACGCGTCGATATCGAAGTACACATGAAAAATTTCGTGGTCGATGCTGAGTCGAAAGACATCGCGATCCGGAAACACGCGGCGGAGATTACGAAGCAGGTTCTCCAGCTGAGCCTGCCCATCGAAGTCATCGATCATGACGAAGCCACCACGATCCACATACTGGCGAAGATTCTCATCTTCCTCCGGAGTGAGTTCCATTTCTCCGGGCTCCGAAAGATAAACGAAGGGGTGACGGAAGATTTCATCGTCCGACAGTTCCACAATGCGGTATGACTTGCGCTCCACGTCGAGCAGCAGAGCTTCAGACAGGATCTGGCTGATGTGCTCCTCCGCCTGAGGGTAGTCGTGGCTCCAGCCGGCGCCGTCAATCCGCCCGTTGTTGCTGTACTTCCATCTGGCGATGACGAAGTCGGTCTGAGGAGGCTCGTTCTGGTAGATGATCATGCCGCGCCGACCCCTGAAGATTTGGGCCTGAAGTACGGCCCCCATCCCCAGCACCAGCAGGAGAGCCCCAATACATTTCATTCGGCGGGTCATAGTGCTGAACACGATAAATCAGCAGATTACGGGAAACACTGAAAAACCGCAGGTTTGCGGCAGCCGCCTTACTTGAACCCTGGAACAGTTTTCGACTATTCTCGAATACTTCGAATCGAGGCAGAAACCATGAGTCATTGTGTGCAAGACCCCGTATTGACTGAAGATAAGCAGATCCGCGAACTCGTTACTAAAGCCCGGATTGCTCAGGCGAAGTTCGAGTCGTTTTCGCAGGAGCAGGTGGACGCGATCGTCAAGGGCATCGGCAAGTATGTCTACGACAACGCCGATCCGTTGGCCCGAATGGCGGTCGATGAAACCGGTATCGGCGTCTATGAAGACAAGATCCTCAAGAACAAGAGCAAAGCCCGCGTCATCTGGAACAACCTGAAGGATAAGAAGTCCCGCGGAATTATCGGGGAAGACGCTGAGAACAATATGGTCTTCGTTGCGAAGCCCATGGGTGTGGTTGCCGCAGTCACCCCCATCACCAATCCTGTGGTGACGCCCATGTGCAACGTCATGTTCGCGGTGAAGACGGGCAACGCCGTGGTTTTTGCTCCGCACCCCAAGGCGGAAAAGCTGACGATTCATCTGACCCAGGAGTTCATGAAGATCGTCAAAGCGAATGGCGGACCGGATGACCTCATTCAGACCATCAAGAATGGCACGATCCAGACCACTCAGGAGTTGATGAAGGTGGTGGACGTCGTTGTTGCGACAGGCGGAGGAGCCATGGTGAAGTCGGCGTATTCATCCGGGAAACCTTCGTTTGGGGTGGGTGCTGGTAATGTGCCGGTCATCATCGACAACGATGTCGACTACGCGGACGCTGCTACGAAGATCGTCAACGGCGCGTCCTTCGACAACGGCATTATCTGCTCTCACGAACAATTCGTCCTCGTTCCCCAGGACAAGTACCGACTTGCACTGAAATCTTTCGAGGATACCGGTAAGGTCTGGTTCACTGAAGACGAAGCCCAGGTGCAGAAATTCCGTGATGTTGTGTTCCCGGATGGACGTCTCAATAAGGATGTCGTCGGGAGATCCTGCAGGGAGATTGGAGCGATGGCCGGCATCGATATTCCCGCAAACGTCCGGATCATCCTGCTGCCCGCCAAGGGCGCAGGCACGGACGACGTCCTCGCGAAGGAGAAGCTCTGCCCGGTCGTTGCGATCCTTCCCTATAAGAGCTTTAAGGAA
>Ga0111539_10001875_pt1 | contig 27919 bp, 25 predicted proteins | sample RhiMethybrSRZTD1_FD_79667 | JGI IMG/M metagenome (GOLD analysis project Ga0111539, IMG submission 79667) | Populus rhizosphere microbial communities from Tennessee, USA - Rhizosphere MetaG P. TD hybrid SRZTD1 (version 2) (version 2) | ecosystem: Host-associated > Plants > Roots > Rhizosphere >...
CCGGTGATGGAGATCGGCGTCGCGGTCAACACACACGGCGCGAGCCCCGGCAGCAACATGTCGACGCGCTGCTGGCAGACCTCCAGCATCGGCGAGATCGGTCGGTCCGGATCGTCGCGGAGCACCTGCTCGATCGCCTGCACCAGCGACGGACGCGTGTCGCCCGCGCGCCGGTACTTCTCGGACAGAACGCCAAACACGCGCGTCTCGAAGCGGATGTGCTTGTCCTTGAAGGTGACGTGGCCGTCGGGCGCGACGCGGGCCTGGAAACGGAAGTCGTCGTACACGTAACCGCCCCCGGCGGCGCGCCTCATCAGGTATTCGCCCATGTTCGGGGGCGGCGTTCGTGGGAACGGAAGCGCGAGCAACGTGGGCCCGGGCGCGCCGGCGTCCGGCGTCTGCGACGTCTGCGCGATCGCGCGCGCCGCCGCCCAGGGCTCCAGCCAGATGATTCCCGCGAGGGCTGCCGCGCAGGCGCCCCGACTCCGTCGGCGGCGGGTCCCAGAGAACATCGGGTCTGATCGTACCCGGCGGACCCGGCCCCGGCACGCCCGCAGACGAAACCGTGGCGCAGCGCGAAATGTGCCCGTCAGGGCACGATCGTGCCGCAGCTGGATGCGCAGTTGAACGTCGCCGACGCGCAGGACATGTCGTCGATGCAGGCCTCGCAGATATCGGCGGCGGCCTTGACGGACGAATCGTTGGCCGCGCGGGCGCGGCAGTTCGCGCGGCACGCGCCGACATCGTAGTCCGCGTCGTAGCAGTCGCGGTAGCGCGAGCAGACCGACTGACAGTCGAACGCCTCGTCGATCGAGTCACAGCTGGTCACCGCCATGCCGAAACCGAGAACCAACACTGCGAGCCAACGCATCATCGCTCTCCCCCTTTCGAAAAGTGACGGCGCACGAGGACCTCGACCCTCACCCTGAACACCGCGCCCCACGCCCCTGCCGACCCGCTCCAACCCCTGCACCTGCCAGGTCCCCGTGCGCCTCTGACTGACAGGAGCAACCCTTACAAGTCACGTGCCGTCGAGGGACAGACAGCCCGGCCGCGCGAAATGGCGCCTTCCAGGCCGAGCAGCGGGCCGCTTCGCCGCATCCGGTAGCGCTCGCATGGCCGAGGTGTTACCGGCCGGAACCAGTCGACGCTGCGAATCAATGAAGGGCGTGGATCACCGCGCGGACCAGCCAGATGGCGACCACCACGGGCGCGGCGAGGGAGATCGCCAGCGCCACCAGCGCGCCACCGACCACGAACGCATCCGTCCACCGCCCGCGCACCTCGCCGGCGTCGGCGCGCGCGCGCAGCAGCTCGAGGTTGCGAGCGTGCGCGCGGAAGAGGAAATCCCACACGTCTCCCAGCACCGGGATCGCGCCGCCGGCGGTGTCGGCGGCCAGGTTCAGGATCATGCGCGCGAGCAATACCTTGGACGCGCGCTGGCGCCACGCGAGCAGAACCGGGTAGAGGCCGAGCGCGGCGCCGAGGAGATCGCCGACGCCGGGAAGCAACAAGCCCAGCAGCGGATCGACGAAGCGGTGGTCGAGCCAGTGCGCCAGCGTCGTCGCCGTCTCGATCGCGCCGTCGAGCCGCGAAGCCGACGGCGGATTCTCGCCGCCCGCTTTTCCTGCCGCGCTTGTCGATTCTCCGGACGGCGTCAGCCTCGTAGAGGGAGGGTGTGCCATGAAAATGCACAGTATAAGACGTTGGGGAGTGGCAGGATCGCTCGTCGGCGCCCTCGCGTTGGGTGGCTGCGGCCACATGGGCAGGGGCAGCGAACAGACCTGGACGATGAACACGGCCGAGTCCGTGCCGGCCGCGATCGGGAAGGTGAAGGTCGCCGAAGAGAAGGACGGCAACACCAAGGTGAAGGTCGAGGTCGAGCACCTGGCTGCACCGGCAGACGTGAAAGCAGCAGCCTCGACATATGTCGTCTGGCTGAAACCGGACAGCGGCACGGCCCAGAACGTCGGCGCGCTGACGGTCGACAAGGACCGCAAGGGCAAGCTGGAGACCAAGACCGCGTTCAAGGACTTCCAGGTCTTCGTGACCGCCGAGGAAGACGCGAACGTCACGCACCCAAGCCAGACCACGGTCATGGCGACCAAGATCGTCGTTCCCGCGTAACCACGGGCCTGGAGACAATCAGAAGGTCGCGCTGACGGCGCCGACCCAGGTCGGCGTCGCCCAGCCGAAGTTGAATTCGTAGAGCGAGACGGTGACGAATCGGATCGTCGCCGCGACGAACAGGCCGCGCTGGAAGTCGAGCGAGGTCATGAAAACGCGGCTGCGCTGGATCGCCGCGCCGAAACGGAACCAGTCCAGCGGGGTGAGGCCCAGCTCCGACCAGTCGTAGAAGAAGCCGTCGCTCGCGTCGTCGAAGTCGACCACGACCTCGGATTCGCTGTAGAGATCCAGCTTCCACCAGGTGAGCGTCCAGCGCAGCGCGGGCACCAGGCCATCGAGATCGCCGAACACGACGCCGATCATCGGCGTCACGTTCAGCTTCAGGTCGTCACCCCAGCCGGCCTTGATGCCGGCGAATGCGGATCCCGAGCGCAGCGCCTCGTAGTTGTAGCGAGCCTCGACGTGACACCAGCGGATATCGACTGGCGCCGTCAGCATCACGAAGTTGTCCTGGTCGGGAACGACGTAGAGGTAGGCGTTGATGGTCGCGTTCCACGGCCGCTTCTCGGTTTCGTCGGCCCGCGCGGCGCTGCCCGCCGTCGTGAGGGCGAGCAAACCGCCCATGGCCATCGAGCACCAACGCCCCATGATTCGCGCGCCCGATCTTGGCATCGCATTTTCGATCCGCGATGGCCGAGCGTGCGCCGCGCCCGACGCCGCCGGCAAATGCGCCTCCGCCTGATTGCCGGCGCCCCGTCGCAAGTCCAGAGAAGGATCAGCATGGCCTCCCCGCCCCTGTCAGCCGAGATCGCGAAGTCCACCACCCGCGCGCGCGCCACGATGGCGACCGACATCCCCGAGGCGATCACGATTCCCGATCGCGTGGAGACGCGGCTGGGAACGTTGACCTTCTTCGACGGCTTCCCGGACGAAGCGACCGTCGACAAGCTGTTCGACAACCTCGACTTCCAGCGCGGCGTGCAGGCGGTGCTGACCGCGATGCCCGCCGCGTCGCAGGCCGCGCAGCGAAAGGGCCTGCGTGGCTTCGGCCCGGACAACCAGACGGTGGCGATCTTCGAATCGCTGATGGATTCGCGATCGCTGTTCCTCACCCCCAACACCGAGAGCATCTACGCGCTCGCCTGGCTCGACCTCAAGGACGGCCCGGTCGTGATGGAGACCCCGCCCAACGTGCTGGGCCTGGTCGACGACTTCTGGTTCCACTACGTCACCGACATCGGCAACGCCGGGCCCGACGAAGGCAAGGGCGGCCGCTTCCTGTTCTTGCCGCCGGGTTACGACGGCCCGCTACCGCGCGCCGGCTATCACGTCTACCAGCCGCGGACGTTCGGCAACATCGTGGGCCTGCGCGGCTTCCAGGTGAACGGCGACACCGCGCCCGCCGTCGACAGCATCAAACGGCGGCTGCGCATCTATCCATTTTCGCCGTTCGCGGAGGGCGTCCACCCGCCGGCGATGAACTTCGTCGACGTCTCGGGGAGGCCGTTCTGCACGATCCCCGCGATGGACTTCTCGTTCTTCGAGGCGGTCAACCAGGTCGTGCAGGAAGAGCCGAACGAGGCGATCGATCCGGAGACGCTGGGGCTGCTCGCGTCGATCGGCATCGAGAAGGGCAAACGCTTCGCGCCCGACGCGCGTATGAAGCGGATCCTCGTCGAGGCCGCCGCCGTGGGCAACGCGACCGCGCGCGCGAACGCGTACCGGACGCGCCTCAAGGACGCCTACTTCTACCCGAACAGCGCCTGGTGCACGCCGTTCGTCGGCGGCAGCTACGAGTTCCTCGACAACGGCGTGCGCCTGCTGGACGCGCGCTCGTTCATGTTCTTTTACGCCACCGGGATCACCCCGGCGATGGCCTGGCGGGTGGCCGGCGCGGGCGCGGCGTACGCGGCCGCGTTCGTGGACGCGAACGGCCGACCGTTCGACGGCGGCAAGCGCTACCGGCTGCGCCTGCCGCGCAACATCCCGGCCCGGCGGTTCTGGTCGCTGGTGCTCTACGACAACCAGACCCGGTCGATGTTGCAGACCGACCAGCCGCACCCGAGCATCAGCAGCGAGAAGCGCAGCGTCGTGAGCAATCTCGACGGGTCAGTCGACGTCCACTTCGGCCCGAAGCCGTCGACCGGCGAGGAGACCAACTGGGTGCAGACCTGGCCCGGCAAGGGCTGGAACGTGCTGCTCCGCCTCTACGGCCCGCTGCAGCCGTTCTTCGACAAGTCCTGGCGCCCGGGCGAGATCGAAGAAGTGACCTGAACCCCCGACTCCTTCAGCACCGGCTTGATGTCGACGACGGGGGTGCCGTCGATCGCCTCGATCGGCCCGACGCGCAGCCGGTGGCCGTCGATCGCGCGCACGGTGACGGTGTGGAGGCCAAGCGGGTTGGGCCGGTCGGGCGATCGCGTTGCGAACACGCCGGTCATCGGATTGCGTGGGTCCGAGCGCGGGTGCGTCTGCAGCACCGCGCGATCGGCGCGATGAAACCAGGTGATGACGATCAGCGCGTCGCCGACGTCGATCCCGTGCAGCGCCGGCGCCAGCGCCGCGTCGATCTCCAGCCACGCATCAGGCGCCCCCTCCGATCCCTGCATCGGCGCGTCCGCCAGCGAGGTGAGTGGAGACGAGATCACGCCGATCGGCCGCAGCTCGTGCCCGTTCGGTCGCATGTTCACCGGCGTCCCGGTTCAGCGCGGCTTTCGTTGCCTGCGAAAGTCGGCGAGGCAGGTGGCGCAGAGGTCGAGCCCCGATTCGGTCGCTTCGTCCATCGTTCGATAGACAGGCTCCCGGGTCGCGCCGCAATACGCCATCGAGGAAGATGCGGTCCTCGCGACCGCGGAGGTGCCGGACGGAAGGACGCGTGCCGACTTCAGGACCCGAAGATGAGCGACGGACATGGCACCAATGCTACTCGCAAGCCGCCGGTCCGCGAGCCCTATCGTCTTGCGGGCCCGAACGAGGCAGCCCTAGCGGGGCACGTCGCCCGGATCCGCGGTGCCGTCGAAGTAGTTGGGGGCGTCGACGGGACGCTCCACGCTCTGCCGGGTCCGGTAGAAGACCTTCCTGCTCGCGTTCAGCCGGACGACGTTCTGGTCGGGCTCGTGTTCGTCGTAGAGGTGCTCGGGAAGGCAAAAGCCGTCGCAGAACGCGCAGTAGACGATGCTGCCGGGCCTTCGGTCGGCCGCCTCCAGGTAATCGCCGTGCAGGTAATGTCGAGGGGGGGCGCTCATGCTCGACGGCGTCCTCGAATCCTCGGTTGATTCCGACCCAGTCTTGATGGCGTCTCCGTCGATTGCAACGCGCTACGCATACCACAAGCTAACGCCGCCATCGTCGGTGAAAACGGAAAAAATGTCGCTTCGCCGACCGCGTCGCCGGCTGAGCCGCCATCCCCGGGCGCTCACCCCATCATCCGATCGACGATCGCGGACAGCGCCGCCAGCCGGGCGCCGCCCCGGCCCAGCGCGAACGGGTCGGGGACCTCGACGCCCAGGCGCGCCGTGCAGTCCTCGACGGAGCCGGTGCGCTTGCCCAGGAAGAACCCCGCCGCTGGGCGGACGTCGATGCGCGCCGCCGGCAGCGCGACCCCCTCCGCCTCGAGCAGGTCGACCGGATAGCGCCCCCAAGCGCAGATGACGTCGTCCGCCCGCGTCCACGCCGCCCAGCGGGCGCGAAAGCCGTCCCAGCTCTCGCCCTCCGCGAGGCGCTCGCGCGGGATGCGGATGTGACCGGGAATCGACGGCGCCAGCGGCCGGCGCGGGGCGATGATCGCCTCGAACGTCTCGCCCGTGCGCGCGCGCCGCGCCACCCAGTGCACGATCTCGGCGGGGTGGCCGGCCGACGCGCGCGCCGGCCAGGCGTTCGCCTCGCCGTGCAGGCAGACGACGTCCGCCGCGCGCTCGCGCAGCAGCTCCGGCGTCCGGGGCCGCCGCGGGTGGCGCGTGCGGTGGACGGCGTGGCGCTGGCGCGCGCCCCGCACGGTCTTCGCGTAGTGGAGCTGGGTGTCGATCATCGCGTCGAACGGGCGCCGCAACGCCGCGAACCGCTCGGGATCGCCCTCGAGCGCGCCCAGCACCTGCGCCAGCGCCTCGACCGTCGCGACGCAGTGCTCGGCCGGCTCCTTCCGGATCCGGTAGTTGCTGGGCGCCGACGGCGTGAACCGGATCTGGGGCAGCGCCGCCAGCATGGCGTTGCGCCTGAGCAGCTTGCGCGCCTGCCACCAGGTGCCGTCGACCACGACCAGCGTGATCGGACCGGCGGGCTTCACCGCCGCGACGTCGATCGCGCGCGGCCCGGGGAACAGCAGGTACGCGTCGCGGCTGTCGGCGAGCACCGCGTGCAGCCGCGCGTCATCGTCGAAGTCGACGCCCACCCGCAGCTCCGATCCGGGCAGGCAGAGGTGCGCCAGCCGCGCGGTGCCGATCGGGACGTCCCGTTCCCGCGGGTGTTGCAGCAGCAGCACGCGCGTCCGCGTCGGCAGCGACACCAGGTGCGCGCAGTAGCAGACCGACTCGGGTCGCCGGCAGCGCGCGCAAATCGCGCGGTGGGCGGCGGGCTCGGGAATCACGCCGCGAAGAGTATCAGTTCGACCCCTGAATTGGCCGCTGTCGCGCTTCTCGGGGCTGGACCCGTGGGCAATTTTACCTACAGGAGGAGCGCAATGGAAAATCCCAGGAACATCAAGAACGCTGGACAGACCCCATCCGTGCCGACGGACAAGGGCGAGGATTCAGAGGACCGCCGCGACGCCGCCGAACAGGCGTGGCGCGACAAGCAAGGCATCCCCCGTGGCACACCGGAACAGGGCGAGCGCTCCGCGGATCGCGTCGGCGGTGAGGGCCCGTCTCGGCCTGAACCGGAGATCGAGGACGACGACCAGGCCGACAAGCGGCGGGCGTCGACCGACGACGAGACCGACGACGCCTGACAGTCGTCAGAGTCAGTGACGCCGATGCACCGGGGCGGGCGAGGACTCGCCCCCCTGGCGCAGCGGATCGTCCGCGTCCGGCCAGATCGGACGCGTCGCGTGATCCTGCTGTTCCTCGCGCCGCGCACCCCGCTCGTCCTCCTCCTCGTCCGAGCGGATGTGCGGCTCTTCCGTCGCCTCTTCCGGAACGGTCGAGTCAGCTGCTTGCGTCGATTCGGGCCCAACCATGACTCCCACCCCCAGGCTCTGAAAACCTGGGTACTTACCCTTATCGCGCAAGGTGGAAACTACGGCTGACCCGGCGGCGAATCGTTCGTCCCCTGCGTCGCGTGCGGCGGCGAAGCCACGTACAGCTCGACCTGATCCTGGACCACGAACGTCAGCGCCGAATACGCGAAAGGCGCCTTGCTGGCGGTGATCGTGTGGCTGCCGCTCGCCAGGTTGCCGAACAGCACGCCGCCGTCGACCGACGTGCTCGTGAGCGTCGGGTCCGGCGCGACGGCTTCGTTGAAGTAGACCGGACCCAGCGACACCGGAAACTGAATGGCCGGGCTGATGGCAACCTGAACGCCCGGATCGCCGTGGGGAAGGTCGGGCGAATACATCGAAGCCCACGACTTCCCGACCGTGGTCACCAGGACGTTGCGCAAGCTGTAGGGCGCACCGATGAGCGCGCCGATCTGCTGCTCGATCTGCCCCTTGGCTGCCGCGTAATACGCCTGGGTCGGAAACTGGACCGCAAGGTCGGTGACGCCGTCCCTCGTCACCTCGACCACCTGGGACTTGGTGGTCGGGTAGCCCGCCAGCTCGTACACGAACGAGAGCCGGAGCGGCGTGCCCTTGACCTTGATCGCCTTGAAGCCCCACTTTCCGTCTGCGTCCGAGCGGATGTTCAGCAGGCGCGTGATCGGAAGCTCGGCGATCGAAACCCGGGCGCCAGCGACCGTCGACTGGAACGGGTACGGCACCGGGGGCGACTGCGAGAGATCGAGACCGAAGTGGAAGACGGTGCCGCCCACGGGGACGACCTCCAGCTTGCAGCGGCAGTTGCTCTGCGCCTGCGCGACGGTCAACTGCCCGGCGTAGACCTGCTCGATCGCCTCGTCGGCCTCGGCGGTCGGATCAGGCTCGGCGCAACCGACCTGGAGCAACGAGAGCAGTGGGACCGCTGCGAGCGCGAACATGAGCGAGAGGGGTTTGGACATGACGAGTTCTCCTGGCGTGTGCTGAGGGTTGAAGATCGATCGCCGCCGGCGTCTGGCGTCCGGCTCAGCACGATCCGCGCCAACGCGGCGGAGCGGCTGCGCGCACCCCCGGGGCGTTGCCACCGTCACGCATCGCCGCCAGGTCGCGCGCACCCGACGCGCGCGTTGCGCAAACGGTGGCACAGGGATGCGCCCACGTCAGACGTCGCGCGCTAAGGCGCGAGGCGCGGTGGTTCCTGCGCCGTCAGCACCACGTCCTTGCCGAGGTCGCCGCCGTCGTCGTGTCCGTCGCCGCCCACGCCGTGGAGGCGAAACTGCGACCCGCCGGGCGCGTAACTGAAGTCGGCGCCGCTGCCGGGGTCCTTCGCGACGCTGCCGAGCTCGGCGAGCGACGCCGGCAACTTCCCGCTGTCCCGCTGGCGCCGCGCCAGCGCGATCGCGATCGACGCGAGCCGCAGCGACGAGACGGCCTCGATCTCGTCCTCGACCAGGGCCTGGCCCATGCCCGTCTGTCCGGCGACCGGTCCGAGCTTTTCGATGTGCGCGATCCGTCGCTTCGGGTCCGAGATCTGCATCGCGACGTCGACCGCGTCGAACTGCTGATTGAACGCTTCCAGCCTGGCGGTGGTTCCGGCGCGCGCCATCAGCCCGGCGGCCTGCCCGCCCGCCTTCGCAGGGACGATGCGCGGCGTGCCGGCGGTCTGGAGCGCGGCCAGGCGGTGAAACATCCACGTCTCGGTCGCCGGCGCGAAGCCGAGCTTCGCGCCGAGGCCGGCCTGCATCGCCGACAGCAGCTGGGGGCTGGTCACCGGACTCGCCGCGATATCGGCCGTGCCGGTCTTGGCCGCCTGCCAGAGCTGGAGCGCCCGCGCGTATTCACCGGCGGTCGCGGAGCGCGCGACGAGCTGCCCGAGCCTCCAACCGGCGTCGACGTCGGCCCAGCTCGCGGGCGCGTCGCCCTGCAGCAGCTTCAGGGCGGCGTGGCATCGCAACGCATCCGCGCCGTCGGCGAGCCGATTCAGGTCGAGGCGGGCGAAGGCGTTCGCGTCTCTGTCGCGCGGGACCGGGACGTACAGGCTCGCCGCCTGCGACGCCGACCGGAGGTGCGCCAGCGCCGGCTCGGACTGCGAGAGCCACGCGGCGATACGCCCGAACGGCGCCTGGTTCTCCTCGGCGGCCCGGCACCGGGCACGAAGCCATGTCATCGCCGCGGGCGGCGGCTCGGAGCCGGGCGCGTCCGGTCCCGAGAACTTGTGCAGAGGTTTGAACACCGACGATTCATCGCCCAGGGTGACGCCGAGCCGCTTGAGCAGCGCATCGCGATCGACGCCGGACGGCAACCCGTCGCGCCCCAGCGCCTGCAGCAGCGGCACCGCCGCGTTCACGCCCCCCGTGTCCAGGCTCGCGCGCCGCATCCAGTCGACCGCTTCGGGATAGTCGACCCAGCCGTCGGGGCGCGTCGGCGTGATGATGTACGTCGTCTGTTGCGACACCTCGATCGGCTCCAGGCGCGGCCGCAGCGCCCACATCGCGACCGCCACGACCGCCAGCCCGACGATACACGCCACCGCCGCGATCGTGGTCCGCCGCGCGAGCTTCGCCGAATCGGTGTCGCTCATTTGAGGGCCACGGAAGATCAGTAGCACGAGGCCGCTTTCCGGCTCCATCGCCGCGACCGGCGGGCCTACGCCGCGCACAACGCGTCGACCTCAGCGTCGTCGTTTCACGAACGAGACGTACGGGTCGCGGTCATCTCGTTCCGGCGCTCGTTCCTTCGGTCGCGATCGTGGACCCGGGCGGAGGCTGTGGCAGCGCAAAGTGGAAGGCGCTACCGGCGCCTACCTCGCTCTCGGTCCACACGCGTCCTCCGTGCGCCTCGATGATGCTCTTGGAAATATGCAGCCCCAGCCCGAGACCGCGGCGGTCTTTGCTGATCTGGCGAAAGCGCTCAAAAACCCTGGTCAACTCCGCCGAAGGAATTCCGATTCCGGTGTCGCTCACGCTGAAGAGGATTTCGCTCGCCTCCGCGCGAACTCGGATCGACACCCGACCGCTCGCCGGGGTGAATTTGATCGCGTTGCTGACCAGGTTGGCGAGCACCTGTAGCACGCGTCCGCCGTCCATGTAGGCCCGCGCCGGCGCGGCGGCGACGCCGGCGTCGAGCTCGATACCTTTGGTCGAAGCTATCGGTTCGAAGGCTTCCACCGTGTCGCGAAGGATCTTGGCCACCTCCACGGGCTCGATCAGCAACGCGATCCGGCCGCCGTCGATGCTGGTCACGTCGAGCAGATCGTTGACGAGCCGATTCATTCGAGCGGCGAGCCGCTGATTCGCAACGGCGTATCTGCGCATCTGGTCGCCGGCGGAGCCTTCGGGCGCGTGTTTGAGCAGGAGGGCGGTGTTCATGCCCAGCGCGCTCAGCAACGAACGGATGTCGTGGCTGACGTTCGCGAGGAACTCGTCTCGGGTCGACACCAGCCGGTCGGCGATGTCACGTTCGCGAATCATGTCCTCGTCGGTCGCTTCGCGCTCGACGGCCAAGAAGTCTGCGAGGTAGTGGGCACGATCCGCGCGCTGCTCCTCGAGCTTCGCATCGGCGTTCGAGCGCTTGTCTTCGAGGAGTGCGTCAGCAAGGTCGCGCGCGCGATCGACGGTCCCGCCGGGGACCGACGACGGCTGGGTCAGGTCGGCGTGATCGCGCGCGTCCTGAACGACCCGGTCGGCGAGGTCGCGGGCGTCCTGAACGACCCGGTCCGCCTCGTCGTCAGTGGCGGTCTTCGTCGTCGCGATACGCGCGTCCGTCTTGTCCCGCTCGACGCGCAGGCTCTCGTCCGTCTGTTCGCGTTGCGAAAGGTCGGGCCGCTCGATGTGTTCGTCGCGTGCCATGCCGGGGGCAACATATCCACGAAGCTCGCGTTAGCAACCGCGGCCCGCGTCTCCTCGCTCGACCGTGCCCTCGCGACGTCGCCCTCGCCCGCAACGAGCCATCCGAGGCCGGATCGCGATGCCAGATTCAAGCTGACGGTGCGGCTGCAAACCATCCGACGGGAGGCGAACGATGCGGGTCGTTTATGAAGAAGCCATGAGTGGACACACGGTCATCGACTCGACCGGGCGGGTCATAGGCGAGGTGGTGGGTCAGGTGCTGGACGTCGAATCGTGGCACGTCGCAGCGCTGCGCGTGAAGCTGAGCAGCGCTGTGGCTGCAGAGCTGGCGGCGTCTCACGGGATGTTTCGCGCCGCACGGCTGGACGTCCCGACCGAGTTCATCCAGGGCGTCACGGACACGGTGATCTTGCGGGGGCCGGCCAGCGCGCTGCGCACCTCCGAAGCGCAGGCGGGCGAGCAGGCGCCGGCTTGAGACGATCGCCGACTGGCACGACGAACGGCATTGCCGCCATCGCACGCGGCGGTGGACAGCGCGCGGGGCCTACGGCGCTTCGTACGGCCCGATGTCGGCGGTGCGGACGTAGAGCGGGCCGCCCCAGAAGTCGACGCCGCCGTTGCCGGTGATCGAGACGCCCTTGTCGATCGCGAGCGAGCCGGCGCGCACCTGGAAGCCGCCGAGCTGCGACAGCGCCGGGCCGGCCTGGGTGCCGTTCGGGTGCGTCGCGCTGTTCACGAACATCGGATCGCCCGACTGGGGCGCGGTGCCGACCGCGGTGACGCCGGAGAACAGGTTGTTGCTGTAGGTGACGCCGCCGCCGGTCACGACCATCGCGGCCGCGCGCGACGAGCGCAGGATGTTGTTCCGGATCGTGTAGCTGGCCGCCAGGGTGTCGGCGACCGCGCCCGACGTCGCGATCAGGTTCCCGCTGCTGGCGCCCTCGATGAGGATCAGGTTGTTGTAGGTCTGGTTCGTCGCCGCCGCGTCCGAGTGCAGGTTGATGCCGTGGCGGCTGTTGTTGATCAGCACGTTGTAGCGAACGATCGAATCGCCGAACGCGAACTGACAGATCAGGATGCCGTCGCCGTTGTCGTGAACGTAGTTGTACTGAACGATTGTCGCGGTCGTCGCGCGATCGGCGTCGATGCCGTTCGAGTCCGCGCCCCCTGCTTTCTGCTTGGTGCCGAAGGTCTCGTTGTACTGGATGCGCACGTCGTCCGCGTTGTAGGCCTCGATCGCGCTGGTGCCCGAGTCCCGGGTGACGTTGCGCTCGATGAGCACCCCCCGCGAGCCCGTGACGTAGATGGTGTTGCAGCCGTACTGCGTGTTCGTCTGCGACAGGTAATTGCCGCGGATGACGATGTTCGTGTGCGGCGTGAAGCGCGTGTCGGTGCGCGACGAGCGGACGCCCCAACCGTAGCTGCCCTCGAGCTGCTTGAAGATGATCCCGCCGAACGACGTGTCCTGGACGACGTTGTTCTCGATGACGACGTCGTTGAACCAGGTCTTCGTGCCGTTGGCCGATTCGACCTCGACGACGATGCCGCCCGTCCGCTTCGACGCGTCCCACCCGGTCTGGAACTTGACCCAGGGCGGATCGTCGTCGGCGACGTCGCCGCCGATCCAGTTCACGACGCCGGTCACGTCGTGGATGAAGCAGTTGCGGATGTAGATGTGGTTGAGCACGCCGACATCGCGCCCGCGCACGGCGATGCCCCGGTAGTCACCCGGAGCGCCCTTGTTGTTGGTGAGCTCGAGGTTGTTGATCTCCCAGTACTGCACGTTGAACAACAGCAAAGGCTGCAGGTCGGACGCGCCGGCCGCGATGCGCGGCTTGGTCCCGGTGCCGAACTGGTCGACCACGATCGGCGCCGCCGCCGATCCCGAACCCTTGGGCGCGAGCGCGCCCGTCCACGCACCGCCCGCCTTGAAGCAGATCGTGTTGCCCGGCTGGAACGTCGTCGCCGTCACCTTCGCCAGCGTCTGCCAGGCGGCGGCCGGCGTGGCGCCGCTGTTGCTGTCGCTGCCTGCGGTCGCGTCGACGAAATACGTCCCCGTCGCCGGCGTCGCGGCGTTGCATCGCGACGCCGTGGCGCCGCCGGCGCCGGCCGCTCCACCTTGTCCACCCGAGCCGCCGCCCGTCCCCGCCGCGCCGGCGGCTCCGGCTGGTCCCCCCTGGCCGCCGCGTCCGGCGGCGCCCGCCGTTCCTCCTTGGCCACCGCCGCCCCTGCCGGCCCCGCCCGCTGTTCCACCTTGGCCGCCCGCGCCGGAGTTGCCGCCGCGACCCGCGGCGCCGCCCGTGCCCGTGCTGCCGCCGGCGCCCCCGCCGCTGGCCGTCCCGCCGGCGCCGGTCGAGCCGCCCGATCCGCCGGCGCTTCCCGTGCCTGCGTTTCCACCGCCCGTCCCCACGGCGGCGCCGGCTGTTCCACCTTGGCCGCCGCTGCCGCCCATCCCCGGCCCGGCGCCAGCCGCGCCCGTGCCGCCGTTTCCGCCGGCCGCGCCGCCACCCGAACCGCCGACGCTCCCGCCGGGTCCCGCGCCGCCACAGGCCGCTGCCACCATGGCGAGGCCGGCGGCGAGAGAGACGAGGTGACCTGCGGCCCGGCGAGTGCTCATGCCGGTAGATGTCCCGAGGACCCGGTTTCCGTCATGAAACCGGCGTGCCCCGATGCGTTCGGCAACAAATGATACAGTCGCCCGCGCCGATGATTGGGCAGACCATCGGGAGCTATCGGATCGTTGCCAAGCTCGGTGAGGGGGGCATGGGAGCGGTCTACCTGGGCGAGCACCAGCACATCGCGCGCAAGGCGGCGATCAAGGTCCTGCTGCAGAATGTCCAGGAGGGCTACATCAGCGAGATGATCTTGTCGGCGACGCCCTGCATGGCGGCACCGATGTCGCCGCAGATCGAGAACCGCAGGCCGTTGCTGCCGAAGTGGCCAACGAGATCGCTGACCCGCACCGGCGGATCGGCGAAGCTGCCGTCGGACGCCGTGCACGAGTGGGCGATCACCGGCCACGGACAGGACGCGGCGCCGCACGACGTGTCGGCCGTGCTCGGCGCCCGCCAGGTCACGATGTAAGGCGTCGGCGGACCCGTGATGGCCGCGACGATGACCTGGCTCGGGTCGGACTTGAGCGCCTTGAGCCGGTTCGCCACATCCAGCGCGCTGAGCAGGTATCCCTCGTTGTCGTTCGACCGGCAGTTGGTGTAGCTGACCATCGCGCTCATGTTGTTGTTCGGCGCAACGCGGCTCGGGTGCATACCGGCGCCGGCGGCGCTGTCGCAAATGTGGCCGAACTCGCCGCAGCGGAAGTTGGCCGGTGGGCCGAGCTGCGAGGCGATGTTCGTGTTGCTGCCGGTGTCGAACAGCGGGACGCCGGGCGCCGCCGAGCAGTCGTCCTCGTTGGTGATCATGATGACGCCCAGGTAAGCGTCGGGACGCAGGAAGCCCTGGTTCTCGGCGGGCGCGGCGCGCCCATCCGCGCCGAGCGAGCGCAGGACGGCGGCGAACTGGTGCTCGAAGCCGCAGCCGGTCTCGCCGAGGGCGGCGATGCAGGTGAACACGTTCTCGAGGTTGCCGGTGTAATTCCGCGTGCCGCCGATGTCCGAGATGTACGTCGAGCCGGCCTGCAACCCGGTCGCCGTGCAGGTGCCGCGCGGCGTGTACTGAAAGATCCCCTGCTTGCCGCCGGTCGTATCGCAGCTCGCGACCGAGCCGTCGCCCGCGCCCATGTCCGACGATATGACCGCGACGTGAATGTTGGGCAGACCCAGGGGCGCGGTCCGCAGCCTGGTCATGAATGCCGGAAAGCTACGTTCGAGGTTCGCCTGGGCCAGCCGCATCGACGACGAGTCGTCGATCAGGAAGAGGAGATCGAAGTTGCGGTTCGAAACCACGACGCCGCCGCCGCGGCCGCCCGTGCTGCCGCCCGTGCCGCCCCGCCCACCGACGCTCCCACCCGTGCCGCCCTGGCCCCCGACGCTCCCGCCCGTGCCCGTTCCTCCCCCGCTGCCGCCGCCAGCGTCGCCACCCGTACCCGATCCTCCTGCGCCTCCCGCGCCGCCGCCACCGGTGCCGCCCGCGCCGGCGGGCGTGCCGTCGTCGAGCGCGACGGTGAGCGCAGCACAGCCGGCCGGCAGCGCCGACACGGTGGTCATGCCCGCCCCGATCGCCGACCCGTTCATCAGCGCGGTGACACGCACCTCGACGCGTCTCCCCACCGGATAGCCGTTCGCGAAATCGAACTCGATCGTGCCCTGGGACGCGCCGGCGGCACGGTTGCGCGTGTTCGTCTCGGGCGCGCCGCCGTCGATGGTCACGTCGACGGACACCTGATCGGCGTTGCGCGTCGCGCCACCGAACAGGATCGTGATCACCAGCATCCCCTGCTTGCACGCAAGCGTGCGTCCGTCGCAGCGAACGCCGGCGGCGAGCGCGGCCAGCGCCGCGAGCAGCACGAACATTCTCGACACCGTCTGTCGGCCGATGGTCGTCACAGCGGCAGGCGACCGACGATCGCCTGCGCGACGCTTTGCAGGGCCGGACCGAGGTCATCGCTGCAGATCGACCGCACGATGCCGTTGGCGCCGAACTGGTTGGTCAATTCGATGACCCGCACCGCCGGATCCGCAAAGCTGCCGTCCAGAGGCGCCGTGCACGAATGCGCGATCGCCGGCCACGGGCACGACGCCGCGCCGCACGACGTGTCGGGCGTGCTGGGCGCCTTCCAGGTCACCGTGTACGGCTGGGCCGGACCGGTGATCGCCGCGACGATCACCTTGCTGGGATCGGCCTTCAGGCTCTTGATGCGGTTAGCGGTCTCGAGCGCGCTGAGCAGGTAGTGCTCCGTGTCGTTGGAGGTGCAGCTGTCGTAACTGACCATCGCGTTGATGTCCATGCCGGGCGCGTGGCGGCCCGGGTGCATGCCGTTGCACACGTGGCCGAACTCGTTGCAACGGAAGCTCGACGGTGGGCCGAGGATCGACGCGACGTCGGTGTTGGAGCCGGTGTCGAACAGCGTCACGCCCGGCGTCGCAGAACAGTCGTCCTCGTTGGTGACGAGGACGATGGCGAGGTACGCGTCGGGACGAAGGAAGCCCTGGTTCTCGGCGGGGGCCTGGCCGCGCCCGTCGGCGCCCAGCGCGCGCAACACGGAAGCGAACGTTTGCTCGAAGCCGCAGCCGCCCTCGCCCAGGGCGGCGATGCAGGTGAACACGTTCTCCAGACGGCCGGCGTAGTTCCTGACGCCGCCGATGTCGGAGATGAACGTCGCGCCCGTTTCGAGGCCGGTCGCCGTGCAGGTGCCGCGCGGGGTGTACTGGAAGATGCCATTCTTGCCGCCGCTCGCGTCGCAACCGGAGACGCTGCCGTCGCCGGCGCCCATGTCGGACGAGATGATCGCGATGTGGAGGTCGGGCGCACCCTGGGGCGCGGCCTTCAGCCCGATCGGGAACGCCGGAAAGCTGCTCACCAGGTTCGTCTGCGCCAGCCGCATCGACGACGAGTCGTCGACCAGGAACAGCACGTCGAGGTCGTTGTTCGGAGGTCCCGCGCCCGCCGCGCCGCCGGTGCCCCCGCGTCCCGCCGCGCCACCGCCGGTGCCCGCGCCGCCCGCCACGCCACCAGTTCCCGCGTTGCCCCCGGCTCCGCCGGCGTTTCCGCCGGCTCCCACGCTTCCCGCCACGCCGCCGGTTCCCACGCTCCCCGCGCCGCCGCCTGCGTTTCCACCGATTGCGCTTCCGCCGCTGCCCGTGTCTCCCGCGGCGCCACCGGCGCCCGCGCTCCCCGTCGAGCCGCCCGTGCTTCCCCCGCTGCCGACGCTTCCGCCGGCTCCGCCGGCGCTGCCCCCGCTGCCCACGCTTCCCACGTTGCCACCCGTGCCCCCGCGTCCCGCCCCGCCGCCGCCCGTTCCGCCGACACCAGCGCCGCCTTCACCCGACGGTCCGCAGCCGGCGCTCGTCGCGATGCCGACGACGGCCACGACGACCACCCAGCCGCCCGCGCGTGAACCACAACCCCAGCGCATCATGACTCGCGTACGAGCGTAGACCCGCTCGTCGCGGATTGTCCAGCAAACGAAGCTCCGTGTGAGCTAACGCACGACCGCGCGCGCGGTGTCGGCGACGTGTTCGGGCGTGAAGCCGTATTCGCGCATGACGGTCTCGCCGGGCGCGGAGGCGCCGAAGCGATCGACGGCGACGATCGCGCCGTCACGGCCGACGAACTGGTGCCAGCCCAGTGACGCGCCGGCCTCGACGGCGACGCGCGCGGTGACCGCCGGAGGCAGCACCTCGTCCTGATACGCCGCGCTCTGCTGTTCGAACAGCCGCCAGCAGGGCATCGACACCACGCGCGGCCGGATGCCGCTCGCCCGCAGCTTCTCGGCCGCGGCGACGGCGACCGACACCTCCGACCCGCTCGCGATCAGGATGACGTCCGGCGCGCCCCCGCCGCCGGCTTCACGCTCGAGGATGTAGGCGCCGCGGCGCAGGCCCTCTGGGTCGGCGAAGCGCGCGCGATCCAGCGTCGGAACCGCCTGGCGCGTCAGCACCAGCGCCGTCGGCCGATCGTGGGTCTCGATCGCGACCTGCCAGGCGACGCGCGTCTCGTTGGCGTCGCCGGGGCGGATCACCAGCAGCTCCGGAATCGCGCGCAGCGCCGCCAGCTGCTCGACCGCCTGGTGGCTCGGCCCGTCCTCGCCCAGGCCGATGCTGTCGTGGGTGAAGACGAAGATCGATCTCAGATGGGCAAGCGCCGCGAGTCGGATCGCGGGCCGCATGTAGTCCGAGAACACCAGGAACGTCGCGCCGAACGGGATGAAGCCGCCGTGGTAGGCGAGGCCGTTCACCGCGCCACCCATCGCGTGCTCGCGCACGCCGAAGTGGATGTTGCGTCCCGCGTAGCTCCAGCCGCCGCCCGCGACGCCCTGCGCGCCGTTCGCCGGCATGTCGACCGGCTCGAAGTCGCCGCCCTTCTTCAGCCAGGTGAACGTCGACGGATCCAGATCGCCCGAACCGCCCACCAGCTCGGGGAGGCTGCGCGCCAGCTCCTGCAGAACCGCCTCGGAGGCCTTGCGCGTCGCCATCCCCTTGCCGTCCGGGGCGAACACCGGCAAGGCGTTCGACCAGTGGTGGGGCAGCTGCCCCGCGAACCGGCGCGCGAGCTCGTCCGCGAGATCCGGGTATTCACGCGCGTAGGCCGTGAGCTCCTTGCTCCAGTTGGCCGCCGTGAACCGCGCGCGCGCGATCATGTCGTGCAGGTGCGCCGTTGCGTAGGGCGGCACGAAGAACGTTGGCTTGGCCGGCCAGCCGAGATTCTCCTTCGTCCGGGCGGTCTCGTCCGCGCCCAGCGGCGAGCCGTGCACCTCGAATGTTCCGCTCTTGTTCGGGGCGCCGTATCCGATGACCGTGTCGACGATGATCAGCGACGGCCGATCGCTGTCTTCGATCGCGCCGCGCAGCGCCGCTTCGATCGCGCCGACGTCGTTGCCGTCGGAGACGTGATCGATACGCCACCCATACGCGCGGTATCGCGCCGCCACGTCTTCGGTGAAGGTGATGGGCGTGGTGCCCGACAACGTGACGTGATTGTTGTCGTAAAGGACGATCAGCCGCCCCAGCCGCAGGTGGCCCGCCAGCGACGCCGCCTCGGCGCCCACGCCCTCCATCACGTCACCGTCGCTGGCGAGCACGTAGGTGCGGTGCTGAAAGATCTCGTGGCCCGGGCGGTTGTAGCGGGCGGCGAGGTGCGCCTCGGCCATCGCCATCCCGACCGCGTTGGCGATACCCTGGCCGAGCGGGCCGGTGCTCGCTTCCACGCCGGGCGTCAGGTGCGACTCGGGATGGCCTGGCGTGCGGCTGCCCCATTGCCTGAACCGGCGCAGCTCGTCCAGCGGCAGGTCGTAGCCGAACGCATGCAACAGCGCGTACAGCAGCGCGGAGCCGTGGCCTGCGGATAACACGAAGCGATCGCGGTCCCACCAGCCCGGATCGCGGGGATCGTAACGCAGGAAGCGGCTCCAGAGCACGTACGCCATCGGCGCCGCGCCCAGCGGCAGGCCCGGGTGCCCGGAGTGCGCCTCCTCGACCGCGTCGACCGCGAGGAACCGGATGGTGTTGATGCAGAGCTGGTCGAGCTCTTCCTTGGTCATGGTGACCTCCTGCCCTGGCTCCCAAATTCCCCTTCCATCCCCATAATCATGCACATGACGACCTTGCATGCGACAGCGTCACCGCGTGGAAACGCCATAACGGCGCTGCAGAGGTACGGGCAAGCGATCTGGCTCGATTTCATCAGTCGAAAGATGATCACGAGCCGCCAGCTCGCGCGCCTGGTCGAGGATGACGGCGTGGCTGGGGTGACGTCGAACCCGACGATCTTCGAGAAGGCGATCAACGGCAGCGACGACTACGCGGCGCAGATCGAAGACATCCGCCGCGAATCGCCCGAGCTGCCGGCCCGGCAGCTCTACGAGCGCCTGGTCACCAAGGACATCCAGGACGCGGCCGACGTCCTGCGCGGCACCTACGACCGGACGCGCGGCGCGGACGGATTCGTCAGCATCGAGGTGTCGCCCGGCGTCGCGAACGACACCAACGCCACCGTGGCGGAGGCGCGCCATCTGTGGGAGATCGTCGCGCGCCCCAACGTGATGATCAAGGTGCCGGGGACGGCGGCGGGCGTCCCGGCCGTGCGCGCGCTGACCGCGGAGGGGATCAACGTCAACATCACGCTGCTGTTCGGCCGCGGGATGTACGAGGCGGTCGCGGGCGCCTACATCGAGGGGTTGGAGGATCACGGGAGGCTCATTGACGGCGACGCGGCCGTCGACAGAATCGCCAGCGTCGCCAGCTTCTTCGTCAGCCGGATCGACACGGCGGTGGACAAGCTGCTGGACGAGAAGCTGCAGCGCGCGACGGGCGCCGACCGGCAGCGCCTGGAACGGCTGTACGGAAAGACGGCGATCGCGAACGCGCGGCTCGCCTACCAGAGCTACAAGCGGATCTTTTCCGGGCCGCGCTGGGAGGCGCTGGCGGCGCGGGGCGCGCGCCGGCAGCGGTTGCTGTGGGCCAGCACCAGCGTGAAGAACCCGCGCTATCGCGACGTGATGTACGTGGAGGAGCTGATCGGCGCGGACACCATCAACACGATGCCGGTCGAGACGCTGGCGGCGTTCCGCGACCACGGCCGCGCGCGCGCCAGCCTGGAGGCGGACCTGCAGGAAGCGGAAACGACGCTGGCGGAGCTGGCGGCGGTCGGGATCTCGCTGCGCGAGGTGACCGACCACCTCATCGACGACGGCATCCACAAGTTCCAGGAGCCGTTCGACAAGCTGCTGGCGGCGCTGGCGATTCGCTGATCTGGTCCCCTCTCGTCCGCGCGAGCGGAGGAGAGGGTTAGGGAGAGGAGGAGGACGGCCAGCGCCGGACCCCTCACCCGGCGCCCTGCGGCGCCGACCTCTCCCCGCTTCGCGGGGCGAGGTGCAGATCAGAGCCAGTCGGGGATCGGGGTGCGCGAGGCGCCCGCCTCGGCGGTCCCCCACACCTGCTCGCAGCGCTGGGCGAACGCGGCGCGGGCCGCCGGCAGCTTCGCGACCACCGTCTCGGGCACGATGCCGTAGAGCTTGTCGAGGATGTCGGGCGCGATGCCGTGACTGCTCCAGGCGAAGCCCTGCGCGTACATCTCCAGCTCGGCGTCGCTGGCGGGCGGCGGGAACGCCTTCGCGTCGCGCAGGAACGGGATGATGTGCGTCTCCTCGATCGCCAGGTGGGTATCCAGCAGCGCTGACAGGCCCGACACGATCCGCGCCGCGGCCTCCACCGTCGCGGGCAGCCCGGCGAACGCGCGATCACCCTCCTCCAGCATCGGGTCGATCTTGCGGTGGTCGGCGGAGAGGCCGTCGATCACCACCGCCAGCTCGGGATGTTGCTGCTTCGTGCTCGGGAAGATGGCGGTGTCCTCCACGGTGTGGTGGCCGTGCAGGGCGCCGCAGTAACGCGCCCACTCCTCGCGCAGCGCGCCGACCCTGGCGTGCTCGCCGGCCGCGACGCGCCCGAGAGCGCGCGCGAACTGGGCGATGTCGCGGCGGAAAGCGTGGTGGGACGACATGAACGCGGTGGCCATCGAGGCGGTGCCGTCGTCGTTGAGGAGATTGGGCGCCGTGGATTTGTCGGGCATGGCGGCCCGAATTTAATCCTCGCGCGCCCGGGTGTCGACGCGTCCGTCCGGGTAGCCGACCAGCACGTGTTGCGCGGTTGCGAGGAACAATCCGGTGTCGACGACGCCCGGGATCGATCGGAGCGCGGCATCGAAGGCACGGGCCGCCGCCGCATCGGCGAGCGGCGCCGGCGGCAGGACGTCGACGATCAGGTTGCCGTTGTCGGTGACGAAAGGCCCGCCGTCACCGGCTGCGGGGCGCGGCGTGGGCCGCGCGCCGAGCTGCCTGAATCGACGTATGCAAAGACCCAGCGCCATCGGCACGATCTCGACGGGGATCGGTCCCGTCTCGCCGAGCGCGCCGACCAGCTTCTCGGGGCCGACGACGATCACCTGCCGGCGCGACGCCGCCGCGACGATGCGTTCGCGGACGAGCGCCCCCCCGCGCCCCTTCACGAGATCGAGGTTGGGCGCGACCTCGTCCGCGCCGTCGACGGTCACGTCCAGCTCCACGTCCTCCGTCAGCTCGATGAGCGGCAGCCCGACAGCGTGCGCCTGCCGCGCCGCAGCCCTGGACGTGGCGACACAGGTCACCAGCACCCCGGCGCGCGCCCGCTCGCCGAGCCGCGCGATGAACGCCGACGCCGCGCGGCCGGTGCCGAGGCCGACCCGGGCGCCGTTTTCGACCAGGTCGGCGGCCAGCGTGGCCGCCGCGCGGGCGCCGGGATCGACCGCCACCGCGGTCATTTGATCGTCGCGTGCCACCCACCCACCTCGGCCGTCAAGCGATCGGCGTCGACCGGGCCCCAGTGTCCCGGCTCGTATTCGTGCACCGGGGTGACGTCCCCGAGGATCGGTTGCACGACCGCCCACGCCGCGTCGACGCTGTCCTCGCGCGCGAACAGCGACGTGTCACCCTCCATCGCCTCTCCCAGGAGCCGTTCGTAAGGAAGCATCACGTTCGCGTTGTGGTGATGCACCAGGCGCAGCTCCGTCGGCTCAGACACCATCTGCTCGCCCGGCTTCTTGACGCGCGCGCCGAGCGCGATGATGACGTCCGGGCTCAGCCGAAATCGATAGTAGTTGCCGTCCTCGGGACCGCGCCGCAGCGGCGGCCGCTTGAGCGTCACCAGCACCTCGGTGCACGACGTCGCCAGGCGCTTGCCCGCGCGGATGAAGAACGGCACGCCCTCCCAGCGCCACGAATCGATGTGCAGGCGCAGCGCCGCGAACGTCTCCACCGTCGAGTCGGGGGCGACGCCCTTCTCCTGCCGGTAGCCGGCGTATTGTCCGCGCACCAGGTCTTGTGGCCGCAGCGGCCGGATCGCGCGAAACACCTTCGCCTTCTCGTCGCGCACCGAATCGGGGTAGCTCGGGACCGGCGGCTCCATCGCCAGCGCGGCGACCACCTGCAGAAGGTGGTTCTGGACCACGTCGCGGATCGCGCCCGCCTCCTCGTAGAAGCGCCCGCGCGTCTCGACGCCGAACGTCTCCGCCATCGTGATCTGGACGCTCTCGATGTAGCGCGCGCTCCAGATCGGCTCGAGAAACGAGTTCGCGAATCGGAACACCAGCAGGTTCTGCACCGACTCCTTCCCGAGGTAGTGATCGATGCGGAAGATCGACGCCTCGTCGAAGACGGTGTGCACGATCCGGTTCAGCTCACGCGCCGAGGCGCGGTCGCGCCCGAACGGCTTCTCGACGACCAGACGGGCGTTCTTGGCGCAGCCGGAGCGGGCCAGCCCATCCACGACGACCGGGAACAGGCTGGGCGGAATCGCCAGGTAGTAGGTCGTGCGCTCGGCGCCGCCCAGCGCGCGGCCGATGGCCACGTAGGTGGTCCGCTTGTGGTATTCGCCTGCGACGTAGCCCATCCGCCGGAGCAGCGCCGGCAGCGCCTTGCGATCGGCGGGCGTGCCGTGCTCGCGCACGCTGTCCGCGACGCGCGCGCGAAACTGCTTCGGCGACCACTTCGTCCGCGCTACGCCGATGACCGGAACATTCAGCCGCCCGCGCCGCTCCATTGCCGCCAGCGCCGGGAAGATCATCTTGTACGCGAGATCGCCGCTGGCCCCGAACAGCACCAGCCCGTCCGACTGCGCCACGCCCATACCCACCGTAAGTCACCACCCACGGCACGGATGTCAACGCACCGAAACGCGCAAGAATCGGGCATTGCCCGTCTGGACATCCGCGCAGCGCGGCCCCAGGTTGCAAACCCGATGCTTGTCCTGGTCGTCGACGACGAACCCGATCTCTGCGTCCTGATCGCCGACGCGCTGATCGACGAGGGACATCGGGTCACCTGCGTGAAGGACGGCGCCGCGGCGCTGCAAGCGGCCTCCACGACGACCTACGATCTGGTGCTGGCGGACGTGCGCCTTCCCCACGTCGACGGGCTGACGCTGTTCAGGCGGCTGCGGACCCAGTCGCCCGGAACCGACATGATCTTGATGACCGGCGACGCCGCCGTGGCCGACGCGGTGGCGGTGCTGAAGGAAGGGGCGTTCGACTACCTGACCAAGCCGGTGCGGCTCGACGAGCTCAGCCTTCAGGTGGCGCGGCTGGCGTCATACCGGGCCTTGCACCGCGACGTCGCCGCCACACGCGCCCAGCTTGCGGACAGCCCATCCAGCCGGGACCGTCTGGTCGGTCACTCGCCGGGCATGCTGGAGCTGATCAAGCGCATGGACTCGATCGCCCACAGCGACGCGGCGGTGCTGATCGCGGGCGAGAGCGGCACCGGGAAGGAGCTGGTGGCGCACGCGCTCCACGAGGAGGGTGAAAGGCGGGACAAGCCGTTCGTGGCGGTCAACTGCGCCGCATTTCCGGACACGCTGATCGAGTCGGAGCTGTTCGGGCACGAACGGGGGGCGTTCACCGACGCAACCCGGCGCCGCGACGGACGCTTCAAGAGCGCGCACGGCGGGACGCTGTTCCTGGACGAGGTGGCCGAGCTGTCGCAGGCGGCGCAGGCCAAGCTGCTCCGTGTCCTGCAGGAAGGGACGATCGAGCCGCTGGGCAGCAACGAGTCCATCAAGGTCGACGTGCGCATCATTTCCGCGACCCACCGGGACCTCAAGCAGCGGATCGCGGACGGTTTGTTCCGCGAAGACCTCTACTATCGAATCAACACGCTCGATCTCGAGATCCCGCCGCTGCGTCACCGTTCGGGGGACATCGCGATACTTGCGCAGCACTTCCTGAAGCGCTTCTCAAAGCAGGAGACGCCCGCGGGCATCACCTGGCGCGCGTGGAACGCGCTGTCGGCGTACCCGTTCCCGGGGAACGTTCGCGAGCTGATGCACACCATCGAGCACGCGACGTTGCTCGCGGCCGGCGAGAAGATCGACGTCGAGCACCTCCCCGCCGTGATCCGGGGCGACCAGAGGCGCGATGCGCTCCCCGCCTCGGCGCAGATGGCGCCGCTCGGCGCCGCGAGCCGGGAGTTCGAGCGCGACTACCTGGTCCGCGTCCTGTTGGCGTGTGACGGCAAGCGGATCAGGGCCGCGGAGTCGCTGGGGATCTCCCGGAAGAACCTGTGGGAGAAGATCCGGCTGCACGCGATCTCCGACCTGGACCAGAGCGCGAACACGGCCTAGCCGCTCTCGCGGAGCGACTAGTCGCTGCGCGACACCGCACGTGCGGCGGGCTGGCGGGGCCAGACGAACATGCCGATCGCGGTCGCCGCCAGCACGCCGCCGACGGTCCACAGCGTGTTGGCGGTCCCGCGGTAGGCTTCGCGCGTCTCGAGATCGCGCTGCACCTCCGCGCGGGTGGCGCCCGTCGGGTCCTCGGCCGCCAGGACGGTGAACACGCCTGCGGCCGAAAGTGACAGCACCCCCGCCGCCGCCGCGCCGAGCCCGACGTAGAACGGCCACCCGCGCTGGGCACCCGGCGCGCCCCCCACGTCGGCGGCGCGATCACGCACCAGCACGACCGCCGGCGTGGCGGGTGGGGCGTTGAGCGCGAGGCGGGGCGCCGCGCTCCTGGGCTGCAGCAGCTCGACGACGGCGTCCTGCACAACGCGGATCACCTCTTCCAGCTCGCCGCTGACCGTCCGGGTCGACGTGGCGTCGATGACACCGCTGTCGGCGTCGACCAGGGTCAGCGCGACCGTGAACTCACCGCCGTCGGCGAGCACGCTCCCCGAGATGATCTTGCGGACGCCCAGCTCCGCGCCCAGACGGCGCATGCAGGGCGCACGGCTGACACAGGCCGGGACCGACTCGGCGTTCCCGTTCTTTGCGACCCAGCGGCGCAGCTCGTGCGTCCCGACCCTCTCGCCAGACGAGCGCTCCGCGAGCTTCGCGATCGCCACGTCGGAGAGATTGTCGCCGAGCGCGGCATCCGTGCCTGCACCGCAGGCGATGAACACCGCCGTGCGATCGGAAGCCGCCGGCGTTGCGGACGCCGCCGGCGGCGCCGCGGCGAACGACGCCAGCAGCGTCGCGGCGGCGAACGACCCGATCGCCCGCCGGTTCACAACGGCAGATTATCCTGGCAGGTGCCATCGCCCGCGGGGGGCAACTGGCAGCGTCGCGAGCGGCAATGGGTATCTTGCTTGCAAGGAGCCTTGGCTCCTCCGCCCATCTGGCAATGCCCGCCGCCGCAATACCCGGACTTGGTTGTCCACGGATTGGCGTCGCAGTCCGCGTCCTCGGTACACGGGACGGTGCATACCGCCTGGGTGATCGGCCCTCCTGGCGCGAGGTCGTCCGTCACGGTCTCGCAAGCGAATCCCGCCATGCACTGGCTGCTGTCGGTGCAGGGCAACCCGAAGCGGCCGGGGAAGCAGCCTCCGTCACCATCGGCCAGGCAGACATGGGGAACGCCGCCACGGGCCTCGCACTCACCGGACGGACCGCAAGGCACCCGGCACTCGCCGACGGTCATCATCTGGTACGGGCTGTACATGTAGCACTCGAGGCCGTCCGGACAGTCCGAGGTCACCGCGCAGGGCGAGCCCGCGAACGGACTCGGCGAGACACAATGACCGGCACCGTCGCTCGGTCGATGGGCGCACACAAACGGGTCGCGGACGCTGGGCAGGACCAGGCAATCCTGGTGCGTGTTGCACGGGGTCGTGCAGATGTGGAAGCCAGCCTCGCTGTCCTCGCAATCACCGACCATACAGTCCTGAGGCCCGGCGCAACGCCCACCAGGCATTCCCGGGATGCAGACCGTCGGCGCGAGTCGGCCCGAGACCGCGCGCGAGCAGACGAAGTTCGGCGGGCAGCGCATATCCTTGTCGCAGGTCGGCACGCAGATGTCGGGAGCGGCATTGAAGGGCAGCGCGACCGGCAGACAGCTCTCGCCCGACGGGCAGTCCGTCCCCGTCTTCATGCAACCGGCCTGCAAGCAATGAAGGTTGCTGAGGGGCAGCGGAAAATTCGGGTACGTGGCAAGCACCAAGTCAGTCCCACAAAGCCGGCGCTCCCCCCCAGCGGGGCAGTCGGTGCTCACGTTGCACACCGGGATGTTCAGGCACAGGCCCTCGTCGCGGATGAGGTCGGTCCGGTAGCAGTTCAAGCCGGTCGGACAGCCGTATTGCGCATCCGCGACGCCGGCCGAAGGGCGGCAGGTCTCGAGGCGCGCGCCCCCGCCGACGCAGACGGTGCCGTCGGGCGAGGCGACGTTCGCGTCGCAGGCCGGCGCGCAGAAGTCCGCGCCCCCGAGTGGGCTGGCCGGGTAGCAGGTCATCGGTTGGCCGTCGCGGGTCGTGCCGCAGACGTCCTGGGTCGCCATGAGGTCGCAGGTATAAATCTCTTCGTAGAAATCGTCGGCTTTCGAGCCGCAGCCCGCCATCGCCAACCCCGAGATGCAGATGACGGCGCCCGCGAGCGCCCGACGCGTGTTGGTCACGGCTGATCCTTTCCGACGATGGCCCGGACAAACGGCGCGTCCGGCGCGTTGGGGGTGAGCGCCAGGTAGCGCGCATAGTGGGCGCGCGCCTCGGACGTCCGGCCGAGGCGCATGTAGCAGCGACCGAGAAACGCGCGCGCCGCGCCGAGCTCCGGCGCCTGCCGAACCGCCCGCTCGCCCATCTCGCACGCGCGCGCGATGTCGCCGCCGGCCAGAAGATCCTCGGCCTGCTCGATCAGCGACCGTTGCGGGGCCACGGCTTCGGCCGACGCCGGCACCGTCGCCGTCGTCGTCGTCAGCGGCACCCGCCTTTGCGGGCGACGGGCGACCCGCTCCTTGCGCGGCGGCGCGAGGGAGGGCTGGGTCGCGGCCGCGGGCAGCACCGACGCGAGCGACGCCGCGGCCGCCGCTGGCGGCGCGACGGCGGGCGGCGCCACCAGCGTGCGCGACGCCGCCGGCGGCGCGACGGCCGCGGCGGCCGCCGACGTCGAACCGGCGGCCACCTCGCGCGGCGAAGATGGAAGGCGCGCGACGGCGACGAGGACCAGGGCCAGAGCGGCGCCGGCGATCAGCGCCTGCGACGCCCGGCGTCTGGTCTGTCGGGGGTCGTTCGCGCCGCGCGCCGCGGTCGCGGCGCCGGCGTTCAGCTCTCGCAGCGCCTCCGCCAGGACGGCGCCGTTCGCGAACCGGGCGATCGGATCGGGTTGGATCGCGCGCCGGATCAGCTTCGCCC
>Ga0111539_10001877_pt1 | contig 27899 bp, 23 predicted proteins | sample RhiMethybrSRZTD1_FD_79667 | JGI IMG/M metagenome (GOLD analysis project Ga0111539, IMG submission 79667) | Populus rhizosphere microbial communities from Tennessee, USA - Rhizosphere MetaG P. TD hybrid SRZTD1 (version 2) (version 2) | ecosystem: Host-associated > Plants > Roots > Rhizosphere >...
CGTCAGGTTTGGAGCGGGAACGATGCTCTCGAGAAGAAGCTTCAGGCTGATAAAACTGCAGTCGGTAGCCAGCGACTCCACTACTTCTATATCAACGATGGTCCGTGGTCGCGCCTCGACGAGAACAAACCATTCATCGACGGCGTACCGCACGAGAAGCCGCTAAACGCGAATTACTATCCCGACGACATGACGAAGGATGAGTTTAATTCGTGGGTTCAGAGTCTGCCCGACACCGACAAGCAAAAAGCAACCGGCTTCTTTTACCTGATTCGTCGCGGATCAGACCGCAAGCTAACCGTCGTTCCGTATAGCGAGGCCTACAAAGAATACCTCGCACCCGCGGCCGCGTTGCTACGCGAAGCGGCAGCACTGACAACAAACGCGACGCTGAAAAACTTTCTGAACAAACGAGCAGACGCATTCAGCTCTGACGATTATTACGAGAGCGATGTCGCCTGGATGGATCTCGACTCACAAATCGACGTCACCATCGGCCCATACGAAACCTACGAAGACGAACTATTCAGTTACAAAGCCGCCTTCGAAGCCTACGTCACACTACGTGACGACGCTGAGACTGCAAAACTCGCGAAGTTCAGCGCGCACCTCCAGGAGCTCGAGAATAACCTGCCGATCGATCCGCGTTACCGGAATCCAAAACTCGGCGCAGCTTCACCGATTCGCGTTGTTAATGAAGTTTTCGGCTCAGGTGAAGGAAACAGTGGCGTGCAAACCGCTGCCTTTAATCTGCCGAATGACGAGCGAGTGGTGAAGGAAAAAGGCTCGAAGCGCGTGATGCTTAAGAACGTGCAGGATGCCAAGTTCAACAAGACGCTGATTCCCATCTCCAAAGTGGTTTTGGATCCATCGGAACAATCCGCACTCGCTTTCGATTCCTTCTTCACACACATTCTCTGTCACGAACTAATGCACGGCCTTGGACCACACAACATCACTGTGGGCGGCCAGGAAACAACCGTGCGGAAGCAGTTGAAGGAACTCTACTCAGCGATTGAAGAAGCGAAAGCCGACATGACCGGGCTGTGGGCGCTCCAGTACATGATCGATCACGGCATTATTGAGAAGGGTATGGAGCGAACACTTTACGTAACTTATCTCGCGAGCATGTTTCGGTCGGTGCGTTTCGGAATTAGCGAAGCACACGGACGTGGCGTCGCGATGCAATTCAACTATCTCACTGATGAAGGTGCGATAAAGTACAACGCAACGAAGGGAACATTCAGCGTCGATCACTCGAAGATCAAGGAAGGCGTGACAAAGCTCACCCACGATCTGCTAACACTCGAAGCTGAAGGTTCTTACGATAAGGCGAAAGCGATACTGGATAAGTTTGCGATGATTCGTCCGGAAATGCAGCAGGCGTTCGATAAGCTGAAAGATGTGCCGGTCGACATCGAGCCCGTGTTTCCGCTAGCGAAATGAGCCACAAAGGGACACAAGAAAGAGTTAGCCACAAAAAAGCACAAAGGAAAACGAAATAGATCAGGAGAGTCTATTCTCTGAACTGCTTTCTGAAGAACGTCGCGATCTTCCAGGCGTCGATTGCTTTCCAGGGAAGTTCGCCGGTGGTGTAGTGCCCGCAGGGAAGCCAGACGATGTCGAGTGGAAGCTTCTGCCGCTGTGCCTCCGCGATCGCTTCGCGTGAGAGATCTAGTGGAAACGTTAAATCGTAGCGCGCAATAATGAAGCGAATCGGACGGTGGCCCATCTCTGCCACGCGAGGCATGAACGGCAGCGGACTAATCGGCGCCCAGTAATCGCGCAGTTCGTCGAGTGTCAGGTGAGTTCCAAAGCCCGCCCGCACGTGTGCGGTCGATAATCCGTGCCATACCACATCTGCGACATAACCCGAAACGTGATTAAAGGCTCCCGCATTCAGATCGGGCTCGTGAGCAAAAGCCAGAAAGGCGATGCACGAGCCGACGCTGGTGCCGAGAATACCGACGCGTTCGTAACCCTCCGCTTTCAACCACTGCACTGCTGCACGAGTATCAAGCACCGCCTGACGCATCGATTGAATCGTGCGACCGATGTTTGAGCTGACGAGATGATCGGCGCGTTCGAGTTCCGGTGGCTTGCGTTGCAGGTGATAGGGAAGCGTGAGACGCAGCGCCGACATCCCGATCATGTTGAAGATCCGGCACGCCTCGACATGACTCTCCGGTTGCGCATTCCACTGCGGCAACACCACCACCGCACTTCCCGGTCTCTTCCCGTTCTTGATCCTTGCCGGAAAGAACCGTCCGTGCGCGATGTTGTTTTCAGCCGAAGGTGTTTGAACCGCGCTCGTCCACGTGAGTTGATCTCCTTCGAGACGGTAATCCGTGACGGGCGGCAAAGCGTAAAAGTCGTCGCTTGCCGTCATCACGCCCGTGGTGTGTTTGTGGAATAATGAGCGCGGGTCATCGCCATTTACATGGTCGACGATGTACTCCAGACCCCACTCAAAAGGGCGGACGAGCCGGTTGTTATCTCGTTGGTGGTACCAGCGCTCGCGCCGGTACATGTAATTCTTCCAGATTGACACGAGCCGCAGATACTACCACACGGAACAACGCGGATGAAAACGAACCAAAATCCGTCTTCATCCGCGTTTATCTGCGTTCTAGTTACAAGTTGAGAGCTTGAAACTGTGAATATACGTAGTCCAGTTGAAGCTACCATTAGCCGGCTGGAACTGCGATGTGAAGACCATCGTGCAGCCGTCAACCGGGTCGACGCTGATGGTGCTGTAGTCGCCCCAACGTGTCAGGTTGCCTGTCTGCGACCCCACTCCGGCGTTGACGATAGTTTCATTACCCAGGGTTCCTAACGGATCGGCAGGGCCACGATAGGCATACCGAATGCTCGGAACGATCGTGCTCGACGACAGGTTGTAACCGATGGCTATACCGCCGGTCTTGTCCATCGCCGCGCTTCCCATCCAACGGAAAGCAGTTGTCGGTGCGAATGTTCCCTGTTGGAAGAGTACGGGTGCCGCTGAGCCAAGAGTCTGGCCCGTTGCGTTCCGCAACTCATACCAACGAACACCAACGCCAGAACCGCTGGTCACAGAATGATTAATCACCAGCGCCTCGTGATCGCCAAAGTTTCGATAGCTGAGACGATACATCAATCGATCGGCAAGCGAATCGAGCTGCGTAGTGGTTCCAGGCTGTGGGATGCAAGCACCGCCGCCGCACGCTCTGCTAAATGCGGCAACGCCCGCGACGGTGGTTGGACCAGTTAATGTGCCGGTGCCAGCGACCCAGTTCACAGCGAATCGCCAGAATAGGACTGAATTGGTGGTAATGCTCATCAACAGGTTTGGTGAACCCACCGGCGGTGGTATCGTGCCTTCGAGGTCAGCGGGTTCCATGCTGTGGGTAGCGGTCGTGTTGACGCAGGCTTGCCGCGCCGTAAGGCCGAGCAGCATCTGAGCGCGTTCGAGAGCACACACCGTGTTGCCCGTGAACGAACGCCCGTTTCGAAACATGTTGTAGCTGATGTAGTACGCATCCGGCCAAACGCCCATCTTTGGATAGTCGTTGAAGCTTCTGTCGTACGAGAAGGCGTAACGGAAGTAGGTTCCGGTCGGATCGGGACTCGTCGACACAGCCACGCATTGCGTATAAGGCGTGCCCGAGACGGCGAATTGCGTCAGTATCCAACGGTCTGCCAATTGATCGTATTGAACAATCGGATCGCCGTCGTTGTCTGACTGGCAACGACCGCCAAATCCCTGCCACACGACATTGCCGTTCTTAGGAAAGCCGGGGGCCAGATTGAATCCAGTGATCTCGTTGCTTGTGCCTCTGGTCAACGTGTAGATCGCATAACGCAGGTTTACCCACTGGACGTAGTGGTTTGGACCAACGTCCCCGGTCGTGTCCGGTGGCGCGACGCGAGCGTTTGGATCCACGGGCGTACCATTGGTTGAGGCTTTGATCTCGGCCAGAGCAGACGTCGAGCCGACGCTCTTATCGGCCAGGGGATCGGTGAATGGTTTGTTGCTGTTTCCGACCGGTTGAGGCCGGCCAGGCTCAAAGTCCTTGCCGCCGCGAGCAGGCTCCGGCTTTTCACCGGTGTCAAACATTTCGCGTAGCGGTTTGGGTGTCTTGTCAAATTTCGTGGGGTAGCTGATCTCGGCCCGATGCTGAAGTGCCGTGTCGCTTTGGGCATGGACCATCAGCGGCATCGAGGTAACGCTACAAAGTACGATGGTGAGTAGTAATACAGAAAATCTCTTCACGAACATCCTCCGAATCTCAGGGCTAGGCTTCATTTATGAGTTACGAGCTGCGGTAGTAATGGGAGGCGCGCAGTATAGCATCAAGAGCTGATAAATTACTATTGACGATCGTTGTCCAGTTTTTGTGGTTTTCGGGGCTCAAAGAGCCGCCGGATTATTTGGGGTAAGAGCAGGGAGGACTGGAGAAGCGAGCCCGTCGTGAAGCGCCGGGCGAAGTCGCGAAACATCGTTGCGGCCTGTTTTGTGTAAGGAAACCACCAAACATCGGCCAATCGCGGCATGGCGTTGACGTGAATGTGTTGAGCGCTCACCATTTCAAGCAAACCCAGACGCCCGTGTGTCCTGCCGTAACCGCTTTGCTTGACGCCGCCCCAGGGAGTTTGCGCCACCGCGTGCGTGTAAACAACTTCGTTGACCATCACTGTCCCGGCGTCGACCAGTTCGGCCAATCGTTTTCCGCGAGCGATGTCCCCGGTGAAAACGCTGGCAGTCAAACCGTAGATACTGTCGTTCGCCAGACGAATCGCCTCGTCATCGGTCTTGAACGTCATGATCGGTAGAACCGGACCAAACGTCTCATCACGCATCAGCTTCATCGAGTGGTCGACACCGGTCACAACAGTCGGTTCGTGAAACCAGCCTCCGGTACCATTCAAGCGATGACCCCCAGCGCGCACCTTAGCACCATGCGCCACGGCATCGCCGACGTGGTCTTCGACGATCAGTAACTGCCGTTCACTCGTCATTGCTCCGATGTCGATGGCTTCCGTTGAAGCTTTGTCCTGTTTGAGCTGTTGGGTTTCTTTGACGACGAGGTCGACGAATTTATCAGCGATGGATTCATGAACGTAGCAACGCTCGATCGATGCGCACGCCTGACCGGAGTTGCAAAAGGCTCCCCAGATCGCCGCGCGTGCTGCATTTTCGAGATTCGCGTCTTCGAGCACGATCATCGGATCTTTCCCACCGAGCTCGAGCACCACCGGCGTCAAATGTTTTGCCGCCACCTCAGCGACGCGCTTACCGGTATTCACACTGCCGGTAAACATGATCTTGTTAACACCTGCATCGACGAGAGCGGAGCCGGTTGATCCGTCGCCCGTGACGATTTGGACCAGCCCTTCCGGCAGTTGAGCTTGTTTGAAGACACTTTCGATTTTTAACGCGGTGAGTGGCGTTAGCTCGCTTGGTTTCACCACGACCGTATTGCCGGCCATTAACGCCATGACAACTTCATCGAGAGGCGTCGCCCATGGAAAGTTCCACGGCGAAATGATCCCGACTACGCCCACTGGCTTATAGACGATGTATGAACTGCGCGCCATGAAGTTGTACTGGCCCAGACCGACACGGCTGCGATCGAGTAGTTTCTCCGTGTTCGCGGCAAAGTAGTGCATGAGATCGAGGGTGGGAACGATCTCCATCGAGATTGCTTCGGTGACTGGTTTGCCGGTTTCGCGCGAGATCAGTTTGGCGATCTCTTCGAGCTGATCGAGCACGACTTCACGAGCACGCAGAATGAAGCGGCCACGCTCGCGGTACGACAGCCTGGCCCATGCAGGCTGGGCAGCCCGCGCTCGACTTACCGCGGCCTCGACTTCACTCGCGGCCATCAAGGGCGCACGCCCGATCTCTTCGCCCGTTGAAGGATCGACGGAAACTATTTCGCGTGTTTGTGTAGCCGGAAGCGTTTGAGTGCTCATCGCCTCGTGCGATTATCCATCCAACTCGCCGTCGGGTACAATGCAGAGACTATGATCAGACCACAACTCAAGGAGTTTTTACGGCGCATGGCGCCGAAGTCTGTTGCGATTATTCCGGGCGCGCATGATACACGGCGCTCAAACGACACGCATTATCGTTTTCGGCAGGACTCGGACTTTTTCTATCTGACGGGCTTTGAAGAACCTGACGCGATCGCCGTCGTAAAGCTCGAGGGGGATAAAAAATACACTTTGTTTGTGCGGCCAAGAGATCCGGAACGAGAGATCTGGGACGGACGTCGGGCCGGTGTCGAAGGCGCCAAGAGCGAGTTCGGAGCAGAAGACGCCTTTCCTACCGCGGAGTTTGACTCGAAACTGGCTGAATTTCTCGATGGAACTGATGTGCTTTATTACCGTCTCGGCGTGGACCAGGACCTGGATAACAAGATCATCCAGGAGATCGCGCGCATGCGTTCGCTGAATCGCAAGCCGGTCAATCCGCCGCAGACGATCATCGACCCGGCCACGATCATTCACGAGATGCGTGTGTTGAAGAGTCCCGAAGAGATGGAGATCATGCAGACCGCAGCCGACATCGCTGCCGAAGCTCATTGCGAGGCGATGAAGGCCGTGCGACCGGGGATGCAGGAATACGAAGTCGAGGCATTGATCGAGCAGGTATTCCGTCGCCGTGGTGCGGCAGGACCGGCGTACACGTCGATCATCGGTGGTGGTCCAAATGCGACCGTGCTGCATTACATCAACAACGATGGTCAACTGCGCGACGGCGAGTTGTTACTAATCGATGCGGGCGCGGAGTACAAAGGCTATGCATCCGACATCACGCGCACTTTTCCGATCAATGGTCGCTACACGACGCCGCAGCGTGAAATCTACGAGCTGGTGCTGAAAGCGCAGATGTCGTGTGTCGAGATGGTGCGACCGGGCGTCACGCACGATCAATTGAAACAACACTCGATCGAGGTGTTGACCGAGGGCATGCTCGAGCTGGGGCTGCTGGAAGGAAAGACTGAAGAGCTCATCAAGGAGAAGAAGTACGAGAAGTTTTACATGCACGGGCTCGGGCACATGCTGGGTATCGATGTGCATGACGTGGGGCGTTACTACTTCGGGAGTGAATCACGCGCGCTCGAACCGGGTGTTGTGATGACAGTCGAGCCCGGTATCTACATTGCGCCGGATAGCGAAGGCGTACCCGATAAGTATCGTGGCATCGGAGTGCGGATCGAGGACGACGTGCTCTGCACGAGCAATGGACCGAAGGTCTTAACCACCAAAGTCCCCAAGCAGGCCGAGGAAATTGAAAGCTTGATGAATAGGATGAATAGTTAGACAGGATTAACAGGATTTCTCAGGATGAACAAGATATCCTGTTAATCCTGAAACATCTTGTAAATCCTGTCTACATCATTCTCTGAATAATCGCATCCGCAAACTCAGCGGTCTTCGCCGTCCCTCCAATGTCGCGTGTGCGCACCTTGCCTTCTGCAAACACCGTAAGCATCGCTTTCTCAACCCGGTCGGCCGCCTCGCGTTCGCCGATGTATCGCAACATCAGTATCCCTGATTGCAGCAGCGCCGTCGGATTCGCAATACCCTGACCTGCTATATCAGGCGCTGAACCATGCACGGCTTCAAACACCGCACCCTTCTCGCCGATATTCGCTCCCGGCACCAACCCTAATCCACCAACCAGCCCCGCACACAGATCCGAAACGATGTCGCCGTAAAGATTCTCGAGCAGCATCACGTCAAACTGTTCCGGCCGCATCACGAGCTGCATGCACGCGTTGTCGACAATCTTGTCGTCTGCAATGATCTCCGGATAGTCAGCACTGACTTTGCGGAAGCACTCGAGAAACAAGCCATCCGAAAGCTTCATTATGTTGGCTTTGTGAACCGCCGTCACTTTCTTCCTTGATTCACCCTTCGCGTGCTCAAACGCGAAGCGCGCAATACGTGTCGACGCCTTCTCGGTGATGATCTTCAAACTCTCAACGACGCCCGGCACCACCACATGCTCCAATCCCGCGTACAAACTCTCCGTATTCTCGCGCACGACGATCAGATCGAGTTCCGGATAGCGGCACGGCACATTTGGTAACGCACGCACAGGCCGCAGGTTCGCATAAAGATCCAGCGTTTTCCGGAGGCCGACGTTAACTGACGTGAAGCCTTTGCCAACCGGAGTCGTGATGGGGCCCTTGAGTGCGACCTTGTTACGGACGATCGAATCGAGCAGGTCCTTCGGCAGTGTTTCGCCGAATTTCTCGAGCGCCTGAGCGCCTGCGTAATGCGTTTCCCATTGGATATCCACGCCCGACGCTTCGATGATTCTTACTACGTTGGAAGCGACCTCGGGACCAATGCCGTCGCCTGGAATCAGTGTGATAGGATGCATGGTTCGATAGTAACCAAATGCCGTATAGCAAAGGAAGTGCAGACGTCGTCATCATTGGTGGCGGCGTTATTGGTTTGGCGATCGCGCGTGGTTTGGCGCTGCGCGGTGTGCGCGATGTTTGTCTGATTGAACGGGCAACACTCGGAACCGAAGCCTCGTTTGCCGCGGCGGGTATGTTGTTGCCGCAGGTCGAAGCCGACTCTGAAGACGACTTTTTCAAACTCGCCTGTCGGAGTCGCGATCTTTATCCATCGTTTGCCGAAGCACTGCGCGAAGAGACGGGTGTTGACGTTGAGCTCGACACCACGGGAACCCTCTATCTCGCACTCAACGAACACGATCACGAAGAGATCGAAAAAAGATATCGCTGGCAAGCGGGCGCGGGTCTTGCTGTCGAGCTGCTAAGCGCTGCGGCGGCGCGTGAGCTTGAGCCGTGTATCTCTGAATCGGTGTTCGGTGCGCTCGTTTTTCCTCGCGACATTCAAGTCGAGAATCGCCGTTTGCTTGCGGCGCTCGCTAACAGCGTCAACCGTCTCGGTGTAGAAGTTTTAACTGAGACTAACGTTGAGTCTCTGGAGATCGAACGAGATCGAATCCAGGGTGTACAAACAAACCGCGGCCCGATCCGTTGTAAATCGATCGTCATCGCAGCCGGAACGTGGTCAAGTTTTCTTCTGCGTTCATCCGTGTTACCGATTCAGCCTGTACGTGGGCAAATGATTTCTCTGGAGTCGAAGCCGCAGTTAACGCAACACGTGCTTTACAGCCCGCGGGGCTACCTTGTGCCACGTCAAGACGGCCGTTTGCTTGCCGGTTCAACAAGTGAGAACGCGGGCTTCGCGAAGCGTGTGACTGCCGGCGGGATCAGCTCGATATTGCGAAATACCCTTGAAATTTCACCTGCTATCGCAACCTTGCCGGTTGTCGATACCTGGGCGGGGTTACGGCCACGGCCCGCTGACGGTTTGCCTGTGCTGGGGGCTTGTGGTGAAATTGACGGCGTAGTTTATGCAACCGGGCATTACCGAAACGGAATCCTACTCGCGCCTTTAACCGCGGAGTTAATTACCGAAGTTATTGTGGCTGGCGTGACTTCGCCGTTACTGGCTCCTTTTAGTCCCGATCGTTTTAGCTCGCAACCCGTTTTACGATGATTTCGAGAATTTTAATCTTTCTTCTTTTGTGCTCTGTCCCGACTTTTGGCCAGGGTCTTGCGCCGGTCGTCAAGCCGGATTCAAAAGACGACAAACGTTCAGCGCAGGCACTCTACGAAGAGGCGAACGGCTACCTCGGAAGAAAGTATCAGGAATTTAACAAGCAGAAAGTGCCGTACGATCCGAAGATTGAAGCGGAAACGAAAAAAGAGCAGCATGATCTCGCCGTCAAAAACGCAGCGACTCTTCAGGCACGTTCATCTCTAAAAGCCGACGATCTTTATTACCTCGGTCTCCTGCATCATCTTGCGGGCGACGCTGATGCGGCACTGGCCACGATGCGCCAGCTCCTGAAAGACGATCCCGACGGTCAAAAGGCACAAGCGGCGCGTAACGTCGTCGTCCTTTACTCAGTTCGAAAAGATCTACTTCCCGAAGCCAACGCTGCCGTCGAGGCATACTCGCGTCATCAACCCCAAAGCGCGGACGATCGTTATCGCATGGAGTTCCTCATCGCTGACGCGTACCTGCGCGCGAAGGATTACGCGGCGATGACGGCACACGCGAAACAAATGCTCGCTGCGTCAAAGAAGTTCATCGAGACGAATAAAGACGAAGTTTTCCGGCGTGATGAGATGCTGTTGAAGTCGACGATCCTGCTGGCAGACTCATACCTCAAAACAAACCAGAAGGACCTCGCCGCTGCGGCGCTGATTGACTTGAGACGCATCGCGATTCAGTTGCCTTCAGCGAATCTTTACAGAGATGCGACCACGCGATTGCTCCGAGTCAATCCGGCCCTGGATGTGGACCAGCTTTTTGACGATAGTTTGGTTTCAACTGCTCCGCTGCCGGAACTTGACGTAGACGATTGGGTCGAACAGCAACCGGTGAAGCTGAACGAGCTGCGGGGTCAGGTGGTGTTGCTGGATTTCTGGGCGCCGTGGTGTGGCCCATGTCGTTATACCCTTCCGCAATTGGCGCGCTGGCATAGCGCCTTCAAGAGCAAGGGGCTCGTGATCCTGGGTGTGACGAAGTACTATGGTCATGGCGGCGGGCTGGAACTGACACCAGCCGCAGAGCTCGTCTACCTGCGGGACTTCCGCACGCGTAACCGCTTGCCGTATGGATTTGTGGTTTCAGAATCGGACAAGAATGCCTTAGATTACGGAGTCTTTTCGATTCCAACGTCGTTCTTGATCGATCGCAAAGGCGTTGTGCGATACATCTCGCTGGGTGCGAGTGAAGAAGAGATTCAGAATTTGGGTGAGTTGATTAAGAAACTTGTAGACGAGAAGTAAAGTTTAGACGGGATTTACAGGATGTTTCAGGATGGACAAGATTTATCCTGTGAATCCTGAAACATCTTGTAAATCCTGTCTAACTATCACTGCTATATCAATGGACGATCAGGGCATTACATTATTTCGTATCGCGATCTCGTTTGCGGCGGGAATACTTTCATTTCTTTCGCCGTGCGTGCTGCCGCTCGTGCCGGGTTATATCTCACTGATTTCCGGCGTCAGCATTGACGGACTGAAAGCGGGAACCAGCGACAAGCGCGCGGTCATCGTTAACTCGCTCGCGTTCAATGCGGGCCTGTCCGTCATCTTCCTTATACTTGGTACGACAGCGGGATTGGTCGGCGCTGCGATCACGAGCAATCCGTGGGTTCGCATTATCGGCGGTCTTGTCATTATCGCGTTTGGTTTGCAACTGATCGGGCTGCTCAAGATATCTGCACTTTACAAAGACACACGTTTCTTCTCAGACGACAAACCACGAGGCATTCTTGGTTCGGCTGCGCTGGGTATCGCATTCGCGGCGGGTTGGACTCCATGCATTGGTCCAATCCTCGGCGGTATCATCGGTCTCGCGGCTACGAGCGGCGGCTGGCGTGCCGGTCTCGTGCTTTCGGCCTTTTACTCAGCCGGGCTCGCGGTACCGTTTCTCTTAACCGGCCTCGGCATCAATCAGTTTCTGAGTTTTTACAAAAACTTCCGCAAGCACCTGCACAAGGTTGAGGTTATTTCCGGAATCGTACTGATTGTCGTGGGACTCCTCGTGATGAGCGGTCAGTCAACGGTGCTCGCCACTTCGAAGTTTATGGCATGGTTTCCGAATCTCGAAGGTTGGCTGAAGCTCGACACTAAGACACCGCAGGGAGGAGTCACGGCGCCACCACCCACGAATTTCCAAGCCACGCCCGACGTCGAGTTTCAAACACTCGCCGGCCAGCCGTTTCGTCTCAAACAACTTCAGGGCCAGGTGGTGCTGCTGAATTTCTGGGCCACCTACTGCATTCCGTGCCGTGAAGAAATTCCTGCACTAAATGCGTTGCAGCATGAACTCAAGCAGCAGGGTCTTACGATCGTCGGTGCTTCGCTCGACGACACGATCGACGGTGTCAACGCGTACCAGCAGGAAGTAGCGAAGTTTGACTATCAGGTCTTGCTTGGCACCGGGGATGCGAAGGTAAAATTTGAGCAGTCAGTGTTGCCGACGACGTACTTGATCGACCGCCAGGGCCGGATCCGTCAGAAGATAATCGGGGCTCGTGACAAGGCTTCCTGGGAAGCCCTCGTCAGGCCGCTGCTGGCTGAAACGCCTGCGACTGCGAGCGCCGCTAATTAAAATGCCGGTAGTTCGAGGAGTAGTACCATGAAAAAACTCTTAATCGTCCTCGCTGTTCTCGCATTCGTTATGTCACCTGCTGTTGCCCGCGCGCAGTCACACGAATACTCGCCGCTGAGTGAACAGACGGTGAACTACAAAAACTGGACGCTCCCGAATCTCACTTCAGACCAACAGGAAGATCTGCGCAAACTCGTCGCCGGCAAGAAGCTGGTGATGGTCGTTTACTTTGCGCCGTGGTGCGGCAACTGGCGCAACGAAGCTCCGATTGCGTTGAAGCTGTATGAGAAATACAAGGCTCAGGGGTTTCAGGTTATCGGCGTGAGTGAGTATGCGGTCCGCGACGAGGTGAAAAACTTCTTCGGTAAGGATGGTCCACCATACCCGGTGTTCACTGAATCGGAATCGCGAGACGACAAGCAGAAGACGGCTCACTATCAATACCGGCAGCTCACGGGCGATAAACGAAACTGGGGCTCGCCATGGAACATCTTCCTCGAGCCGGCGAAGCTCACTGCCACCGGAGATGTGCTAACGGAAAAAGCGTTTGTAGTGAACGGCGAATTGATCGAAGACGAAGTGGATAAATTCATCGCCTCAAAGGTGGGTTCGGCGACCGCTACGGTGATCCAACCGTGCAAGCCCTAAATCTGTTTCATATCCGTAAAATCTGTGGCCTAAAACAAACCAACTAATGAAACTTCGTTTGCTCTATCACGGCCACTGCTTCGACGGTGTCGCTTCCGCGGCTACGTTCACGCGCTTCTACAAGGAACGCGTCCATCCCGAAGCGCAGGTTAAATACACGGGTCTCCTGCACCGGCCGGGCAACCTGTTTGACCTCGCGATGTTCGACTCAGACGAGAATGCCATTGTCGATTTCAAGTACGCGGCTTCTGAGAAACTGACGTGGTGGTTCGATCATCACGAATCGGCATTTTTAACGCCTGAAGACGAAGCTCACTTCCACGCCGACAAGTCAGGCAAAAAGTTTCTCGACCCAACGAGAAAATCGTGCACGGAGTTTATTGCCGACGTGACCGCCGAACGTTTCGGATTCAATCCCGAACCAATTAAGTCTCTGGTCCACTGGGCCCACATCATCGACGGCGCCCTTTACGAATCACCCGCCCAGTGTGTCGAGTTGAAAGAACCGGCGTTGCAACTGATGCAGGTGATCGAAGCCGATCCGGACGATTCATTCATCGAACAAATCATTCGTGAACTCGCTGTTGGCTCGCTCGAAGATGTGTCGACGAGTACGGAAGTGCAAGGTCGCTTTCAACCCATCCTCAAGCAACATCTCGAGACGCTCGAAATGGTTCGCAAGAAGGCGAAGAGCGCGGACGGGGTGGTCCAGTTTGATTTGATTGACGAGGGTTACGAGGGTTTCAACAAGTTCATTCCCTATTACCTGCATCCCGAAGCTACTTATTCCGTCGCGCTCACGCGCGGATCGCAGCGCACAAAGATCTCGGTGGGCTCCAATCCATGGGCGCCGGTGCCACGCACGCACAACATCGCAAAGATCTGCGAACGTTACGGCGGCGGCGGACACGCCGTTGTCGGTGCCGTGTCGTTCAAGCCGGAAGAAGTCGAAGAAGCGCGTGCAGCGGTGAGAGAGATTGTGGCCGAGCTTTCAATGCGTTGAGAAGCCCACCGGAAGACGGGCGCCGCTCTTATTTTGCGCCAAGTCAGTGACAGGATTTACAGCATTAGCAAGATGTACATGATTCATCTGGTTAATCCTGAAAATCCTGACAATCTTGTCTAAACCTTGCTATCATTGCCTCGCCTTCCCCTGAGTTACTCTGAATGCACAAAAACTGCTTTCTCGGATTTATCGTTCTACTGGTCTACCTTTCCTCGACCAAAGGCGCAACGCTGCCCGCAGGCTTCACCGAAACCGCAATCTCGGGACTTTCCAACCCAACCGCAATGGAGATCGCACCCGACGGCCGCATCTTTGTCTGCCAGCAGGGTGGCAGCCTGCGTGTGATCAAGAACGGCGTCTTACTTGCGACTCCATTCGTGGCGTTGAATGTCGATGCGAACGGCGAACGCGGACTACTCGGAATTGCTTTCGATCCAAACTTCGCCGGCAATAATTTTATTTATCTCTACTACACCGTGGCGACCACGCCGAGACACAATCGTGTCAGCCGCTTCACCGCGAATGGCGACGTCGTCGTTCCCGGTAGCGAAACGGTCCTTCTCGAGCTCGACAATCTCAGCTCTGCGACGAATCACAACGGCGGCGCGATCCATTTTGGACCGGACGGAAAGCTCTACATCGCAGTAGGAGAGAATGCCACCCCTTCAAACGCGCAATCCTTCGCCAACATGCTCGGAAAAGTTTTGCGCATCAACTCTGACGGGACCATTCCCGGCGACAACCCATTTTTCAACACAGCCTCCGGAAACAATCGATCGATCTGCGCATTGGGCCTGCGCAATCCTTTCACCTTCGCCTTTCAACCGGGAACCGGGCGGCTGTTCATAAACGACGTAGGCCAGGACACGTGGGAAGAAATCAACGACGGCATCGCCGGTTCGAACTATGGTTGGAACACCACCGAAGGACCAACGTCAAATCCTCTGTTCCGGTCGCCGCTGTTTTTCTACGGGCATGGCATCAGCGCGACAACCGGATGCGCGATTGCCGGCGGAGCTTTCTACAATCCAAACACTGCTCGGTTCCCGGTGAGTTTTATCGGCAAGTACTTTTTCGCGGATCTGTGTAGCGGTTGGATTAGAGTTTTTGATCCATCCGCCGGAACCGCTTCCGCATTTGCGACGGGCATTGCGCAGCCGGTGGATTTGAAGGTTGATGTTGATGGCAGCCTGCTTTATCTCTCGAGAGGTTCGGGCGCGGTGGTCCGGGTACAGTTCACGGACCCGATGCTTATCTCAGAAGCGGGTTCGGATATCGCGATCGCGCTCGACTCAGTTTGGCTGTTGCGCGACCCGTTTTCGCTCACGAACCCGGTTATCAACTTCAGTGCGCAGTCCCGCACGCGGATCAGTTTGTTTGGAATGAACATGGACTTGCTGCCCGGGGAAGACAGTTTGGCTGTCCTCGTGAGAGCTGAGGATGCGCAGGCGGTGATTTATCCCGCGCCAGTGGAATTTGTCGGCAAGGTGCCGGGCTTCGACTGGTTGACGCAGGTAACAGTAAGACTGCCTGATAATTTACCGACAGGTCAGTCAGTCTTGTTTAGCGCGACGCTAAGAGGGAAGACGACTAACAAAGTCAGAGTTCGTATTCAGTAACAGTTTGTTAGACAGGATTAGCAGGATGTTCAGGATGGACAGGCAATATCCTGTAAATCCTGGTTCAAATCCTGTAAATCCTGTGATGACGCTCCCGGTTGCAGCCCGAGACGCTTGATCTTGCAGTTGAGCGTCGTAACCTTAACGCCAAGGAGCTTCGCGGCGCGGCGTTGATTCCCGCGGGTGCGGTGTAGTGCATCGCGAATGAGTTCGCTTTCATATCGCTGCATCTCTTCCTGGAGCCCGAGCCGCTGGGTAGATGGCGGTTCTTGTTGGCTGGCAAGCGATTCGACTTCACGTAAGAGTGTCATCGCCGCCTCTCTCAAGGTGTTGATATTGTGAAATGAACTACTCATTACATTAATCCTTGCTCAAAAGTTCCCTGAAGAACGCGACGGCGCGTTCATCCCCAGTTTGTCCGAGAACTTGAATGGCCAGTTTTCGGACGGGCATTTTTGGATGGTTCCGGGCAGTGCGAATCAGAATTGGGATGGCTTCGTCTTTCGCACGACGTCCAATGGCAATTACTGCCTGCTTCTGGAGCTCGGTCTCTACGTCGTTGTCGATGGTGGTGGTAAGTGCTCCTAAACTCTTTTGTCCCGCAACGCGCCCGAGATTTGAGATCGCGCTCTTGCGCAGCTCGAGATCCTTTTCCGCTTCGGCAACTTTGATGAGGTAGGTCGCGGCGCCATCGCTGTTGTCGTTGCGGGCGATGCCACTGAGCGCGCGTCGTTTCAACTCGCGCGTCGTCATCGTCTCGAACAGGTTCTGCAACAGCGGGAGAGTGCCGGCGGAGCGACTCATCGCGAGCGCCGACATTGCCGAGTTTCGTGCTTCAGTGCTCTCCTGGTTGTTGCGAATAATCTCGGCGAAGAATGTGTTCTTTGCCTGGCTCTCGCCGGTATTCCCAAGCCAGTAGATAGCGCGGGAGCGCATCGGATCGGCAATGGGCCGGCGTACTATTTCCATGAGCATTGGGTCGACGCGCGCGTCGTCATGAAGTGCAATCGCGAAAGTCGCGCGCTCGGATAGTCGATTCATCTCAGGTGCGGGCGAATCGACGATCGACTTCAGATAGTTCAAACTCTCTTCGTTCGTGATGTGTCCAGCCCAGTAAACCGGATAGCTGCTGAACTCGTGATCGCGCCGAAGATTGTAGACTTCGGCTCGGGTGAAAGAATCGCGCTGCGTGTCGAAGAGAAGAAACAGCCCGAGCTCGCGTGTTTCATGACGCGGGTCAAACATCATCGAGGTTCCGTCCATCGACATATAGACACCGCCCGCACTGTCGACTACTTCAAAATCGACCGCGACACCGGATCGGACTTCAAACTGGTAACCCACCCAGAACCGGCCATTTGGCGCATTTGCCTTGCCGGCGATGATGGCACTATCGATTTTGGCTTTCAGATTGGCGCCATCTACGGGCGTGAAATTCTTTGTTTGCCCCTGGGCGACGGCGCTTAAAGTCAGAACGATGGCTGCTGAGATTATGTTTCTTCGAATCATAATCCTAATCCTTAGACGATCCATGAGTGGGGTTTATTTCAACAAGTCCTCAAGAAACTTGAGCACTTCGGGATCTTTACTGCGGCTCAACCAGCCGATCGCGCGTTTGCGGCGCTCCATCGGAGCCTTTTGATCCCGCGCGATCTCGATCAGCTTTCGGATTACACGCTGGTCATTCATTCTTGAACTCGTGCTGTAGCCGATGCCTTGACCCATGCCTTGTCCACCTTGACGACCCTGGCCTGAGACCACCACCGGAGTTCCGACGTAGACGTTGCTGCCATAACCAAGCGCACTCATGATCTGATCTCTCAACTCTTCATTCTTCTCGGTGTCGTACAGACTGAGCAGAAATTCGATTGTCTTGTCTCCACCCCGTCTTGAGATAGCGCCGATGGCTGCTTTGCGAAGTTCAATACTGTCGGAACTGCGGGCGATATCGAACAGTTTGGCGCCCGCTCGTTCGCTCTTGCGATTTCCGAAGCCGGCGATGACGGTTCGGCGAATCTCGACCGTTTGATCGGCGTCATAGATTCGGAGGAGAGCATCGACTGCCGGTTCACCCGGACGGGTTGCGATACTCGAGATTGCCATTCTTCGCTGCGGTGTCGTCTTGCCACTGATCGCGATATCGCTGAGCACGACGATCGCGCGCTCACCGGTGTGTCTGCTCAACGCGTAGAGCGAAGCCTCGACGATGTCGTTTTCCGGTGAGTTGAGTGCGAAGTCTCTGAGTGAGTCAACAACGCTGTCGTCGTTGGTTGCACCGAGTGCTGAGATTGCACGCGCTCGCAGTTTCAGATCGGGCTCAGTGCGCGCCACGCCGAGGATTACCGGCGTGACCGACTTGCCGCCATTACGACCGAGCAACGTCAACGCCGCACTCTTGCAGCGCACGGTTTGCGTCGAACCCGGTTTGAGCCATTCGGTCGCCGCCATGATGCCGCGTTGCAGATCGGTTTGAAACAGAGCCTGCAGCACGACGATCTTGAACTCGCATGGATCGTCATCGTCGGCGGAATTGCTGGAAGCTTCGGGGGCAAATACTGTCGTCGCAACACCAGGAACGGCCTGGCCAGGTGCAATTGCTACCGGAGCCAGTCCTCCGGGTTCAAGAACATAGGCCGTCCTCGGAATTGCGGCGTCCATCTTTAACTTGGCCACGAGCTCGTCGGAAGCTGCTACCGTGGCAGCATAGTTTTGTGCAACGATCGGTACCTGGGCCAACAGCACTCGAGCATCGTCTTTCCAGCTTGAGTTGGGATACTTTTCGAGGAGACGCTCGATGGTTACGCGGCACTGGTCATACTTCGCTAACCGCTGTTGCGCATAAGCCAGCCAGTAAAGCGCGGCATCGATGTTCTTCTCGTTGGGATACGAATTGACATACTCGTTGAACTTCTCCTGAGCCTTGGCCCACTCGCCGTCAGTGATGAGGTCACGTGCGCTGCGGAACACCGTGCTAGCAGTATTCGTGCTCGATTGCGCATTCACCGGGCCGGCCGCGGCGATTAATGCGATTGAGACAATGATCAAAATAAACCGGGCGCGGTTCGCTGCGGTTGTCGTATTCGATGTAAGGTTTTTCAACATGGGTTTAGCCTCTATTCTTTAGCGATTGTTTGTGCCCCGGTCCTGGTAATCCACTAATGCCGCCACGATTTCGGTTTTTTGCACCCGCTCCTTGATCACGCGCACGTCTTCACCACGGGCGCGGTCGGGCAGGTTTGCAATGTCGATCAGGAATGGTTCCAGATCGGTGAGCAGCGTCTTGGTGGGAAACTTTGCTTTCATCTCCGCGTCGCGGCGGAGCACTACGTTTTCATTCAGCAGGCGACGCGAGAGCGCCTTGTCGTACGTGACGTCGATTTCGTCGTCGTTGTCAGCGATTGGCACGTTCTTGATCGACCGCAGCAATAGCTTGCTTTGTTCAATGTGTTTGGCGGTGTCCTGCTCGTCCATGTCGAGATAGCCAAGGTCGGACGACAGCACATCCGATTGATCAGTCACGGCACGAACGATGGGTGATCTAACTCGTGATCTTGATTTGTGACTTGAAGCCAATACGTCGCGTTTTGGTGCCCCGGATTGGACGGCTGGTGGAACCGGATTTGGGTTTGGGAGTTGTGAAGGTGACTTTGCCAGCTTCTGCTCTGGAGCCTTGTGATTCGACAACAAGTAAACGACTCCAATTACAATCACAATCAACAACACCGCAAGCGCGCCTGCCAGCGATGATCTTCCAAGCAGACTCGCCATCCAACCGCGTTTTGCAACTCTATTTTCCGACACCGTGTGCGCCGCGACTCTGGTCCACAAAAACGGTGGCACTTCGACCTCACGATCATAGCGCGCGAATATCTCCTGTTCCGCGGTGAGCACCGCCAGGCTCTCCGAGCATTCGCTGCACGTAATCAAATGCGCATCGATCTGCTCGCGATCTTCCGCGGCGAGCTCACCGTCGAGAAACTCTTCCAAAAACTCAAAACAAACTTCACACTTCATAACCAACTCCAGCGTACGGACTGATCCTTTTTCTCATCTCCGCCCGGGCGCGATGTAAATCAGTCTTCAACTTTGCCAGTGAAAACCCGGTGATCGCTGCTATCTCTTCGTAACTGCATTGGTGCAGCACCTTGAGCGTGAATACCAGCCGCTTATCTTCGTCGAGTGCAGCCAGTGAGCGCCGGATGAGTTCGTTCAACTCCTTGCTCAGCAGGCCATCGACCGGCACCGGCTTGTTGTCGCTCAAATCCATAACCGACTTATCCTCGAGATCGACATGACTGTTGGCGCGGGTGCGTGCTCGCAGCGATTCGCGAGCGACGTTTCGCGCGATGCCGAAGAGCCAGGTGGAGAGCTTCGTTTCCGTGCGCATCGTATGAATCGCCCGGAAAGCGCGGACAAAGGTCTCCTGCGTCAGCTCTTCGGCCAGCCCGCGGTCGTTAACCATGTCGTAGATGAAACTGATGACAGGCCGCGAGTACCTCTCAAAAATCAGACGAAAGGCGTCCGCGTCACCCTGGCAAACGCGAGTGACTAGGTCTGCTGAACTATTCATCAGAGTTCCCGCGAATGCGCTCATCGTCTCTCTCGGTAGGTTAGTGTAGGGCGAAGGGTAAAAGTTGCAGATTTTGGTTGCAGGAGCAGTCGTCAGGAGCAGGTTCTGCTTACATGCTCCTGTTTACTGCTCCTGCTGCTTTCTTGCTCGCCCTAGTTCAGTAATTCCTTAGGGTCGACGATCTTGCCGGCGATCGCGGAGGCGGCGACTACGTATGGTGAGGCGAGGTAGAGTTTGCCGGGGCCGCTGCGGCCGGGAAAATTTCGATTCTGGGCGCTGACTGTGACGGTTTCGGCCGAAGGTGAGGCGCCCGGACCGGCGTTGATACACGCGCCGCACGAGGGGTCGATCAACTCGGCGCCGGCGCGCTCGAAGATGTCGATATAGCCGCGCTGCCGCGCGTACTGTTTGATCTTCTGCGAGCCAAACTGAATGTACAAGTGCACACCCTCAGCCACACGCTTCCCACTGGCGAGCGCGTTTTCGAGCACCTCGGCGTACATGTCCATGTCGGCCATCTTTCCGCCCGTACATGAGCCGCCGTAAGCAGCGTCAATGCGAACCTCTTCAAGATCGTCAATCGGAATTCCATTTCGCGGATCGCCCGGTGTGGCCACCATCGGACCAATCTCGTCCAGATTGATCTCGAAAACAGCGGCGTACTCGGCGTCCGGGTCGCTGTAAACAAACCCTTTGCGCACTTCTTCCGGCTCGAGCCCCCGCGTGCGGACGATGTAGTCGAGCGTTACTTCGTCAGGCTCGATGATGCCGGTCGTACCGCCCGCCTCGACGGCCATGTTCGTCAGGGTGGCGCGTTCATCCATCGGCCAATTCTTTAAGTCTTCGCCCGCAAACTCAAGCACCTTGCCGATGCCTTGGCTCGACTTCATGTACTCCGACGCGAGTATGTAGAGCATCACGTCTTTGGCAGCAACGTCGTCGCGTTTCTTTCCTTTCAACACGTAACGCACCGTCTCCGGAACGCGAATGCGGATGTCTTTCGTGTACCACGCGTTCGCCATGTCAGTTGAACCGACACCAAAGGCGAAGCAGCCGAGCACGCCCGCCATGCACGTGTGCGAGTCAGTGCCTATAACGATTTGCCCGGGCAGAGCGAGATCCTCGACGACGGCGTTGTGACAGATCGCTTCGGAGCCGCCTTCGGGAGTCGAACCATAGAGGTGAATGTTTTGTTGTTCAGTAAAACTCTGCTGCGTTGTTGCCAAACCGTCGGCTCTTTCCAACAAACCCATTTCGCGATGCTTCGGCGACATCACCCGTCCAAGGAAAGTCAGGTGATCGCGAAAAGCAAACACTGACTCGGGAGACGAGACACGGGCATCCGGACCCAGGGCTTGTGTAAATAGCGACGCGGCCATCGGCGTAACGTATTCATGCGAGAAGCGAACGTCAGCCAGCGCAAAAAGCGCGTCGCCTGGTTTTACGGTCGGTATACCAATCTTTCCCGCAGTCACAAACGCATGGCGCGCGATGAGCTTTTCGACGATCGTCATCGGACGCGGTGCGGTTTCGATCGGCGGCGGCGAGACTTTGCCACTGAGACGAGCCTTGTTGTAGTTGAAGAGTCCGCCGTGAGAAACGATGTCCTGTGAAACCGGGTCAAGGCCTTTCGTGAACTCTGAGAGTGGAATCTCTTCGCCGCGTCGAATGCGTTCCACTAAGCCGAAATCAGTTGAAGTCAAAAGCCCGATGTTTTGCGAGTTCTGTCCGTATATCTTCTCTATGCTCTGCGCAATCACAAGCTGCAAGCCTGCCGCTTTCTCGGCGTAAGGTGCTGTTTCGCGCGACGAGCCACAACCTTTTGACAGTCCTGACACGACGACTGCAAACCCGCCGTTCTTGACCTCATCTTTCTTGACGGCGCTGTCGCGCATGCCGACGTACACGTACTGGCCGAGCGTTTCGTCGTAGTAGAAACAGACCCAGCCGGGTGTGATCTCGTCGGTGGAGATGTTGCTCATCAGGGGTAGGTCGCCTTTGAGCAAGCGGGTAGCGAGTTCGGTTTCGAGAGCTGCGGCTGCTTCGGCGCCGGCTTCGAGTTGCTGCCGGATAAGAGCGGTATCGTCAGTTAAAAATAGAATGCGGCCCGAGAATTTGATATGTTCAGGACGTCGGTCGGTTGTGCCAGTCATTTAGTTTCCCTATCATGTTGTATGAAAACATAACGATTATAACCTCACGCTGATAAAACCCTTAGCGGGCATGGGCGCGTCTAAGGCCTCAGGTGTCCGGATGAGAAGGAGCGGAGGAGAGTTGAATATGAAGTTGTTAAGAAGATTGGGCCTTAGGCTAATGTTGTCCACCCTGCTGGCGCTTTCCGCAGGGGCGCTTGGCTCATCGATTGTGTTTGCCCAGGAGACGGACGATCCGGTCAAGATCGAAATCTACAAACGGTTTGTGGACAACCGCGTCGACCATCCGCCCGTTGCCTACCAGGCCGCGCGTGACTACCTCGCGAAATACACCAAAGACAAGGACCAGTACACGGATTACCTGACGAAGTGGGTTACAGCTTACGAACGCGAAGAGCGGAAGCAAAATCTGCCGATTCTGATAAACGAAAAGAAATTCGCAGAAGCCTACAGCACGGGCGCCAAAATTTTGGCGGATGAGCCCAATTATCTGCGTGCTCGGATAGACCTCGGCTACGCTGGTTATATTGCCGCTTCAGCAAAGAATGAGCAGTTCAACAGCACGGCTCTCGACTACGCGCGAAGTGCGATTCAGGCGATCGAGTCGGGTAAGACGCCGAATGAGTGGGCGCCATTCAAAGGCAAGGACGACACGCTCGCTTATCTCAATTACGCCGTCGGTTTTCTGACACTAAAAACCTCGCCCGAACAGGCAATCGATCCCCTGCTCAAAGCGGCGCAGTTTGAGAGTGACATCAAGAGAACTCCGTCCACCTATTACTTCCTGGCAGTGGCTTATGAGTCAGGTCCGTACAAGACCCTATCAGCGGCCTATCAAAAGGACTTTGCGGACAAGCCGGAGACACCTGCAAGTAAAGCCGCACTCGAGAAACTGGGTGTCGTGATGGACCGTATTGTTGACGCTTATGCACGCGCGATTGCGTCGGCAGGGACTGATGCAAAAACGCAGCAGAGTCGGAACGAGTGGTTGACGCAGATGACGACCTACTACAAGTTTCGGCATAACAACACCGACACCGGGTTAACTGAATTCATCGCCGGGGTGTTGCAGAAGCCGCTGCCACCCAAACCCTAACCGTATGGTGAGAAGAATAGACGCCGGTACACTGCCGGATCTCGAAACGCTTCAGCGGCTTGGTCGTGCGCGCGATTTTATCGACCACTGCTACGACCATCCGCTGAGCCTCGATCAGATTTCCGAGAAGGCCTGCTTCTCTCGTTACCACTTCCTGAGATTGTTCCGGCAGGCCTTCAACCAAACTCCGCATCAATACCTCATACACCGCCGCATCGAGAAAGCGAAGGAACTGCTCAGCGAAGACGATCTGCGCGTCACGGACATCTGTTTCGAAGTCGGCTTTCAGAGTCTCGGTTCGTTCAGCACTCTCTTTCATCGCTGCGTCGGTCATGCCCCTGCGACATATCGCGAGAGAGCACAGGCCAAGCGCCAGATTCCCGGCTGCTTCCTCGTCATGCACAAATTGGAACCCGTCTAACCCGCGGCTAAAAAGCAATTTTCAAGAAGCGATCCCTGGTAGATCTCGTTATCCTCTCGTCAACTTTTCAAGAGGAGAGAACCGAAGAATGATCCGCAAAATGTCTCACGCCACAATCTTTGTTAACAACCAAAACGAAGCGCTGGAGTTTTACCGCGACAAGCTGGGCTTCAGGGTCCACACGGATGCAATGGTTGGTCCGGATTTCCGCTGGTTGACGATGTGCACAAACGATCAACCGGATTTCGAGATCGTCCTCCTCGAACCGAAGCCCGGAATGATGATGGATGAAGAAACGACGAATCAGTTACGCGGAATCATGGCAAAGGGCGTACTGGGAGCAGGCGTCTTCAATACCGATGATTGTCGCGGGACTTACGAAGAACTGAAAGCCAAAGGCGTGCGATTCATCTCGGAGCCTGCTGAACGACCGTACGGCATCGAAGCGGTTTTCCAGGACAATTCCGGCAACTGGTTCAGCCTCACGCAGCCAAGCTAGAATAGGTCCTGTAGGATCTATTCTAATCATGAGAATCAAGTGGACCGAACGACGCTTCAGTTTTGATTTCCCCGCAGGCATTTACCCCGAGATGATCGAACGCGTGCGCGGCACACCGGCACGCCTCGAAGATTTGCTCGCCGGGCTCTCACCCGAAACACTCACCGCGCAGGTGGATGGTCGCTGGTCCATGCAGGAGAATGCCGGCCATCTGCTCGATCTCGAAAGCCTCGTTTCGCAACGAGTCGATGAATATCTCGCCGGCAACACAGCGCTCCACGCGGCCGACATGTCGAATCGCAAGACCTACGAAGCAAGTCACAACGACGTTCCTGCTGCTTCAATTCTGACAGCCTTCCGCGCCGCCAGGCAGGAGCTCGTCGAGCGGCTCGAGAGTCTCGACGCCGAGGTTTTTGCACATTCCGCGCTACACCCGCGATTGCAAGTGCAAATGCGACTCGTTGATATGTTATTTTTTCAGGCGGAACACGACGACTATCATCTCGCCAGGATCAGTGAACTAAAGAAAATATGCGCAAACTACTCCTCCTAATCGCGGCGCTTGCCGTGCTCGCCGTAAATGTCAACGGGCAATCGCTCGACACCATGATCGATCGCGACATCGCGTCGTGGTTAACCACGTACAGGAACCTCCACACGACGCCCGAGCTCTCTCATCGCGAGGAAAAGACGTCGGCCTTCGTGGCGGGCGAGCTGCGCAAACTCGGATTCACGGTTACCGAACGCATCGGCAAATATCAAAACGAGCAGTGGACCGGCTACGGCATCGTGGGCGTTCTGAAGAATGGTCCTGGACCAACAGTGCTCGTCCGAACCGAGCTCGATGCGCTGCCCGTCGAAGAGAAAACCAGCCTTCCCTATTCGAGCAACGTAAAGACTAAGAATGACGCGGGTCTTGAAGTCAGTGTGATGCATGCGTGCGGGCACGACATACACATGACGAGCTTTCTGGGCACGGCGAAGATGTTGACTGAGTTGAAGAGTCGCTGGAGTGGAACGCTGGTGATGTTGGGCCAACCGGCGGAGGAGACCGGCGACGGCGCGAATGCGATGTTACGAGACAATCTGTACGCCAATATTCCAAAACCGGATTTCGCGATCGCGCTACACGACAAACCCGAACTGGAAACAGGGAAGGTTGGTTACACGCCCGGCTATGCGATGGCGAGCGCGACGTCGATCGACATCAAGATCAGAGGTATCGGTGGTCATGGTTCAGCGCCGGAGCTGGCTAAAGATCCGATTGTGGTGGCCGCGCAAGTCGTCATGGCTTTACAGACAATCGTCAGTCGTGAGAATTCGCCACTCGATCCGGCAGTTGTTACCGTCGGTTCGATTCACGGTGGTACGCGCTACAACATCATTCCCGACGAAGTTAATCTGCAACTGACTGTTCGCACTTACAAAGACGAAGTCCGAAAGCGCGTGCTGGCGTCGATCGAGCGGATCGTAAAGGGCGTTGTGTCGACCGCGGGCATTCCTGAAGATCGGGCGCCAGTAATAAAAATCGCTGAGGGCACCGGGTCGACGTATAACGACCCAAAGCTCGTCGATCGACTGGTGGTTGCGTTCAAGCAGGCGCTGGGCGATGAGAATGTGGTGCAGATGCCGCCGATGATGGCGAGTGAAGATTTCGGTTATTTCAGTTTGGACCACACGATCCCCGCCACCATCTTCTGGCTCGGCGCCTCCGACCCGGCGAAGGTCAAGCAGAGCAGGGAATCAGGTGTGCCGCTGCCCGGACTTCATTCAGCGTTATTCGCCCCCGTCCCCGAGCCAACGTTAAGAACTGGGGTAAAAGCCATGACCTCCGCGGTGCTCGACTTGATGAAGAAATAGCTTGATGAAGAATAGTTAGACAGGATTTACAGGATTATTCAGGATTGACAGAATTTATCCTGTTCATCCTGAAGAAATCCTGTAAATCCTGTCCAAAGTCTTACCGGGGCAACCAAACCCCTCGGGGAGTCCTCCAACCGCCAACTCTGGAGGTCCCGATGAACACGACGTTCCGCTTCCTTTGCTTGCTCGCGCTGGTCCTCGTTACCACGCAAATCTCCTTCGCCACCGAACCCACGGAAGCTCTCGCTCGCAAAGCAGTTTCAGGAGACCCTGCCGCTATCGAAGAACTGCGGGCGCTGGGACCAGAAGGCCTGGAGGCGCTGAGGACGCGATACGCCGTTGAGATCAAGGCGCACATCGCCAACCCTACTGCCGCACGAGACGAACAATGGCAACGAATCACGGCCGCCCTTGACGCTGTCGCGCAACAGAAGAACAGCTACATCGCGGGTCTTTACTGGTACACCGATCTCGATGCCGCTAAGAAAGCGTCAAAGGCTCTGGGAAAACCGATCCTCTCCTTGCGCCTGTTAGGAAAGTTGACCGACGAATTTAGCTGCGCCAACAGCAGGTTCTTCCGCACTGTCCTTTACCCCAACGACGAGGTTGCGGCTGTCCTGCACGATCGTTTCGTGCTTCATTGGCGGTCAGTGCGACCGGTTCCAACCGTTACGATCGATTTTGGCGACGGCCGCAAACTTGAGCGCACGCTGACCGGCAACAGTATTCATTACATTCTTGATTCCGAGGCTCGGCCGCTCGATGCGCTTCCCGGTCTCTATGGACCACGCGCGTTTCTGCGCGGGCTCTCAAACGCTGAGAAACTCTTTCAGTCGCTTGCCGGAAAGAATGAGCAGGAAAGAGCGTGGGCCTTACGGTCTTACTACGGAGTGCAACACAATAAGATCGCTACAGCCTGGGCCGTGGACACGAAAAAGAGCGGCGGCAAAGTTCCGGCGGGATTCAAGATTGTACCGGGCGAAAACGGTACCCAAGCCCTCGTGGTATCACAATTGGCGATGACCAAGGCGATCACTGAGACGAGCATATTGGTTGCGATGAACGTCGTGACAGATGGGCTTGGAAAGGTCACCGATGAAGACGCCTGGAAAAAGATCGCGGAGCTTCATACAGACGATGCGCTCCTTGATAGTCGCGCAATCACCTTGATCAAGTATCAGAATTCCTCGATATCAGAAGATGATTTCAAACGTCTGGCTAGTAAGTTTCAGGGATTGGTGGCGCTGGATACGGTACGCAACGAATACCTCATGCACACAAAGCTGTACACATGGCTCATGAAGGATTCGGATCGTGACGACGTTGAGAAGCTTAATAAAAAAGTCTACGACTCGCTTTTTCTGACGCCCGGCTCCGATCCCTGGCTCGGGCTCTTTTCAGCCGATCTCTACACAGCGCTCGACAATGGCGGCGTGGTAAAGCCGTAACACAGATTTTGCGCGGATCAAATACGGATCTGTGGCTATAATCCCGCGCATGCTGCGTAGCCTGTTTCTTCTGCTCCTTTTGCCATCTCTGCTCCTGGCCCAAACCACGCAGGACAAAGTCCGCGATTACCGCAAGGCCAACGAACATCAGATCCTGAAAGAGTTCACCACCCTTCTTTCAATTCCAAACGTTGCGTCCGATACTGAAAATATTCGCAGGAATGCGGCGCCGATAATGGAGATGATGAAGCAGCGTGGATTGAATCCACGTCTGCTCGAAGCGTCGACACCAAATACACCACCGGCAGTTTACGCAGAATGGAAGACTCCCGGCGCCCAACGGACCATTCTCGTTTATGCGCATTACGACGGACAGCCAACGGATCCAAAACAGTGGACGGGTACACA
>Ga0111539_10001878_pt1 | contig 27899 bp, 21 predicted proteins | sample RhiMethybrSRZTD1_FD_79667 | JGI IMG/M metagenome (GOLD analysis project Ga0111539, IMG submission 79667) | Populus rhizosphere microbial communities from Tennessee, USA - Rhizosphere MetaG P. TD hybrid SRZTD1 (version 2) (version 2) | ecosystem: Host-associated > Plants > Roots > Rhizosphere >...
CCATGTATAGCCCTGCGACGCGCTCCACCCGCTCATGTCTGTCCAGGCACCGCCATCCTTCTGTACCCACCATCTGAACGAGTACGGCGCTGCGCCACCCGTTCCGCCTGCCGTCAGGGTCACAGAAGCGCCGACGCGCGCGGTGCTGACGCTTGCCACCAGCGAGGAACCCGTCATTGAGGTTCCGTTTGAAATCGCGAACGGAACGGAAGCGATTGTCTGAGCGATATCCAGAATCGCCCCGGCGTTGCGGACCCACACGCCGATCGCATAGGTACCCGACTGAGCCGGCGTCCAGTTCAACGTCGCATCCGTGCTCCAGTCGCGCGCGAGCGTCCACGAGCCACCGTTCTTCTGAATCCAGTACTTAAATGAGTACGGTGCCGTACCTCCCGTGACACTCGTGGAGAACGTGACGGTCGTTGCGACCGTTCTCGGGCTTGGCACACTGGAGGTGATGAACGCGCTCGGGGGTACGACTGACGACGCCGGAGCAGTCGTCGCCGTAATCACGTAGGGTGCCGTAGTGATCGCCTGCGCCCTGTCGACGCTGTTGTCGGCGCTTCGCCCCCAGACGCCGATCACGTAGTTACCGGCCTGCGCCGGCGTCCACGTCCACGTCGCGCTCGTGCTCCAGTCTTGGACCATCGTCCAAGTGCCTCCGTCCTTCTGCACCCACCACTTGAACGCGTATGGCGAGAGTCCGCCGGTTCCGCTGGCGGTAAACGTTACCGCGGTTCCGGTGGCCCGGGGACTTGACGCGCTCGCACTCAGGCTCGCAAAAGTGATGGCGGTCCCTGATGAGGGCGGCGGAGGCGCGGCGGCCAGAGATGCACTCGTTGCTGCGGCCACCATAAAGGGCAGGGTACCGACCCCCTGAGCAAGATCGGCGGTCGCTCCCGAGCTTCGGCCCCAGACGCCAACCACGTAGTTTCCGCTCTGTGTCGGCGTCCATGTGACCGGGCTGGCGGTCCAGTCCTGTAGCAACGTCCAGGCGCCGCCGTCCTTCTGCACCCACCATTTGAACGAATATGGCGCAGTGCCCCCCGACCCTTGGCCCGTCAGAGTGACGGTGGTTCCGGGCGATTGCGGACTCGTCAGGTTCGCGGTTAAGCCCGCACTCGTCATCGGAGCCACCGGCGTCGGCGCGACGAGCGTTATCGGCGTCGTGCGCACATTGCCAGCGCCGTCAGTGGCGGCGACGGTGATCACATTGGGTCCACCGGCTAACGTGAGCGTCCAATTCCAATATGCGGTGTTGGTTCCCGACGCCGTGCCCCCTGAGGCTGGAGACCCGTTCACGGTCACACTGCGGATGCCGCTTCCGCCCGTACTGTTGTCGGTTGCCGTGCCAGACATCGTGATGGTCGTCGTGCTGAGTACCTGATTCGACGTATGGCTGGTGATGGTCAGCGTCGGGACGGTCGTGTCCGCGGATGTCCGGTTGATTGTGAGACTGGATGTGCGCCGGTTGCCGGCGCCGTCGGTCGCAACGACAGTCAACGTGTTCGAGCCGGTCGAGAGCGGTACGCTCCGACTCCAGTTTGCCGTGTTGCTGCCCGAAGCCGTACCACCGGTCGCTGTCGCCCCATCGACCGTGACACTGCTGATGCCGCTGCCGCCGCTGCCACTGTCGCTCGCGGTACCGGCCAGCGTGATGCTCGATGTCGTTAGGGTCTGACCGGAGGTATGGCTGGTTACGGAGAGCGCCGGCGCGCTGGTATCGCTGCTAACACCGGGCCGAATGGTCCACACGAACGAGCGGCTTGTGGTCTCCAGACTGTCCGACGCGAACACGGTGACGTTGAATGTCCCTGACGATGTCGGGGTTCCCGTAATTATCCCGGTGGCGGAGTTGAGCGAGAGGCCGAAAGGCAGCCCGGTATGAACGAACTGCAGTGCGCTCCCGTCGGGATCGCTCGCCGAGAGACTGAATGGGCTGATCGCCACGTTGACGGTGCCGGTCTGGTCCGGCGGCTGGACCAGTGACGGAATTGAGGCGACGACCTCGGGCGAGAACGCTCCAGCGGCAGCCATATTGATCGCGCGCACTGCAACGCGATAGAGGACACCGGGGGTGGGCGCGAAGGCATAGCTGGACTGGGTCGCCGGCACGGTGACGCGCTGCACATTGCACGACAGCGGCGTCGTGCTGAGACACACCTCATAGCTCGTGACCGCGTCCTCGGATGGGTTCGGATCCCATGCTGCGCTAATCGACTGTCCCGAGGCGATTGCAGGGAACATCGACAGCCACAGCGACACAACGAATTGCCGACGCATGGCCGAGGCGACAGCAAACGACTCGCCAGATTTGTAATCGTAGTCAACGTGTTGATATACAAGGATTTAGTTCTGAAACGAGCAAAGTTGCGCAGCCTGTTCGAGTTCGGTCCTCGTGTGAGTACTTACGGTTTCGTATTCGTGCTGATCGGCGCTCACCGTGCGCGCGTCGGGACGGACTCCATCTGCGCGCGAGCACTCTGGCGCGCTGGAGTCCGTCCTGATTGTGATCGCCCATCGGATACGCGATCGCCGTCAATGGGACGTGATCCACGACGTTGCGCGCGATCGGCGACGCCGATACCCTTGCGATAGACTTACCCACGTGGAACGTTCGAGCCGGATCTTCGTGAGCGGCCACCGAGGACTTGTGGGGTCGGCCATTTTGCGGCGGCTGCGAGCGGAGGGCTGCAGTCAGATCCTGACAGCCGGGCGCGAGGACTTGGACCTGCGCGACCAGGCAGCCGTCAACACCTGGTTCCGGACACACCGCCCCGAGTACGTGTTCCTCGTCGCTGGCACTGTGGGCGGGATCCTGGCGAACTCGACCCGTCCGGCGGAATTCATCTATGACAATCTCCTAATACACGCGACGGTGGTCCACGCCGCCCATCTGTTTGGCGCCACGAAACTGCTCTATCTGGGCAGCTCGTGCATTTACCCGCGTGACGCGAGCCAGCCGATGCGAGAAGAGGCGCTGCTCTCCGGTCCACTCGAGCCGACGAATGAACCGTATGCGATCGCCAAGATCGCCGGCATCAAACTCTGCCGTTCGTATCGGGTCCAGTATGGTTGTGACTTCATTTCGGCGATGCCGACCAACCTGTACGGACCGGGTGACAACTTCGATCTCACAAGCTCACACGTGATTCCGGCCCTGATTCGCAAGTTCGAGGATGCCAGGGCGGCGGATCTCCCGGACGTCGTCATCTGGGGCAGCGGTACTCCCCGTCGCGAGTTTCTGCATGTTGACGATCTCGCCGACGCGTGCCTGTTCCTGATGAGGCGTTACAGCGAGCACGAACACATCAATGTCGGGACCGGAGAAGATCTCACCATTCGCGATCTCGCGGAGATGGTGCGCGAAGTGGTGTATCCGTCGGCGCGACTGGTATTCGACACGACCAAGCCGGATGGCGCGCCCCGCAAGTTGCTCGACGTCGATCGTCTCCACCAACTGGGCTGGCGTCACCGGATTCCGCTTCGCGACGGATTGCGTGCCACGTACCAGTGGTTCGTCGCGCACCAGCACGAAGCCCGCCGCGCTCGTGCCCACGCGACGGCGTGATCTCTGCCGGCTCCGGCCGCATGCGACTCGAAACCCTGGCCCTGTTGTGCTGCCCGGAGTGTCGGTTTCCGCTGTCGGCGTCCGAGCCCTTTCTTCGCGTCCACACGGCTGGCCTGCAGGCGGCCCACCTGGTTGACGGGGCCGTTGTGTGCCCCGGATGTTCGGCGTGGTATCCGTGCGAGGCGGGCGTGCTCGATCTGCGGCCAGCGGCGCTTCAAGCCGAGGAGCGACGCGCGCGATTCGCAACGATGTATGGGCTCGTCGATCGGCTCCGTCACGACGTGCTCCCGGACGCGCACAAGTCACAGCAGGAGCGCTTCTTCACTCAGGAGGCTGAAGGATACGAGCGCGATGTCGTTGGGTCGACCTTCTATCAGGCGCTGGACGATCTGACAGTCCATCGTTGGGGCGCTTCCCTACCGTGGCATTCCGTGGTGCTGGACGTCGGTGCGGGCACCGGACGCGTCGCGCTCCGGTTGGCAGAGCGCGGTCATCACGTCATCGCCATTGACTTGACCGAAGCGCTCCTTCGGCAAATGCAGCAGAAGGCTTCGGATGCCGGCATCGCCGTCGATCTCGTGATCGCTGACGCCGAAAATCTGCCCGTCATGGACGGGGCGCTCGACGCGGCAATCGCTCACGGGGTGCTGCATCACATGACAGCGCCTGCGGCCGTCATCGGTCATATCGGCCGCGCGCTGAAGGACGGCGGCCGCTGGTTCTCTCTCGATCCTCATCGGAGCCCCGCTCGCGGCATCTTCGACGCAGCGATGCGCCGCATTCCGTTGTGGAAAGAGGAGGCAGCACCTGACGCGCTGCAGACCGAGGACCGACTCCTGACGTGGTGTCGAGAGAGCGGGATATCAGCGTCGGCCTCATTCAGCTGCTACGTTCTGCCGCATCTCGTGACTCCGTTTCCGCGCCGCGTCGCACGCGCGATCCTGCGGACCACGGACGCATGCTTCGATCGATCCATTCTGCGAGAGCTTGCCGGTGTGATTCACGTGTCGGGCGTGAAGAGACCGCACGGGCCCGTTCCGCGTTGTCGCAACCGTCGAGGCGTCGCATTCTCGGTGATTGCGTTGGCGGTCGTCTGGTTGCTCGCACGAGCGTGGCAGGTCGATTCCGATGTGTCGCTGAACAGCTCGGCCTACTACATGGGCGGTTTGCAACAGACCATCGCCGTCGCCAATGCCCCGCAAATGTGGGGCGCCTTGATGATCGACTCGCGCGGTCTGCCGCTCGAGCAGGGACTTGACGATATTGGCTACGCTCTCGCCCTGCAGTCTCTGTCTGCCGTCGCTGGGCCGCTCAGTCCTCTCGGCGTTGCGCGACTCCACCAATGGCTGTACGCCGGTGCGGTATTGCTGTTTGCGTGGGCCGTGAGTTGGCGGTTCCAGTCTACGGCTGCCGGCATGGGAGTGCTATTGGCACTGTTGGGCCTCGGGGATCGGCTGGCCATGCTCATCTACGGCCAGGTATCGAACCAGACCATCACGTCGGTATTCCCGCTGATCTTCCTATCGGCCCTCATCTGGTGGACTGCGTCCTTCACGCACACGCCACTCCCATGGCGGTCGTCGCTGGTCATCGGCGCCCTTGCAGGCGCGATCGATATGACCCGACACTCGCACGGACTCGCCATCCTGCTCGCGGCTGCCACGATCGTCGCATTCGGCATCCGCGGACTGCGCCGGCGAGGTCACGTGGTGTTGGCGTTCGGCGTCGGCTTTCTCGTCATGACCAGCGTGGTGCCTGCCGCGCTGAAGCTGCACCGCGACTTGCGGCTGCATCGCTATGAGAGCTGGGACGTCGCTTATCTGAAGAAGCCGCCGCAGCATCATATCGCCTACACGCTGCTGACTGCGGTGGGGCGTTATCCAAATGCATGGGGTCTCCGCTACGAAGATCGAGTCGTGGACCAGTACATCGGGTCACACTCATCCGCGCAGACTGCGGCGCACGTCGTCGACGCGGCGCGGCCGCTCTTCCTGCAGTACGTTCGCGAGCACCCCGTCGAATACCTGCGCACGGTGATGGCTGGCGCGGCAGAACTGCCGGCGTTTCTCGCCTATACCACCTTCATGGCCGAACGACGCTGGACGTTGGCGTGGCCGACGATTCGCTCCGATATCGAGGTCGACGCCAATGATGTCGCCCGCTATGGCGAGCGGCTGCTGATGAATGTGCGCTATCGCTACCTGCGGTTATCGTGGTGGCAATGGACGATCTTCGCTGCGGCATGGGCATTCATGCTGACCGCGGCAGTTGTCGCGCTGCGCAATCGCGGCCCTCTTCGCGGGGAACGGCTGCTGATAGCAGGAGCGATCGTCTATCTCGCGTGGGTGGCGCTGCCGCGAGCCCTCGTGCCGGTGCAAGGCATGGACTTCGTGTTCGCGTTCTGGAGCGTGTCACTCCTTTGTGCGGTGAGCCTGTGGCGCGCCTACCCGCCGCCCTCCTTTCAGCGGTAACGGCCTGAGCGCCAGAATTTCACCAGCTCGATCAGCGCGTAGGCTGCCGCTCGCCACCCGACACTCGATTGCCCCGCGGTCCGCGGCAGACACTCGATCTCCACCTCTTGGAACGACCGTCCGCGCGCGTGCAACTGGATAACGATCTCGGCGTCGGCGAATCCACCAGTAGATCGCAGCGGCAGGCCGGCGAGATCCGCACGGCGGTAGAGTTTCGGCGCGTTGATATTGCGCACGCTGAACCCGAACAGCAACCGAACCACGGTTCGATACAGCCAGGACGACAGCCGTCGGGCACGCGAGTCGGCGCGGACACGATACGCCCCGATCACGACATCAGCCGCCGGCGCCGCGCGCAGATATACGTCGAGTGCGGATGGCGGAATCTGGCCGTCGGCCGGCAGCAGGCAGACGAGCTCGCCCCGTGCATGTGCGATTCCGGTCTGTTGCGCGGCACCGTAACCACGGTTCTGCGGCAGTTGCACGAGCCGCACGATGGGCAGTTGCTTCGCCAGCGACGCCGCAATCTCCCCCGTCCGATCGCGGCTCCCATCGTCGACAACGATGATTTCGTGCGAGCCTGGCCATCGCGCGAGTACGCGTTCGATCCCGCGCACCACATCCTCGATTGTCTCGGCTTCGTTGTAGGCCGGGACGATGACGGAGACAGCCGGAGCGTCGGTCACAGGACTGTCAGCGTCCGCTGCAATCCGGCGTCGAGCGAGACCTTCGGCGTGCAGCCGAGGGCTCGTTTGCACCGAATGAGTGATGCCACCATGTCACCGACGCGTGGATCTCGACCGGACACGAAGTGCGGCGGCACGCCCAGAATCGCCGCCATGCGCCGGGCCAGTTCCCTCACGGTCACAACCTCGGGCCCCGCGCAGTTCACCACCAGCGACCGCGGCGAGGTCAACGCTCGGCGCGTGATCTCGGCCGCGTCGCCGACAAAAACCGGGTTGATATGCGGCACACGCCCTTGACGATACAGCGTGATCGGCCGACCGGCCTGGAGCGAGCTGGCCAGCCGCGGAATGATGCCCGCCCGCTGTCCCGGGCCATAGGGAAAGAAGTAGCGGACCACGGCGGTCGACAGGCGGCGCTCGCGTACGACAATCGTCTCTCCGTGCCGCTTGCTCAGGGTGTACAGATCGAACGGCGCGGGCTCCATCACTTCGCTGATCGGTCTGGCACGATAGCCGTAAACGCCGCCGGATGAACCGTACACGAACCGTCGCCCCCCAGCGGCAACCGCGTACTCGACGAGCGATGCAGTCGCGCCTGCATTCACCGTGAAGAGCTCTTCGGGGCCTGCGCCTTCCGATGGTTCGCGCACCGACGCCAGATGCACGACCGCATCGATCCGCTGCGGAAGACGAACGTGTCCAAGCGGCCTGCGAAGATCGGCTTCGATCCACTCGACGCCGGGAATCGCCGGCGCCGCGGCCGGATCTCGTGCCAGCGCAAGCACCCGGTATCGCCCGATCGTGCTCTGAAGGAATGCTCGGCCGAGAAAACCGGTGCCTCCGGTAACCAGCACGCACGCACCCCGCCGCAGCATGTCAGGGGCGGGTTGGGGCATGGCGCTCGCGGTACCAGGCGACCGTCTCGGCAATGCCGGTCTCGATCGGTGTCAAGTCACCGAACGACACCAGGTCGCGGGCGCGCTCGACGCACGCGAGGTGCCGGCGGTGATCGCCCGGCCGTGCCGGGCGACGCTCGATCTCGCCCGTGTACCCCATCTCGCGGCAGATGGCCTGGATCAGATCGAGGATTCGCACCTCATTCGCACACGCGACGTTCAGCGTCTTCCCCCACGCCCCGTCAGTTTCACAGAGGTCGGCCGTCAGCCTGACCGTGTCTCGCACGAATGTGAAGTCGCGGGTCTGTTCGCCCGTTCCCTCGAGAACAGGCGGCAGGCCGGAGGCAATCCGGCGAATGGTGAGCGGAATCACCGCCGCGTAGTCCCCGTCGTTCTGGCGCGGTCCATAGTTGTTGAACGGGCGGATCGTCAGCACGGGAATCTTGAACAGCTCGATCCACGACTGCAACAGGACGTCAGCAGCGAGCTTGCCCGCGGCGTAGGGCGTGGTCGGCCGTGTTGGATGCTCCTCGGACATCGGCACCGCGACGGCGTCGCCGTAGATCTCCGACGTCGAGTAATGCACCAGGCGGGCGAAGGCTCCGGCACGAAGCAATTCGGCGAGCGTGACGGCGATGTCCACGCTGGTCATATACGCGCCGCGCGGATCCGTGAAGCTGTTTCCGAGCGGTCGCGTGGCAAGGTTGAACACGATCTCAACGCGGTGACGCTCGATGGCAGCGCGCATCGCGTCAGGATCCGCCGCGTCCTGCTTCATGAACTCGAGGTCGGGTCTGCGCGCCCGGGCCGCAGCCAGATTGCGTTCACTCCCCAGCCACAGCGTATCGACGACGATCACCCTGGACACGCCGCGCTCGATCAGGTGATCGACGAGGTGGCTGCCGATGAAACCCGCGCCGCCGGTGACAAGCGCGATGGCTCCTCCCAATCGCATGTCAGACGATTTGATTCGGACGGCGGAGATGCCGTGGTAGCGCACTGAACCGGGCGGGCGCGCCAACCGCCAGGTGCCACGCCGGCACGTCGCGTGTCACCACCGCCCCGGCGGCAATCAGCGCACCTCGACCAATGACTACGCCGGGAAGGATCGTCGCGTTGGCGCCGATCGACGCGCCGCGGCAGATTGTTGGCGCCGTGAGCGGCGCTTTGACGCGAATCGGAAACTTGTCGTTGGTGAACACGACGTTCGGGCCGATGAACACCCGATCCTCGATGACCGTGCCGGTTGGGATGTAGACCATCGACTGGATGCTGACACGACTGCCGATGACCGTGTCGTTGTCCACAACGACGTTGGTGCCCACCAGCACGTGGTTGCCGATGCGACAGCGCTCGCGGATCAAGACCTTGTGACCGGTCCGCACGTAATTGCCGATGTCGACGTCGCGATAGATCACCGCCTCGGATCGAATGATGCAGCGTGAACCGATTCGGACTCCCTTATAGAGCAGGTCCTCGTGCCGTGTCCGTCTCGCCATGATTTTCAGAAGGACATCACTCGTCGGATATCCCAGGATCACCTGCTCCAGCACCATCGTGTGTGCGCCGATCCAGTTTCGACCGTAGGTCTTCAGGCTCTCGTGCAGCAGGCAGCCGCGCCCATATCGCTCAATCATGCGTAGGTGTGAGGATAATCCAGACGCCGAAGGACAATCAGCGCAAACATTGCGAGCGACCGCTGCCACGGCGCCAGCGCTCGCTCCAGCGCGCGAATCGCCGAGAAGCTCCAGCCCGGCGCCAGGCTTCGCAACGACACGCCGCCCGACAGCAGATACACGAAGGGCATCATCGGCGTAACCCGGTCAATCCGCCACGCCGGGAACTCACGTTCGAACCGAGGTCGATCCCGCTCGAACACGATCCACGGGAGTGCGCCGTTGGCGGCAGACAGCAGACCGTTGCCGGCGATCCGCCATGACGCGGCATCAGGTGCGAATGGCTCGTGGTGCCACCGGTATACGAAGCGTGACCACGGCGTGACCCAGGGCTCGATCATCGCGATTGCACCGCCAGCGCGGACACAGCGCGTGGCCTCGACAAAGAACGCCTGGGGATCAGACAGGTGATGCAGCACGTTGGTCATCACGATACCCCGCAGCGAGCCCGCTACGAAAGGCAGACGCAGACCGTCCAGTACCAGACCAACATGTGGAACCGAGAAGCACTCGGACGTGACGAGATCCGGCACCCGCTCACGCATGAATCCGCCACCCGCGCCGAGTTCCAGAACCGGTCCATCGCCCGACGGGAGCGCGGCGGCAATTGCGGAGTACCACTCGAGATAAATCTGGCGAAGGACGTCCTTGTCTCGAATGATCTGTTGGCGCAGCCGCGTAGTCGCTGGATCGTCGAGGTCCAGGCCCCGGGTGAGCGGGTGGGCCAGCCACCGCTGCAGCATCATGTCAGATGAACCGGATCTTACGCGCAGCAAACGCGGTCATGCGCAACAGTAGCCAGCCGTGGGCCCACCGCCGTATGTTGGTCGTTCCGTACGTCCGCTCGCGATATCGCACCGGCAGCTCGACGATGCGAAGTCCGAGTTTGGCGGCGCCGAACAGCAGGTCGAAATCGCCAAACGGATCGAAGTCGCCAAAGTACGCGCGTCCCGCAGCGATCTGCTGGTAATGGTGTCGGCGAAGCACTTTCGTGCCGCAGAGCGTATCTTTCAGGGGCTGGCCGAGCAGGTAGGAAAATGCCAGCGCAAAAAACTTGTTGCCGACCATGTTGGCGAAGCGCATCGCCTGCCGCTCCATCGGATAAATCAGGCGGCTGCCGTTGATGAACTCGCCGAGCCCGGACGTCAGCGCCGCATGGAACTTCGGCAGTTCCTCCGGAGCGACGGTCAGGTCGGCATCGAGAATCATCAGCGCCTCTGCGGTCGCGACGGCGAATCCGGCACGTACGGCATCACCCTTGCCGCGCCCCGGCTGCTTGAGCGCGCGAATGCGCCGGCCTGGATAGCGCGTGACGACGGCCTGGATCTCCTCCCATGTGCCGTCGCTCGAATGACCCTCGACGAAGATGATTTCGTCCTCCGGCCCCATGCGAGGCACACGCTCGACGATGCCGGCGATGTTGCCTCGTTCGTTGCGCGCCGGCACGACGACCGATACCGAAACCGGCGTCGGCGACGGAGTCGCCGCCGGGCGGACGAGGGCGATATTGACGAGGGCGAACCATCGCAGCACCGGTAACGGAGCGAGCCAGCGGTTCACGAACGTGCTGATCACGGGAATCTGGACCGGGAGCAGGATGTGCTGCGATTCGCTGATCAGCTCGAAGCCGGTCAGCCGCAGAAGATTCGCGACATCGGCAGGCGTCACCCAATTGTGCTCGGGGCCCTTCGTCGTCAGGCCGAATCGCCACGCCAGGGTGAGGGCCGGGCGCCAGAGGCTGCTGTAGTACGCAATGATCACGCGCGTGCTCGGCCCGCAGACCTGGCGCAGTTGTTCGAGCATCACCTGAATGTCGCGTTCGTGATGCAGGGTGCCGTTCAGGATGACCCGATCGGGTTGCAGCCGCCGGAGCCCGTCCCAGCCATGTACCTCGATGTCCGCCGGTACGTTCGCGGCCGCATCCGGAAACGCGACGCGCATGGCGGGCCGCGCCAGCGAATCGAGCAGCAATCGTGAGCGCGGCGCGATCTCTACGATGGTGCTGTCGGCCGGCAGGTGATAGGCGACATATCGCGCCACCACGCGGTGGAGGTAGCCGTTCGGCGGCCGTCCCCGATTCGCCGCGGCCACGAGCAAGAAGAACGCGGCCGCCAAGCCAACTCCGCCTGTCAGCCAGGTCAGCGCGATTTGAAGCGTCGGTCGATATCGCAGACTGACGGCGCCGACACCCGGAGGCACCTGCACACCGATCAGGCCTCCCGCGACACGAACCACCGGAAGGTCCGCGCCCGCAGCGCGGGCGACCCACGCCGGGCGGTGCATCTCGGCGACGACCAGCCACCGCGGCCCAACCGCACTGGGCGCAAACTGGACCTCGATCTCGCCGTGCCGCCGCTGTACGCGCACGCCGCTGGTCCGTGCCACAAGCGACAACGGCTTCAGATCGAGACAGAGCAGCCCGCCGATCGTGCAGCCGGGCAACGCCGACTCTTCGGCGCGCAGCGCGGATTCGTGCACGAACGCCGCGCCGGGCCAAGCGCCAGGATTGCGCAGCAGCCGCAGGTCGCCCGCACCGTGCGTCGTAAATCGCGCCACTTCTTCGAGCGTCGTCGCGACCGGCTCGGTCGCGGTCGCAAGGATCGCGCTCACCCCCATCACATCCAGTGTTGGTGGGTTCGTTACCGTCGATGCATGGCCGCGGATGCGGCCAATGGCGAGATATTCGCTGGGATACATCTCATCGGCGGACACACCCTTGAACGTGCCGTTGACGACCGGCAGCCCGGAGTAGAGCCACATGTTCAACCAGAGTCCGTCGTTGAACACGCGCCGCTCGAGCATGGCCGTCTCGAGCTCCGGCGCAAGATACCATCGTCCTGGAATGCGAGATGTCCATCCACTCAGGCTGGCGACGATCGTCCGGTTGTCGAGAACAGGTGCGACGAGCTCGCGCCCATCGAGTGCACGGCTGACGAACGGCCAGGCCGTGAAAGCGAGCACGGCCACCTGCAGGACCGCGGCGGTCACCGCAGTACGAGGTGAGCGATCGGCCAAGGCCTGCCAGGCCATCGCGGCGAGCGTGATCCCGCAGAGCACCATCGGATCGCGAAAGAGAAACACACCCGAGAGCACGACGCCCGATCGCTCGAGCGCAGGCAGCAGCATCAAGACAAACGCGGCCACGAACGCAGCTCGCAAATACCGGCGATGCGGCGATGCGCCCGCGAAGCCAGCGGCAGCCGCGACCGCGAGGACGAACATCGGTCCGCCGAAGTACGGGATGCGGGCACCGTTCGCGCTGAACGTGAACGGACGGAGGATCATGTCGCCAAGCTCCGGCCACCCGACGGCGGTGCGCGAACTGAGACGTGGCACATCTGGAAACCGTGGGAGTTCAGACAGCAGACTGGCGAGCGTCGGCGCGGCCATCGCCAATCCAATGCCCATGGCGAGCAGAAGCGGCGCCCACCGCGACGCGGCGCGACGCCGGGCAGCAATGAACATGATCGCAAGTGGAACGAAATAGACCGGCACGTACCCGGCATGGCCGTTCGACCACATCAGCCCTGCGACGAGGCCGAAGGCAATCGCGTCGATCCAGCGCCGGCCTCCGGCAGGAGCGTCGAGCAATCGCAGCGCGAACAGGAACAGGAACGGAGCGAGCGACCAGACAACGAACTCGGCGGGCCAGAAATCGGTGAGCACGTAGTTCAGGGATGGTGCCGAAAGCACCCACGTCGTGCTCGCCAGCGCTGCCGCCCACCGACCGCCGCCAACCTCGCGCACCAGCCACCAGCTGCCGGCGGCACCAAGCGCCGCGTGAGCGGCATAGAGGATGCGCGCCGCTGTATCCGGTGCGGCAATGCCGAAGAGCGGCATCAGCGGATGAAAGATCAAAGAAGGATGGAGCGGATGCGGCAGCCCGAAGCCCAGCGCCGACGTCCAGAAGGGGTACACCCCGTCGAGCACGGCGCGAGCGTGGAGCACCAAGCTGAGGATGGCGCTTCGATACTCCTCGTCATCGTACGTGGCGCCGATAATCGCACCCGACAAGAGGAACAGAACCGCGGCCGACGGCAGTACCAGTGCAGCACGGCTGCGCGCTTGCGTCATTCAGACCTGTCGCTCAACAGGAAGCGCCACGACATTGATGGACCCGCCGGCGGGGAGCATACGCACGATCGTGTCGCGGTCTGACGACAGCGGCCTGAACGACCGTTCGTCGACCAGCCGATATTGTGCCTGACTCAGAAGGTCCAGCAGATCGTCAATCGAATCGCCATGCTCGCCAAGGGCATAGGGGGTGAGCTCGACGACGAGGCTCGGGCGCAGCGACGCCAGCGTGGCCATAGCTCCGCGCAGCACGCGTAATTCCTGTCCGTCCACATCGATCTTCACGACGTCGAGTCTCGGCAGCTTCTCGCGCGCGACGACCTCGTCGAGCGTGAGCGCCACCGAGCCCGCAGTGCTGTGCAGGACGCCGCGATGAACCGCATGCGGGCGCGGGGCATCGGCCAAGGGCCACGATGAGTAGTACTCGCGAGCCAGCCGTTCCCCCGGTGCCACGAGCGCGGCCGCGTGGACGATGACCCTGGGGGCCAGATCGGCGTTGAGCTCGAGATTGCGGCGAAGCCCGACGACGGCCCAGGCCGTCGGCTCGATTGCAATCACGCGTCCCGCTTCGCCGGCATGACGCGCCATCGGCAGCGTGTGCGCGCCGATATTGGCGCCGACGTCGATGGCCACGCCCCCGCGCGGCAGCAGGCGCGATAGTGTGCGGACGGTCGCCCGCTCGAAGGCGCCGAAGAGATAAATCGATAACTGGATTCCGTCTTGCAGATTCAACGCCCAGGTCAGACCCCCACGTGTGCACACGACCGTGCTCGGCGATCGGCCGGCCAACCGGCGGGCGGTACTCACGGCGCGATACAGGATTCCAGCCGCGCGAACCTTGGTCGCGGTCGCCAACTGCATCAGGTTGGCAATGTATCACGCGGCTCGAGAGAGACGATCAGCGACCGCTGTCGTCAGCGCTGCCGTAGAGAGAGCAACGGTTGCGAGAACGATGGATGGGGATGATGAGTGCCGGCAGACGCCGCCGCGTGCCTCGCTCACAGTGCGAGGCGACGCGAATGTTACTGATACGGCGCAGAGTCTCCCGGCACCCGCCAGGCTCGTGTTCAGCGCGTTTTGTTCCGGCCGCCGGCACCGGTGATCCCGAACGCGATGCTTCCGTTCGCCGCCGGGTTGTCATACGCGTCGACTGTGCTGCCTGCACTGCGGACCCACACCGCAACGCGAGTGTTGCCACCAGCCGACGTCGGCGTCCAGGTCCAGGTGTTGCTCGTGGACCAGGCCTGCATCTCCCTCCACGATTTGCCGTCGGAGACAAACCACTTGTACTGATACGGCGCGAAGCCGCCGGAGGCGGAGGCGGTGAACGTGATCGGCGTGCCGACCGCTTGCCCGGACGGCAGGTTCGCCGTCAGAGCCGTCAGCGTCAGTTGCGTCGCTGGATTCACCGGGAACGCGATGCTGCCGTTCGATTGCGGGTTGTCATAGGCGTCCGTGGTGCTACCCGCACTGCGGACCCACACGGCGATGCGGAAGCCGCTGTTGGCGACTGAGGGCGTCCACGTGTAGGTGCTGCTGGCCGACCAGTTCTGAAGGATCGTCCACGACGCACCGTCGAACACCCACCACTTGTACGAATACGGCGCGGTTCCGTTGGTCGCCGTCGCGGTGAACGTGATCGGCGTACCGACAAGCTGCGGTGCCGTCTGGTTGGCCGTCAGGTTCGTCAGCATCAGTGGCGCCGAGAAGGTGACGGTCATCGCCTTGGTCGCGGCATTACCTGCCCCGTCGCGCGCCGTGATCGAAATCACGTTCGAGCCGTTCTGCAGAGGCACGCCGCTGACACTCCAGCTGCTCGTCCCCGTCGCGTTACCGTTGCCGCCGCGGTCGTTGGCCCACGTGACCTGCGTCACACCCCCGGCATCGCTCGACGTGCCGCTCAAATTGACAGTAGCGGTCGTCGCCGAGAACGTGGACGCCGACGTCGGCTGTGCGATGGCAACGACCGGCGCGGTCGTATCGAGTGCGTTGTAGGTGACCGTCATCGTATCGGTGGACGTGTTACCTGCTGCGTCACGCGCCGTGATCGTGATGACGTTGGATCCGCCAAGCAACGTGATTCCGCTCGCGTTCCACGAGGTCGTGCCGATCGCGGTGCCGCTGCCGCCACGGTCGTTGGCCCACGTGACCTGCGTCACACCGACGGCATCGCTTGCCGTGCCACCAACCGTCAACGGCGTCGTGCTCGTGGTGAACGTCGCAACGGACGTCGGCACCGTGATCGTCGCCACGGGCGCCGTCGTATCGGGCGCGTTGTAGGTGACCGTCAGTGTATTGGTGGCGCTGTTGCCGGCCGCGTCGCGCGCCGTGATTGTGATGACGTTAGAACCGCTTTGCAGCACGATGCCGCTGACACTCCAGCTCGTCGTGCCCGTCGCGGTGCCGCTGCCGCCGCGGTCGTTGGCCCACGCGACCTGCGTCACACCGACGGCGTCGCTCGCCGTGCCAGCGACTGTCAATGGCGTCGTGCTCGCAGTGTACGTCGCAACCGACGTCGGCGTCGTGATCGTCGCCACGGGCGCCGTCGTATCGGGTGCGTTGTAGGTGACCGTCAGTGTATCGGTGGACGTGTTACCTGCCGCATCACGGGCGGTGATCGTGATGACGTTGGATCCGCCAAGCAACGTGATTCCGCTCGCGCTCCACGAGGTCGTCCCGATCGCGGTGCCGCTGCCGCCGCGGTTGTTGGCCCACGTGACCTGCGTCACACCGACGGCGTCGCTCGCCGTGCCACCAACCGTCACTGGCGTTGTGCTCGTGGTGTACGTCGCAACCGTCGTCGGGGTCGTGATGGAGACGGCCGGAGCAGTGGTATCTGCGGCTGTGTACGTGACTGTCAGCGAATCGGTGCTCGTGTTGTTGGCGGCATCGCGCGCAGTCACCGTGATGACGTTCGCGCCGCTCTGCAGCGTGATGCCAGCAATGCTCCAGCTCGTCGTGCCGGACGCGACGCCGCTACCGCCGCGATCGTTGCTCCAGCTCACCTGCGTAACGCCGACGGCATCGGCGGCCGCGCCATTCACATTGAGCGTCGCCGAGCTCGTCGCGTACGTCGTTGATGTAGTCGGGGCGGTGATGGAGATGGTCGGCGCGGTGGTGTCGCCAGCGGCAACGTTCCAGCTAAAGGTCTGCGAGGCCGTCAGCACACTGTCTGAGACAGTAGCCGTCACTGAATAATTGCCGGCCGTCGTCGGCGTGCCCGAAATGAAGCCTGTCGATGAGCCGAGCGTCAGTCCAGAGGGGAGGCCGGTCGCCGAATATGTGACCGCGAGACCATCGGGATCCGATCCCACGAGCTGCAGCGAATCCGATTGTCCAGCCGTCGATGACTGCGCACCTGGATTCGTCAGCGTCGGCAGCCGGTCGCTATAACCGCAGACCTCCGCGGACTTCGGTCCTTCAAGAGGTCCGGCCGCGTACGCCGACACGGCGAAGCAATACAACTGTCCGGGGACCGCCGTCGCAAAGGTGTAGGACGTTGCCGAACTGACGTTGACATTCTGGGTGTACGTGCCAGGCTGCGTGCCGATGTAGACGATGTAGCCGGTGACCGAGGGATCCGGGATCGGATCCCACATCAGCGTAATCGTGCCGGCAGCGGCCACACGCGAAGCGGCCAACGTCAGGAGCAGGGCGGCCAATGCTACCGCCGTGCGTCGCCAGTTTGTGCGTCGTGGATCCATGTCTCAACGTCCGTGGGGAGCGGCGGGGGGAAGCCCTCCACGGCGCGTGAGACAGCAAGAATAGGTACAGCTTGAGGCTGGAGACCTAAAGGCTGTGTTCTCTGCGATTTGACAGCTGGCTACGAGGAACTGTGGGGGCCAGCTCTATGCCGGCTTTGGCAGGCCGATGACGATTCTGTTATCGGGGTCGATCGGAGAGCCGACACTCGAGAGTCCCTTTTGAGGCGACGAAATCAGTCGTCAGTCAGCACGAAATACAGTGCCACAGGCGCGAGGACCAGACACGCGGCCACGACGAATGCCAGGGGCAGACTGCGCTGCATCGCCGCCGTCACGAACGCCGCCACATCCGCCATCCGTGCATCGGCACCGAGCGCCTCGAACGTGAACCACGAGGCCAACTCTCGCAGCGATGGCCACGCCATGCCGATCATCGCGCAAGCCACACCAACCGCACACGCGCCGGCGATTCCATGGAGCCACGTCAGAGGTCGAGCGACGGCGTGCGCGGCTTCGAGCCGCGCTCGCACTGCGGCCCGCCACCACACTTGCCCTGCTGCGGGCACGTGAACCTCATATCGCGCGTGTTCCTGATCGGCAGAAAGCAGGTGTGCCACCGCAACCACATCACGGCAGACCTCGCAATCCGCGGCGTGTTGCGTCAATTCGTCGCTCGCACGATCCCAGCGGTGGCTCAAAACGGCCGCGACAACGTCGTGCTCGTGAACACAGGAATGATCAGCCACGGCGTCCTCCTGACCGATAACGGTCACCCAGCACGCTGATGAGACGACGCCGCGCGCGAAACAATAGTGCCTTCAGGCTGCCCGTCCGCAGCCCAAGCTGTGAGGCGATCTCCTCGTGGGAAAAACCCTGCGCGTAGGCGAGCCACAGGAGTGAGCGCTCACGCGGCTTCAATTGTTCGAGGGCACGGGTCAGGTCGATGCGCCCGAGCGCGCGATCCCCCAACGTGTCGTCCGCGCCTAGCTCCGGCACGTCTGACGCCTCGCCGAGTTCGACGGCATCCGTGCGAGCGCGGCGCCACTGGTCTCGAACAAGATTGGTCGCGATGCGAAACAGGTAATGACGCCGATGATCGTCGCTCTCGAACGCGGTTCGCGCCCGAAGAAAGCGATAGTAGGTCTCCTGCAACAGGTCATCGGCGAGGCGATCGTCGCCCGTCGTCCGCGCCAGATACATCCAGATCGGCCGCGCCGTCTGCTCGTAGAAGACGCGAAACGCTTCTTCGGTCATCTGGAACGTTCGCTCGGCGTCCTCGAAGGCTCCTGCGCGTTCCATTTCGGTGAGCGCAAACTCACGCATACCGCTCCTCACGCCTCCGTACTCTTTGGCTTCGGCACGAGACCGAACCGCGCGGAAACGACGTAGGCCAGCACCGCCGACGCGGTGAATCCAACACCGAGCGACATGGCCAGGACGCCGATGATGAAGAACCCTTCAGCGGCCTCGGGTGACACGTTCTGCTGCACGAGCCAGAAGCCGCCGCCCAGTGCCGCGAGCACGAGACCCGCCTGCAGGGACCAGATGATTCGCGAGACCGGCGCGGCCGTCGTGCGAGGTTCCTGCTCCATCGTGATCGGCGCGGACTCAAGGAATCGTCGTCCGGCCGGCGACTGGATATACGAGAGCAGATCCTCGTTTGTTGTGAGTCGATCGAGGAGCTTCGTATGCACGTCGGCCTGCACCCGGGACAGCCGGAGCCATCGCCGGTGATCGATGATCGAGCGAACCAGCCAGACGAAGACACCGAGCAACGCCGACACGCCTGCCGCGACGCCGGTGCCGGCCAGGATGATCTGGAACATCTCGAGCGACCGATCCTGCGGCCGCGGCTCGTAGTACTCGAAGTTGCCGAGGAAGAACGACGGGTTCCGTGGGATCTCGGGATGCTTCTGGAGAAAGGCCCAGAGCAGCGGATACGGCGACAGGTAGTCGGCCCGCGTCAGCAGCGACGGGTCGCGCTGGAGGACCTCTCCCACCGCCGGGGGATGCTGCCGCAGAATCTGTTGAAGCTGAACTCGCGTGGCCCTGGCGTCGGCCGTCTCCTGGAAAACCGGTATCTGTTGAGGAGCCGGAGCCGGGGGGACCGGTCGCTCCTGCGCGGTCAAGCCGGCCGAGGTCAGCGCCAGGACAAGCAGGATCAGCGTTGAGTGAGCAATGCGATGCATACCCCCAAATACGGGGGCTGTCGGGAAAGGTTAACGGGCAGGCCGGCGAGTGAAAGGGACGAACTGAACCGGAATCGTCCGACGTTCGACGACCCCGTTCCGGGTCTTCTCGACGATGGTCATCCACTGTGGAGCGCTCTGCGTGCCGACTGGCGCGACCAGCAGTCCCCCGGTTGCGAGCTGGTCAACTAACGGACGCGGAATGGCCTCGGGCGCGGCGGTGACGATGATGCGATCGAACGGAGCCTCCTCGGGCCAACCCGCATAGCCATCGCCGGCGCGGACGTGGACGTTTGTCCGCTTCAGCGACCGCAACACCGCTTCGGCCTGGCGAGCGAGCTCTGGGACGATCTCCACTGTGTAGACCTCCCGAACCAGCTCACTGAGCACGGCGGCCTGGTATCCCGAGCCCGTGCCGACCTCGAGCACCTTGTGCGAGGGGGCAGCCTTCAATGCCTCGGTCATGTAGGCGACGATGTACGGTTGCGAAATCGTCTGTCCTGCCCCGATCGGCAGAGGTCCATCGTCGTAGGCTCGGCGGAGCAACTCGGGCGGCACGAAACGTTCGCGCGGGACCGAGCGCATCGCGTCCAGCACGCGGGCATCGGTCACTCCACGCTGGCGGATCTGCTGCTCGACCATCTCGTGCCGGCGGGCACGCAGATCCGAGTCACTGTTCTGCGCTGCGGTCATGCATCCCACCAGCACCGTACTTGCCACGATACACGGCAGAGCGGACATACATTCAATCCCGAGTCAGCCGCTCGACGACGACGGTGATGATGCGCTCGCCGTGAAAGCGGCCGTTCTCGATGAAGATGTTCCCGGTATGACGCCCGGCGATGGCGCCGCCAGCGATGAACAGGTTGGGCACGTTGGTCTCGAACGTTTCGGGATTGAGCGTCGGCGCCAGCGACTCCGGATGACACTCGATCCCCGCGTGCCGCATCAAATCGACATCCGGATGATAGCCGGTCAGCAGGAAGACGCCCTCGGCTGGAATCTCCTCGCGCGTGCCCTTGGTGTCGATGATGACGGCGGTCGGTGTGATCGCGACGATCGACGATTCGAAGCGCGCCCCGATCGATCCTTCCTTGATGCGGTTCTCGATATCGGGCCGTACCCAGTACTTGATCGAATCGCCGAGCGTGGCGTGCCGATGCACGAGCGTGACGTGCACGCCGGCCCGGAACAGTTCGAGTGATGCCTCGGCTGCCGAGTTCTTGCCGCCAACGACCACGACCCGCTGACGGTAGTACGGATGGGCGTCGGTGTAGTAGTGCGACACGTGCGGCAGCTCTTCCCCTGGCACACCGAGGTAGTTGGGCAGGTCGTAGTAGCCGATCGCCAGGACCACCGCGCGGGCTTGACGTTCGCGTGTCACACCGCGATGCGTGGTCGTCACGGCGAAGACCCCTTCGTCGTCACGCTCGATCGAGACGACGGCCTCGTGATACGAGACCTGGATGTCATAGGTGTCCACGACCCGACGGTAGTAGCGCAGCGCTTCCAACCGCGTCGGCTTGTCGTACGGCGTCGTGAGCGGCAGGCCACCGATCTCGAGCAGTTCCGGCGTGGTAAAGAACACCATGTGCATCGGAAAGTTGAAGATCGAGTTGACCAGCACACCTTTCTCGACGATGACGTAGTCGAGTCCCTGACGCTTGGCGGCAATCGCGGTGGCGAGACCCGACGGACCAGCGCCGACGATAATGAGGTCGCGAACGGGCATGACTCGGTGGAAAACGCTACTGAACGGACGCGCTCGCCCGTTCGAGACGAAATGCCTGATGCAGCGCGCGCACAGCGGGTGTCGCGTCTGTTTCGGCAACGACCAGCGAGATGTTCCGCTCGGACGACCCCTGCGAGATCGCAATCACGTTGATCCGCTCAGCACCCAGCGCGCCGAACACCGTGGCCGCAATCCCTGGCGTGCCGCGCATGCGGTCGCCGATGGCCGCGACCACCGCGACCGGCTGTGACGCGATCTCCTCGATGTGCCCGCGTGACAGCTCGATCTCCAGGGCCGATCGCAGCGCGCGCAGCACATCGGGCGCTTCCGACGCGCTGATCACAAAGCAGATGTTGTTCTCTGATGAGGCCTGCGAGATCATCAGCACGTTCGACTGCTGCTCGGCCACGACGTCGAACGCCTTGGCGACGATGCCCGGGATCCCTTGCATTCCCGTGCCGCTGATCCCGATCATGCTCACGCCCCGAATCGATGTGACGGCCTTGACGCCGGGGATCGATGGATCGCCTTCGACGCTCACGCGCGTCCCCGGATGCGTCGGGTTGAAGCTGTTGAGAATGCGCACCGGAATGCGCTGACGGAACGCGGGCAGAATCGTTTTGTAGTGCAGGACCTTGGCGCCGTAGTACGCCAGTTCCGAGGCTTCGCTGTAGGAGATCTCCGCCAGCGTCTGCGCGCCTGACACCTCTGACGGATTCGCGGTCATCACGCCATCGACGTCGGTCCAGATCCACACTTCATCCGCATCGAGTGCGGCGCCGAGGATTGATGCCGAATAGTCCGACCCGCCTCGCCCGAGCGTCGTCTGCACGCCGTCCGCAGTGGCACCGATAAAGCCGGTGACGACCGGCGTTTCACCGCGTGTCAGTAGCGGCCGCAGCCGCTCGGTCGTCCGCGCCCGCGTCTGATCCATGAGCGGCTCCGCGGCGCCGAACTGGTCGGTCGTCACCAGCAGTTCGGTGGCGTCGATCGACGATGAGTCCCGCCCGCGGGCGCGAATGGCGGCGGCCACGAGCGGCGCGGCCAGCATCTCTCCGATTCCCGAGATCGCATCGAGCAACCTGGGGGTCAGCTCGTGCACCATCGACAACCCGAAACACAGCTTCTCGAATCCATCGAGCCGTCGATCGATGTCGGCGACGACGGCCTCTCGGCCGGCCGCGTCGGACACGATGGCCTCAGCCGCCGACTTGTGCGTGGCCAGGAGACGCTGGCGAATCTGTGGATCCCATTTGCCGGTAGATGCCGTCCGCGCGGCGTCGATGAGCGTGTTGGTGACGCCGCTCATGGCGGAGGTGACGACCGCAACGCGGTGTCCGCGCTCGATCGCAGACGTGACGAGGGTGGCGACCTGGACGATACGTTCGGCGGACCCGACCGAGGTCCCGCCGAACTTCATAACGATGAGCATATGGCGGGATCGATTATTGACGAAACACCCTGTCCCAGTGAAAGTGGGCGGGACGGGCAGAGCGCCCGTCCCGGTGGGGAATCTCGAGAGGCAGGTCTGAGAAGCGGGTCTTGCGACCCGACACCCCTAGTCGCCGACGCGCTCGAACCCGAGCTTGCCCGAGAGCGACGCGTTGCCGCAGTCCGTACCGACATAGGCAAATACGTTAATCTGGTCAGACTCGCTCAAGCGGAAGTACCCGAGCGAACGTTCGTAAGAACCGCTGCCGGACACGGACTTGCCGAACTCGGTCAGCGGGAAGCCCAACGACGTCCACACGTAGATTGAGATTTGCGAGGTTCCGTTGGGCCCCCGGCCAATCGCCGTGCTGCCGTCGAAGACCGCGCGGTAATAACCCGGCGCAAGAAGGACCGGTTGACCGTAGGACATCGAGTCCTGTGGCGCAGCCGGGCAGCTCGCAATGTTCACCGACAGATTCGGGAGGAGGGAGTCGCCTGAGAAGATCGCTCCGCCGCCCGGTCCCGCAGGACCCTGAATGCCCTGGAGACCCTGCAGACCCGCGGGGCCTTGTTCGCCCTGCGGCCCCTGCGGCCCCTGCGCACCCGTCGCGCCTGTCGCGCCCGTTGCGCCGGTCGCACCCTGAGGACCAGCAGGTCCCTGCGCACCAGTGGCGCCCGTAGCACCAGTCTCACCTGTCGCGCCAGTCGCACCCTGAGGACCGGCAGGGCCCTGCGCACCAGTGGCGCCCGTAGCACCAGTCTCACCCGTCGGACCCGCAGGACCCTGAGGACCAGCAGGCCCAGTTGCACCGGCGGGACCGACTGACCCGGTCGCGCCCGTGGCACCGGTCGCGCCCGTGGCACCGGGCGCGCCTACTGCACCGGCAGGGCCCGCAGGACCCGCAGCTCCGGCAGGACCGGCAGGTCCCTGAGGGCCGGCAGGACCAGCGGGGCCCTGCGGACCTGTGCCACTCCCAGTCGCGCTCCACGAGATCAGGTACTCGCGGTTTGGATGACAGACGTCAGGAGGCACAAGGAGACGCATCGTGCCTCGTTCCTGATCGACGCACGCGTAGACCGTCGAAAGCTCGCCCACGGCCGCGGCGCTGATCTTTGTGTTGTTCGCGTTCGAGCGGCCTTGCGCGTCAGCGACGCGTGGGGCCCCGGCCACGAGAGCAACGATTACCGCACCGAAAACTGTCGATTTCATTCCTGCCTCCCGAGATGAACAGCATCAGGAAGCACATCAAGTTCGGGGCCACGGCAGAGGTGCGAGATCCCCTCGGCAACGGCGGGCAGCCGGGGGCAACGCTGATCGAATGGGCGGGCTGCTGGGTGTTCCGTCGCGGGACAGGACGCCCGCATTTGTTAGAGGACGGTACGCGGCGGAAATTGTTACTAGCGCAATTCTGACCAGATATTGGAAAAATCGTCCGTCCACGCCGCACGCGCATCGGCGATGAGCGGTGTCCATCGCGCATCGGCGACGAGCGCGTGTAGACGTTCAGGTCGGCGCGCCATCACGACCCACTCCGACGCTGCGAAGCCATTCTTTGAATCGACACCCTTGTCGAGGCGCGTGAGCGATGTCAGACCACGTTCGCGCGCGAGCCGGGCGATCACCGGGGCGAGCTTGATGTGACGGTTGGAGATATGAAATGCCAGCACGCCGTTCTCGGAGAGTCGCGTCTCATACGTGCGTAGCGCCTCCGTCGTCAGTAGGTGAATGGGAATCGCATCCGAGCTGAACGCGTCGAGCACGAGGATGTCGTGCGCCACCGGACTCCCGGCGAGCGTGAGCCGTGCATCGCCAAGCACCACTGAGCATTTTTCGCCGCAGTGCTCCAGATAGTGGAAATACCGCGCATCGCGTGCGATGCGCTCCACTGCGGCATCGATCTCGTAAAACGTCCATCGCGATCCAGGCTGCGCATAGGCCGCGAGCGTCCCCGTACCCAGGCCGATCACGCCGACCGAGTGCGCCTCGGCGCCGAGCGTCTCGAACACCTGGCCAATCGGGCTCTTGCGGTGGAAGTAGGTCAGCGGCTCGGGGTTGGTCTCGCCAATCACCTGCCGTCCGTGCGTGGTCGTCCCGTGGACCAACGAGACGAAATGACGTGAAGGATCGGTCCGGACGCGATACACGCCGAAGAACGTGCGATCGGCAGCGAGCGTCTGCCCGCCCCCGGCCGGGGCGATCGCGTTGCCGACCGCCAGGGCGGCAAGCAGACCGACGATGCCCACTGAGAATCGCGCGGTGTTGTGCTTCGCACCGCTCCAGAAGATCAACGCCGGTGCGCCAAGGAACGCCATCGTCGGGAAGCGCGCGACGCCACCAAGGCGCGAGCCGACCAGTAGGACCGTCGCGAGGACGGCAGCGAATGCCGGACGCATCATCGTGCGCGGGTTCGCCACCGCTTCACGGAACTGCGTCTTCGGAACGCAGACCAGCGCGGCGAATGCGATTGCCAACGGATACTCCGCAACCGAGGTGAACACCTGGGGAGCGACCAGCGTATTGAACACGCCGCCGAGCACACCGCCGGCGGCGAGCCAGAGATAGAACTCGGTCAGGTGCTGGACGCCAGGACGATCCTTGGCCAACTCGCCGTGGCACAACATGGCCAGCACGGTGAATCCGAGCACGTGAATCGGAATCGCCATCCACAAGGCCACGGGCGCTTCCGACACGATCAACAGCACGAGCGGCAGCAGCACACTGGGCAGAAGCCGGCGTACGTTGGTGTGCATCGCGTCCGAGTACCACCCGAATGCGACGATGAAGGTCAGCAGGTAGCACGAGAGCGGCAGTACCCAGAGCAGCGGCACCGGTGCAACGTCCGTCGAGAGATACGTCGTCACACCGAGCATCAAGGTTGAGGGCGCAAAAGACAATGCGAGCCATCGCAGCCGCGTGCCCGCCGTGATCGGTTCAGCCGCGCGCGCCTCGTCCTGTGCGAGGTTGGCTGTCGAAGTCGGGCGCCGCAGCACGCTGACGGCGCACGCGGTCAGCAGTGCAGCAACGATCGCATAGCCAATCTTCCAGATTGCGGTCTGCCGTCCGAGCGGAATAGCCGGCTCGAGGAGAATCGGGAACGCGAGCAGCGCGGCAAAGCTGCCGACGTTGCTCGCCGAATACAGCCAGTAGGGATCAGACGAGCGAGTGTCGAGTGACGAGTACCAACGCTGGAGGAGCGGCGCGGTGGACGCCAGCACGACGAACGGCAATCCCACACTCACGCCCATCGTCTGCAGCAGCCATGCGATTGGCTGGTCGGTCGCCACGGCGGCTTTCTGATTGACGACGATCGGCAGCAGCAACAGCGGCAGCCAGACCAGCACGCCGTGCAGCATCGCCTGGCGGCGAAGACCGAGTACGCGAATGCTGGCGTGGCCATAGGCGTAACCCGCCAGCAGTGCGGCCTGGAAGAACAACATGCAGGTCGTCCACACCGACGGCGATCCGCCGAGCAGCGGCAGCACCATCTTCGCGAACAGCGGCTGGACCCAGAAGATCAGCAGCGCGTTCAGACACAGAGCGGTGGCGAAAAGCACAGGCACTCTTCGTGTTTCGGCTGATCACGACACGGCCGCCAGTTGATTGAACTGTATGGACTTGCGCAGTGATGCTCAGGGGCGCCGGAATGGACGAGCTGCGCTATTAATTCCCAACGCCCAACTCCCAATTCCCAACCACTCCCAACTTCCAACCTCCAATAACGCCGAAACGTTGGGAATTGGGAATTGGGCGTGGTTGGAAGTTGGAGGTTGGGACTTGGGAATTCGAGCTTAGGCGAGTGGTGCAGGGAGTTGTGATTCGCCCATCAGATGTTGATCGATGGCCCGCGCCGCACTGCGGCCATCGGCAATCGCCCACACGATGAGCGACTGACCGCGCTGCATGTCGCCGGCCGCGAATACGCCGGGGACGTTGGTCATCCAGCGCGCGTCGCGTGCGACGTTCCCGCGATCGGTCCGCGCCACGCCGAGATCGGTGAGCAGCGCACTCTTCTCCGGACCGGTAAAACCCATCGCGAGCAGAACCAGGTCCGCGGGGATCTCGAACTCGCTGTCGGCCACACGCTCGAACACCAAGCGGCCGTCCTTCTTCACCATCTCGACTTTCACCGCATGGAGCGCACGGACATGTCCGGACGCGTCACCAGAGAAGCGTTCCGTCGAGACCGCGTAGAGACGCTCCCCGCCCTCTTCGTGCGCGGTCGAGACGCGGAAGATCTGCGGCCACAGCGGCCACGGACTGTCAGCCGCGCGCTCGTTCGGCGGTTGCGGCAGCAGCTCGAGCTGATGCACCGAACGCGCGCCCTGACGATGCGCGGTGCCCAGGCAGTCCGCGCCCGTGTCACCACCACCGATGATGATCACGTGCTGGCCCTGCGCGGTGATGAACTCGCTGTCCAGGATCTGATCACCCTCGCACCGCTTGTTCTGGAGCGTGAGGAAGTCCATCGCGTAGTGGACGCCCTTCAGATCGCGGCCCGGCACCGGTAGGTCACGCGGCTGGCCGGCACCACCAGCAAGCAATACCGCGTCGTAGTCCTCACGCAGACGACGCGCAGGCACGTCCACCCCAACGTTGATGCCGGCGCGGAACACCACCCCTTCAATCTCCATCACCGCGAGACGACGATCGAGGTGGCGCTTCTCCATCTTGAACTCGGGGATGCCGTAGCGAAGCAGACCGCCAACGCGATCTGACTTCTCGAAGACGGTCACCGAGTGCCCGGCCCGATTCAACTGATCGGCAGCGGCGAGACCCGCAGGCCCTGATCCGATGATGGCCACCTTCTTCCACGTGCGTGTGGTCGGCGGCCGCGGCGTCACCCATCCCTCGTTCCAGGCACGATCGATGATCGCGGCTTCGACCGACTTGATGGTCACCGGATCGTCGTTGATGCCAAGGACGCACGACCCTTCGCACGGCGCGGGACAGAGCTTGCCGGTGAACTCCGGGAAATTGTTCGTCGCGTGCAGCCGCTCGATAGCGGCCTCCCAGCGATCGCGATAGATGAGATCGTTCCAGTCGGGAATCAGGTTACCGAGCGGGCAGCCTTGATGACAGAACGGAATGCCGCAATCCATGCAGCGCCCGCCCTGCGCCTCGAGCACGCCCGTCGGATATGGCAGGTAGACTTCGCGCCAATCCTTGACGCGCTCGGCGACCGGGCGTGTCGGATGCTTCTTGCGATGAACTTCGATGAACCCGGTCGGCTTACCCATGAACGGTGGTTCCCGCATCCTCGACGGCCAATTTCGCCGCGATGCCCGTGAGGTTGAGGGTGGTCACCACCGTCGTCGCCTCGATCTCCTTCGCTCGTTTCGCCTGTTCCGCAAGCGCGCGCTTGTACTCGCGCGGCATCACCTTGACGATGCGCCGCAGCATGCTCACATCGGCGAGCAGCCCTTCCGCGTAGTGACTGCGCGTGTACGTGACGTGCTTCATGAGCGCGA
>Ga0111539_10001879_pt1 | contig 27894 bp, 32 predicted proteins | sample RhiMethybrSRZTD1_FD_79667 | JGI IMG/M metagenome (GOLD analysis project Ga0111539, IMG submission 79667) | Populus rhizosphere microbial communities from Tennessee, USA - Rhizosphere MetaG P. TD hybrid SRZTD1 (version 2) (version 2) | ecosystem: Host-associated > Plants > Roots > Rhizosphere >...
GAGGTCCTCGACCCAGGGCAGCAGCGAGCCGGCCACCCCGGCGGCCACCAGCGCCAGGGGCGCGGGCCACGACAGTGCGTGCGCGGCCGCTGACACCGCGAGGACGGTCAGGACCAGGCCGACCAGCAGGCCGACGACGGCGAGGGGATCTTCCACCCTGCACGTCTTCCTTGAACGGCCGGATCTCATCCTCGCTGACCCGGGGCCCGGCGTCGTCGCCGGCGTCGTCGTGCTGCGACCGGTCCCGGGAGGCGTGAGCGGTCGGGGAGGGACCCCGGTAGGGTCCTGCGCCGGGAGCCACGAGCCGCGGAGGTGTGCGATGAGGCGTTCGCCCGACCACAGCCGTGCCCGGGGCCCTGCGACGGGTCGGGCCCGGCCGTGAGCCCCGACGACGGGCCCCCCGACGGCGCCGACCCCCTGCGCTGGCTCCTGGAGGTCTCCCACACGCTTCCGCCCCCCGAGCTGGGGCGGGCCGTCGGGCAGGCGATGGCGGGGCTGGGCGCCACCGCGACGTGCCTGTTCCTGGTCGACCACGACCACCGGCGGATGCACCCCCTCGGCCCGGACGTCGCCGAGCAGGACCCCGTCGACATCGACACCACGGTCGCGGGCCGGGCCTTCGCCTGGGAGCGGACGCACACCGCCAAGATCGACGACGGTGTGCGCCTCTGGGTGCCGATGATCGACGGCACCGCCCGCCTCGGCGTGGTGGCGGTCGACCTGCCGGACGACACGGTCGACGACGACGTCGTGCTCGCGGTCGAGGAGGTGGCGGCCCTGGCCGCCGTCCTGGTGATCACGAAGGGCCACTACACCGACACGATCGAGCACGTCCGACGGCACCGGGAGATGACCCTGGCGGCCGAGCTGCAACGATCGAGCCTTCCGCCGGTGGCGCTCGTGACCGCGGAGGTGGCGATCGCCGGCATGCTCCAACCCGCCTACGAGGTGGCCGGCGACAGCTTCGACTACGCCCTGGACCGCGACGGCATGCACGTCGTCGTGATCGACTCGGTCGGTCACGACCTCGACTCGTCCCTCATCTCCCACCTCGTCCAGGGCAGCCTCCGGAACAGCCGCCGCAACGGCCTCGACATCGCCGAGGCGTACTCGGTGGCCGACGAGGCGCTGGCCGCGATGTACCCCGACCAGAGGTTCGCCACCGCGGCGTTCGGGCGGCTCGAGCTGGAGAGCGGCCGGTTCCGCTGGATCGCGGCCGGCCATCCGCCGCCGCTGCTGGTGCGGAGCGGCCGGGTCGTCGGCGAGGCGCCGGCGATGCCGGCCCTCCCGATCGGCCTGCGGGGCGGCACGCCACCGGTCAACGAGGTGGTGCTCGAGCGCGGCGACGCGCTGCTCTTCTACACCGACGGGGTGACCGAGGGCGGGGCCCGGGGCGGCGAGCGCTTCGGGCTCGACCGCCTCGTCGACCTGCTGGGGCGCACGCTGCTGTCGGGCATGCCACCCGCCGAGCTGCTGCGCCGGCTCGTGGCTGCGGTGCTCGAGCACACCGCCTACGAGCTGCACGACGACACGACCCTGGTGCTGGTCCAGCGCCGCGACGGCACGGCCTGAGCGCCCCTCAGCCCCCGGGCGCGGCCTGCCGCGGTGCGGGTCGGGGGAGGGAGACGAGGCGGCGGACGCGCTGCGCCGCCAGGGCGGCGCGGGCCGCGTTGGTGCCGCAGGCACCGTGGACCCCGCCCCCCGGGTGCGCCGAGGCCGAGGCCAGGTAGAGCCCGCGGACCGGGGTCTCCGGCCGGCCGAGCCCCGGGAGGGGGCGGAACACCAGCTGCTGGTGCAGCTGGTTGGTGCCGCCGGCGTTGTCGCCCTGGACCAGGTTGGCGTCGCGGCGCTCGAGCTCGGCGGGGGACAGGACGTGGCGGGCGATCACCCGGCCGCGGAACCCGGGTGCGTGCTGCTCGACCCGGTCCTCGACGCGCCCGACGACGTGCTCGACCTCGGCCGCCGAGATCGGACGGGTGCCGTTCCGGTCGCGGACGTGGAACGGCACGTGGGTGTAGGCCCACGCCGACTCGGTGCCCTCGGGCGACCGGGTCGGATCGGCCGTCGTCATCTGCCCGAGCACCACGAACGGGTCGTCGGGGATCCGGGATCCGCTGATCGCGGCCGCCTGGAGGGCGAGCTCGTCGATCGAGTCCGCGATGTGCACCGTGCCGGCCGCGCCCACCGTCGCGTCGCGCCAGGGGATCGGGGTGCGCAGCGCCCAGTCGACCTTCACGGTGGCCCAGCTGCGCTGGTAGCCGTCGAGCGCGGCCCGCGTGCGGGCCGGCAGGTCGTCCGGGCTCAGCAGGCGGCGGAACAGCACCTCGGCGTCGACGTCGGCCAGCACGGCCCTGCGGGCGCGCACGGGCGATCCCGCCACCTCGACGCCGACGGCGCGCCCGCCCTCGGTGACCACCCGCTCGACGGGCGCCCCGCACCGCAGCCGGCCGCCCCGGGAGCCCAGGCGCCGGACGAGCGCGGCGACCAGCTCGCCGGCCCCGCCGACCGGTGTGGGGAACCCGACGTCCTGGGCCAGCGAGGCCAGGAGCCAGCCCAGGAACCCGCTCGGCGGGGCGTCGGGGGCGACGTCGGCGTGGAGGGCGTTCCCGGCGAGCAGCAGCTTCGCCCCGTCACCCCGGAACTGCTCGTCGCCCAGCCGGCGCACGGGCAGCAGGAGGAAGCGCAGCAGCGGCAGCACGTTGCGGGGCCCGATCCGGGCCAGCGCCCGGGCGCCGGGGAGCACCGGCGGGAACGGTGCCATGAACGCGCGCAGCACGGCCGTCCCCTCCCGCTGCCACCGGTCGTGCAGCCGCAGCCACGCCTCTCCGTCGCCGGGCGCCGTGGCGTCGAGCCCCGCCGCCGTGGCCTCGGGGGCGCGGTGCAGCACCGCGGCGGGACCGTCGGCCCGGGGGTGGGCGACCACCGCCGGCGCCTGCGCCCAGGCCAGGCCGTGGGCCTCGAGGTCGAGCCGCGCCAGCGGGGCGGGCGGGTAGGCCAGCGGGTAGAACGCGCTGAACACGTCGTTGCGGAAGCCGGGGGCCGTGAGCTCGGCGGTGCGCACGGCCCCTCCCGGCTCGGCCTGGGCCTCGAGCACGAGCACGTCCCACCCGGCATCGGCCAGCACGTTGGCGGCGACGAGCCCGTTCGGGCCCGCCCCGATCACCACGGCATCGGCGACGTCGGCGGTCACCGCGCCATCCTGGCCGCCGTGCCGGTGGGCGTCACCCCTCGTCCGGAGCGCGGCCGGCGTCGGGTGCCGTCACGGGACGATCGGGGGATCGGGCTCCGGCCGGCGGGTTCCCCGCCGGTCCGCCCGCCCGGGCCATCGAACGCGCCCGGCCCTGGGCCACCTTCTCGAGACGCGCCAGCACGCGGGCGTTGCGCCACCGGGCCAGGGCGATGGCCGGCGGCGACCACGAGAGCGCCAGGACGCCGGAGACCGGCGTCTCGGTCATCTCCACGCGGGTGCGGTCGCCGTCGGCCGTCAGCCGGAAGACGACCTCGGCGCTCCCGAGCGGTCGGACGTGGACCAGCAGGCGCAGGCGGCCCGGGAGGTCCTCCTCGACCACCTCGGAGTGGTCGCGCACCGTCAGCGGGCCGAAGCCGACGGTGTGGTGGAACGTGGTGCCGGGGTCGGGCCAGTGGGGGTCGAACCAGCGGATGCGGCGGCTGCCGACGACGACGCCGTCATAGGTCCGCGGGTCGGCCAGGACGAGGGCGGCCGCCGCACGGGGCACGTCGAGCGTGCGCGACACGGTGGCGCCGGCGCGCTCGGTCACAGCCCCGCCAGGCTGCGGACGACCCTGTCGCGCACGCTGGTGGGCACGAACCGGGCGGCCAGGGCGAACGGCACCGCCGCGGTCGGGGTGCGGTAGCGGAACCGGGGGTGGGCGGCATGCAGGGCCGTCCCCACCACCTCGGCGACCTCGGCCGGGTCGGCCGCCTGCTCGCGCACCACGTCCAGCGCCGCCACCGCCCGGTCGTAGGCCTCGGGCCGCACGGATCGCGCCCGCCGGGCGGCCAGCTCGTCCCGGGCCTTGTCCCACAGGGGGGTGTCGGCGGCGCCGGGTTCGACCAGCACCACGTCGACGGCGTCCTCGACGAGCTCGACGCGCAACGCGTCGCACAGGGCGCTCAGACCCCGCTTGCAGGCGCCGTACCACCCCTGGAACGGGATGTTCGCCTCGCCGAGCGGCGACGACACCACCACGATGCGCCCACCGCCGGCGCGGCGCATGCCCGGGAGGACCAGCTGGACGAGCCGGGCGGGGGCCAACAGCATGACCTCGAGCTGGTGGCGCGCGTCCTCGATCGGGACGTCTTCGATCAACCCGAGGTTCATGGTCCCGGCCGACGCGACGACGCCCCACGGCCGCACCCGCTCGACGAGCCGGGCGGCCGCACCCTCGTCGGTCACGTCGAGGACGGTGGCCTCGACCGACCGCGCCGCGCCGGCCTCGGCCGCCGCGGCGCGCACCCCGGCGACCTGGCCGGCGTCGTGGACGGCGGCCACGGCGCGGAACCCGAGGCGCGCCGCCTCGAGGGCGCTGGCGAGGCCGATGCCGGAGCCGGCGCCGGTGACCAGGACGGTGCGCTCCACGGGTCAGGTCCGCCGCTGCTCGGTGGGGAGGCTGTCGGGGCGGTCCTCGTGCGATCGCTCCGGGAACCGGCGCTCGGCCTCCTCGACGTCGCCACCGGTCTCGTCGAGCAGCTCGTCGACCTCCTGCTCGTCCTCGGCCACCTGCTGGCCGAGCCAGTCGTCGACGGTGCTGTCGGGGGGTTCGACGATCTCGCCGTCGTCGTTGCGGGGGGCGGAGGGCACCGGTCCTCCTCAGCTGTTCTCGCGGGCGGCGGAGATGTCGGCGAGCGCGCTGTCGGAGTCGCGCTCGATCGCGAGGTCGCCGATCGAGATGACGCCGGCCAGCCGGCCGCCCTCGACCACGGGGATGCGCCGCACGGCGTGCTCGCGCATGAGGTCGACGACCTTCTCGACCCGGTCGTCGGGAGCGACGGTGACGACCCGGCCGGTCAGCACGTCGGACAGCGGCGTGTCGGGGCCCTGCCCGTCGGCGACGGCCCGGACCGTGATGTCGCGGTCGGTGACGATGCCGCGGACCTCGTCGCCCTCCACGACGACGACGTCACCGGTGTCGCGGTCTCGCATCAGCTCGGCGGCGGCGCGGATCGCCGCGTCGGGCGGGCAGGTGATCGGGTCGCGGGACATGAGCTCGCCGATGGACTGGGGCATGGGTCCTCCTTCAGGACGGGACTGGGCCACGCCTACCCACGGCGCCCCGCCGGAAACGTCGCCGAGCGGAGGCCGGACCGGGCTGCCCGGGTCCGGAGCGCGGCCTGTCGCTCGTCGCGCCCGGGGAGCGGGCCGACCCCGCCGACGGCCGGCGCTCGTTCCGGGTCCGTGACCTGCACGGACGACCTCCACGAGAGGGGGGAGGAGCCTCGACATCGCGGGCGGTGACGCTTCCGGGACGCCGTGCCCGCGCCTACGCTTTCGGGGCCGGTGAGCGGAGAGGGGAGGCTTCGCATGGAACAGCAGCTGCCGCAGTTCGGTCTGTCCGTCCACCACGACGACGACGTCGCGGTCCTCCACCTGCGTGGTGAGCTCGACCTCGATGCGGCCGGCCACCTCCGCTCGGTCGTCGAGGTGCTCCTCGACCAGGGCGTGACCCGGGTGCAGATCGCGGCCGAGGACCTGACCTTCGTCGACTCGTCCGGGTTCAAGACCCTGCTCGACCTGCGCCACGGCGCGTCCGAGCGCGATGCCGTCGTCGAGGTGGTCTCGGCCTCGGACCGCTTGCGCTGGGTCGTCCGGGTGACCGGCGTCGACGGTCTGCTCCCCGCCGGCGGCTGAGCGGCTCTACCCGCCGGCCGCGGCGGCGGTGTGGATGAGCCTGGTCGTCGAGCGCCCGTCGACCAGGGGCACCAGCACGACCTGACCACCCCACGGCGCCAGCACGTGACGTTCCTCGATCTCGGCCCCCTCGTAGTCGGCGCCCTTGACGAACAGGTGGGGGCGGAGCGCCCGCAGTGCCTCCGACGGCGTGTCCTCGTCGAAGACCACCACATCGTCCACGCAGGCGAGGCTGCGCAGGACGGCCACCCGGTCGTCCACCGGGTTCAGCGGGCGCCCCCGTCCCTTCAGCCGGCGGACCGACTCGTCGCCGTTGATCAGCACGACCAGGTGATCGCCCAGGCCCCGCGCCTGCTCGAGGAGGCGCACGTGGCCGGCGTGGAGGACGTCGAAGCAGCCGCCGGCCGCCACCACGACGCCACCGGCCCGGCGGGCGGCGGCGCCCTCGGCGACGGCGCGGGCGGCGGGGTCGCGGCGACGGGCGAGCGGCACGACGGTCCGGCGGGCACCGCCTTCGGCGGTCCAACCGCCGCTGTCCCGCCCGCCGGCGACACGAGCGGTGCCGTGCCTCGCCACGTAGTCGCCCGCCGCCGCCACGGCGTCCTCGACCGCCGTGCGCAGCGACGCCCCTGCGGCCAGGGCCAGGGCGGCCGCCACCGAGAAGGCGTCGCCCGCGCCGCACGGGTCGCCCTGCGCCGGTCGTGCGGGCACCACGACGGGCAGCGCCGATCCCTCGGCCAGCACCGCGCCCCGGTCGCCGGCCGTCAACGCCACGGCACACCCGAGCGCCGTCGACGCGGCCCCCGCGAGTGCCACGATCCCGGGGGTGGTCGTCGGCGGTGGTGCGCCCTGACCGAGCAGCTCGCGCGCCTCGCCGGCGTTGGGTGTCGCCAACGTCACCGCAGACGGAGGGCGGGCGCCGTCGCTGTGCGGATCCCAGACCACCGGCCGCCCGCCGCCGGTGCGCTCGATCTCCGCGACGAGCCGTTGGGCCGCCATGCCCCGCCCGTAGTCCGACACGAGCACGGCATCGGCCGAGGCGATGGCCGCGGTGGCGGCGTCGTTCCAGGAACCGGGGGCCACCACCGGCTCGCAGCCGCGGTCGACCCGCGCCAGCGACTGCCCTGCCGAGCGGACGCGCAGCTTGACCGGCGTGGGGCCGTCCAGCCCGAGGTCGACGACGTCCACCCCCGCACGCGCCAGCAGCTCGGCGAGGCGTCGACCGTCGGTGTCCGGCGACAACGCCGTCACCAGCGTGACGTCGGCTCCCGCGCCGACGGCGAGCGTCGCGGCCAGGCCGGCGCCACCGGCCCGGGCCGTCTCGACCGGTGCGTCGACGACCGGTGCCGGGGCGTCGCGGCACACCCGCCGCACCTCGCCGTCCCAGTCGATGTCGAGCAGCGCGTCGCCGATGATGCACAACCGGTGTCGAACCACGGCCGGCGCCTACCCGCGCCACCCCGCGACATACGGTCGTCGAGGCTGCTCCTGTTTGCCTCGTCCTCACGGGGATAGGAACCAGGCGTACCCCGACGGCGCGCCACCGGCGCGGTGAACGCGGGGAGAACGTCATCCGACAGCGCTGTCCCGCCCTGGCGGGAACCGCTCTGAGCTCGGAGGAGCGGATGCAACGGAACGCCACGTGATCGGCCACTTCCGCAGAGACGTCACCGACATCGGCGAGGCGCGCCGGCTGGTCGGATCGTCCCTGCGCTCGTGGGGTCTGGGAGCGGGGGCCCCGACCCTCGAGCTCGCCGTCAGCGAGCTCGTCACGAACGCCTTGGTCCACGGCGAGGGCGCCGTCGAGGTCCAGTTGACCGCCAGCGGGACGAGCGTCCGCCTCGAGGTCCTCGACCAGGGCCAGGATGCCGCCACGCCGGCGCTCCGCCCGGTCTCCGCCGGCGAGGCCGGGGGATGGGGCCTGCGCCTGGTCGACGAGGTGTCCGATGCCTGGGGTGCCGTGACCAGCCCCACCGAGACACGGGTGTGGATGGAGATGGACGTCGCGCCGCCCCGGGGGTCCGACGAACGGCCGTGAGCGTCCCTGCCGGACCGGGGGAGGGACCGGTTCGGGCAGGATCGGGGGAGCCGACGGGCTCGTCGACCAGGAGATGTGCAGGTCAGGGCCACGAAGCGCTTCTCTCCGCGAGCGAACGGCCGCGTTGTGGAGCGGTTCTGGTTTGAAGCGCGCGTCCCGGGAAGAGGGGGTCCCGCCACACCCCTTCGACTCCAGGAGGCCGTCGTGAACCGTCCGCCCCGACCGTCCGGCGAGCAGCTCGACCCCCGCTTCGAGCGCCTGCGGGCCACCGGCGACATCCGCATCCGCAACGCCCTCGTCGAGGACTACAGCTGGCTGGCGTCCTTCTGCGCCAGCCGCTTCGCCCGCCGCGGCGAACCCCGGGACGATCTGGTGCAGGTGGCGCTCGTGGGCCTCGTCAACGCGGTCAACCGCTTCGACCCGGCCCGCCGGCTGTCGTTCAGCACCTTCGCCGTGCCGACCATCGAGGGCGAGCTGCGGCGGCACTTCCGGGACAAGACGTGGACCGTCCACGTCACCCGGCGCGTCAAGGACGCCGGACGGGCCGTCGCCTCCGCAGCCGACGACCTCACGTCGACGCTCGGGCGCACCCCCACGGTGACCGAGATCGCCGCCCGCACCAGCCTGCGTCCGGAGGACGTGCTGGAGGCCCTCGACCTGCACCAGCTGCAGCGGGGCGTGCCCTTCGACCAGGGCGCGGGCGACGACGCCCACGAGGGCCCGTCGCTCGGCGTCGACGACCGCGGGTTCGAGTCGGCCGAGGCCCGCACCGTGCTGGCCGACCTCCTCCGCGTCCTTCCGACCGCGCGTGACCGCCTCGTCATCGAGCTGCGCTTCGTCCAGGGGCTCACCCAGTCGGAGATCGCGCGGGAGATCGGCGTCAGCCAGGTGCAGGTGTCGCGGCTCCTCCGCACGAACCTCGACCGCATGCGCCGGGCGGCCTCCCGGCAGGAACGACGCGGGGCCGTCGGCTCGACGTGACGACCGCGGCGCGCTCGACACCCGGGAGGACAGGGTTCGACCCTGCGGACCCGGGGCAGACACCGCAGGGATCCACCGCAGGAGGGACACACGATGGACGCATTGGACCTGCTCACCGCCGACCACAACCGGGTGCGGGGCCTCTTCGCCCGCTTCACCGCGGCGAAGGACGACGACGACACGACGACGATGGCCGAGCTCGCCACCGTCATCGACCGTGAGCTCGAGATCCACACGACGATCGAGGAGGACGTCTTCTACCCCTGGGTCCGGGATCTCTCCGACGAGATCGCCGAGGTGGTCGACGAGGGCGTCGAGGAGCACCACGTCGTGAAGGTGCTGCTCGGCGAGGTCCGCGACCTGTCGCCGGGCGACGACGAGTGGGTCGCCAAGCTGACGGTGGTGATCGAGAACGTCGAGCACCACGCCGAGGAGGAGGAGAGCGAGATGTTCCCGCAGGTCCGCAGCGCCTCCTCCGGCGACTCGCTCGAGACCCTCGCCACGCGGCTCGAGGACCGCAAGGCCGAGCTGGGGGCCCCGGTGCTGGCGGACAAGCAGGACATGACCACCGAGCAGCTGCGCGAGCTCGCCAAGGAGCAGGAGATCCCCGGCCGCTCGTCGATGGACCACGACGAGCTCGCCGCCACCGTCAGCCCGTCGTAGCCGCGCCCGAGCGCCGTCCGTCCGACGACCCGGGGCCGCCGAGGTCCCGGGTCGTCCCGGTGTCAGAGGTTGCTGGACAGGAACGGGCGCAGCCGCTGGATGGCGCGGCCGAGCAGGCGCGACACCTGCATCTGGCTGACCCCCAGGCGCTGCCCGATCTCGGACTGCGTCTGCTCCTCGAAGTAGTACCAGGTCAGCAGCCGCACGTCCGCGTCGTCGAGCTGGGCGAGGCCGCGCCGCAGCGCCATCCGGTTCTCGACGCCGGTGAGCCCGGCGTCGTTGCTGCCGATGGCACGAACCGGCTCGCCCGAGGACGCGTCCGGGCTGTCGATCGACGTGGTCGAGCGCGCGTGGCGGGCCCGCTCCACGGACGCGAGGTGGTCGAGCGGCACGCCCATGAAATCGGCGACCTCGGCCAGCGTGGGGGTCCGGCCCAGGTCCTGGCTGAGGAGGTCGACGGCGTCCTGCTGCGGCTTGGCGAGCTCGTGGACGTGACGGGGGACCCGCAGGGCCCAACCGGCGTCGCGGAAGTGGCGGCGCAAGGTGCCCGTGATCGTCGGCGCGGCGTAGGCGAGGAAGGGCGTGCCGCGGGTCGGGTCGAACCGCCGCAGGGCCTGCATCAGCGCCTCGTGGGACACCTGCACGAGGTCGTCGACGGGCTCGCCGCGGCGGTAGTGCCGCTTGGCGGTGGCGGTCGCGAACCCGCTGTACCGCTCGACCAGCGTGCGGAGCTCGGACGGATCGCGGCGGTCGGCGTACGCCACGTGCCGGGTCCAGAGGCCGAGATCCACCGACGGGCGGGAGGCTCGGGGCGTCAACCACGATCGCGGCACCGGGGTGCGGGGCACGGTCAGCACCGCTCGCGCCCGGTCCCGGGCCTCGACCAGGCGCTCGAGCGCGCGCCCCGGTCGGGGACGACGGGCACGGGAGCGCGCGGCCGAGGAGCTCACGGACCGGGTCTTCCCCCGTGGGGGCGAGCCACACGCGCGAAGTCGACGTCTTTCGCGTGGCGCGCCCGGGTACGGGCGTTGAGTGTCGACCGCGCGCCCGGAGAGGACATGACCAGCACCGATCGGTCGCCGACACCCACCAGCCGTCAGCCCACCCCCGACGAGGCCTCCGAGGTGGCCGGAGCGGCCGCCGAGCTCGAGGCCCTCACCGACGCCTACGACGAGTGCAGCCGCTCGCTCGAGGCGGTCGAGGCCGCGGTCGACACGTTGCTCGACGACGCCGCGACCCATGCGCTCGTCCTCGACGAGAGCCTCCGCGTGCTGGGGGTGAGCCGGGGCATGGCCTCGGTCCTGGGCCTCGAGCGGTCGGTGCTCGGCCGCAGCGTCCGCGACCTCGTGCCGCCCGACTGGCCCGATCTCGCCGCCGTCCTCGGTCACCTGGGACGCTCCGAGGGCTGGCGCTCGGTCGTGGTGGGCGACGAGGGCGCGACCCTGCAGGTGCGACGGGCGACCGACGACGACCGCTCGGCGATGTACGTGGTGCGCTACCTCCCCCCGCCCGCCTGACGGCGAGGGCAGGTCATGCCGCGCCGGTCAGGGGGCCAGCGCCTCCATCGGCGGGTTGGTCTCGTACGCGCTCCAGATGGTCGAGGAGCAGTAGGCGCACGGGCCGATGAACTGGTCGCGGGCGATCGCGTCGCCCATGAGGTGCCACCGCAGGAACGCGGTGACATGGGCGCGGAAGGCGTTGCCCGTGACCAGCGGGACGAGGTGGTCGGCGCCGCGGAGCTCGGCGTAGGCGGCGGGGGTGCCGGTCGTGGCGTCGTATGCGGCGCGGATGCCCGCCGGCGGCACCAGGGTGTCGAGCTCGCCGGCCAGGTACAGCGTCGGCCCGTGCGGTGCCGGGATGCTCGCGGATGCACCCTCGATGGGAACCGCCACGTCGACCCGGGGGTCGGCGCCGGCCCGCATGGCGCCGATGCCGCCCTGCGAGTGGCCGACCGCTCCCACCCGGTTCAGGTCGACCTTGCGGTAGAATGGGCTCGCCGGGTCCGCGTTGAAGGCCGTGAGGTTGTCGAGCCCTGCCAGCATCTCCTGACCCGACCCGGCGTTGGTGGTGTAGGCCGCGGCGACGATGAACCCGTGCGACGCCAGGTGCCGCAGCAGCCCGTCGTAGTGGATCGGGTTGAGGAACGTGCCGTTGCCCCACAGCAGGACGGGGTGCTTCCGCCCGGCGGCGCCCAGGTCGGTGGGGTAGTAGTACCAGTGGGCGGCGTCCTCGCGGACCGACACCGCGAACGGCCCCGTGCCGCCGAAGTCGGTGCCCACCGACGGGAAGGGCGAGCACGCCGCCAGCACCCCGACCACGAAGGTGAGGGCGAGCAGTGGGCGGAGGTACCGCCGGGTGCGGCGGTCGGTGGTGGTTGTGGTCACGAGCGTTCCCCTCGATGTCGTGCCCGGCCTGCCGCGAGGTCTTACCGACGCCCGCGTCAGCAAGCTAGCGGCGGGCGTGTCGCGTGTCACCCCGGTGCTCGGCGGGAACACTGGAGCCGTGGCGACCTACACCCTCAACCCGCAGGCGGTGGCGCGGGCGAAGCAGCTCATCGACGCCCGGCAGTACGTGGTGCGCAGCGAGTGGTCGCAGGTGCAGCCCCGGGCCGACGACGAGAACGCGTACCTCGAGACCCACTCGTGGGACGAGTACGCGGCCTGGCACCTCGGGCTGACCGAGGGGGCCACCGACGAGACCAAGGCCCGGTACGCCTTCGTGTACGGCGACCTGCGCCGGGTGCATCGCATGGGCATCATCGCCTGCCACTACCGGGCCGCCGAGTGGGGCCACAAGCAGATCGAGCTCGCCGCCCACGACCTCCTCCAGTACCTGGACGACGCGCGCGGGTCCTGACCCACGCGGTCCCCGAGGGGGAACCGGGCGGTCGGGCGGTCCCGGCTGTGACCGACGTCATCTGGACAACGCGCGCGTCCAGGCGTGAGATACCGGGGATAACGTAACGCTGTTACGTAGCGGCGTGAGAGGTCCTGCCCCTCCGGCCTGCGTGACGTCGCCCCCAGGGAGAACGCCGGATGCTCACCAGACTCGCTCGCCTCTCGACCGGCCGCTCCTGGCGCGTCGTGCTCGCGGCCGTCGCCTTCGTCGTCGTGGCGGGGGCCTTCGGCGGCGGCGTCGCCGAGAACCTGACCTCGGGTGGGTTCGAGGACCCGTCCACCGAGTCGGCCCGGGCCGACGAGGCCCTCGCCGACCGCTTCGGCACCGGCATCCCCAACGTGGTTCTGCTCGTGACGGCCGCCGACGGCGACGTCGACTCGCCCGCGGTCGCCGCCGCAGGCACCGAGGTCGCCGACGAGCTGGCGGGGGCGGCGGGCGTCACCGACGTCGTCTCGTACTGGTCCGAGGGCAACGCCCCGCCGCTGCGCAACGACGACGGCTCACGGGCCCTCGTGCTCGCCCGCATCGAGGGCGACGACGACGAGGTCGACGCCCGCATCGAGGACCTCGGCCCCACGCTGCGCCGGAGCGACGCGTCGGGACCCGTGACCGTCGAGGTCGGCGGCTTCGCCCAGGTCTTCCACGAGGTCGGCACGACCATCGAGGACGACCTGCTCACCGCCGAGATGATCGCCTTCCCGATCACGCTCGTGCTGCTCGTGCTGATCTTCGGCAGCCTCGTCGCCGCCAGCCTGCCCCTCGTCGTCGGGCTCATGTCGATCATCGGCACGTTCTTCGTGCTCCAGGTGCTGTCGGGCCTGACCGACGTCTCGGTGTACGCCCTCAACCTGACGACGGCGCTCGGCCTCGGCCTCGCCATCGACTACAGCCTGTTCATCGTGTCCCGCTACCGCGAGGAGCTGCGGGCGGGCCACGAGCCCCGCACCGCCGTGGTCCGCACGGTCCGCACCGCGGGCCGCACCGTCACCTTCAACGCCCTCACGGTGGCGGCGTCGCTCTGCGCGCTGCTCGTGTTCCCGATCGCCTTCCTGCGCAGCTTCGCCTACGCCGGGCTGGCCGTGGCGGTGCTCGCCGGCCTGTTCTCGGTGGTGGTGCTGCCGGCCATCCTGGCCCTGCTCGGACACCGGGTGAACTCGCTGACGCTGTGGCGCCGGTCGGTCACCCCGCCCGAGAACGGCGTGTGGCACCGCATGGCCACCTTCGTCATGCGGCGCCCGATCCCGATCGCCACGGCCGCCATCGCCTTCCTGCTCGTGCTCGGCGCGCCGTTCCTGAACCTGCGCCTGACCCAGCCCGACGACCGGGTCCTGCCCCCCGGCTCCGAGGGTCGCGCCGTCGGCGACGTCATCCGCGACGAGTTCTCGTCCGAGGAGGCCGGGGCCCTGTCCGTCGTCACCGAGGGCGGGCCGCTCACCCCCGCCGAGACCGAGGCGTACGCGAGCGAGCTGGCGCTGCTCCCCGGCGTCGCCCGGGTCGACGCCGCCACCGGCACCTACTGCGCCGAGGGCGTCGCCGACCAGTTCGGCTGCCGGCCCGGCGAGCTGGTGCTCGGCCCCGAGTCGTCCGACCGCTATGCCGGCTTCACGACCGCCGACGGCAGCTACCTGTCGGTCGTGCCGGCCGTCGAGCCGTTCTCGCCCGAGGGCGAGCACCTCGTCCACGCCGTGCGCGACGCGGCCTCGCCCGCGCCGGTGCTCGTGACCGGCCAGTCGGCCGGGCTGGTGGACGTGAACGGCTCGCTGTTCGACCGGCTGCCCTACGCCCTCGGCCTGATCGCCCTGATCACAGCGGTGGTGCTGTTCCTCATGTTCGGCAGCGTCGTGATCCCGCTCAAGGCGATCGTGCTGAACCTGCTCAGCCTCACGGCCACGTTCGGGGCGATGGTCTGGATCTTCCAGGAGGGCCACCTGGCCGGCGTGCTCGATTTCACCGCCACCGGCGGGCTGGCCGCGGCCATGCCCATCCTCATGTTCTGCATCGCCTTCGGGCTGTCGATGGACTACGAGGTGTTCCTGCTGTCCCGCATCAAGGAGGAGCACGACGCGGGCGCCGACAACGTCACGGCGGTGGCCACCGGCCTCGAGCGCACGGGCCGCATCGTGACCGCGGCCGCGGTGCTGATGGCCGTGATCTTCCTGGCCTTCGCCACCGGCCACGTCAGCTTCATCAAGCTGTTCGGCATCGGCCTGACCCTGGCCGTGGTCATGGACGCCTTCCTCATCCGCGGCACCCTCGTGCCGGCGTTCATGCGCCTCGCCGGCGAGTGGAACTGGTGGGCGCCCGGCCCCCTGCGGCGCATCCACGACCGCTGGGGCATCAGCGAGACGGTCGACCTCCGTGACGACGAGGTGGCCCCCGACCTCGTCGTCACGGGTCCCCCGCGGCGTCACGGGCCGGCCACGTCCGCCTCGCCGGGGCGCGCGTTCGACGACCCGGCGCGCGATCCTGGAGCCGTGACCGGAGACCTGAGCCGGCGATGACGCCGTCGGCCACCACGTCGGGCCGCCGCCCCCGCCTGCGCAAGGGCGAGGGGCGGCAGCTCCGCGACGAGATCCTGGCCGCCGCCGAGCAGCTGCTGCTCGAGACCGGTTCGGCGCAGGCGGTCTCGATCCGGGCGGTGGCCGACCGGGTGGGCGTGACGGCCCCGTCGATCTACCGGCACTTCGAGGACAAGACCGCGCTCATCTTCGACGTGTGCGCACGGCACTTCACCGCCCTCGAGGACTTCATCCGGGCGCGGTGCGAGGGCATCGACGATCCGGTCGACCGGCTGGCGGCGCTGGGGCGGGCCTACATCGACTTCGGCATCGCCAACCCCGAGCCCTACCGCATCATGTTCATGACGCGGCCCGACATCGTGCCGTCCGCCTACCACGGCGAGGCGCTGGCCGAGTCGGCGGCGTTCGGGCTGCTGCTCGGCTGCGTGCAGGCCGCCATCGACGCGGGGCGGTTGCGGCCCGACCTCGACGACGCCTACCGGGTGTCGATCGGCCTGTGGGCCCGCGTGCACGGGCTCACGTCGCTCCTCGTCAGCAAGCCCGACATGGCGTGGCCCGACGATCCCGCCTTCTTCGACGACTACGCCGACACCTGCCTGCGCGGCATCGTGGCCCCGCCCGCATGACCCGGCGGCCTCCTGTCCCGGGGACGGCGGTGGGCGCGCGGTGATCCCGCCGTGTGGGCGGCGATCGTCGCGATCCTCGCCGCGGGCCTGACGCACGCCGCAGCCGCACAGCGTGGCGGCGCGAGCGGCTGACGCAGCGGTCGGTGCCGTCGCCGTTGCAGGTCGGTGACGAAGGGCGTGCCGCCGTCTGGCGATCGCACCCGGGGGTACGGGTCCGGCCGACCACTCGGTCTGGGGAAAGGACCCATCGATGCTTCTCGCAGTTGCGACCATGAGCGCCACGGTCAGGATGATCTTCCTGCTGGCTGCTCTCGTGCTCTTCGTCCTCGCGTCCATCGGCTACTCGCGCGGCAAGGTCTCGTTCCTGGCGGCGGGGCTGGCGTGCCTCACGTTCCCCTGGTTCTGGGACGCGCTCGCCGCCGTCTGACGTCGCGACGGGTCGCGCCGGCCGAACGCCTTCTCCGCGTTCGGCCGGCGCTCATCCGTTTTCGGGGGCGTCACCGGCCCCGCCTACGGTGCATCCCGCCACCGGACGCGGCTCCTGGAGGGATCGAGCATGGCAGTCGTCAGATCGGGCCGAGGGCTGGTCGCCCTCCTCGCCGTCGGGGTCCTGGCCGCCGCCTGCTCGTCGGGGGGCGACGACGACGGGTCGGCCGGAGCCGGCGACGCCGGTGCCCACACGACCGCCCCGGCGGACGACGTCGTCTACCCCGGCGACAGCTGGGACCGGGGCGACGCCGCCGAGGCCGGCTTCGACACCACGGTGCTCGACCGGGTCGGGGCGGCGGCCGAGGCCTCGGGCTCGACGTGCATGGTGGTGACCAAGGACGGCGAGGTCGTCGACGAGCGCTACTGGGGCGCGGGTGCCGCCGACGTGCCCCGCGAGGCCTTCTCGGTCACCAAGTCGATCACCAGCACGCTGGTCGGCATCGCCCAGGATCGCGGCGACCTCGACGTCGGCCAGCCCGCGTCCGACTTCATCACCGCGTGGCAGGGCACGCCGTCCGCCGACGTGACCGTCGAGGACCTGCTCAGCAACGACTCGGGCCGGCACTGGGACCTCGCCACCGACTACGTCCAGCTCGTCCGGGCCCCCGACAAGAACGCCTTCGGCATCGGCCTCGCCCAGGACGTCCCGCCGGGCCAGACGTGGGCCTACAACAACTCGGCGATCCAGACCCTGTCCGCGGTGCTGGAGGGCGCGGTGGGCGAGTCGCCGCAGGACTTCGCCGCCACCGAGCTGTTCGAGCCGATCGGCATGGCCGACTCGCAGATGACGCTCGACGGCGCCGGCAACACCGTCACGTTCATGGGCCTGCAGACGACCTGCCTCGACCTGGCCCGCTTCGGCTACCTGCTGCTGCACGGCGGGGCCTGGGACGGCGACCAGGTCGTCTCGCAGGACTACGTCGAGCAGGCGACCGGCCGGTCGTCGACCGAGCTCAACGCCGGCTACGGCTGGCTGTTCTGGCTCAACCGACCCGGACGCCTGGCGGGGCCGATCCAGGCGACGACCGGCCAGCCCGGCGGCGACGTGGCCGACGGCCAGCTGGTGCCGGGAGCACCCGAGGACGTGTTCTGGGCGCTCGGCTTCAACGACCAGGTCGTCGCCGTGATCCCGTCCGAGGGCGTCGTGGCCGTGCGCATGGGCGACAAGGCCCCGGCCGGGGCGCCGTTCGGCCGCAACGAGCTCACCCTCGGCGTGCTCGAGGCGCTCGGCATGCCGGTGACGGCGGCCCCTCCGCCCGTCCCCGCCGGCTGAGCGTCCCGCGCCCCGCCGGCCGTCCGACCGCGCGAACCTCGTGGCCTCCCCGCCGGCCGCCGCCCCACCCGGGGGTCGGCGGACCGGGCGCGCACCGGCCCCGCATGAACGGGCCGGCCCGCGGGCAGCCTTGGGGCATGGCCACGGCTGACGAGATCATCGCCCTCGAGCGCGCCGCGTGGGAGGCGCTGTCGACCAGCGGCGAGGCCGCCACCGCCTTCTACGACGAGCGGCTCGCCGACGACGTGCTGATGCTCCTCCCCGGCGACACCGTGATCGACGACCGCGACGCCGTCGTGCAGTCGATGGGCGGCCCCGCCTGGGACGCCTACAGCCTCGGCGACCAACGGGTCGTCGAGGTGGGCCCCGACACGGCCGTCCTCGCCTACCGCGGCCGGGCCCGACGCGGCGGCCACGACTACGCGGCGCTGTTCAGCAGCACCTACGTGCGTGAGGACGGCACCTGGAAGCTGGCCGTGCACCAGCAGACGCCGATCTGACCTCGACGACAACGGCGTCCGCGGTTTGGACCGCGGGGCGCCGGTAAGGAACGTGTCATGACCGACCGCATCACCCTCGGCGCCCATGAGACCGCCTGGGTCGGGACGACGATCCCGTCCCTCGAGCCCGCGCCGGGCGTGGGCACGTGGGAGGTCGTCGGCCACGACGGGTGCGAGGGCAACGGTCGGCTCAAGGCCCTCACACCCGCGGAGCCCGCCCCGCTCTGCGCCACGTGCAACGGCGAGGTCACGTGGCAGCTCGCCCACCTGGCGCCGGCGGTCGCCACCGACCGCTCCCGCGCCGGTCGGCGCCCCTGACGCCCGTCGTTCGGTGCGGACGTCGTGTTCGCCACCCCACGTGGTTGACGGCCGCCTCCACGGGGAAGGAACGCACCGGAGGTCAACCCCGATGACACATCGACCGCACATCCTCGAAGCGACCGAACAGGCCGTCGACGAGCGCACGGCTCCCGAACCCGGTGAGCGCAAGTACGCCACGGGCGCCCGGGCGCACACGGCCGATCCCGACGCGCTGCGCGCCGAGCAGCAGGACGAGATCGCCCGGTCCTGGTACGGGCTGGGGGTCATGACCGACGGCCAGCTCCGCGGGGGCATCGCCGGAACGCTGGTCGGGGGCCTCGTCGGCGCCCTCGTGTTCCTCCCCCTCGGGCTGTTCTCGTGGACCGGCCTGGCGCTGGGCTGGCGCCTCGGCATCGCCGCCCTGTGCGGCGCCGTCGCGGGGGCCACGGCGATGGCCATCTACCTCGGTGGCCGCGAGCCCGAGCTCGAGGGCGAGGTGCAGGACCTGGACGGCCGCCCCTCGATCGGTACGACCCGGCGCGACCCCCGCACCGATGGCCGCGGGCGGTGACGCCACGGGCGGGCCGCTCGACCCCGAGTACCTGGTCGAGCACCTGCGCTCCGCGCTGGCCACCGACCCGCGGGTGCTGCAGCAGGGCCTCGACGTCGTCGTGACCGGCGACCTCGTGGTCGTCCGGGGGTCGGTCTCGACCGGCGCCGTGCGTGACGGCGTGGCGGCCGTCGCCCACGAGGTCGCGCCCGCCCTCCAGGTGGTCAACGACGTCGAGGTGACGCCGACCCCCGAGCCCGACGTCGGCGACGTCGAGGACCTCGTCTGATGGGGTCGAGCTCGCCGGGCGGCGTGCGGGTCGCGGCGGTCGGCGACGTCCACGCCGGCGCCGACGACGAGTCGGCGCGACGGTTGCACGACGGGTTCGCCGGCCTGCGGGAGCACGCCGATGTCCTGCTGCTGGCCGGCGACCTGACCCGTTGCGGCGGCCCCGACGAGGCCGCGGTCGTGGCCCGAGCGGTGGCCGACGGCGGCGTGCCGGCCGTCGCCGTGCTCGGCAACCACGATCTGCACGCGAACCGGGGCGACCAGGTCGTGGCCACGCTCGAGGACGCCGGCGTCACGGTGCTCGAGGGCGGGACGGCGCACATCGACGTGCGGGGCGTGCGCGTCGGCGTCGCGGGGGTCAAGGGCTTCGGCGGCGGCTTCGCCGGCGCCTGCACCAGCGAGTTCGGCGAGCCCGAGACGAAGGCCTTCGCCCGCCACGCCCGCCAGGTCGCCGAGCGCCTCGGCGCGGCGATGGGCCACGTCGCCGACGCCGACCTGCGCGTCGCCCTGCTGCACTACGCGCCGGTGCGCGACACCCTCCAGGGCGAGCCGCCCGAGATCTTCCCGTTCCTCGGCAGCTACCTGCTGGCCGAGGCGATCGACGCCACCGGCGCCGACCTGGCCGTGCACGGACACGCCCACCGGGGCCGCGAGCGCGGCATCACGCCCGGGGGCGTGCGCGTCCGCAACGTGGCCCAGCCCGTGATCCGCGCCGCCTACCGCGTGTACGAGGTGCACCCCGCCGAGCGGACGACCGTCGCCGCCGGTGCGGGATCGTCCCCCGCTGCCACCCGCCCCCACGACCACCAGGAGACGACGTGATGCCCGTCCTCGACGCACCCCTGCCCACCGCCACGCCGCTGCCCCCGCAGCCGCCCCCCGGCGAGCCCGGCGAGCCGATCCCCATGCCGCCGCAGCCACCCGAGCCCACGCCGCAGCCCACCCCGGCTCCCGGGCCGATCGACGGCCGCGCCGCCTGACGGCGGCCGCCACCGCCGAGGCCGAGGCGTGTCGGTCACCGAGGTCGACGCCTCCTCCCCCGGGTACGGCCGGAAGGGGGCCGGCCGGGGCTTCAGCTACGTCGACTGCGAGGGCGACCGCATCACCGACCCCGAGGTGATCGCCCGCATCAAGGCCCTGGCGATCCCGCCTGCCTGGCGCGACGTGTGGATCTGCACCGACCCGCAGGGCCACATCCAGGCGACCGGCATCGACGCCGCCGGACGCCGCCAGTACCGCTACCACGACGACTGGCGCGTCGAGCGCGACCGCGCCAAGCACGACCGCATGCTCGAGCTGGCGCAGGCGCTGCCCCGGCTCCGGCGTCGCGTCGCCCGTGACCTGGCGGCCGACGGCATGGGCCGCGACAAGGTGCTGGCCTGTGCCGTCCGCCTGCTCGAGCTCGGCCTCTTCCGGGTCGGGGGCGAGGGGTACGCCGACGACAACGGCAGCTACGGCCTCGCCACCCTGCGCAAGGGGCACGTGCGCGTGCAGGGCGACGAGCTGCGGTTCGACTACCCCGGAAAGAGCGGCCAGCGACGCATCGTGGCGATCGGCGACGAGCAGGTCGCGGCGGTGGTGCGCGCCCTCAAGCGCCGCCGGCGCGGCGGGCCGGAGCTGCTGGCCTACAAGGACGAGCGCGACCGGTGGGTCGACGTCCGCTCGGCGGACATCAACGGCTACCTCCAGGACGCGCTCGGCGAGGGCTTCTCGGCCAAGGACTTCCGCACCTGGACGGCCACCGTGCTGGCCGCCGTCGGGCTGGCCGCCGAGGACGACGACGGCGCCCCCGACGGCCGGCGGCGGAAGGCGGTCGTGCGCGTGGTGCGCGACGTCGCCCACCAGCTCGGCAACACGCCGGCGGTGGCGCGCGGCTCGTACGTGGACCCCCGGGTGATCGAGCGGTACGAGCAGGGCCACACCGTCGCCGACGCCGTGGCTGACGAGCTCGTCGAGTCGGTGGCCGACGGGCGGCTGAGCGGGGACGACGACGACGCCGAGGCCGACGAGGTGGCCGTCGAGCGCCTGCCGCCCGGGCTGCTGGCGCAGATCGAGGAGGCGGTCGTCGACCTCATCGAGCGGTCGCCCCGCCGCCCGGCCCGGCCCCGCCGGTCGTCGGGTTCGGGCGGGTCGTCCGGGTCTCGCCGGTCGTCGGGTTCGGGCGGGTCGTCCGGGTCTCGTCGGTCGTCGGGTTCGGGCGGGTAGGTTCCCGCCGTGGCCCCGTCGACGCGCCGGCCCGGCCTGGCCGACTACGACGCCAAGCGCGACTTCGCCCGCACGCCCGAGCCGGCGGGCGACGCGCCCCGGGCCGCAGACGGCCCGGGCGGCATCTTCGTCGTGCAACGGCACCGCGCCCGGGCCCTGCACTACGACCTGCGGCTCGAGGTCGACGGCGTGCTGGCGAGCTGGGCGGTGCCCAAGGGCCCGACGCTCGACCCGTCGAAGCGCAGCCTGGCGGTGCAGGTCGAGGACCACCCCATGGAGTACGCCGGGTTCGAGGGCGTGATCCCCTCGGGCGAGTACGGCGGCGGTGACGTCATCGTGTGGGACCACGGCACGTGGGCCCCCGCCCGCACCGACGACCCGGCCGCCGCCATCGCCGGGGGCGAGCTGCACTTCGACCTGTGGGGCGAGAAGCTCGCCGGGCGGTTCGTGCTCGTGCGCACCGGCGCCGACGGTCGGGGCCGCAACCAGTGGCTCCTCCTCCACAAGGCCGACGAGGCCGCGCGACGCGGGTGGAACCCCGAGGACCACCCCCGCTCGGTGACCTCGGGCCGCACGAACGACGAGGTCAAGGCCGACCCCGACGCGCTGTGGCACGGCGACCGGCCCGCGTCCGAGGCCGAGGAGCGGGTGGGCGGCCGCGGGCGGGCAGGCGGCGCCGCGAAGCGGGCGACCGCGGGCCGGGCCGTGTCCCGCCGGGGCCGCGTGCCGCAGACCGAGCTGCGGCGGCTCGACGCTCTCGCCGCCCGCGGCCGCTGGCAGGTGCGCGGCCACCGACTCGACCTCACCGGGCTCGACGACGAGGTGGTGCAGGGGCGGCGTGGCGAGTCGCCGGTGACCGTCCGTGACCTCGTGCGCTACCACGCCCAGGTGGCGCCGGCCATGCTGCCGTACCTGGCCGGCCGGCCGTCGGTGGTGACCCCACACCCGGCGCCGGCCCGCGCCGGCGGCGATCCCGGCCCCGACCTGGTCGACGACGCCCCGCGGTGGGTGAGGCGGTGGCGCGCCCCCGCCGGTGGCGGCGTGGGCACGCGCGACCGGGGGCTCGTGCTCGACGAACCGGCCGCCCTCGCCTGGGTGGCGGCGGCACGCGGCGTCGCGATCCACCCGGCGACGGCGACGGTCGACGACCCCGACCTCCCGACGTGGGCGGTGATCGAGGTCCGCCCGGGCCGCGCCACGTCGCCCGCCGACGTCGCCCTGCTCGGCCGCCTGCACCGCACCGCGCTCGACCACCTCGGGCTGGCCGGTGGCGCCAAGACAGACGGCCGGGGTGGCCTCGAGGTGTGGATCCCCCTGCGCCCCGGCCCGTCGTTCGCCGAGGTCGGCGCCTGGACCGCGGACCTGACCCGGTCGATCGGCGCCTCGGTGCCCGAGCTCGTCGGCGGCGCCGCGGCACGTCGTGGCGCCGGGGGCGCCCGGCTCGTCCACCGCCAGTCCCGGATCCGGGCCACCGCCGTCGTGCCCTACGGCGTGGTCGCCCGGCGGGGCGCACCGGTGTCGCTGCCGCTCGACTGGGACGAGCTCGACGACCCCGGGGTGCTCGAGCGCGGCACGATCCGCGACGTCCTGGCGCGGCTCGACGACGTCGGCGACCCGTTCGGACCGCTCCTGGGCGCGGCCCAGGACCTCGCGCCGCTCTGACCCCGACGGCGCGGTTTGGCCTCCCCCACCGGGGGTAGCCCTGGGCCGTTCGATGCGAAGTGAGGAGGGACCATGCGCCTGTTGCATCGCGACGACGAGGCCGTCATCGAGTCCGACGCCCGTCAGCCGAAGACCGACCACAGGGGGCACGCCGCCTCCGACGACACCACCACCCCCCGCCGCCGTCCGGCGTTCCTGCGTGGGTTCAGCCGCGACGAGACGCCGGCCGAGGCCGACGCCGACGCCCGGCGGGCCGAGGACACCGACGAGCGCCGCCGGGGCGCCGGCCTCCTGGGGTTCCGCCGCGACGACACCGGTCGCCGCCGGGACGAGGTCGCCGCGGGCGACGCCCGTCGGCGCGACGCCCGTCCCCGTGACGAGCGGGCAGCCGCCGCCGTCGCCGAGCGCGACGCGCTCGCGGAGCGCGAGCGGGAGGAACGGGTCCACACCCACATGAAGCGGTGGGACACCGCCGGCTTCCTGGCCGCGGGGGCCGCCGTCGCCCTCGCCGTGTTCGGGGGCCTCGCCCTCGCTCGGGCCGGCGTCGACGACTCGTGGTACTCGCCCGTCGTGCAGGTGGCCCGGGTCGACCACACGGCCGCGCTCGGCGCGATCGAGATCGGCGTGGCCGCCCTGGTGCTCCTCCCGCTGCTGTTCGGGTTGCGGATGGTCGCCGCCCTGGTCGCCACCGCCGCCGGCGTCGTGGCGGCCGTGGCCGCCATCGACCCCGAGCAGGTGTCGGCCGACCTGGCCCTCGAGCGGGGCTGGGCCATCGGGCTCGCCGTCACCGGCATCGCCCTCGGCCTGCTGCTCGTCGCCACCCGCGACCGGGTGAAGCGGGTGGAGCGTCGTCCCGCGCGGGCCGAGCGCCACCGGCTGGCCCGCGAGGCCCGCGAGGCTCGCACCGCCTGAGCGGTCGTCCGCCGACCCACCACCACGGGCACCGACGAGGCCCGGGCTCCGGCCCGGGCCTCGCCGCGTCCCCGGGGATGGTCTCCGGGCCGGCGGCGGTCGAGCTCGGGGCCGCAGCCCGCCGGCGTCAGGCGGCGTCGCGGGCCAGAGCCAGGTCCGCCGCCAGGCCCGACCGCATGGCGGCGCGGTCGTCCTGCTCGCGGGCCCGCAGCACCGCCGACGGGTGGATCGTGACGACCGCGGGATGTCCCTCGGGGTCGGCGAGCACCTCGCCCCGCACCTTCGAGATGGTCACGGGGCGCCCGAGCACCGCGCGGGCGGCCGTGGCCCCGAGGCACACGAGCAGCCGCGGGCGCACGAGGTCGATCTCGTGCTCGAGCCAGGTGTGGCACGCCAGCACCTCGGCGACGTCGGGCCGCTTGTGGAGTCGGCGCTTCCCCCGCGCCTCCCACTTGAAGTGCTTGACCGCGTTGGTGACGTAGACGTCGTCCGCGGACACGCCAGCCTCGTGCAGCGCCTCGTCGAGCACCCGGCCCGCGGGGCCCACGAAGGGGTGTCCGGCGCGGTCCTCCTGGTCGCCGGGCTGCTCGCCCACGAGCATCAGCGGCACGTCCACCCGCCCCTCGCCGAACACGACCTGCGTCGCCCGGCGGTACAGCTCGCAGCGGGTGCAGTCGGCGGCGGACGACGCCGCCGACGCCAGCTCACGGGCCCGGCCTGCTCGGCTGTCGGCCATCGCGCCCTCCTGTCGACCGATCGCTCGTGTCGGCGGCTACCCACCGGTGCGGGCGGCCAACCCCAGGTCAGGTCGGCGCCGCCGGCGCGACGCCGTCGAGGTGGGCCACGCGCTCGACGACGGCGCGGGCGGCGGCGTCGGGGGCGAGGGCGCCGGCGTCGACCACGACGGTGGCCACGGCGGCGTAGAGCGGGTCGCGGCGCCTCGCCAGCTCGCGCATCGCCCCCACCGGGTCGTCGCCGAGGTCGCGCCTGTGGTCGTCGGCGCTCCCCAGGCGGCCGGCCGCCACCGCCGGATCGACCCGCAACCACACGACCACGTGACCGGCCAGGGCGGCCCGGCACGCCGGGGCCTCGACCGTGCTGGCCGCGGCCGCCACGACCGACGGCGTGGGCACCGCCAGTGCGGCCCGCAGCTGCCGGCACTCGCGCTCGTGGAGCGGGCCCACCCCCTGCGTGCGGGCCAGCGCGGCGGCGTTGGCGCCCTCGCGAGCCAGGACGCGGTCGTTGTCCACCAGGTCGCGGCCGAGCGCGCCGGCCACCAGCGTGCCGATCGTGGTCTTGCCGGCACCCATCGATCCGACCAGGACCACGTGGGTGGGTGTGCTCACCGTGGTTCACCTCCGGCGGCCGAGGGTACGCATCCACCGGCGCGTCCGGCGCCGCCGACACCTCGCAGCGGAGACCGCATGTCGCACTACCCCGTCGGGGAAGAGCCGTCGATGGAGATGATCACCGAGGTCGTGGCCGAGGTGATCGCCGCGCTCGAGGCCGACGACGTTCCCCACCTGCTCATGGGCGGCGCCGGGGCGCAGACCTTCGCCCGGCCGCGCGAGACCGACGACATCGACGTCTTCGTCGCTCCGGGCGACGCCCGCCGTGCGCTCGACGTGCTCGAGAAGGCGGGCTTCCGCACCGAGGAGACGTTCCCGTCCTGGTTGTACAAGGCCGTCCGGAGCGGGGTGCTCGTGGACGTCATCTTCCGGTCGTCGGGCGGCGTGTACCTCGACGACGAGATGCTGGCGCGGGGGCAGCGCCGCGACTACCGGGGCACCGAGGCCCTGATGATGAGCCCCGAGGACCTGCTCGTGGTCAAGGCGATGGCCTCGACCGAGGACACGCCGCACCACTGGTACGACGCGCTGGCGCTCATCGCCCGGCGCGACCTCGACTGGGACTACGTGCTCACCCGCTCCCGGGTCGGTCCCCGCCGCATGCTCAGCCTGCTGCTCTACGCCGAGTCGATCGACCTGGCCGTCCCGCCCGAGGCGGTCACGCTGCTCTACGAGCGCACCCACCCGTCGGGCCTCGTGGTCGACCCGTCGGCGGGCACGGCACCCGACCGACGGTCGGGCCTGGTCGCCGACACCTGAGCCGGCGCGGAAACCCGGCGGGAGCCGCCGGCGGACCGGCGAGGATGGGCGCGTGCCCGAGCGCAACCGCGTGACGCCGACCGGCGAGGTCGTCGCCATCCCGCAGCGGGGGATGTTCCTCGGCAACCGCGGCAGCATCCATCGTGGTCACGACATCGTCCGGCCGTGGCAGGTGCGGAGGTGGATCACCTGTGCGCTGTCCTACAGGGGCTGGCGGGCGCCGATGTGGGAGCCCGGCCGGTGGACGCCGTTGTTCTTCTGGGACGAGGCGGTCGCCCTCGCCGCCGGGCACCGGCCGTGCGCCCTGTGCCGCCACGCCGACCACCTCCGCTGGCTCGACGCCTGGGAGGCGGCGACGGGTGGGCGCCCGCGCGTCGACCCGATCGACCGCCGGCTGCACGACGAACGGGTCGAGGTGGGCCCGGGCCGGCGGGGGGCCAAGCGCGTGCACGACCTGGGGTGGGCCGACCTGCCCGACGGCACGTTCGTGGTGGCCGACGGCGAAGGCGACGGCGACGTTCCGGCGCTGGTGCTCGGTGACCGACTGGTGCCGTGGACGCCGACCGGGTCGGCGTACGGGCCGCCGCGCGGCCGGCCGCGCCGCGGGCGCGCCCGGGTGCTCACCCCGCCGTCGACCGTGGCCGTCCTCGCCCACGGCTACGCCCCGGTGCTCCACCCGTCGGCGGGCCGGACGGCCACGCCGTCCCCGCGGTCCGGGTCGCCGGAGCGACCGGACACGGGCTGAGATCGACGGGCGGGCGGGCCGCGCCGGTCAGAGCTTGGCCGCGGCGAAGCCCTGCTCGAGGTCGGCGATGATGTCGTCGATCGACTCGAGGCCCACCGAGAGGCGCACCAGTCCGGGGTCGACACCGGTCGACCGCTGCTCCTCGTCGCTCAGCTGGCTGTGCGTCGTGGTCGCGGGGTGGATGGCCAGGCTGCGCACGTCACCCAGGTTGGCCACGTGGCTGTGCAGCGTGAGCGCCTCGACGAAGCGCTGACCGGCCTCACGCCCGCCCTCGATCACGAACGCCGGCACCGACCCGAACCCACGGTCGCGGCCGTAGCGTCGGCCTCGCTCGTGCCAGGGCGAGTCGGGCAGGCCGGCGTAGGCGATCGACTGCACCTGCGACTGGCCCTGCAGGAACTCGACGACCGCGGCCGCGTTGGCGTTGTGCCGCTCGACCCGCAGGCTCAGCGTCTCGATGCCCTGCAGCAGCTGGAAGGCGTTGAACGGGCTGATGGCGGGCCCCAGGTCGCGCAGCAGCTGCACGCGGGCCTTGAGCACGAAGGCGCCGGGCCCCAGCGCCTCCCAGAACTTCAGGCCGTGGTAGCTGGGGTCGGGCTCGGTGAAGCCGGTGTGGCGCCCGCTGGCGCCGAAGTCGAACGTGGCGCCGTCGGCGATGATGCCGCCGATCGAGGTGCCGTGGCCCCCGAGGAACTTGGTGGCCGAGTGCACGACGACGTCGGCACCCCACTCGAACGGGCGGATCAGCCACGGCGTGGCCACCGTGTTGTCGACGATGAGCGGGGCGTCGTGGTCGTGGGCGACGCCCGCCACGCCCTCGATGTCGAGCACGTCGTTGCGGGGGTTGCCGATCGTCTCCGCGAAGAACGCCTTGGTGTTCGGCCGCGCCGCGGCGCGCCACTGGTCGAGGTCGTCGGGGTCGGCGACGAAGCTCACCTCGATGCCCAACTTGGGCAGGGTGTAGTGGAAGAGGTTGTACGTGCCGCCGTAGAGCGAGGTGGACGAGACGATGTGGTCGCCGGCCTCGGCCACGTTGAGGATGGCCAGCGTCTCGGCGGCCTGCCCGCTCGCGGTGGCGAGGGCGCCGGGGATGCCGAGCGCCGTGTCTGGCGCCCCCTCGAGCGACGCCACCCGGGCCTCGAGCACGGCCTGGGTGGGGTTCATGATGCGGGTGTAGATGTTGCCGACCTCGGCCAACCCGAACAGGTTCGCCGCGTGCGCGGAGTCACGGAAGGTGTAGCTCGTGGTCTGGTAGATCGGCACGGCCC
>Ga0111539_10001880_pt1 | contig 27885 bp, 16 predicted proteins | sample RhiMethybrSRZTD1_FD_79667 | JGI IMG/M metagenome (GOLD analysis project Ga0111539, IMG submission 79667) | Populus rhizosphere microbial communities from Tennessee, USA - Rhizosphere MetaG P. TD hybrid SRZTD1 (version 2) (version 2) | ecosystem: Host-associated > Plants > Roots > Rhizosphere >...
TCGCGCAACGGCGAGGTCTACCACATGGCGTTCGAGCGCGGGCACACCACGAAAAAACTCGAAGTCATTGGCACCTCCAAGAGCACGGGCACGTTGATCACGTTCAAGCCGGACCCGACGATTTTTACCATCACGACGGAGTTCAAGTTCGACGTGCTGGCCAATCGCCTGCGTGAACTGGCCTTCCTGAACCCGGGAGTTGAGATCACCCTCGCCGACGAGCGCGAGGAAGCCAAAAGCGAGACGTTTTTCTATCGGGACGGCATCGAGGAATTCGTGCGGCAGCTCAGCAAGAACAAGGAACCGCTTCACCCCAAACCGATCATGCTCACCGGCAAACGGCCCATCAAGGTCGAGGGCCGCGACGAAGATGCCTTCGTGGATTGCGTGTTGCAGTACACAGACAGTTACAACGACCAAATTCTCTGCTTCGCGAACTCGATTCCGAATCCCGACGGTGGCACGCATCTGACCGGGTTTCGCTCCGCGTTGACCCGCGCCATCAACCAATATTCCAAGCAGAACAATCTGTTGAAAGAGAAAGACCCGGCGATTTCCGGCGATGACGTGCGCGAAGGCCTCGTGTGCGTGTTGAGCGTAAAGCTGCCAAACCCGCGGTTTGAGTCGCAAACCAAGGTCAAGCTCGTCAACACTGAGATCGATGGCGTCGTGTCGTCCATCGTTTACGACGGGCTGATGACTTTGTTTGACAACACGCCGTCGATGGCGAAGAAGGTCATTGAAAAGGCGTTGCTCGCCGCGCGCGCCCGTGAAGCGGCCCGCAAAGCGCGCGAGACAGTCCGCAAAGGCGCGCTCACGGGCGGCGGCCTGCCGGGCAAACTGGCGGATTGCTCGGATCGCGACCCGGCGAACACCGAGATTTACATCGTCGAGGGTGACTCCGCAGGCGGCTCCGCGAAGCAGGGGCGGGACCGGAAATTCCAGGCGATTCTGCCCATTCGCGGCAAGCTCATCAATGTCGAGAAAGCGCGCCTCGACAAGGTTCTCCAGAACAACGAAATCCGCACGATGATCACCGCTATCGGCACCGGTATCGGCGATGGTGAGGGGGAAGGCGCGTTCAACATCGAGAAGCTGCGCTACCACAAAATCATCATCATGACCGACGCCGACGTGGACGGCTCGCACATCCGCACGCTGCTGCTGACGTTCTTCTACCGGCAGATGCCGATGCTGATTAAGGGGGGATACGTTTACATTGCCCAACCGCCGCTCTACCAGATCACGCGCAAGAAGCGCGTCGAATACGTCGAGGACGATGCGCAGTTGAATAAGATCCTTATCCAGCTAGGCACGGAGGAAGTGCGGTTGCGTAATTTGGCCGACGACAAGGAACTGACCGAAAATCAACTCGCAGAAATTCTCGAACTGCTCGAGTCGCTGAACAAATACGCGAATGCGCTGCGCCGGCATGGCGGCGATTTCGCGGATTATATCGACCATCGGGACAAACAAAACAACACGCTGCCGCGCCACCTGGTAAAGGTGCGCCAGGGTAATAACGAGACGGTGCATTATTTCCAAACCGAAGAGCAATTGGCGCAGTTTGGCCGGGATAACCCCGACCTCGGGTTGTTCGGCGAGGAAAGCGACACAACGTTGCTGGAGCGGACGCGCAACGGCCACACGCGCCGGGCGCGGCACGTCGAACTGCACGAGAGCAAGACGATTGAGGAGTTGCTCGAAAAGCTGGAACGCAAGGGCCTCAAGGTGGATCACTACGCCGCCCAGGACAGCCCGCTTTTCGAGTTGATTGAGGGTGAGGGCGAGAGGCAGGTTGTGAAGCCCCTGTTTGCCATCCCGGAAATCCTCAGCGGCGTACTGGAAGTCGGCAAGCGCGGATTGCAAATCAAGCGCTTCAAGGGCCTGGGTGAAATGAACGCAAAGGAACTCTTTGAGACCACTATGAATCCGGCTAAGCGCAAGCTTCTGCGCATCGATTTGACCGACGCCGTTGAGGCGGAAGAGATGTTTACCAAATTAATGGGTGAGCGGGTCGAACCCCGAAAGCAGTTCATTGAAGACAACGCCCTGAACGTGCGCAACCTGGATATTTAATTAGCCGAACCGGCCACCGTACCCGTATGCCTGATCAAGATCCGAACACACCACAGGACAATTCGTTAGCAGGGACGCCGCTCTATGCGGCCCAGGAGAAGATCTCGAAGATTAACGTTGCCGATGAGATCAAGAATTCATTCCTCGATTACTCGATGTCGGTGATTATCTCGCGCGCTTTGCCGGATGCGCGTGACGGGCTGAAACCTTCACAGCGGCGCATCCTGTACGCGATGCACGATCTGTCGCTGTTTCCGAACCGGCAGCACCGGAAGTGCGCTAAGATTTGCGGCGACACGAGCGGTAACTATCACCCGCACGGCGAGGCCGTGATTTACCCGACACTTGTGCACATGGCCCAGCCATGGGCGATGCGCGAACCGCTGGTCGACGGTCAGGGCAACTTTGGGTCTGTGGAAGGCGATCCTCCTGCGGCCATGCGGTATACAGAAGCGCGCATGACGCATCTGGGTGCTGCCCTGATGCAGGACATGGACCGGGACACGGTCGACTTTGTTCCCAACTACGACGAGACGAGCACGGAACCCACCGTATTCCCGGCGGCGTTTCCTAACCTATTGGTCAATGGCGGTACGGGAATCGCGGTCGGCATGGCGACGAATATGCCGCCGCATAATCTCGGCGAAGTGATCGACGGCATTTGCGCGCAGATCGATGACCCGAACATCACAGTCGCGGGCTTGATGAAGCACGTCAAGGGGCCCGACTTCCCGACCGGCTGCATGGTTTGCGGGCTCGAGGGCATCAAAGAGTATTTCAACACCGGGCGAGGGAGTTTCAGGGTGCGCGGCAAGGTTGGCATCGAGCAGCTAAAGGGGGGACGCGAACAGATCGTGGCCACCGAGATTCCTTATGCGGTGAATCGCGCGGTGCTGGTCGAGCGGATCGCGCAATTGGTAAACGAGAAGACGCCTGGCTTCACTGACATTACCGGGGTGCGCGACGAGTCGGACGAAAACACGCGTGTCGTGATCGAGATCCGCCGCGACGCGATCCCCAAGGTTGTCATTAACAATCTTTATAAGTTCACGCAGCTTGAAACGAGTTTCGCGGTGAATGCCCTGGCGATCGACCACGGGCGCCCGAAAACGCTTAATCTCAAGGAGTTGATCAATTGCTATATTGAGCACCGCCGCGAAGTCGTCATGCGGCGAACGCGGTTTGACCTTCGCAAAGCCGAAGAGCGCGCCGAAACTCTGGACGGTTATCTCATCGCACTCGCGAACCTGGACGAATTCATTCGGATCATCCGCACGTCCAGCAGCCGCGACGAGGCGCGCATCAAACTGCTCGCTTTTGAATTCAGCCGGCAACAGGTTGAAGGCTTCGGCATTTTGATTCGCAGCGAAGCGCGTCTGGTCAATGGCCGCTACGCTTTCAGCGAAGGTCAGGCTAATGCCATCCTGGACTTGCGCCTCTACCAATTGACCGGCTTGGAACGGGAGAAGATCAAGGCCGAATACGGAGAGGTCATAGCAAAAATCAAAGACTTGATGGATATCCTGGCGAAGGAGTCGCGCGTGTTTGCGATCATCAAGGACGAACTCAAAACGATCAAAGAAAAGTACGCGACACCGCGGCGCACCGACCTGGTGCCCGACGAAGGCGAGATTGCGATCGAAGATTTGATTGCCAACGAAGGCGTGATCATCACGCTCACGCATAAGGGTTTGATCAAACGCACCAACGTCAGTTCCTATCGCGCGCAACGCCGCGGGGGCAAAGGCGTGATCGGGATGACCACGCGCGAAGGCAACGGCAGTGAAGGCGACGGCGATTTCGTGGAGCGGCTTTTCACCGCCAGCACGCACGATTACCTCATGTTCTTCACGAACATGGGCCGCGTCTACGTCGAGCGCGTCCACGAAATTCCCGACATGGGGCGCGCCGCCAAGGGCCGCAGCATCGCGAACCTGCTTGAGCTCAGGTCCGGCGAGAGCGTCGCCGCGCTAATCAGGATCGTTTCCAAAACGGGTCCGACCGGCGACGACATGACGTGGAACCAGCCTGGCTTCCTGTTCTTCGCGACCCAGCAGGGCACCGTCAAGAAAACGGCCCTGTCGGATTTCGCCAACGTGCGCAAAGGGGGCATCATCGCGATCTCCATCGAGCCGGCGGACGTGCTAATCGAAGTGAAGCTTACCAGCGGCGAGAACGAAGTCGTGCTGATTACTCGCGAAGGGATGAGCATTCGTTTCGCCGAGAACGATGTGCGTGCGATGGGCCGGCCCGCCACCGGCGTGCGCGGCATTAACCTGGAACCCACCGACGCCGTCGTGGCGCTCGCGGTCGTTGAGTCCAGCGCGACGCTGCTTGTCGCGGGCGAGAACGGCATCGGCAAGCGCACCAGCTTCGAGGAATACCGGGTCCAGTCGCGCGGTGGCAAGGGCATCATCACCATGAAGACCACCGACAAAACCGGCAAGGTCATCGGCGCTCTCACGGTGAAGGACGGCGACGAAATCATGTTGATCACCTTCGCCGGCCAAATGGTCCGCACGTGCGTGAACGACATCCGCGAAGCCGGCCGCAACACCCAGGGCGTCAAACTCATCAACCTCGACGCCGGCGACAAGCTCCAGGCCATCGCGCCAGTCATCAGCGAAGCCAACGAAGCCGCCGCCGAAAGCGAGCCACCGCCACCGCCAGCTTCGTAACCAGGTAATCTCAACAACGAAAAGCCCGGCAACATTGTTGCCGGGCTTTTCGTTGTTCTCTCAAATCAATCGAGCAGCCGGACGCGATAGAAGCGCTGGGGTTGCGCGCCAACGTTGTCGTTGATGGTGATGCTGGAACCAATCGCGGTCACCGGCGCGCCCAATGGTTGCCAGCCCGTGTCGCGCAACAGGTCGTTGTATTCCACCTGGTACTGCTGGCCGTTCTGTGCCCCGAAGGTAAGGGTCACTTGCGAGCCGTTCTTGACCAGGCCGACATCGGGTGGCGCCAGCACATACACCGTGAAGCTGCGCGTGCTGCTCATCGGTGGCGTGCCATTGTCAGTCGCACGCAACGTTATGGTGTTGGTCGAGGGACTCTGGCTCAGCGCCGGCGTCCAGCTAAACACACCGCCGGAAGTAATAGTGGCTCCGTCGGGCGGAGCGACCAGCCCCCAGGTGATCCCATGCCCTTCGGCATCGGTCGCGGTGGCGGTTAAACTCAGCGTCTGGCCCGCAGTCAGAGTCCGCGGCGTGACTGACCCAATCACCGGCGCGGTGTTGTTGGTAATGCCCGTCACCACGTTGGGCTCGCGCGGAGTCATGGTGGTCATGAAATAACGGTAGGCAGCCCCATCGGGATAACGCCCTTCGCTCACGTCGAGGGTCTGGTTGGTGAAGGTGATGGAGTCGACCAGGGCGCCGTCCGAGGTAAACAGGCCGATCTCTTCGCCACCCGCGGACAACGCAAAGTTGACGTGCAGATCGGCGCGATTGGTCGAGTTCTGGCCTGACTCGTTGTCCGCCCAGACCAGGAGGTAACCCCCCGCCGGCACGACATAGCCATTGGGAATGCGGAACTGGGTGTCGTTGGTCAGGGTGTCGGTGAGATAATAGCCGCTTAAATCGACGGCATAGTTGTTCGGATTGAAGATCTCGAACCAGTCATCGTGATCGTTGTCGGCCGGATCGACGGGGCCGTTCTGGTTTTGCGCCAGCCACTCGTTGATGTAGACCGCGCCGGGCCGGGCGATGTTGGTGGCCCCCGGCGTGACGGTGTAAAGGATGGAGCGATAGAACGGCTGGCCATCGCCGTAATCTCCGTAAGAGAGGTTCGCAGCAATGTTGCTGTAGGTGAGATAATCGACGACCTGGGGCTGGTTATTGAGGATGCGAGTCAGGGCCAGGGTGCCGGAAGCGGGCGGCAGGCGGAAGCTGGTGTGCCATTCCGAAGCGGTGGTCTGGTTGGGCTGGCCGTCGGCGAAGATGACCTTGAACTGGCCAGGGCCGATGGAACTGCCGTTGGGGAACGCCCATTGCGTGAGGTTGGTCTCGTAATTATCGGCCAGGAACAGGCCGGAGAGATTCACGGTGTTGCTGCCGGCATTGTAGAGTTCGATCCATGGCTCGCGCGCGCCAGTGCCATCCTGAATGCCGCTGGTGTTGCCAGGTTGCACCTCGTTCAGCCACAGCGTGGGATACGGAGGGAGAGCGGCAAAGCTGGCATTAGCGACCCCCGGCGTAGACTGCACCGGCCTCGGATTCATCGTCGCGCGAAAACTGGTGTTGAGACGCGCGTTGAAATTCGAGCCACGGCTTCCTGCGAAATACCAAAAGCTCAGCGTGTAAACCGTGTTCGAGTTGATCGGCGGCAAAAGTTGATAAAACGTATCCAGCGCCAGTCCGCCGGGAGCGACGATGAGATGGAGACTCGAATTGCCGGAGTGCGCTCGATCGGTAGTGATCACCGAGTTCGCGGCCAACGGCCCCATTTGCCAGGGGGGGCTGAGCTGCGATTCGAAATCGCCATTGCTGATGAAATTGGGGCCAGCCTCGGGAACGGTCCCCAGCACAAATGACATGTCGTCGAGATAAATGTCGCCCCCGGCCGTTTCGAAGTACAGCGAGAGTTGGTTACCCGGCACAATGCCGCTGTTGCCCGTGTAACTGAAGAAGCGCCAACGCTGGCCATCGGACCAGTTACTGGGACGCGAGTTATCCTGAGCGGGATCGACAACTTGAAGCGCGGTGCCGGGAGGAGCCTGGAGCCACGGCCGAGCCGGTTCGTAACGCACCTGGTCTATGATTACGTCCTCCGCTTCGGTCACTCCGGGTTTAATGAGGGTGATCGTTTCGCCATCCGGGTCGAGCTTCCCGTCAAACTCCGCGGTCGGGAACGCGCTCGCCCCGTAACTTGCGCTGAAGACACCGCGCTTTTTGGCGACTACAAGGAATTGCCTGTTCGTAATAACCGTCCCGTGAGGGAATGTGAAATCAAGACCGTTGAGGCGCCACCCGGACAAATCGAAAGAGGCGGTGGGGGAACTGTTGTAGAGCTCAATGTAAGAGCCGTCCTCAGCCTGAGGGTTGTACATGATCTCCGAAATGCTGACGAACCCTTCAGGGCTAATCTCAGGCCCGGTGTACCTGACCGTGACGAGGTTGCTCGCGTTGTTGATGGGCCGCCCGCGCACGTCGTAGCCCTGGATCACAAACGTGTTGGTGGGCGAGTCGACCGCGATGCGAAGGATATAGTTGCGGGAATTACTCCAGATTACGGGATAATCGACGCCGTTGACGCGGATCACAGCAACATCGACAGGCGCAGCCCCGGTGATGGTAACGAGATTGTTGGTCGTGGTGATGGAGTTAGTCGAGATGGTGAAAAGCTGGGCGTCTTCGTTCGCAATCGTGGCGAGGAGAGAAGCGCGAGCGTCGTTGATGAATTGCTTGACTGTCTGTGGACTGGCCGGGGTAATGCCGCTGGCAAGCATGGCGTTGTGTTTGGCATCGATGAGCGGCTGAACATTGCCCGCGAGCATGTGCGTGCCGGCCAGTTCCTTGAGCGCGCGAAGATACGCCCGCCGGGAGAAGGCGTTGTTGAAAAGATTGGGCATGACAGTGTCGGTCCCCGCGACGACAAAGAGGTTCTGGCCCGCCGCCCAGGAGCCGCTGTTGCCCATGACGATGTTGAAATCCCAAATCATGAGTTCCCAGCGACCATTTTTGGGAACGTAGCCATACATATTCTGCGCGTTCTGGCTGCCGAAATGGTCCCAGTCTCCGACGGAATGGTGCACGGCGAAGGTGCGCATCCACTGCTCGATATTGGCGACGCTATTGATGGCGTTGTAGTAGGCCTGGGCGTTGGCAGCGGGTGTATTGGCGGCATCGATCAACTCAAAAACCGGGCCGAAGTCGTTGGCGGTGCCGTTCGCGGCGCGGACGAGGTAGTTCCAGCGGTAGCGGCCTTTGTCGTGCTGGCCCTGGCTGAGGAATCTATTGAGCAAACACCATGACAGGTTGCCAAAGCCGAGTGACTGCGTATTTCCATCATCGACTTCGAACCATGGCTGGAGCTTGTAGAGGTGGCCATCGGGATCATCGGGCCAGCGAGATTCGACGACGTCGTTGCCGGGCGTTTCGGTATCTTCCATGAAGTGAGTGGTGCCGCCGCGGCGGTTGCCGTTGACGAACATGCTGACGAAGCGGCGGTAGTTCCACGGGAGGTCCATTTTGCGGGCGAACCAATAGGCGATTTGCTCGCGCTGAACGATGTTGTCGTCGAAAGGCCCGTTTCCCGGCGCGTGGATTTTGTTGAAGTTCTCGGTGCCAAGGAGCAGGTCGTCGAGCGGGAGGTCGATGGAATAGTGGCAACCGCCCGTGACCGGGGATGGAAAGCCCTGGTGATAGGGACTGCCGGCGTACTTGGAGCCGATATTGTAAATCGCGCGAAAATTTCCGTAAACGAACGTCCCGAGAATGCGCTCGTTACTCAGGGCGGGACGGTTGACCCAGGTGTTGACTGCTGCGGCCGTAAACCACTGACGGTAGGTGCCGAAGCCGCCGGAAACAACGGGATCACCGAAGCGCACGAGGGCTTCGGAAGTGGGAGCGCCGAGCGGGAAAACACTTTGGCCGGTGGGAGTGCCCGCATCCGTGGCTTCCACATAGAAGGCGACCAGCGCATTGGCCGCCTGACCGGGAATGGTGGCACTGAAAAGACCGTCGCCAGCGATCGCATCGCCGTTTATGCCGGAGTCATTCATCGAGACTGAGGAGTAGGTTGTGGCCGGATCGATGCGATACTTGACAATGCGCGAAGCGATGGCATCGGGGTCGTGCATGCGCACGGTGACAATGACGGGTTCGTTGGCTGCGGGAACCACGGGGCTGTGGGAGACCTGGTAAATGGCCGGGCCGTTGTTGGGACGCGCGCGGCTGTTGCGGGCGCCGGGGGTGCCAAGATTGGAAGGGATCTGAAGGCGATCGCAGGCTTCGATGTAATTGCCATGCACTCGCAGCAGCAACTCGGGCCAGCCACGCAGCCAGCGAACCTTCGCCCGGAGGGTCACCGGGTTGGCGCCGACCGGGACAGTAACAATCGGGCAGATGTTGCGATTGGCGACGGCGTCACCGCGGGCGCTGGTGCGTATGTGAAGGCAGCGGCTGCCGCCAACGCCGCCGCCGTTCGAGAGGATCGAACGGACATGCGTGCCGCGAGACTGCCAGGAACCAAGGCCGCCCTCGAAAGTGGAGTTGGCAGCGGCCAGATAGTTGCTGTTGTTTACGATGACCTCGGCGTTGTCCAACAGGTACTCACCTTCGCCGAGAGCGATGACTTCGAAATAGTTGGCGACGTTGGCGCCGTTATCCATCGGGCCGCTGAACTGAATAGTCGTCCATGGGGCTTTGGCCGTTTCGTCGCTCTCGCCCCAGTTCAAGGCGAGGCGATGGTCGGCGCGTGGGTCGATCAGTTCGAGGCTGCTGCCGCCTTCGTTGTGCCACTTGCCCCAGCTTCCACCGGTGCCATAGGTAACTTCGTCGACGACGACGAAGACGCGATTGGTGATGACCCGGTTTTGAGAATTGGTGGAGTAGGAAAGATCGGGCATGCCAAGGGCGAGGCGCTCGCCTTTGTTGGCGAGGCTGCCGTTGTAATCGCCAAAGGTGTTGGCCGGGGAGAGAACGCCCGGATACTTTGCGATCAATTGCGCGGCATTCCTGGCCACCACAAAGTAAGCGTTCGGAGCGAGGACAGCGTTTGACGGGAAGTTGTACGTGATGCCCGCGATGAATCGCCAGCCACTAAGGTCCACGGCGTTGGTGCCTTTGTTGTAGATTTCGACATACTCGTCATCCTCATCGTTGGAAATCGGTTTGTACATGATTTCGTTAATGACGATGTCGCGGATAAGGATCGGGCTGTTAGCGATGCCGGGGGTTTGATTGCGAAGAGGGTAGATGGCCGCCGCGCCATCGGGAGAGCGGCCAGACGAAATCCCGCTGGCCTGGGCTTCAAACGCGATCGCGTCAAGCATGCGCGTGCGATCCGGATTCCAAAAATAGATTTTTTCGCCTCCCGAGTTGAGGCCGAAGCCGAGTTGAGTCTGGTCAAAGGAAATGAAGCCGCGCGCGGGAATGCGCGTGCCAGCGATCATCACGAACTTATTGGTGTCCTTGTCATCGGTAAGGATGCAGCCGGAAAGATCGACCTCCTGGTTGCTGTGGTTGTAAAGCTCGATGTAGTCAACGAGAGGCGGTTCGCTGTTGGCGAAGAATTCGTTGATGACGACGCTGCGCAAGGGCCCGCCGCCCACGGTGTCGAGACGTCCGGGCGAGCCTCCGACCTGATCACTGATGCCCCAGGCCTGGGGCTGACCTTCGCCGTAGGAGGGGCGCAGCAGGACGAGGGAATGGCCTGTGCCGTCTGCGGCAACGGGCCAGGGCGGCAGGTTGCTGTACCGAACTTCGAGGTAAACGTGATCGGCCTGGTTGCGCAGGCGGACCGTTCCTTCGGTTGGTAGATCGTTGGTGTAAGGGCCGACGACGTTGGAAATGCCGTAGATTTCCTGAATGTCGGCGGGAGATTTTGCGACGACGAGGAACGCGCCGCCCTGCAAGATGGTGTTGGGAGGAAACGTGTAATCGATGTCGCCGCTCAAGCGGTAACCACTAATGTCCTCAAAAAAGGGATTGGAATTATAGATTTCGACGAAGTCCAGGACGTTGCTGTCGCTTCGTGGGGCTGGTTTGTAATTGATTTCGGTAATGACGAGACCCGTTTTGCGGCTGGACGGGCCGGGGGGTTCGACGGTGGCGGCGGGATTGCCGACGGTAGCCCCGATCGCATCCCCATAATCGCGGAACTCGGCAAGCGTGGTGGTCGTGTTCGTGAAATGGCTGCAAACGGCCGCGCCCAAATAGACATCATTGGAGAGGGTGAGCGTGACTGAGCCGAGTTGCGACCAAAGTTGGCCATCATAACTTCCGTAGCCCGTGAAAATATTGCCGGCGCGTCTAAGCCGCAGCCATGTACTTGGGTAATTGACGGGGAAAGTGCCGGTAGCAGCAGCGATCCCATTCGTGGTGGCGCGGGATTGGAAGGTCATGCCGCTGATGCTCGGAGTGGCCAGGGCGCCGGCGAACCGTGAACCGCCCGCCAGCGATTCGCGGGCGACAAGTCCGGCCTTGGCAAAAGCGTCCGACAGCCCGAGAGCGGCGACGCGAATGCGCACGTCGAAATCGCCGGAAACGGTCTGGTGTACGAAGGAGAACTGGTCGTTGGTGCCACCGCCGATGTCCCTGCCTGAAGCGGTGACATTGAAGCCGCCACTGACGGGAGAGAGCGTGCCCGGGGTCCTCGGATTACCGATATCGACGAGGGTAGCGGGATCAGCGGCGAAAGCCGAGACGGTGGCGAAGAACGAACAGGCGAGCAGCCGAACTATATGCATAAAACAAAGTGCGTTAGCCCTCTGCCGGACGTCCGGGAGCACAAAAGCACACGGGGGCAGGGTCCACAGGTTGTTGGATGACTGTAACAATTACGCGCGATAACGCAACTCAATCAGGGAGAAATTATGAGCCTTCCAGGGGTCCCGGCGTTGGTGCGCGAGGTTCTGGCTTGCATCATGCTTCGAAGGTTTGCATGATCTGGGCATGCCCCTTACAGAGTGGTCGGAAGACAGTATGCGCACCCTAATATGACGGACCCGCAGCTATATAAGAAGTTCGTCGCCCAGTTCACGGTCAAAGAGTGGAAACAACTGTGCCGGCATCGCTTGTTTCTTCATTTTTTGAAGATCGATATCAAGCAGGCGGCGATGATCGCGTCGGAAGCGCTGGATCGCACGGTAGTTTACCTGTTTCCCACGACCCTGAAATCGAAACCGCGCAAGGCGAGATCCCCGCGGGGTTTGCTTGGCCAGCATCCGCGGTTTCGGATTTAGCGAATTACGCGAGAATTTCCTTTACGACGTGGCCGTGGACATCGGTCAACCGGAAGTCGCGCCCTGCGTAGCGGTAGGTAAATTTTTCATGGTCGAATCCCAGGAGGTGAAGAATGGTCGCATGCAAGTCGTGCACGTGCACGACATCCTGCACGGCCTTGAAGCCGAACTCGTCAGTCGCGCCGTGGACGTGGCCTCCTTTGACGCCGCCGCCGGCGAGCCACATTGAGAAGCCGTAGGGATTGTGGTCGCGGCCCATCGTCTTGTCGCCGGACTGCTTGAGTTCGACGGTTGGGGTGCGGCCAAACTCTCCGCCCCAGATCACCAGGGTGTCGTCCAGCATCCCGCGCTGCTTGAGGTCTTTGAGCAGGGCGCCGATGGGCTGATCGACTTCCTTCGCGAGTTTGCGGTGGGCAGACTCGATATTGTCGTGGTTGTCCCACGGCTGACTGGCGCCGTGCCAAAGCTGGACGAAACGGACGCCCCGTTCGAGGAGGCGACGAGCAATCAACAACTGGCGGGCGTGAACGCCGGAGCCGTACATGGCGCGAATGGCCTCCGGCTCTTTGGTGATGTCGAACGCGTCGGCAGCTTCCATCTGCATGCGGTACGCGAGCTCGAAGGATTGGATGCGGGCTTCGAGGCGCGCTTCGGTTTGCCGGCGCTGCTGGTGCTCGCGATTGAGCCGCTGCAGCAAATCGAGTTGCCGGCGCTGGTCTTTGATGGAGGTGTAGTTGTTGCGAATGTTTTCGATGAGTTTTTCGATCGCGGTATGCTGGGAATCAATGTAGGTGCCCTGAAAAACGCCTGGGAGAAAACCGGACTGCCAATTTTCGGCTTCCTTGATTGGGTAGCCACCGGGACACATGGCAATGAATCCGGGAAGGTTTTGGTTTTCGGTACCGAGGCCGTAGGTGACCCATGAGCCGAGGCTGGGCCGGCTCATTTGGGCGTCCCCGCAATTCATGAGCATGAGGGAGGGCTCGTGATTGGGCAGATTGGCCTGCATGGAACGAATCACGCAAATGTCGTCGATGCTTTCGGCGACCTTCGAGAAAAGTTCGCTGACCTCGATTCCGCTCTGGCCGTATTGGCTGAATTTAAACGGAGACGGGAACGCGGCGCCGGTTTTACGCTCGGTGGGCAGGTTGGGAGTGGGGAGTGGTTTGCCGGAATATTTTTCCAGCGCGGGTTTGGGATCGAACGTGTCGACATGCGACGGCCCACCGTTCAGGAAAATGTGAATGACCCGTTTGGCCCGGCCGGGGAAATGCGACTGTTTAGAGGCCAGAGGGCCAAGGTGCTCGGCCGCCTGAAGCTCGCCTCCCATCTGGGCCATTAACGATCCAAAACCGAGCGCGCCCATGCCCATGCCGCAGCGGCAAAGGAATTCACGCCGCGTCAGGAACGCATCCTCAGGCGTGGGCCGATGACGTGACACAATGGCGTAATTTATGGCGGGCATCTCGGGAGTGCAACCCCGTAGAGACACGTCCGAAAATGTGTTGCGCGGAGATGGGGCGCAGCTATTGTGGGATTATGTCGGTGATGGTGGATGATGCGGTTATTCTCCTGGCGGAGGATAACGAAGACGATGTGGCGATGATGCGCCGGGCGTTCCGACGCGCGAATTTCCTCAACCCGCTCCACGTGGTGGAGAATGGGGAGCAGGCTATCGCGTATTTGAAGGGGGAAGGGAAGTATGCCAGCCGTGAGGAATACCCGTTGCCGACGCTCCTGCTTTTGGATCTTAAGATGCCGCGCAGGAACGGCTTCGAGGTGCTGGAGTGGATCCGGCAACAACCGAGCCTCAGTTCGCTCAGGGTGGTGGTACTAACCAGTTCCGATGAGATCCGCGACGTCAACCGCGCATACCAACTTGGGGCCAATTCGTTCCTGGTGAAGCCATTGGATTTCAGCGAGTTCGTGCGGATGACTGAAGCGCTCAAGGGATACTGGATTTGGCTGAGCAAGGCGCCGGAGATTGCGCGCGAGGCGCGCGAGGCCAAAACGTAAAAAGCCGGCCTTTAGGGGACCGGCTTTGTGTAAGAACCCTCAAATGGGGCTCGCGGAGCGCGCCCCTCCAGAATTGCTTACTTCAATTCGGCTTCGTGGAATTCCTTCCAGTCGTCCAAATTGTTGAGATTCACGGCGTCGCGGCACGCGCTGGCGTCATCGGCGAGCTTGTTGGCGCCGAGGATCGACTTGCGCGTCCCATCGTCGTGGATATAGCCGCGGATGGCTGAATTGAGCTTTTCGATGCTGGCCTTGTCGACTTTCGCGCCGGGCTGTTTCTTGATCCAGGCTTCGAATTCGCAATAGCTCGGGCGCTGCGTTTTAATGTAGTCAACGACAGCCTCGTTTTTGAGGCCGAGCGCATCGAGGACCATCTGGTCGTAGCCCTTGCCGATGCCGGGATAACCGGCGGCGAGCTTGCCGCGTTGTTCGAGAGAGACCTTGAGCCAAAGACGAGGCAAGTGCAAAACCCCAAGCGGACCTGCCACACCGGAGCTAATCAGAGGGACCATGGTATTCATAGTGGTTAATGGTTTGAATTTACACCGGCAGAGTAGGGCGGCGAAGCGGAGACGGTCAACGTGATTTTCAGAGTCGCTTGCGATGTTTTCTCCAACAGGCCAGCATAGGGGTGTGAGACCCGTGTGCCTGTTCCTGTTGCTGCTGTTTGGAGTCCCATGGCTGGCCCGTGGTTGGGGCATGCGGGGCCATGAAGCCATGGCGCGCGTGGCGCAAGGCTGGTTATCGAACCACGTCGCGGCGCGTGTGAGCAACATTCTGGGGACGAACGATCTCGCGTCCGTGGCGCTCTGGGCGGACCACCTGCGGGATGCTCAACGCAACCGCGGGCCGTTGAGAGCTGATCCGGAAGCCCGGGAGTTCAACCGACGATTTCCGGGCAACGACACGTGGCATTTCGTGAACCTGCCGCTAGGGACCACGGATTACGGCGCTGCTGGCCGCTTCGCATCTACCAACGATATCGTTCATGCGACTCAGCGCTGCCTAGCGGTATTGGAGGGCGGGTCAGCCGAGATGAGCAAACGCGACGCCCTGCGGTGGCTGGTTCATTTGGTGGGTGATATTCATCAACCGCTGCACGTGGGGTGCGGCTATTATCGCCTACACGATGACGGCATGATTGAATTGATACGCGAACCTGGTCGCGCCGGCGGTCAACCGCATGATCGTGGAGGGAACCTGCTGCGTTCTGCGGGGAACCAAAATCTCCACGGGTCCCGGGACGTGAGCATTGTTGATGAGATCAATACGACCGACGAGCCACTGGAGTCGACGTTGCGAAAAGTTGTGCAGCCGCAGAGCTGGAGCACGTTGGGGAGTGTGGGACGATGGCCCGAAGCGTGGGCGGAGGACGCCGTTGTGCAGGCGCGCGGCGCGTACGAGAACATCGAGTTACTCAGGGGGGAACTGGACGGCGCCGGGGTGGTGACAAATATTTCAGTGAAACTGCCGGCGGACTATCAATCGAAACAGGAAGCGCGCGCCCTCGATCAGTTGTCGAAGTCAGCATTTCATCTTGCGGAAGTCCTCAATAGGCTACGTTGGGACTGAAGTGTTAACGCGGCTTTCATATCTGCTGTACCGGCGGAGTTCGTCGGGAATGTATCAGTTTCAGCGGCGATTCACGCGCGGTGGCATGCTGGTGATGTGCAGCGCACTGCTGGCGGCTGGCCTGGGTGTCGATCTGGATCAATCGCTCGCGTACCAGTTGTTTTCGTTGTTGTTCGTATTGTTGTTGATCTCGCTGGCATGGAGCGCGCGGTTCAAAGGCCGGTTTGAAATTCATCGATCGCTGCCACGGCTGGGCAGCGTCGGCCAGCGGTTGACATATTCGGTGCGGGTTCAAAACCTGACGTCGAAGGAGCAGACCGGGTTGACGCTGCTTGAGGATGTGTCCGATGGACGGCTGAACCTGGAGCAGTTTGCGGCCGTCGTGAATGCGCGCGCCAGCCGCTCTTTTCGTCGGGCACGACTTCCGAGCGGGCATCGGGCCATCGTCACACCGGAAGCGCTGCCGGCGATCCCCGCGGGTGGCAGCGTCACCGTGTCAGTGCAGGTGCGCCCGCTGCAGCGAGGGCCCCTGCGCTTGACGGGCTCAACGGTGGCGCGCCCTGACCCGTTTGGCCTGGTGAGGGCTTTCGTCAAAGTGCGGGCGCCGGGCACGATCATCATTTTGCCACGCCGCTACCCGGTGCACCCACGCGCTTTGCCGGGGTCGCTCAAGTATCAGCAGGGAGGCGTGGCGCTGGCGAGCTCAGTGGGTGAATCGGAAGAGTTTGTCTCGCTGCGCGAATATCGGCGGGGTGATCCCATGAGGCATATCCATTGGAAAAGCTGGGCACGAGCCGGCAAACCGATCATCAAGGAGTTTCAAGACGAGTTTTTCGTGCGGCACGCGCTGATTCTGGACACGTTCGCGGAGCCATCCGAACGCGAACTGTTCGAAGAAGCCGTGTCGGTGGCCGCTTCGTTCGCGTGCACGATTCAAACACAAGAGTCGTTGCTGGACCTGATGTTCGTGGGGCCGCAGGCGTTTTGTTTCACAGCGGGCCGCGGGCTTGGCCAGGTCGAGCAGTTGCTGGAAGTGTTGGCGGCGGTTGACTTGTGCATCGAGAAACCCTTCAGCACGCTCGAAACGCTGGTGCTCCAACACGTTCACAGCGTGAGCGGCTGCGTCTGCATTTTAATGGGCTGGGATGAAGCGCGCCAGAATTTCGTGCAAACCCTGCGCGCGTTCGGAGTGCCGTTGATGGTCTTGGTGGTGGTAAGCCAGAAGAGTAAACCGCTGGATGCCGGGCCGCTCGCGCCAGAACCGGGGACATTTCACGTGTTGGAGGCAGGTAAAGTTGGCGAAACCTTGCTGCGACTTTAACGGCAATGGCCGAAATTGTAGCCCTCGCGATAGGCCTGCCCGCGTCCGAAGTAAATCACGTTTGGCGAGCAATACCGCGAGTAACCGTAATAGTTTGGCCCGCAGCTTCCAGGCCCGCCTACGTAAATAACGTTCGGATTGTAGTAAGTGGAAGCGCAGGCGGACGCCACAGGATAGACAGTCGCCGCGTAGATGGGAATTGCAGTAACCGTGGGTTGATACGTCGCCGTGTAGCCGTCGTTCACGACGGGGGGCTGATAAACGATTGGCGGGACGGGAGTTGTGCCCGGGCCACCGAGAACAAAAACATCCTGGGCGCACACTGCCGCCAAGCCGCCAATCAGAAACGCCGCCGCCAAAATCGTTTTCATAGACCCTTCCTTAAGACGCTGCCAGTCGAGCAAACCTTCAATGCACGTAACGTCGCGCCTCTAAAGCGTCAACGCGCTGCTGGTCCAGCGCTCGCCGGCGCGCAGAACGCAATAGAGTTGCTCCAGGTCTTTGGCGGCGGCGACAAACTCATCGGTGGTGACGGTGTTGAATTCGAACATGTCGTAGTGGCAGGGAATGACGAGACGCGCGCCGATTTTCCGGGCGAGATCTGCGGCTTCGTGACCGGACAAATTTCCGGCAACCCGACGTTCGGGGAGATCGCCATTAATCGGGAGGAGCGCAACATCGATGTTAAAGGGTGTGAGGCGAGCTTCCATTTCCTCGAAGAGTTTTGTGTCGCCGGAGTGGTAGATGGACCACGGACCGGCCTGGACGATGTACCCAAGAAATTTATGGCGGCCCCACTGATCTTTTTCGATCAGGTTGTGCGCGGCGGGGACGGCAGTAATCTTGAAGCCGGCGACCGTAACGGATTGCCCGGCATCGAGACCGCGAGGTTGTTCAGCCATGATACCGAGGCGGTCCACGGCGAATTCGCGATTTCCTTCCGGAATGACAATTTCGATCGAAGGATTTACCCGGAGAAGTGGAACAAGAGTCTCCTGGTCCAGGTGATCGGTGTGATTGTGGCTCGAGGTGACCACGTCAATGAAGTCAAGCCGCTCCGGAGCTATCACGCGCTCGGTCACGCGCACGTGAGGTTTGTCGGTGGCAGCGTATTTGTGGGTCAAGGAGTCGGAGAGGTAAGGATCGAGCAAGAGATGGCGATGTTGCCACTGCACGAGAAAGCCGCTTTGCCCCAACCACCAAAGATGGAGATGGTCGGTATCGTCTCGCGCCTCAATCACGTCAGCGAGAAACGCGTCATCCTGAAGGACGGGCTTGATCACTAAGGCAACATCACTGGATTGGAGCCCGCGCGCAAGAATTGCGCGCCAGGAATGCAAAGCGCGCTTGCGAATGAAACGGGGCTTACCTAAAACACGCGCATGTCACGAACGGCAACTCGCGCCGGAGCGCGCCGCACGCAGCCCTTCGACCTGAAGCGATATCTGGAAATGCGGACGGACGCGGTGAACCGCGCATTGGACCGGTATTTGCCGAAGGAATCGACGAAGCCGGCGACGATTCACAAGTCGATGCGCTATTCATTGTTTGCGGGGGGCAAACGAATGCGGCCGGCGCTCTGCCTTGCCGCGGCCGAGGCCTGCGACGGAACGGAAGATATGGCCATGCCGCTGGCGTGCGCGGTGGAGTGCATTCACACGTATTCATTGATACATGACGATCTGCCCGCCATGGACGACGACGATTATCGGCGGGGCAAGCTCACCAACCATAAAGTATTTGGCGATGGGATCGCGATTCTCGCGGGCGACGCCTTGCTGACGCAGGCTTTTGAGATTGCGGCAAAGTTCAGAGGGACGTCTCGGTATACGCATCAGCAGATATTTCGTGAACTGACGCACGCGAGCGGGTCGTTGCAACTCATTGCGGGGCAGGTGGCCGACCTGGAGGGCGAGGGGAAAAAGCTCGAGGCGAAGGAATTGCGATACATCCACGAGCGCAAGACGTCGGCGTTATTGTGTTGTTCGGTGCGCCTGGGAGGCATGAGCGCAAACTGCAGCACCGCCCAACTGAAAGCGCTGACCGACTTCGGCTACAATGTCGGCCTGGCATTCCAGATCATCGACGACATCCTGGACATTACGCAAACGAGCGAACAGTTGGGAAAGACCGCCGGGAAAGATACCGCGGCGCAGAAGGCCACTTACCCCTCCATTGTGGGGATGGAAAAGTCCCGGAAGATTGCGCAGCAGTTGACGGAACGGGCGTTTGCGGCCCTGAAGACTTTTCGCGGCAAAGCGCAGGCGCTGGAGGCGCTGGCGGTTTATTTGTTGCAGAGAGACCGGTAAAGGTCGCTATTGGCCGGCGTAGTAGGCATCGACCTTTGCGCCCACGTCCTTGTAGCCGATGTCCATCTCGTAGATTTGCTTGAACTGCTCGATGGCTTCTTCGCGCTTGTTCATTTTTTCGAAGACGGAACCGAGTTGGTAGACGAGCTCTTTCTTTTCGTCGTCGAAAACCGGCTTCTCTTTGATCGCGTCCTGTAATGTGCGGGCGGCGAGGTCGTTCATCCCGCGGCGACCGAAGCACTGACCGAGGTAAGCCATGGCTTGCAACCGTTTGGCGGGATAATTGCGCGCTTTCTGAAATTCCTGGATCGCTTCGGAAATCTTTCCGGCTTTGAAATAAAGCTCGCCCAGTTCAAAGCGGATCTGGAGGTCGGTCGGATACCGTTCGGCCCGGGATTTTGTTTCGGTGAGTTGATACTCATCGCGCTCGGCCTGGAGGCGCGCCACCTGCTCGTTGTAATCCGGCGCGGTCTGGTCGAAGCGCTCGATCGCCAAATCAAATTTCTTGATTGTGATGTCGGCAATCAATCGGTCGAGAGACGGGTCAGTCACGCCCTCACTGGAGCGAATGCGTTCACAATATTGGATGGCGCGGTCGTAATCTTTTTTCTGCGCGTACAACTCGGCGAGCGAGCGCAGGGACTTGAGGTTTTTCGGTTCTTTGAGAAGCCGCTCCTCGTATTCGGCGATGAGGCGGTCGGCGACATCGTCGCTCTTGACCTCCCGCTTTTCCTGCTCGAGTTGTTCGGCTTCGGCCTTGTTCTTAAGAATGTCGCGGTAAGAGCCTTTGCCGTCGGCTAGAGCGTCGTAGCCCCCTTCGCTAAGAGTGGTGCGCGCAGACAAGTCTTTCAAGGCATCGATAATCTCGCCACGGTTTGGGTAGAGCTTCGCCAACTCGCTGTAGACGACTTCGGCTTTGGCGGGCTGCCCCGCGGCGGCGAGCGCCCGGCCGTATTGCATCGAGAGATCGTAATCCTTGGGGGAATTTTTCAGCAGAATTTCAAGCGACAGACAGGCTGTCTTGGGGAGATCGGCCTCAAGCGCGGCCTCGGCAACAATTTTGTGCGCCGGAGAACTCGACGGGTCGCCATTGAGGATTTGTTCGGCAACCTGGATCGCTTCGAGAGGGTTTTTCCGCAGTGCCATTTGCGCCTTGGCCACCAACGGCGAAGAACTGGCGCCTCCCACGATCTTCTTAAAAAAGCTGCTTTTGCCCCCTTGCTCTTTGAACTGCGCGACGCGCAAGGCCTGCCGACACTCGAAGAACGCAGGTTCGCGCGCGAGCACCTGGTTAAAAATGGCGATGGCATACTCGAAATTCTGCCGCTGCAACGCCACCGTGCCCTTCTGGTAAAGCTCGCGGAGTTCACGGCTGATTTCGGTGACCGTCTTTTCTGGCATGGCTAAACGTTATCCCCCAAAGGCGCAAAAATCCACTGCAAAGGGGCTGTGGAAATCCCGCATCGCAACGCGGGGTTTACCTAGGCACCGGAAGCTTTGAGTAGCAACTCTATATAGGAAACATCGGCCGGCACCGTGACCTTGGGGTTTGGGGTTGCGCTGGCGACGAGCTTAACGGGTTGGCCGATGAGTTCGCAGGCGGCCGTATCATCGGTGACAACAAGGCCTTTGCGGCGGACGGCTTCCAAAGCTTGGCGAATGACTTCGAGGCGGAAACACTGCGGCGTTTGCACGGCCCACAAGCAGGAGCGGTCGACATTGCGCGTGATGAGCGAGCCGTCTTCGGATTCTTTGATGGTGTCGGTGACGCGCTGCGCTGCGACGGCCGCACCGGTCACGCGCGCGGCAGCGAGCGTGTCGCAGATCACTTGATCGGTGGTGCAGGGGCGCGCGCCGTCCTGGATGGCCACGAGATCGGTTTGCGGATCGACCGCGTGCAAGCCGTTCCACACGGAATCCTGGCGCTCCGCGCCACCGACCACGGCACGCCACGGCTTGGTGAGCTTGAGGGCGCTGGCGATCTCCTTGAAGGTCGCTTCCAGTCCGTTGCGCACGACGATAACGACCTCGTCGATTTCCGGAGAGCGATCGAAGCGTAACCACGTGTGAGCCACGACGGGCCGACTCGCAACTTCCAGAAAGAGCTTGTCTACGTCGGGTCCCATGCGCATGCCCTTACCGGCCGCGACAATGATGGCGGAAGTCATCGCCGGGAATTTCGACGGAGAGGCCTGCGAAGATCAACTCGCAATTTGCTTAGGGGGCTTGCTCGATGACCGTCACAGAATTGAGGCGGGCATTGGCGACTTTCTGGACGGGACCTCCAGGCCAGGTGATTTCGAGGTCGTCAAACTTGTCGCTCGCGCCCAGACCGATGGTGACTGGCAGCTCCGATTGCGAGAGGTAACTGCGAGTGGGCATGACCTGGCGAGCCAAAACCTGGTCGCCCACTTTCACGCGCACCCACGCGCCGATGGCGTCGCGGTTCGATTTTTTGCCGACGAGTTTCAGGCGCAGCCAGCGGCGGTTCAGTGACTGATCATTGCGGAGGACAAGCGGAGCGCCGCCAGTCTGCGTGAATACGGCATCGAGATCGCCGTCGTTGTCGAGATCACCGTAGGCGGAGCCACGGCCGACAATCGGTTTCACGAGGTCCGGACTGGAACGGTTCTCGGGTACCAGGGTAAATCCTGGACCGTCGGTCGCACCATTGTTCCAAAAGAGTTGCGCCGGTTGAGCGTAGCGCTGGCTTTGTTGCACTTTGCTGATCTCCTCTTCGAGGTGGCCATTTACGGAGAGCAGGTCGAGCCGGCCATCAAGGTCATAATCGAAAAAGAAAATGCCAAACTTGAGCGGGAGCCGGCTGGCAGGGCCGATGCCCTCGGAAATGGCTTCGTCAGTGAAAATCAAACCGGTGTTGTTTTGAGCGACGAAAAGTGCGGTCATTTCGTTCGCGAAATTGCCGATGGCGATGCCGACGGTCCTGCCATCGCGATAGCGCCCAGCATCGATGCCCATGGCACCGCGCGTGTTGCCATAGCTATCAAAGGCGACACCCGATAACGCGCCGATTTCCTTGAACGTGCCGTTTTTCTGATTGTGGAAAACGAAGTTCTGGAACGTGTCGTTGGCAACCACAAGGTCCATCCTGCCGTCGTTATCGAGATCGATCGGAGAAACGCCGAGAGTCTTGGCCGCGGGCACGCGCGTGGCGGGATTGCGAACTTCGACACCCGCGTCCTTCGAGACGTCGGTGAACTTGCGCTGGCCGTCGTTGCGCAAGAAGGAAGCGAAGGCGCCTTCGAAATTCATCGGCGGCCCGTAGGCGCGACCGATGCCCACAAGTTTGTAACCGACCTCGAAGTCGATTTCGCGGGACCACTTCACATAGCGGCCCACGTAGAGGTCAAGATCGCCGTCGTTGTCGTAATCGAGCCACGCCGCCGCGGTGGTCCATTGAGTGGGAGTGCCGGCGACACCTGCGGAGGAAGTTACATCCTGGAACTTTCCGTTGCCGGTATTGTGGAACAGTTTGTTTTCGCCCACCGCGGTGAAGAAGAGATCGACGAGACCGTCGTTGTCGTAATCGCCCGCAGCCACCCCCATGCCGTAAAAACTCACATCAAGACCCGAGCCGGTCGTAACGTCAGTAAACTTTGCGGCGCCTTCGTTGCGGTAGAGGACCTGGGTTGTCGGCGGGCGGCCGCCTTGGGGCGCTTTCCCAGGCCAATGTGTGCCGTTGACGAAGAGCAGGTCCTGATCGCCGTCCTTGTCGAAATCGAGAATGGCCACGCCGCTGCCCATCGTTTCGGGCAACAGTTTGTCGCCGGTCGCGCCGTTGTTGTGAACGAACTTGATGCCAGAGGCCGCGGTGATATCCGTGAACTTGACCGTGGGCATTTGTTCGGTCGCGCGCTGCGGGACCACCGGGGAAGAGAGTTGCGTTACCTTGGGCACGGCCGGCGCAGGCTTGCGCTTCACGTACCACCACGTGCCCCCGCCGATGACAAGAAGCGCGACGAGTGCAATTGCGGAACCGCGGAAAGCGCGACCGATTACGGCGTCGTCAAGATGGCCGGTTTCTTCCTCCGCCTCGGCGACAGCCGCGCGGTTTTTGAGAGACTCTCTGTCGTTCATGACATTATTGCGTGGCCGCCTTTGCTGTCGTTAACGCGGCGGGGATATTGAGGCCGGGCGCACCCTGCCGTTGCAGCGGGTAAATGACGATGTTCTGCGCGGCGTGATCCGCTGCGGGATTCCGGCGACGATGAATGGCAATTGCCCGATCGCGAGCGTTGTCGTCCGGACGATAACGCTCGTGCTCCTTGCGATGCTTTTCAGCGCGAGCTTCGTCGCCGAGTTGCGCGTAAATGAGGGACAGATTGTAATGAGCGGTCAGGTTCTCGGAGTCCAGCGCGAGCGTTTTTTGAAATTGTTCGGCGGCCTGGTTCAGGAACTCGTCGCGCTGAGCTTTCGCCGCCGGACCGCGCTCGAACTTCGCGCGCTCGAATAACGTCTGGCCGAGTTCGTTGATTACTTCGTAGTCCTTGCTGAAATCGAACCCACGCCGGTCCAGTTCGGGATAGCGGTCTTCCAACACGCTCCGAAGTTCGGAAATGGCCTTGTCAAGAAAACCGTTCTGTTTGTTCACAAGTCCATTGAGCCACGCCATGGTCCAGCGCGGGGCGGGGGGCTCGGTTTTGGCGGCGCGTTGTAATGCGCCGACAGCGTCGTCAAGCCGGCCTTCCTTGAAGTAAACGCGAGCGAGATTCAACGGGCCGTCGGGCCGTCCGAGTTTTTCGACCTGCTCGAAGGCGTGCGCGGCCTGGATCAATTCGCCTTTTTCGCTGCCCTTGTCGCCTTTGTTGAAGAGGCCGATGCCATAGTCATTCCAACGCTGCCACCCGATGATTTTGGAAGGTTCATTCGTGACGGCCTGGCTGCCGCCCTCGATTGGAAACGTGATGCGATCGGTTGCGAGCGTCGTGATCGGCAGATCGTTTGTGAAGTTTTTGCCGAACACGTATTGCATGTACTTCGTGTCGAATTTCCGGTAGTTCACCTTCACGTCCATGGTCAGCGTGTCGGCGGCCGTTTCCGGCACGGTGAATTCGTAGTGCACAACCTGCGCCGCGCCCGGAGGAATCTGGTTGTTGTAAAGCGGCGTGAAAATGTTTTGCGGATTCCGGCGATCGATACGATTGCCGTCGCGATCCAGCATATAAACGTTGATGAAGTGCGACCAGGGATCGACCTCGTTGTAATTGCCGAAGCCACCGCTGCGGCCAATCGCGTTACCGCCGCTGGTCACGGTGGTGTCGACCCAGACTTCGTTCGAGTCCACAGTGCCCTGCGTGAAGGGATGCCCCAGTGTCATGGTGCGCACGACCACTTCGAACAAATACTTTTGCCCCCGTTTCAGACGCGGAATCTCGGGCCGCAGCGGCGCGGTGAGTTTGCCATCAATGGTGCCGCCGTTCTTGACGCCGAAAATGTCCACGCGCAGGGAGCCTTTGAGAAAATCGGCATGAACTTTGGCGATGTCCGGTTCTCCGCGAATGTGGGCGACGCCCGTATTGGCGCCGCGGAAGAGGTGGTTGTGAATGCTGAGTTCATTTGTTCCGAAAAATTTGGCGCCGAAATCCGCGGAGGCCCGTAGAGGCATGTGGCAACCGTTGCAGTTCTGCTGAGCGCGCTCCGGATAATAAAAGCTGCGGGCGCTGTGGCCGGAAACGCCGCTCAACAGAAACGTGTCGTAATGATTTTGCCCGCGCAGGAAATCTTTGTACTTCGTCAATTCGGCAGGCAGGCTGACCTTGTGGCACGTGGAGCAAAACTCCGCCTGTTTGTGGAGCGGCTTGAGAAATGTCTTTTTGTGGAAGTCGGGTTTGGCCTTAACGAGTTGCTCGTTGACGAAGCGAAGCACTTTGTTGGAGCTGAACGCGAACGGATAATGGACCGGTTCCTCGATTGTATAATCGGCGTTGCCGCGCGTGCTGTTAATGTGGGTGATCGCGTGACAGGCGGTGCATGTGATGCCCGCCTGGGAAGTGGGATGCTTTTCCAGATCGAAGTTCGGATCATCGAACGCGCCGCTGAAAAACGGCACAACATCGTGGCAACCGGCGCACCAGCGCGATGCCTTCACGTTGCCATCGCGCTCCATCGAAACCTGGCGCGTCTCTTTGACGCTGAACAGGTAGGGTTTGTTGTTGAACGAACTGAAGTGATGCACGCTATGGAACCAACCCTGATAGGCGTCGGTGTGGCACTTGATACAGTAATCCTCCATCATCAGCGTGCGCGCCGGGATGAACTTGCCACTCGCTGTACGCGCGAAAGAAGGATGGAAATAGTTCGTGCCCTCGGCGGGGCCAACCTGGTTCCACTTGCGCGGATCGTGGGAGTGGAGCGCGACCATGCCCGCGACAACGACAGCGACGGCGCTGGCCCACGCCGCGCCGACTCTCCATTTGATGCGCGGTCCTGCGAGACGGTGCAAAATGTAAAGCCACACCGCGAGCAACGGCGTGATCACGTGCGCCCAGTAGGCGACACTGCGCGCATTCGGGTTTCGAATCTCGAAACCTTCCACGCGCATGAGCGCAACACCGGAGAACAGCAGGATGAGCGAAATCGCGAAAAGCAGATAACCGACGCGCACCGCCCGGCGATTTGGCCGATCATGCGCGTTCTTGATGTGCGCCGCTCCGAAAATGATGAAGGGCAACAGCAAGACGATCCCCAGCACGAGGTGCGCGAGGAACATGTACTGGTAAAAGTAGTTCTCGTAGCTGACCGGTTGGCCGGTTGACAGACCTTTAAACCAGCCAAGGAAAGTGATGCTCGCCAGGTAAACGGAGTTGGCGCCTAGAAGCGCGACGAGCCCGAAGATGACCAGCAACAGCACGCGCAGGCGAGGGCCGACCGCGCGAACGTATTTCTTTCGCTGGGGCACGGACGACGGTTGGTTGTCGGCGCTCATGAAACTACGAGTGTACCAAGACGTTGCGCGATGAGTCTATGAGGAATACAAGGCTACGAGGCGTGAGGCGCGGGGCAAAGCTGCCGTGGCGAAGCGCTTTGGTGGAGGGGTGAATGGGCCCACGGCAGGGGCAAACTGCAGACTATTTCGCGGTGATGCTTACGCCCCGAGGCGCCTGCGCGGTCCGCAGCGTGAGATTAACCAGCGAGTTTGGAAAGAGGCCAAGGTAAAGCATTCCTGCCGCGCAGACGTAAAGGAGCGCGCGTTGAATGACGGGGACTCTCATTGGCCCAGTATCGGTCGTTCCGGGCGACCAGTACATCGCGCGAATGACTCCGAAATAGTAATAAAGCGAAATGACGACGCCGATAATCGCAACACCCGCAAGGCAGTAGAACCCGTGGTTCGACGCGCCGTGATCGAGGGCGGCTTTCAGTAAGAGGAACTTGCCGAAGAAACCCGCGAGAGGGGGAATGCCGGCCAACGAAACCATGGCGAGGGTCATGACCGCCGCGAGGAGCGGCGAGCGTTGATTCAGCCCTGCCAGGGACGAAATGTCTTCGGCTTCGGCGTGGCGCAACGCGAGACAAAGAACCAGAAACGCGCCGAGCACAGTGAAAAGATAGCCCGTCAGATAATAGAGGATCGCGCTCCCGCCCGCGCCGACGTTCTTGACGTCCGCGGCCATTGCCGCGACGCCAAGGAGGAGGTAGCCCGCGTGAGCGATACTCGAGTAGCCGAACAGTCGTTTGATGTTGCGCTGGGGCAAGGCGCAGAGGTTGCCGTAGAGGATCGTGATTGCGGCGACGACGATGAGGAGATTCGTCCAGTGAGCCGTCACTTGCGGCACAGCGAAAAACAGCACTCGCCACAGGAGAATGAAGCCGGCTGCTTTGGAACCGACCGCGAGGAAGGCGGTAATGGGGACTGGCGCGCCCTGGTAAACATCGGGCGCCCAGATTTGCAACGGGAACGCCGCGATCTTAAAGCCGAGGCCAGTGACGATGAGCAAGAAGCCCAGCAGGAACAACGGCTTGTTCGCGAACTCGGCTGTTTTTTCAGCGAGCATCGCAAACTTCATGGTGCCGGTAGTTCCATAGACAAGCGCAATGCCGTAAACGAGGAATGCCGAAGCAAGCGCACCGAGGATGAGATACTTAACGCCGGCCTCGAGCGAGATCAGCCGACTGCGTTGGAAACTGGTGAGAATGTAAAAAGACACTGTGATGAGTTCCATCGCCACGAAAAGCAGCGTGAAATCGTTGGCCGAGGCGGCGAACATCATGCCGCACAAGGCGAAGGTGATCAGGCTGTAGAATTCGGCAATGCCAGCCTCGATGCGGTCGGCGAATTCAACGGACATGAGCGTGACGATAATCCCGGCTCCGAGGAAGAAGCGTTTGAAGAACAGCGCGAGACCGTCAATCACGTACATGCCTCCGAATGCGCCTTGCGGTTCAGCCGCGCCGAACCGGAAAAAGCTGAACACGAAAATCAGCAAAAGACCCGCCGCCGCGCCGTACCCGAGGAAGCGCTTGCGCTCGGGTGCCGTCCAGAGGTCGATGAGAAGCACGCCCAGGCCGAGGACCAGCACCGCAATCTCCAAAATCATGGCCGAGGCGTTCATGTTATTTGACAACGGCCACAGTCGGAAGGCCAGCCACCGTCACGATTCGTTTCACGCTCGGTTCGATTTTATCGGTGAGGACGCGGGGCCAGACGCCGACGATGATCA
>Ga0111539_10001881_pt1 | contig 27871 bp, 23 predicted proteins | sample RhiMethybrSRZTD1_FD_79667 | JGI IMG/M metagenome (GOLD analysis project Ga0111539, IMG submission 79667) | Populus rhizosphere microbial communities from Tennessee, USA - Rhizosphere MetaG P. TD hybrid SRZTD1 (version 2) (version 2) | ecosystem: Host-associated > Plants > Roots > Rhizosphere >...
GTCTTGAGACCGCGGAGGACGAGCCACGCGTCGAACGGCCCCGGGACGGCGCCGAGCGAGTTCTGGAGAAAGGCGAGGCGCTCGGCGATGGTCGGATCGTTCGTGCAGGCGAAGCCGCCGACGAGGTCCGAGTGGCCGCCGAGGTACTTCGTCGTCGAGTGGACGACGATGTCGGCGCCGAGCTCGAGCGGGCGCTGCAGGTAGGGCGTCGCGAAAGTGTTGTCGACGACGACGAGCGCGCCGACGGCGTGCGCCGCCTCGGACGCGGCCGCGATGTCGATCACGTTCAGAAGCGGGTTCGTGGGTGACTCGAGCCAGACGATGCGCGTCTTCTCGTCGAGGTGCTCCGCGAGGCCGGCGCCGATCTCCTCGGCCGAGAGGTAGGTGAAGTCGTAGCCCTTCGGCTCGTAGACCTGGGAGAACATGCGGTAGACCCCGCCGTAGACGTCGTTCACCGAGACGACGCGCTCGCCCGGGTTGACGAGGTGCATGATCGTCGTCGTCGCGCCGAGACCCGACGCGAAGGCGAGCCCGTGGTCGGCGCTCTCGAGCGAGGCCAAGCAGGTTTCCAGGGCGGTCCGCGTCGGATTGCCCGAGCGCGAGTAGTCGTAGCCCTTGTTCTTCCCGACGGCCTCCTGGACGTAGGTGGAGGTCTGGTAGATCGGCGTGATGACCGCGCCGGTCGCGGGGTCGGGATCCTGCCCTTCGTGGATGGCGCGCGTCTCGAAGTCCATGGCTTGATCGTATCCTTGCGGCATGAGGCCGGTTCGGGAATTGCGCGTCGCCGTCACCGCGGAGAACTACGAGGAGGCGCTCGCCTTCTACCGCGACGCGCTCGGCCTGCCCGTGGTCGAGTCGTGGGAGAACGAGGGCGGGAGCGGCGCCGTCCTCGACCCGGCCGCGCCACGCTCGAAGTCCTGTCGCGCAGCCAGGTGGAGTACGTGGACGAGATCGAGGCGGGTGGGATTCCGTCCGGGCCTGTGCGCTTCGCCCTCGAGGTGCAGGACTCCGTCGCGGCGGCCGAGCGGCTCGAGGCCGCGGGCGCCGAGCGTGTGGGCGGTCAGGTCCGGTCGTAACACCGTGGCGGCACCGCAACGTGCGCCTGCGCGCGCCCGACGGCATGCAGCTGACGCTCTTCACCATCCTCGACTCCGATTAGCCAAACCAGCCATGTCCGGGGTCAGACCCCGGACGTGTCAGGAAAGGAGGGTGGCGCCCTCGGTGGTGATCGTCCAATGCGGGTTGTGGGCGACCTCCCAGGGGTGCCCATCGGGGTCGACGAACACACCCGAGTAGCCGCCCCAGAACGTCGGCGCGCCTACGCGCGGGATCTCGGCACCGGCGGCGCGCGCCTCCTCGATCACCGCATCCACCTCCTCGGGGGAGCGGCAGTTGTAGGCGAGCGCAATGCCGCCCCAGCCGCCGGGATCCTCGACGCCGCTGTCCCTGGCGAGCTCGTCGCGGCCCCAGAGCGCGACGATCATGCCGCCGGCCTGGAAGAAGACGACGTCGTCCGCGGGCGCTGCGCCCGACGACCAGCCGAGCGCCTCGTAGAAAGCGCGAGCGCGGGCGAGGTCTGAGACACCGAGCGTGACGAGGCTGACGCGCTGATCCATCAGGCCTGGCTCTGCTGGTGGGCGAGGTACTCGAGGAGATCGGCTCTCGTCAACACGCCGACCGGCCTGCCACCGCGCGCGACGATCACCGCAGGGTTCCCGGCAGAGAGGTCGGCGAAGACCGTGTCCACGGAGGCGCCGATCTCGACCGCCGGGAGCGGCGGCTCCATGGCGGCGGCGATGTCCTCCGAGAGCGCGTCCTGGTTGCGGAAGACCCGGTCGAGCAGGCCGCTCTCGCGAATCGACCCGACGACGTCCGCGAGCGAGGCAGCCTCGTTCCCGTTTCGCACGACCGGTAGCTGGGAGATGCCGTAGCGCTGCATGAGATCGATCGCCTCGCCGACCTTCTGGTGCGTCGCAACGGTGACGAGCTCGGGCACCTCGGGCTCCTCGTCGCGCTTGTAGGTGAGGACGGCCTGGATCGTCGCGGCCGGCGCGGAGCGCTCGAGGAAGCCGTGCTCGAGGAGCCAGTTGTCGTCGTAGACCTTGGAGAGGTAGCCGCGCCCGGAGTCCGGGATGATGGTCACGAGGGTTGCGTCGGGGCCGAAGCGGTCGGCGACCTGGAGCATCGCCCACACCGCGGTCCCGCCCGAGCCGCCGACGAGGATGCCCTCCTCGCGCGCGAGCCGGCGCGCGGTGCGGAAGGAGTCGCGGTCGGAGACCGTGATGAACTCGTCCACGAGCGACGGGTCGAAGGTCGTCGGCCAGAAGTCCTCGCCGATGCCCTCGACGAGATAGGGGTGGACGTTGTCCGGATTCGAGAAGATCGAGCCTTCCGGATCGGCGCCGACGACGAGCAAATCGGGCTTCTGCTCCTTCAGGTAGCGCGCGGTGCCGGTGACCGTGCCGCCCGTCCCGATGGAGAGGACGAGCGCGTCGATCTGGCCGCCGGTCTGCTCCCAGAGCTCCGGCCCCGTCGTGTCGTAGTGCGCCTGCGGGTTGGCCTGGTTCGAGTACTGGTCGGGCTTGAACGCGCCGGGGATCTCCTCCGCCAGCCGATTCGAGACGGAGTAGTAGCTCTCCGGCGACTCGGGCGGCACTGTGGTCGGGCAGATGACGACCTCGGCTCCGTAGGCACGTAGGAGCGCGCGCTTCTCCTCGGCGATCTTGTCCGGCATGACGAAAACGCAGCGGTAGCCCTTGAGCGCCGCCGCGATGGCGAGGCCGACGCCGGTGTTCCCGCTCGTGGGCTCGACGATCGTCCCACCGGGCTGGAGCTTCCCGTCCCGCTCGGCCTGCTCGATCATTCGGAGGCCGATCCGGTCCTTCACGCTGCCACCCGGGTTCAGGTACTCGAGCTTGGCGAGAAGCGTCGGCTGCACGTCACGCGTGAGGCGCTGCAGCCGGACGAGCGGCGTCGAGCCGACGAGGTCGAGGACGGTGGGGTAGTCGCCGGCCATCTGGCGGTAACGATACGGCCTGTGTCCTCGCTCGTGAGTCTCGCCATGCTCGCAGCAGGAGTCCTCCTCGTCGTGGCCGGCGCCGAGCTCTTCTTCGAGGGAATCCTCTCGGCGGCGGCTCGGCTCGGCGTTTCTGCATTCGCACTCACGGTCGTCCTCTCGGGCTTCGAGGTCGAGAACCTCGCCGCCGGGATCGCGGCCGACCTGAACGGGCTCCCGAACGCAGCTGCGGGAACGTTCCTCGGCGGAACGACCTTCCTCGCCCTCGGGGTGGCCGGCTCTGCGGCCCTGATCGCGCCCCTTCGAGCGCGACTTCCTTCGGCCGCTCTGGCATGGACCGCCGTCGCCCCGCTCCCGCTGCTCCTCTTCGGCCTCGACGGAACGCTTTCGCGTCTCGAAGGCGCGGTGCTCGTCGTCTGGTTCGGCGTTGCGCTCCTGGGTCTCTGGGGCGCCGGCCGGTCCCTCCTCGAACCGGGCGAGCTCCCGCAGAAGCGCTTCTCCTGGGCGCGCGTCGTGGGCGGTCTCGTCATCCTCGGCGTCGCCGGTGAGCTTCTCGGAGAGGGACTTCGACGGGTCGTCAGCGGCTTCGGCGTCTCGGAGAGCCTGCTCGGCAACACCGTGCTCGCGGCAAGCGTCGAGGCCGAAGAGGTGGGGCGCGTCGCCGTGCCGGCCCGTCGCGGCCGCGCGGATGTCGCGGTCGCGAACATCCTCGGCACGATCGTCCATTTCGCCTGCCTGAACGCAGGGGTGATCGCACTCGTGCGGCCACTCGAGCTCGACGATGCATCGCGATACCTGCACCTCCCGGTCGCGGCGGCGAGCGCAGCCGTCTTCGCGGCGCTCTTCACCCTGCGCGGCGGCCTCAGCCGGATCGAGGGCGCGTTCCTCGTAGCGCTCTACGGCGCCTACGTCGCGGTCGCTGTCGCTGTCAGTGTCTGAAGTGGCGCCTGGGCGCGAACACGATCGTGCCGCCAGCGGCCGCGGCCGCGGCCACGACCTCGTCGTCCCGTTTCGATCCGCCCGGCTGGACGATTGCCGCGACCCCGGCCTCGAGCGCTAGCTGTGGCCCGTCCGGAAACGGGAAGAAGGCGTCGGATGCCAGCACGGCGCCATCGAGAGAGTGCCCGTGTTCGCGCGCCTTGTCGAGGGCGATCTTCACCGACTCGACGCGGCTCATCTGGCCGGCGCCGACGCCGAGCGTCTGCAGGTCTTTGGCGATCACGATCGCGTTCGAGCTGACGTGCTTGCACACGCGCCAGGCGAAGAGGAGGTCGCCCCAGAGCCGCTCGTCCGGTTGCTCGCCCGCGCGAAGCTCCATGCCCTCGCGGTCGTCGACCTCGCCGTCGGCGTCCTGGACGAGGAAGCCGCCGGTCACGCGCCTGTAGTCACGCTCGCCGATGGTCGCGCGCCGGCGCTCGCGGTCTTCGAGGATCCTCGTCGCCGGCTTTTGCTTGAGGATCTCGGCCGCGTCGGCGGTGTACTCCGGCGCGATGAGCACCTCGACGAACTCGGCGGCGAGGCGCTGCGCGAGCGGCGGGTCGACCCGGCGGTTCAGCGCGACGACCCCGCCGTACGCGGACACAGGATCGGCGGCGTAGGCCTTTGCGACCGCGTCGTCGAGGGCGGAGGCGACGCCGACGCCGCACGGGTTTCCGTGCTTCACGACGACGCAGGTCGGGAGCTCGAACTCGCGCAGGACCCCTCGAGCCGCGTCCAGATCGGCAAGGTTGTTGAAGGACAGGTCCTTGCCGGAGAGCTGCTCGACCCTCGAGAGGAGGTCGCGGCGCGAGCCGATCTCGACGTAGTAGGCGGCCCGCTGGTGCGGGTTCTCGCCGTACGGGAGCTCGCGCTCGCGCTGCAGCGCGAGGATCAGCTTGGGCGGGAAGGTCTCGCGGTCGCCGAACCAGCTCGCGATCGAGGCCTCGTAGGCCGCGGTGTGCGCAAAGGCCTCGGCCGCGAGCTCGCGGCGCGTCGTCGCGTCGATCTCTCCGGTCGCCTGGATCTCGAGCAGGAGCGAGTCGTAGCGGGCGACCGAGCAGACGGGCGCCACGTGTTCGAAGTTCTTCGCCGCCGCGCGCAGCATCGCGGGCCCGCCGATGTCGATCATCTCGACGGCCTCCTCCTCGCGCACGTCCTTGCGCCCGGCGACCTGGGCGAAGGGGTAGAGGTTGACGCAGACGAGGTCGAAAGGCTCGATCCCGTGCTCTTCGAGCGCCTCGAGGTCCGCCTTGACGTCCCGCCGCGCGAGGATCGCCCCGTGGATCTTCGGGTGCAGAGTCTTCACGCGGCCGCCGAGCATCTCCGGGACGTCGGTGAGCGCGTCGACGGGCGTGACGGAGAGGCCGAGCTCGGAGATGTAGGCGGCCGTCCCCCCGCTGGCGACGAGCTCGACGCCCAGCTCGGCGAGGCCGGCGGCGAACCGGTCGAGACCCGTCTTGTCGAAGACGGAGATCAGCGCGCGCCGGACGGCCATCAGGCGCGGGACCTTATTGCCCCGGCCAGATAGAGCCTAACCGCCTCGGGCAGCAGGCGGTGCTCGACCGCGTGGAGCCGCGCATGCAGGCTTGCGACGGAGTCGCCCGGTTCGACCGGGACCCGTTCCTGCGCGATCACCGGGCCCGTGTCGACTCCCTCGTCGAGGAAGTGGATCGTGACGCCCGTCTCCTGCGCGCCCGCTGCGAGCGCCTGCCCGACGGCATCGAGGCCGGGGAACGCCGGCAGGAGCGAGGGGTGCACGTTGATGCAGGGAAACCGTCTAAGGAAGCCGCGCGTGAGAAGCTGCATGTAGCCGGCGCAGACAACGACCTCGACGTGCTGCTCGTCGAGCCAGTCCGCCATCGCCTCATCGCGGGCGGCGCGGTCCGCGAAGTCCTCCTCCGGGAAGATGGCCGCCGGAACCGAGGCCCGCTCCGCGCGCTCGAGCGCCGGCACGCCGGCGGTGTTCGAGGCGACGGCGCCGACCGGCAGCCCGGCGTCGAGGAGCGCCTGGAGGTTCGTGCCGTTTCCCGAGACGAGAACGCCGATCATGCGAGCCGGCCGATGACGAGGCCCGTTCCCGCGTCGGTCTCCGGCACGACCGCGCACATGCCGATCCCGAGATTGAAGACGCGCCGCTGCTCCTCTTCGGAAACGCCCTGCTCGTCCAGCCAGGCATAGACCGGTGGACGCTTCCACGCGCCCCAGTCGATCTCGGCGCGCAGCCCGGGCGGGAGCACGCGCGGGAGGTTGCCCATGATCCCGCCGCCCGTCACGTGGGCGAGGGCGCGCACGTCGGTCTGCCCCCGCAGGCGGCGGACGTCCTCGAGGTAGAGCCGCGTCGGCGGCAGGAGCAGGTCGGCGTCGAAGTCTCCGTCGCCGACGAGGCTCCGGACGAGGGTGAAGCCGTTCGCATGCAGGCCGGAGGAGGGAAGGCCGAGGACGACGTCACCGGGCTCGCAGCGCGAGCCGTCGATGAGATCGGCGCGGCGGACGATGCCCACGCACGCGCCCGCGAAGTCGAGCTCCTCGTCGCGGTAGATCCCGGGAAGCTCGGCGCTCTCGCCGCCGAGAATCGCGCATCCGGCATCGCGGCACACGGACGCGGCGCCCTCGACGAGCTCGGCGACCTCCTCGAGGTCGAGCGAGCCGGAGGCGACGTAGTCGAGGAAGAAGAGCGGGTCGGCGCCGGTCGTCAGGACGTCGTTGACGCAGTGGGCGGCGAGGTCGACGCCCGCGTCGAAGAGGCGGCCCGCCCGGCGCGAGAGAATCAGCTTCGTCCCGACGCCGTCCATCGTCGCGGCCAGCAGGCGCTCGTCGTCGAGCGGATGCAGCCCGGCGAAGCCGCCCAGCGAGCCACCGGTCGAGGCGACCGCGGCGCGCAGGCGCTCGACGACGGCCTCCGCCTTTCCCAGGGAAACGCCCGCGGCCTCGTACGAGCTCACGCGAGAACCTCGGCCACGAGCTCCGGCCGTCCTTCGGGCCCCGCGGGCAGAAAGCGCACGATGCTCTCGCCGACCTGCACGCTCGTGCCCTCGCGCTCGAGCAGGAGGATCTCCGCCAGCGCGACCGCCTTTTCCTCCGGGTCGTGCGCGCGCAGGTGGAGCTCCCCGATCTGGAGCTCGTCCGACTGGGCGAGCGCGTCGTCGACCCAGTCGCGCGGCGGATGCACCTCGAGCCGGTAGCCGGCCTCCGTCGTCACGAACGTGCGTTTCCCGGGATGATCCTGGACCTTGAGCCCGAGCTCGCGGGCCCGGTCGAGAACCGTCTCGTAGTCCTCCTCTTCGAGCGCGATGCCGAGGTGGTCGACGCGCGGCACGTCCCAGTGGCCGGGCTGGAGGACGACGTTCACCGCGCCGCGGCCGACCTCGACGAGCCGCAGGCGAAAGCCGACCTTGTCGAGCTCCTCCCACGACGTGCCGGCCTCGAACCAGTGCGAGCTCTCGCCGCGCCAGCCGTAGCGGCCGATGAGCTCGAAGCCGAGCTTGCCGAGATACCGGGCTTCGAGCAGCCGGACCTTGCTCGTCACGAGGTGGTAGTGGAACAGGTGCACCGGCAGCGCCATCGTATCGGCGGAGGATTCGGGCGTCCGGTGCGGAACGGGGCCTGTATGACGCAGACAACCCCACCTCCGCCTCCGACGCAGGGCTACGGGCAGCCCTATTACGGGATGCCGACGATGCCTGCCCCCAACGGTGAGCTCGTCGTCTTCCTCCTCGTCTGGGCCGTGGTCTTCATCATCACCGTCGCGTCCGACCGGGTCGACTGGCCCGAGTTCACGACTGCGACGGTCTTCCTCGCCGCCGCGTACATGATCTCCCGCGGCATCGCCAAGGCCGGCAAGGTCTTGGAGGGTCGCTAGACACTCCCGGGCCGGCCGGGCCGCTGGCCGGCCCATCTCCCCTGGACGCTCTGCCCGGCTGCTCGGCCGGGCCAAGCCGCTCGCGGCACGCTTCGGCCCCCGCGTCCAAGAGACGCGCGTACCTGGTTGCCCCAACGCGCGTAACGGCGTAGCGTCTTGGACGTGGCGTCGAAAGAGCACATGCTCACGGTGCAGGGCATCGCCGAGCTTCCCGGCCTGGGGCTCACCGTGGCGGCCGGCGCCGAGGGGCTTCGCAACGAGGTCAGCTGGCTCCACGTCTCGGAGCTCGCCGATCCGACCGAGTTCCTCGAGGGCGGGGAGTTTCTCCTCACCACGGGCCTCGGCGTGGGCGAGATGGCGACGACGCAGCGTGCGTACCTGCGCCGTCTCGCAAAGCACGGGCTCGCGGGACTGGGGTTCGGAATCGGCTTTGGCTTCCCCGCGGTACCGGCGCCGATCGTGGAGGAGGCGAACAAGCTTTCCTTTCCGGTCGTGACCGTCCCGTACGCGCTGCCCTTCGTCGCGATCACGAAGGCGGCGGTCACGCATCTCGCCAACGAGCAGCTCGAGCAGATGACCCGCGCCCTCGAGGTGCACGAGCGCCTCGCCGCGGCCGTGCTCGAGGGCCGCGGCCTGCAGGCGCTCCTCGCCGTCGTCTGCAACCACCTCGGCTGCAGCCTTGCCCTCGTCGACGAGCAGGGGCGCGTGGTCGCCGAGCGCCACGCGCGCACGCGGCTCGGTTTCGAGACCGCGATGGAGCTGCCCGTGGTCTCGCCCGGCGAGCTCGTCACCCTCAAGGCAGCGCGCGAGGAAGGCGAGTTCGGCGAGTACGACCGCCTCGTCCTCCATCACGGCCAGTCGGCGCTCGCGTTCGAGCTCTCGCGCAGGCGCGCCGTGAGCGCGGCCGAGCTGCGCCTCGCCGGCGACCTGCTCGAGGATCTCGAGGACGACCGCCTCGACGACCGCGAGGCGGCGCGCAGGATGGCCGCCTTCGGCCTCGAGGCCGACCGCGACTATGCAGCGCTCCTCGCCGTCCCGCGCAACGGCCTCACGAGCGAGCGCCTGCGCGACGAAGTCGCCGAGGAGCTCGAGCGCGGAAGCGTGCCGTACCTCTCCACCGCGCGCCGCGACCGCGCGGCGTTCCTCGTCGGCGCGGACAGCGAGCAGGACGTCCTCACACTTGCCCGGCGCGTCGTCGAGGCCGAGCCGATGGCGCGAGTCGGCATCGGCCGCCCCTCGCAGGGGCGCGGGCTCGGGCGGAGCCTGCTCGAGGCGCGAGCGGCGCTCGACGCAGGGAGCGGCGAGGTCGCCTCCTACCGAGACCTCGGCTCCCTCGAGCTCCTGCTCAGCCTCCCCGACGCGGCGCTCGAAGCGTTCGTCGACCGCGTCCTCGGCCCGGCCGCCTCGAACACCTGGCTCGTGGAGTCTTTGACTGCCCTCCTCGACGCCGGCTGCCGCTGGAGCGATGCCGCCGACGAGCTCGGGGTTCACCGCCACACCCTTCGCTACCGGATGGACCGCCTGCGCGAGCAGACGGGCCGCCACCCCGACGATCCCCAGCAGCGCATGGAGCTCTGGCTGGCCGTGAAGGCCAAGCAGGCTCTCGCTGCCCGCAACGGAAGGAGCGCGAATTGACGACGACCCCGACGGACCACCTCTGGCGGCACTTCACCGCCGCGGGCGCACCGCAGCTCGTGATCGAGCGCGGCGAGGGCTGCTACATCTGGGACTCGGAGGGAAACCGCTATCTCGACGCGCTCTCGGCCCTCTACTGCGTGAACATCGGCTACGGGCCCTGGCCGGAGATCACGGAGGCAGCGCAGAAGCAGCTCGACCAGCTGCCGTTCTTCACGAACTGGGTCGGGTTCGCAACCCCGCCGGCGCTCGAGCTTGCCGAGAGGGTCACGGAGCTCGTGCCGATCGACGTCGGGCGCATCTTCTTCGTCGGCGGCGGCTCCGAGGCGATCGAGACCGCGCTCAAGGTCGCGCGCCAGTACCACCGGCTACGCGGCGAGCCGACCCGCTACAAGTTCGTCACGCGCCGGAGCGCCTATCACGGAACGACTTTGGGCGCGCTCTCCATCAACGGCAGCCCGGCGCTCCGCTCCCAGTTCGAGCCGCTCCTGCCCGGCTGCCTGCGCGCGCCGATGCCGTACCGCTACCGATGCCCGTACTGCTCGGAGGAGTCTCGCTGCAACCTCCAGTGCGCGGACGAGATCGACAACATCGTCCAAAACGAAGGGCCCGAGACCGTCGCCGCGGTCATCCTCGAGCCGGTCCAGAACTCGGCCGGCTCGATCACGCCGCCGGAGGGCTACTTCGAGCGCGTCCGCGAGATCTGCGACGAGCACGGCCTCCTGCTCGTGGCCGACGAGGTCATCTGCGGCTTCGGCCGCGTCGGCGACTGGTTCGGGACGACCCGCTACGGGATCGAGCCGGACATGATGACCGTGGCCAAGGGCATCACGTCGGCCTACGCGCCGCTCGGCGCCCTCATCGCCAACGAGCGCACGATCGAGCCCTTCTTCGCGGAGAAGAAGACGGCCTTCACGCACGGGATCACGTTCGGCGGCCACCCGCTCGCCTGCGCGATCGCACTCGCGAACTTGGCGATTTTCGAGCAAGAAGAACTGATCGGCCGAGTCCAGAAGTATCAGGATGTTTTCCGCGGCCAGCTCGAAGAGCTGGCCGGGATCCACCCCATGGTGGGCGACGTCCGCGGCGACGGCTACTTCTACTCCCTCGAGCTCGTGAAGGACAAGGAGACGAAGGAGACCTTCACGCCGGCCGAGCGCGACGACCTGATCAAGACGTTCCTGCTCCCGCGCACCCGCGAGCTCGGCGTCTACATGCGCTTCGACGACCGCGGCGAGACGTGCGCGCAGTTCGCCCCGCCGCTCGTCGCCGGGCCGGAAGAGTTCGACGAGATGGTGGGCGTCCTGCGCCAGGTGCTCGACGAGGCGTGGGATCGAGTCAATACGAGAGTGGAGGCATAGGACATGGCCACGGCTGTGAAGACCCTGCAGAACTTCGTCGCCGGCGACTGGGTCGAGGCGACGGGAGACGACGCGCGGGAGATCGTCTCCCCGGTGACGGGCGAGAAGCTCGCCGACGCGCCGAATGCGAGCGAAGAGGACATCAGGCAGGCCGCGAGGGCGGCGCGCGAGGCGCAGCCGAAGTGGGCGGCGCTCTCGGCGTGGGACCGCGCGAAGGTCTGCCACGCCATCGCCGACCTGATCGAGGAGCGCAAGGAGGAGTTCGCGCGCGAGCTCTCGCTCGAGCAGGGGAAGCCCTACACCGCCGAGGCCATTCCCGACATCGAGGAGACCGCGGAGAACTTCCGTATCGCCGCCGAGGACGTCAAGCGGATGGAGTCCGCCGTCATCCCCTCGCAGGACGTGAACAAGCGCATTCTCACCTTCCGCAAGCCGAACGGCGTCTACGCGGGGATCACACCCTGGAACTTCCCGACGCTCATCCCGGTCGAGCTGATCGCCCCTGGGATCGCGGCCGGCAACGCGATCGTCATGAAGCCGTCCGAGTGGACGCCGATCGCAATGGCCAACTTCATGCAGATCATGGCCGACGCCGGGCTCCCCGAAGGCGTGGTCAACGTCGTCTACGGCGACGGCAAGGTCGGCGAGCGCCTGATCCAGGACGAGAACGTCGACTGCGTCGGCTTCGTCGGCTCGCACACGACCGCGGAGAAGATCGTGCGCGCAGCCGGGCTCAAGCGCTCGCTGATCGAGGCGAGCGGGAACGGGCCCGTCGTCGTCTGCGCCGACGCCGACCTCGAGGCCGCCGCCAAGGGCGCTGTCTTCGGCGGCTTCTTCTGTGCCGGCCAGGTCTGTTGCGCGACCGAGCGCGTTCTGGTCGACGAGCGCATCCATGACGACTTCCTCGCCGCCGTGGTCAAGGAGGCCGAGGGCTGGAAGCTCGGCGATCCCTTCGACGACGACACGCTGGTCGGCCCCATGAACAACGAGCCGACCGCGCAGAAGATGGACGCGCACCTCGAGGACGCCCTCGCCAAGGGCGCCGAGATCGTCGTCGGCGGCTCCAGGGACGACGACCGGCCGACGAGCCTCTACTACCAGCCCACGGTGGTCGACCGGGTCGGAACCAACACGCTCATCAACCGCGACGAGACGTTCGGGCCGATCGTCCCGCTCATCAGCGTGGCGAGCGACGACGAGGCGATCTCAGTCGCGAACGACTCCCACCTCGGACTCCAGGCGGCCGTCTACACGACGAGCCTCCAGCGCGCCTTCCGCTATCTCGACAACCTCCGCGTCGGCAACGTCGTCGTCAACGACTCGACCGACTACTGGGAGGCGCACGAGCCGTTCGGCGGAGCCGCCGGCACGCGGACAGGCTGGGGCCGGATCGGCGGGCGCTACACGATGCTCGACATGACCGACCTGAAGACGGCGGTGCTGGACGTCGGCGGGCTGTCCAAGTAGGACATCGGGGTCTGACCCCTTTCTGAGGCTACTCGAGGGTTGGGAGACCGGAAGCGCTTGGCGTTCGCCGTCCTCTTCGCGCTCGCGGCGCTCGACGCCGCGGGCTACAGCATCATTGCGCCCGTCGTCCCGGAGATCGGAGACGCGACCGGGGCCGGGCCGGGGCTCATGGGCGTGCTCGTGGCCTCGTTCGCGGTCGGCCAGATGGTCGGCTATCCGCTCAGCGCCCGCCTGCTGCAGCGGGTGAATGCCCGTGCCGTCCTGCTCACCTCGCTCTCCCTGACGATCGTCGGCGACCTCGGCTTCGTGTTCGGAGAGAGCCTCGGCGTGTACTTCCCGGCCCGGCTCGTCCAGGGGATCGGGGCGGGCGGCCTCTGGATCGGGACGGCGTTCGCCATTCTCGAGCGCTACCCAGGTGAGGAGTACAAGCGGCTCAGCGGGATCCTCGCCGCGTACGGGCTCGGTGCCATCGCAGGCCCCGCAATCGGAGGCGTGGGAGGGATCAGCGGCCCCTTCCTCCTCCATCTCGTCCTCGTGACGGCGCTCACCCTGGCTCTCCTCGCAATCGGCGCCCCGAAGAACACGGCCGAGTTCGGCTCCGATCGGGCCGCGCTCAGGACGCCAGGGTTCGTGCTCGCCTCGGCCGGGATTCTCATGGTCGCGCTCACGCTCGGGACGTTCGACGGCCCGATGCCGCTCCACTTCGGCGAGCAGCTGAGCCAGGCCCAGATCGCCGCGCTCTACGTCCTCGCAGCGCTCGTCTCCTCAGGGGCCGCCGCGCTCGCGGGCCGCCAGCCTCCGAGGCTGATGCTCGCCCTGGCGACCGTGCTCATGACGCTTTCGATCGCACTCGGAGGAGCGACCGAGAGGGTGGGCGTGTGGGTCGTCGTCGCGATCCTGTGCGGACTCGGTGTCGGAGCGGGGGATGCCGGCTCCCTCGGGGTCCTGCTCGAGTCCATAGGCCTCGACCGCATCGTCCTGGCCATGGTCGTCTGGTCCCAGATCTGGGCGGTCGGCTACCTCGTCGGACCGGCGATCGGCGGCGGCGTCGCGGAGGCGCTCGGCTACGGGGCTTTGGGGCTCGTGCCGCTGGTGGCCAGCATGCTCGTCTTCGTCGGGTTCGCGAGGCTCCGCTCGGAGCCCGCCGCAGCCTGACCCTCGAAGCGGAGCTTCGCCAGCTTGAGGTCGTCCGGAATCCGCGTCGGGTACTCGCGCGTGAGGCAGGCGCGGCAGAAGGTGCCTTCCGGCCGGCGTGTGGACTCCTGCAGGCCCTCGAGGGACAGGTACGCGAGGCTCGTCGCGCCGAGCTGCTCCCGCACCTCCTCGACGGAGCGCGCGCCGGCGATCAGCTCGTCCTCGTCGGCCATGTCGATCCCGTAGAAACAGGGCGAGACGATCGGCGGCGATGAGATGCGCAGGTGCACCTCGAGCGCGCCTTCCTCGAAGAGCATGGCGACGATCTTGCGCGTCGTCGTGCCGCGCACGATCGAGTCGTCGACGACGACCACGCGCTTTCCCGAGACCTCGGCGAGCGGGTTGAACTTCGTCTTGATCCCGTGCTCGCGGAGGGCCTGGTCCGGCTGGATGAACGTGCGCCCGACGTAGCGGTTCTTGATCAGGCCTTCGGCGAAGGGAATCCCGCTCGCGCGGGCGAAGCCGATCGCGGCGGGGGTGCCCGAGTCCGGCACGGCCATGACGAGGTCGGCCTCGACGGGCGCTTCGGTCGCCAGCCGCTCGCCCATCCGCACGCGCGCTCCGTGGAGCTCGACTCCGCGAAGCTTCGTGTCCGGCCGGGCGAAGTAGATGAACTCGAAAATGCACAGGGATCCTGCGCCGGCCGGGGCCACTGCCTGGCGCGCCTCGTAGCCCGATTCGTCCACGATCACCATCTCGCCCGGCGCGAGCTCGCGCTCGACCTCGGCGCCGAGCAGGTCGAAGGCGCAGGTCTCGGAGGCGAGGAGCCAGTCGTCGTCGAGCCGGCCGAGGACGAGCGGCCGGATCCCGTGAGGGTCGCGGAAGCCGACGAGCTTTCCTTCGGCGAGGAGGACGGCGGAGAAGGCGCCCTCGATCTTCGCCATCGCGCCCGCGACGGCCTCTTCGAGCGGCCGCTCGTCGCGCGCGATCAGCGCGGCGATCACCTCCGTGTCGGAGGTGGAGCGAAGTCGCGCGCCTTCCGTGAGGAGCCCCGCTCTGAGCTCGCTCGTGTTCGTGAGATTCCCGTTGTGTCCGAGCGCCACGGTCCGTGCGCGTCCCTGCTGGATGATCGGCTGGGCGTTCGCCCAGTGCGTCGAGCCGGTCGTCGAGTAGCGGGCGTGCCCCACCGCGACCTGCCCGGTCAAACCCCGCAGCTTCTGCTCGCTGAAGACCTGCGTGACGAGGCCCATGTCGCGCAGGGCGGTGACGCGACCCTGGTCCGAAACGGCGATCCCGGCCGACTCCTGGCCTCGGTGCTGGAGAGCGAAGAGCCCGAAGTACGTGAGCCGCGCGACATCGCGTTCGGGAGCGTGGATGCCGAAGATCCCGCACATCAGGCGTAGCCTCCCGCGCGCGCGAGGTCGTCGAGCTCGACGCCCAAGAGCTTCGAGCCGCCCGCCTCGCCGATGCGGCGGTATGGCATGCCCTCGAGCGCCGATTCGTCCTCGGGGCGGCATGCGACCGCGGCCTGGCCTCCGCTTTCGCCGAACCAGACGAGGGCGTCCTCCTCGAGCTCGACCCGCGCGCCGAGACCCGACCAGAGCGCCAGCTCGGCAAGCGCGACCGCGAGCCCGCCCTCGGCACAGTCGTGGGAGGCGCTCAGCGTCGGCGCCGCGCGCCAGAGGAAGCGGACGAGCGCGGCCTCGGCGCCGAGCTGCGGCCGCGGAGGCCTCCCGGCCGCGCCGCCCAGGAAGCGCGACTGGTACTCGGAGCCGTCGAGCGAGAGCTCGGGCGCGCCGACGACGTAGATCGCATCACCTTCCCGCCAGCCCGACGGGATGCGCCTGACGTCGGGGACGAGCCCGACGCACCCGACCACCGGAGTCGGGTAGATCGGGAAGCGGTCGGTCTCGTTGTACAGCGACACGTTGCCGGAGACGACCGGGATCCCGAGCGCCTCGCACGCGAGCGACATGCCTTCGATCACCTCGGTCAGCTCCCACGCGATCTCGGGTTTCTCCGGGTTGCCGAAGTTGAGGCAGTCGGTGAGGGCGAGCGGCTTCCCACCCGCGCACGCGACGTTGCGCGCGGCTTCGAGGACGGCGAGCATCCCGCCGCTCTGCGGATCGAGGCAGGCGATCCTGCCGGAGCCGTCGAGGGAGACCGCGAGGCCGCGATGGGACGGGCGCAGCCGCAGCACGGCGGCGTCGAGCCCGGGGCGGCGCACCGTGCGCGAGCCGACGAGATGGTCGTAACGGCGGTACACCCAGGAGCGGCTCCTCAGGTTGGGCGTTCGCAGCAGGTCGACGAGCTCGGCCGCCTCGGGCTTGATCGGGTGGTGGGAAATGGGCGCCTGCAGCGTTCGCGGGCGGGTCGCGACGCGGTAGCGCGGCGTCTCCTCCGTGAGGAGCTCGGCCGGGATCTCGCCGACGACGTCGTCGTCCCAGAACACCCGCAGGTGTCCGGAAGGGGTGACGACGCCGATGTCGGCGCACTCGAGCTCCCAGCGCGCGCACACCTCCGCGACGGCTGCGGGCCGGTCGGTGACGCAGACCATGCGCTCCTGGCTCTCCGAGATCATCACCTCGACGGGCTCCATGTCTGCCTCCCGCAGCGGCACGCGGTCGAGGTGGACGTCGATTCCGACACCGCCCCTCGCCATCTCCGACAGCGACGATGCGAGGCCGGCTGCGCCGAGATCCTGCAGCGACTGCACGAGCCCGCCCTCGACGAGCGCGAGGCTCGCCTCGATGAGCTTCTTGCCGGTGAAGGGATCGCCGACCTGGACCGACGGGCGCTTGTCCTCGTCCTCGTCCGAGAGCTCCTGGCTCGCGAGCACGCTGGCGCCGCCGATTCCGTCACGTCCCGTCGTCGCGCCGAAGAGCAGCACGTGATTGCCCGCGCCCCCGGCCTCCGCGCGCGTGACGCGATCGGTAGGGAGGAGCCCGACGCACATCGCGTTCACGAGCGGGTTCGAGGCGTAGGCGTCGTCGAAGACCGTGTCGCCGCCGACCGTGGGGACTCCGACGCAGTTGCCGTAGTGGCCGATTCCCCCGACCGCGCGGCCGAACTCGAACCCGGGCCCGCCGAAGCGCAGGCCGTCGAGGAGCGCAATCGGCCGTGCGCCCATGGCGACGATGTCGCGGAGGATCCCGCCGACGCCGGTCGCCGCGCCCTGGAACGGCTCGACCGCGGATGGATGGTTGTGGCTCTCCACCTTGAACGCGACGGCCTCGCCCTCGCCGAGGTCGACGACGCCCGCGTTCTCGCCGGGCCCCTGGAGGACGCCTGCGCCCTCCGTCGGGAAGCGCTTCAGGAGGAGCGCCGAGTGCTTGTAGCCGCAGTGCTCCGACCAGAGGAGCGAGAAGACCGCCAGCTCGAAGTCGTTGGGCCGGCGACCGAGCAGTGTCTCGATACGGTCGAACTCCCCGTCCGTGAGGCCGAGCGCGCGATGCAACGGGCGGTGAGCAACGGAGCTCAAGAGGCCTTCCCAACCATATCGAGTCGAGCGGAAGGCGAGGAGGCCGTTCGTCGTTAGGTTTCTCGTCGTGCGCGGCTACGTCGTGATGCTCGGAGTCCTGGCCGCCTCCTGGGGGGCGTCGTACCTTTTCATCAAGGTCGCGGTCGAGGACCTCGAGCCCGCGCCGATGATGTGCCTGCGGCTGATCCTCGCCTTCGCCGCGCTCTTCCCGGTGCTGGCGTTCGCCTCGGGCGTCCGCGGCGCGGTCTCGGCGATCAAGGAGACCGGGCGCGGCGGCGCGCTCCTCGGCCTCATCAACATGGCGATTCCGTTCACGCTCATCGCGTGGGGGGAGAAGCACATCGACTCCGGGGTCGCCGCGATCGCGAACTCGACGGTGCCGATCTTCGTCGCGATCCTGGCCATCTGGTTTCGTCCCAGCGAGCGGGTGAGCGGCATGCGGCTCTTCGGCGTCCTCCTCGGCCTCATCGGCGTCGGCGTCCTCACGGGTCTCGACCCGGAGGGAGGCAGGTGGGCGATCGCCGGCACCCTCGCAGTCGTCCTCGCGTCCCTCTCCTACGCGTGCGCGAACCTCTACGCGCCGGCGCGCTTCGGCCAGACCGAGCCGATCGTCGTCGCCGCGACCACGACCTTCTGGGGGATGATCCTGCTCCTCCCGGTGTCGCTCTTCCAGCTTCCGGACGAGGTGCCGGGCTGGAAGGCGCTCGCCTCCGTCGCCGCCCTCGGCCTCATCGGAACCGCATTCGCCACGCTGATCCTCTATCGCATGTTGAACACGTACGGCTCCTCGCGGACGTCGCTCGTCACCTATCTCCTGCCGCCGATGGCGCTCTTCTACGGCGTGACGATCCTCGACGAGCAGATCCACCTGAACGCGGCGCTCGGCCTCGTGCTCATCCTGGCGGGCGTGGCGCTGGGCTCCGGCATCCTCAAACTCGTGCGGGGCCGCCGGGACGAGCCTGCCCCGGCGACCCCACGCGCTTGACCGCGGTCAGACGCCCGTAACCGCGAACCAGTTGCCGCCGCCCGACGTCACGAAGACGATCGGGGCAAAGCACGGCGACGGAAGCGCGACCTTCGCGTCGATCTCCGCATCTCCGGTCGTCGTCGCCGGGACCGGATCGGTCGAGACGTTCACCGTCGTCGGCAGGCCTGCAGCGTCGCTCGAGAGGCAGCTGACGACCCCCCTGAACGTCGGCGAGGGGTTCGCCCCGGTGCTCACGAGGACGAGGCCCTCGACCTCGATCTTCAGCCGCCCGTCGGCGCGGAGCCTGCCTGCGGCGGACTCGAGCTTCCACGGAACACCGCCGCCGTTGATCCCGCGAACCGGGTTCGTCGTCCCCGTGTAGGGCGCAACGACCGGAGCCATGGTGTCGAACTTGAGGACGGTGCGCCCGTCCCCGCTCGACACGGCAGCTGTCACGCCGATCGCGGCCACTGCGACCACGGCGGCGAGGATTGCCAAGAGCTTCTTCATCCCGTCTCCTTCCCTCGAGGGTTCGTCGCGAACGCAGTACGGGGCGCGCCCGCGAGCGGTTTCCTCTCAAAAGGGCCAGGGCGTGGTCGTCACTCGCCTCGGATGCAGAGCTTGGCGATGTCGACGCCGAAGTACGCCGTCGACGAGGAGATGCAGCCCAGGCGCGCGGAGAAGAACGCCGGCTGACCCACCTGGGCGAAGACCGCCCACGGAGCCCATGTGCGTAGGGCGTCCTGGGCGAGCGCGGCGTATGACTCGCGCCGCTTGTCTCCACTCAGTCGCTGCGCGTTCTCTGCTCGGCGCTCCAATTGCTGCGATTGGTTGCCGAAGCCGTTGATTGGCGGATCGGTGGCGAACATGACTGCCTCGGGAGAATCCGGCGGGCCGAGCAGGTTCGAGGGGTCGTACTCGTCGAAGAACCATTGCTCCATGCGCAGGTCGGCATCGCCCGCCGGGACGTTGTACTGGTCGGTCACTGCCCGGACGACGAGCTTCACTCCAAGCTTGGAAAAGTCACGTCGCAGCACGTCTGACTGCGCGGAGCAGAGCGGCGACTTGCAGGTCAGGAGCACGACCCGGTCCGCGCGATTCGCCCAGAGCCTCGTCGCCCGCGCGACGTCGGGCTCGTCGAGGGGGTAGAGGTGGTGATCCTTCTCGGAGCCCATGAGAGCCGCCGGAAGGTACTGGTCGGCCGGCAGTCCTCCATCGGTTGCCGCGAGTGCGCGCCGGTCGAGTAGCGCGTTGACCGCTCGGCGGGCGTCGAGGTCGACGAATGGGCCGTGGTGCGTGTTGAACGTGAGCCAGCGCAGTGCGGGCAGCCGGAGGCTGACGTACCGCGGCCTCCCGGGCGGCGTGTTCGGATCCTCGCTCGCATAGCGGCGCGCGATGTCTCCGCCGGGCTGAAGCGCCCCGTAGTCCGGATACTGCTCGGCGAGGTAGTCGAGCTTTCCTTCGACGATCTGGGCCGCGGCAGGCCCCGTGTCGATACCGGCCACGTAGACGACCGCATCCAGGTTGTGCGGGCGCGGCCCGCGGTAGTTGGGGTTGCGGCGCAGGACCGTCTGCCAGCCGATGTTCTGATACGAGATGTAGTACGGCCCCGCGCTCGGAATGGGGTGCCTCTGAGGGTCGATGTCGGCGATCGGCGTCCCGATCGGCATTGCGCTGAAGAACGGAAGTGTGAGCCGCTCGACCAGGTCGGGAACCGGCTTTACGGACTGGAGGACGAGCGTCGAGCCCTCCACCGAGATGCCGCTCACGTGCGCCGCCTTGCCCGAGCGGTAGGCGTCCTCCCCGACGAGCTCGTTCAGGAAGAACGCGGCCGGCTGGAAGTCGCCCAACTCGGGAGAGAGCGCCCGCTCGATCGAATAGCGCATCGACTCGGCGGTGACTGCGGCGTTCGAGGGCGGCGAGAAGCGATACGTGCTCCGGATGGGGATCTCGTACGTCCACACGCCGCCCCGGTGCGAGACGCGGGGGAAGCTGGCGGCGATCTCCGGGACGGGCCGCGCCGGATCGGCGCCGTCCCAATCGGGGAAGTTGTAGAGCTTCGCCTCCGTGGCGTACTCGAGCTCCCATGGCCGCCCGCTCCAGGCGGTGCCGGCGTCGTCCTGGTCGAGCCAGTCCTCCCGCATGATGAAGCGGGCGACGTTCCCCTGCAGCGTCGCGGCGAAGTCGGGTGGGCGGGCTGTGATCCCAGTCCATACGCGGCCGTCGGGCGTGACCGTGATGCCGGTCGGGGCGTTGCCCGTGCGGAAGCTCTTCACCGCCGAACTGACGGCATCCACCCGCGACACCGTCCCGGCGCGCCAGTTGGTGACCCAGACCGATCCGGGGCCGAACGCGAGTCCCCCGGATCCGTCGCCCGTGTGCACGAACCCGTTCTGATCGCCGTCCGCCTCGCTGAAGCGGTAGACGCCGGCGTCCGAGTCGACCGTCAGCCAGAGCCAGCCGCCTGCGGGGAGGAGATCTCCGAGCCACGGATGTATGTGCGACCGCCACGAGACGGTGTTCGAGCCGGGATCGACCTTGAAGAAGTCGCCGTTGTAGGGCGTCGCCGCGTAGAGGGCGCCGTCACCGAAGCGCAGGATCCACGTGTCGTTGGCGTCAATCGTGGCGAGCACTTTCCCGCTGTTCGGATCGAGCCGGAGGATCCGGGGTCCCTGCCCGACCCAGAGCGAACCCGCCCCGTATGCGATCCCTTTCGGGCTCAGGGGCGTACCGTCGTCAAGCTTCGGCAGCGGGATCCGCGTCGTCGACCCGTACTGCGCGTCGACGCGGATGACCTCGGGCGCATCTGCGCTCGCGACCCAGACCGCTCCGCCCCCGGTCGTGATCCCACCGTCGTGTCCGATCGACACGGCTTGAACGACCTCGCCCTTTGTCGGGTCGATCTTGGCGAGGCTTCCCCCGTCGTTCAGCGACCAGACAAATCCGTCGAGGTAGTGCTGGTCGAAGGTGTCGACGCCGGTCTGGACGCTGGCCGCGAGCTTCCCATCGGCGGTGAAGGCGGCCACCGAGCGCAAGGACGAGAGCTCCGGCCCGCTCCCGCCACGGAGCGTCAGGAACGCCACCGCGGCGGCGACGCTCACAAGGATTCCGACCGCAACGGCGAGGGGCCAGCGCCGCCCGCGCAGGCGCCTCGTAACGGAACGCAGAAGCGCGACCGCGCTCTCCTGCGGAACGATCTCGACCACGCGCACCGGCTGCGCGATTCCCTTCAGGCGCTCCACGCGTCCCTGCAGGTAGCGCACTCCGGGCACTGCACGGGCGAGATGGATCACGGTCTCGCTCGCGAGCACCTCGCCGGGGCCGGCGAGCGAGCATAGGCGGGCGGCCATATTCAGGGCGCCTCCCCGGTAGCCCTTGCCGACCGGAACGGCTTCGCCGGCGTCGATCCCGATGCCGACGCCGCGCGGCAGCTCTCGCTCGCCGACGGCGGCCTGGACTGCGAGGGCCGCCTGAAGCGCCCGTCGGGCCGAGTCGAAGACGACGAGGGCCTCGTCCCCGCGCAGCTCGATGACGCGGCCTTCGTGTGCTGCGACCGCCTCGCCGACGAGCTCGGCGAAAGTCGACGCGAGCTCTGCGGCCGCCTCGTCGCCATGCTGCTGCGTGTAGCGCGTGTAGCCGCGGACGTCGGCGATGAGGAACGTGCGCAGCTGAGCGGCCCGCGCCGGCGCGACGACGCCGTCCCCGGCTCCGACGGCGGCACGCGCGTCGCCCATGAGCTCGCCCGCAGTCCGGTAGCGATCGTCCGGATCCTTCGCCATGCCGCGTTCCAGGACGACGTCGAGCGCTGCGGGCAGTTCCGGGCGGAGCGCCGTCAGCGTGGGGGGCGGGTCCTTGAGATGGGCGAAGACGACGGCGACGTCGGTTTCGCGCTCGAACGGTGGGCGACCCGTGAGCGATTCGAAGAGGACACACGCGAGCGCGTAGACATCGACCCGACCGTCGACCTCGCCTCCCTCGATCTGCTCCGGCGCGATGTAGTCGATCGTTCCCGAGAATGCGCCGTCGCGACTCAGGCTGTTGACCGTGGCGGCGTGTTTGGCAAGCCCGAAGTCGGCGAGAAAGGCGCAGTCGTCTTCGTCGACGAGGATGTTGCCCGGCTTCACGTCGCGATGCACGAGCCCCTGCGCGTGCGCCGCATCGAGCGCCTCGGCGATCGGTGTGAGGATGCGAAGCGCTCGGTCCGGGTCCAGGCGTCCGTCGCGCTCGAGAACGTGACGCAGATCGCTTCCGGAGACGAGGCGCATGGCGAGATACAGAAGGCCATCCGCTTCGCCCGCGCCGTAGATCGGAACGATTCCCGGGTGCTCGATCCCGGCAGCCGCTCGTGCTTCGCGCAGGAAGCGCTGACGGAAGCGATCGTCGCGGCTCAGCTCGGTCGGGAGGAGCTTCAGTGCGACCGAGCGGTCGAGCTGCTCGTCCACGGCCAGGTAGACAGCGCCTGTCCCACCCTGACCGAGCAGGCGCACAATTCGGAAACCGGCCACCTTCGTGCCGGTCGTTACATCGCCAGGCATTCCCATTTTTACCACCGAGACGCGTTTGGCGGAACCCTTCTTCCACCGCAACGGCCGACCGGAGGGCCGGCCCGCCGCGGCGCGGCCTCTCGTGGTCAAGGCGCGAGCGGCCCGATTGCCCTACGACGCGCTGGCTGCGAGCCCGTCCACGACGACTCGCTTGCCCGCCGAGACGACGCGGATGGCGAGTCTTCCGGAACGGGCGTGTGCGAACGAGACCCGGCCCACGATGCCGGGTGCGTGGGGCCGGTCGGAGGAAAGGTTCACGCGCCGCAGGAGGTTTCCGTTCCAGCGGAGCTCGACGACGCCGCAGCGGGGGCAGCGGACCGCGACGAGGGCGAGGCGGCGGGCCGAAAGCCGCGTCCGGACGAGTTGGGCGGCGGAATGTGACGTCGTCGACTTCGTCCCGAGGTAGTAGCCATCCGCCAGAGCCCGCGTCCAGCCGCCGTGCCGGTGGAGCGCTCGATCGTCGAGCGGGAGCGCGGTGCACCGCCAGCTGCTCCAGCCGGACTCGTTGCCCTCACGGTCGCGGGCGCGCACCGAGAAGCAGTACGTCGAGCCGGGGACGCCCTCGAAGCCGGCGTTTGCCGACGTCGTGGCATCGAGCCAGGACCGGACCGGGTGGCGAGTGCCGTCCGGGCCGGTGCGTCGCACGCGCACGTCGAAGCTTCCGACGCCGCTGTCCGCGTCGGTCGCCTGCCACGACACCGGAAAGGTCGTCGACAGCTGAAATCGCCGGGTGAGCGAGCGGCCGTCGATCGCGACATCGGTGGGCGGCGTCGTGTCGGCAGGCGGCGGCGGAACCGCGTGGCAGGGCTCGCTGCCTGTGCTCGTCAGGGACACCCCTGGGATGCCGACGAACCTCCAGTCGTAGCTGGACGTGTGCAGCGTGAGCTCGAGAACCCCGAACGTGCCGCCCGACTTTCCGCCGGTGCCGACCGTGAACTGGCGATATCCGTTCGGATCGTCGTTCCCGGAGGCGTCCAGGTTGTCGCGATTTCGAAATGCGTGGGTGTGCCCGACGAGGAGGAGGTCGGCGCCGGCTGCCAGGAGGTCCGCGCGGAGATCGTGCGTCGGCCCGAAGGTGTCGTGGTGCCAGTACGCGAGCAGGCACCGGTCCGGATGCGCGGCGAGGTCGGCGCGCAGCCACTCCTCCTGGGCGCTGCCCGTCGCGCAGCCGACGTCGCCGCAGTTCGAGTTGAGAGCGATCAGGTGCCACGCGCCGAGGTCGAAGGAGTAGTAGCCCTTGCCCGGGTCGCCGGCGGCCGCTCCGAAGTAGGCGTAGTAGCCGCTCGCGCCCGCCGTCTCGTATTCGTGATTCCCGGGCGCGGGCGCGGTGATGGACTTCAGCTTTCCCCACGAGAGGTCGTAGGAGTTCTCGAATTCGCTCAAGGTGCCCCGCTCGTACTGCTCGTCTCCGAGCGCGAGCACGCGGTCGGGTGCGATGTCGACAAGGAGTTGAGCCGTTGCCGCCTGCTGGCATGCGCTCGCGGTGGGTTCTGCGCCCGGCCTGCACGCGATGTCGCCGGCGGCGGCCACGACGGGATCGGCTGCGGTCGACGCCCCGGGCGCCAGGAAAATGCAGAGCCCTGCCGCCAGGTAGGTCAACCGTCGATAGCGCACCTCGTCTTCCCCCCGTCCCCTTCGCCCCTCGGAGTCCGCGCAACTGTTCCGCATCGGGCCCGGGCGGTCAAGGACGTGTCGTTCATCGGTGTAGTCTGATCTCGTGACCGAGCTCGTCCATACCTGCTACCGGATCACGGATCCCGAGCAATCGGTCGCCTTCTACGAGGCGCTCGGCTTCGAGAAGCGGCGCGAGCTGCCGATCCGCGACGAGGCGCTCAACATCTTCATGGGCCTCCCGGGGGACGGCGACCGGCTGGAGCTCACCTACAACTTCGGCGTCGACTCCTACGAGCTCGGCACCGCCTACGGGCACATCGCGCTCACCGTGGACGACCTGGACGGGACGCTCGAGCAGCTGGCCGTCCAGGGGATCGAGCCCGAGCGAGCGCCGTACACCGTGCGCGAGGGCGGCTCGCGGCTCTGCTTCGTCCGCGACCCGGACGGCTACCGCGTCGAGCTGATCGAGCGCGCGTAGCCGGCCGGACGGCGGGACTCGCCGATTTCCGGTTCTTGGAAGGCCCGTTATGCTCCCGCACCAGATAGGGACGACTGATCAATGCCGTTCAGTCGGGAACTACCGGGGAGGTAGGGAACATGTCCGTATTTGCACGGGCGCTGGGGCGCAGGCACGTCCGAGCGCTTACGATCGTCGCTGTCGCGTTGGCGGTTGCGCTGCCGGCCGGCAAGGCGCAGGCTGCGCCGTCGCAGGCCGATTGCGACGCTCGCGCGAACAACACCCCGCAGAAGATGATCGAATGCATCCGGGTCGGCCAGGTGCGGGCGCATCAGGCGGCGCTCCAGGCGATCGCCAATGCAAACGGCGGCACCCGCGCGGCGGGTACATCGGGCTACACGGCGAGCGTGGGTTACGTGGTCGACACCCTCGAGGCGGCGGGGTGGAACGTCACGCTCGACGAGTTCCCCTTCCAGTTCTTCCCGCCGGCGGTCCTGCAGCAACTGACGCCGGTCTCCGCGACGTACGAATCGGGCGTCTTCACCAACTCTGGAACCGGGAACGTCACCGGATCGGTGATCGCGGTCGACATCAACCTCACGCCCCCAAGGGACAGCACGAGCGGCTGCGAGGCGGCTGACTTCGGTGGGTTGAACTTCGGCGGCCCGAATGACATCGCCCTGATCCAGCGGGGCACCTGCACATTTGCTCAAAAAGTGGAGAATGCTCAGGCGGCCGGCGCTGAAGCCGTGGTCATCTTCAATCAGGGCAACGATCCGACCCGCGAGGGCCTGATCATCGGCACGCTCGCCCCGTTCCAGGCCAGCGTTCCTGTCGTGGGTGCGTCGTTCGCCGACGGAACGGCGTTGTCCCAGGCCGGCTCGACCGCGCACGTCCAGGTCGACCCGCCTGAGAACAGGCCGCAGGTCAACGTGCTCGCCGAGCGGAAGGGTGTCAACAACAACAACGTCGTTATGGCAGGTGCCCACCTCGATTCGGTCCAGGCCGGGCCCGGGATCAACGACAACGGCTCCGGCAGCTCGGTCCTCCTCGAGGTCGCGCAGCAGCTCGCGCACGTGAAGCTGCAGAACACCGTTCGCTTGGCGTGGTGGGGCGCTGAGGAAGGCGGGCTTCTCGGCTCGACGGCCTACGTCAACGGCCTCAGCCAGGCGGAGAAGGACCGCATCGCGCTGTACATGAACTTCGACATGGTCGGCTCGCCGAACTACATCTTCATGACGCAGGATGCGGACGAGTCGAGCTTCGACGCCCCCGTCGCCGTCCCGCCAGGCTCGCCGGCGATCGAGGACCTGTTCGAGTCGTTCTACACGAAGCAGGGTGAGCCGTACGACGACGCGGCGTTCGACGGGCGCAGCGACTACCAGGCGTTCATCGCGAACGGGATTCCAGCCGGCGGATTGTTCACCGGTGCCGAGGTTCCGAAGACCCCCGCGCAGGTAGCGATCTGGGGCGGCACGGCGGGTGCGCAGTTCGACCCGTGCTACCACCTCGCCTGCGACACGTTCGCAAACAACAACAACCACGCCCTGGCCGTCAACGCCGACCTCATCGGCACGGCGGTGCTCATGTACTCGTACTCGACGCAGTCGGTCAACGGCGTGCCGGGCAAGACAGTCCCGGGCGGCTACACACTCCCGGCGCCCGCCGGCACGCAGGGCACGTGTCCTGTGAACCCTCCGACTTGCGGGTAGACGGTCGATCCAGCTGACCCAAGGGGGCGGCCGAAGCGGCCGCCCCCTTCTCGTTTCTGTGTGTCAGCTGCGTAGTGCCGGCGGGCGGAACGCCCTCACGAGGATGCCGTGGCCCACGAGCGCCACGGAGCGCGCCCTTCGCGGCTCGCACGAGCGCCCGCCTCCAAGAAGCGCGCACACGATTCAGAGATCTGTCGGCCCGCGGTCGTCCTTCTTCAGGCCGCCTCGGCCAGCTCGCGGCGGAGACCTCCGACCTCGCGCGGGCGATTGGCGAGAAGCGCAGCGAGCAGGCGGCCGTCCCGATCGAGGTAGCGTGCCGAGAAGGATTCGGCGTCGCCGTCGAGCTCGACCGCGTGCCAGGCTTCGGCGTGCCCTACGTGCTGGAGCCGCAGATCGAACTGATCCGACCAGAAGTAGGGGACGTCGTCGAAGGGGCGCTCCTCGCCCATGATCGCGTGCGCCACCGCGGCGCCCTGTCCTGCGGCTGAGGTCCAATGCTCCACGCGCAGCCGACTCCCGAACGAGGGCCGCCAGGAAGTGGCCACGTCCCCGCAGGCGTACACCCCCGGGAGCTCGGTGCGGCCGCAGGCGTCGGTCGGGATGCCGTTTCGACCGCCCGCGACGAGCTCGCCGGCCGGCTCGGCGCCGATCGCGACGAGAACCGCGTCGCACGGAACCGTCGTGCCGTTCGTCAATCTGAGAGCTGTCACCCTGTCCCCGCGGAGGACGAACTGCTCGAGCCCCGCCTCGAGGCAGAGGTCGACGCCCTGGGAGCGGTAGCGCTCCGCCAGCAGCCGGCCTACGGCCGGGCCGAGTACGCCCTCCAGCGGAGCCTCGGCGATGTCGACGAGCGTCACCTCGACGCCGAGCCTGCGGGCGGTCGAGGCAACCTCCACTCCGACGAACCCGGCGCCGACGATTGCGAGCCTGCGTCCCGGCTCGAGCTCCCTTCGGAGCAGCTCCGCGTCCTCGGCGTTTCGGAGGACATGGACGCCCGGCGGATGCGCGAACGGCAGTCGCCGGGCACGCGCACCGGTCGCGAGCACCATCGCATCCCACTCGAGCCCGCCCGCCGTCCCCCGCACCGGGTCGACGGACTCGATCCGGCATCCGAGGACGAGCTCGATGTTCCGATCGGCCCAGTAGTCGTCCTCTCGGAGAAGAACCCCGTCTCGGGCCCCCGCCAGGAAATCCTTGGAAAGGCACGGTCGTTCATAGGGAGCGCGGCTTTCCTCGCCTACGAGGATCACCCGCCCGTCGAAGCCGAGCGTGCGGAGCGTCTCGGCGCAGCGCGAGCCGGCGAGACCGGCGCCGACGATTACGACCGTTTCTGGAGTCACGCCGCCTGCTCCCCGGTGGCGAGGTCGAAAACGGCGATGGCGGCCATCGGGCAGGCGAAGGCGGCCTCCATGACTTCTGGGTCGTCGGAGGTGCCCACTCGGGCCTCTGCGATTCCGTCCGAGGCGAGCTGAAAGACCTCGGGGGCGAGTTCCGCGCAGGTGCCGAAGCCGCTGCAGAGGGACCTGTCGATGACGATCTTGAACGTGCTCACGATGCTCCTTCCGGGTTGTGTTGGGGAGGGCGGCGCCGCGGGGGCGCAGCGGGGACGAGAGCGCGCCACGCCGTCGCGAACGCGACCGCGCCGA